>ERZ1032871.65-NODE-65-length-15339-cov-8.792201_pt1 | contig 15339 bp, 11 predicted proteins | sample MGYA00519026_ERZ1032871 | MGnify/ENA primary metagenome ERZ1032871 (study PRJEB33719, sample SAMN04262510) | wastewater metagenome | biome: rural village; feature: composting latrine chamber; material: composting feces with ash | place: El Salvador | collected...
TGGCGGAGGAACTCTCGCGCGCCTCCGGCGTGTACTCGGTGACCATGGTCGACCAGCAGGACGGGCCGCGTGTGCGGGACGAGCTGGCCGACGTCGAGGGCGTCATCGTCAACGACGAGGCCGCCATGGTCAACCGCGACCCCTCCTTCGCTCCCGACATCATGGCGCGCGTGTCCGCCATTGTCGCCGATGAACTCGACGGCGCCAACGGCTGGCGCGTCATGGCCGTCAATGAGCACCGCGCGCCCATCGACGACGTCGAGTACCACCCCGCACAGCCCGCCCCCGCCATCCGCATCGGCCTCGACCACGACATCCAGCAGGCCGCCCAGCAGGCCGTCAACCTGCGGGCCGACATGGAGGCGATGACGGTGGCCATCCGCCCCTCCACCGGGCAGGTCCTCGCCGTCGCCCAGACCGAGGCCGCCGACCGCAAGGGCGACCTGGCCCTGTCGGGCCTCTATCCGCCGGGCTCGGTGTTCAAGATCATCACCGCCACCGCCGGAATGGAGAGGCAGGGCCTGGGGCCCGGGTCCATCGTGCCGTGCCCGGGGTCGATGAACATCTACGGGCGCATCGTCAACAACTACAACCAGTTCTCCCTGGGCAACGTGCCGCTCGAGCGGGCCTTCGCGTCCTCGTGCAACACCACCTTCGCGGACATCTCGACGAAGCTGGAGCCGGGGGAGCTGGCGGACGTCGGTAAGCAGTTCGGCCTCGGGATCGACTACCGGATCCCCGGCCTGCACACCGTCACCGGCTCCATCCCCGAGGGTGAGACCCCGCTCGACCGCCCCGAGGCCGGCTACGGCCAGGGACTCGACCTCGCCAGCCCCTTCGGCCTCGCGCTCGTCGCCGCCACCGCCGCCCGCGGCGAAACCCCCGTCCCGGTGCTCATCGACGGCCACGCGACCGAGGTCTCCGAGGACGTCCCCGCCCCGTCCCCGGAGGCGATCGCGCAGCTGCAGCAGATGATGCGCTCGGTGGTCACCAGCGGCACCGCCCGCGGCATGCAGGCAGGCGGCGAGATCCACGGCAAGACCGGTGAGGCCGAGATCAACCAGGGGTCGCACGCCTGGTTTGCCGGCTACCGTGACGACGACATCGCCTTCGCCACCCTCGTCGTCCTCGGCGGCGGCTCCGAGACGGCCGTGGCGATCACGGACCACATGTTCACCACCCTCGACGGGATGCGGGCCGAGCGCGGACTACCATGACAGGCATGACTTCACGCTCCCCCCTCGTTCCTGGCCGCATGTCCCCGATCCGTACCGTCCCCGATCACATAGAGCGACCCGAGTACGCGTGGAAGGACGACGTCCAGGAGAACATCGGCGAGCCCTTCATCCAGCCGCCCGAGGTCATCGAGGCCATGCGCGAGGCCTCGAAGATCGCCGCGAACGCCCTCCAGGAGGCCGGTGCCGCCGTCGCCCCCGGTGTGACCACCGACGAACTCGACCGCATCGCCCACGAGTACATGCTCGACCACGGCGCCTACCCGTCGACGCTCGGCTACCGCGGATTCCCCAAGTCGTGCTGCACCTCGATGAACGAGATCATCTGCCACGGCATCCCCGACGACACCGTCATCGAGGACGGCGACATCGTCAACATCGACGTCACCGCCTACAAGAACGGCGTCCACGGCGACACCAACGCCACCTTCCTCGCCGGTGATGTCACCGAGGAGCACCGCCTCCTCGTCGAACGCACCGAGGAGGCCATGATGCGCGGCATCCGCGCCGCCAAGCCGGGCCGCGAGATCAACGTCATCGGCCGCGTCATCGAGGCCTACGCCAAGCGCTTCGGCTACAACGTCGTGCAGGACTTCACCGGACACGGCGTCGGCCCCACCTTCCACAACGGCCTCGTCGTCCTGCACTACGACTCCACCGCCTACCGCGACATCCTCGAGCCGGGCATGACCCTGACCATCGAGCCGATGATCAACCTCGGCGAGCTCGACTATCGCATCTGGGACAACGACTGGACCGTCCAGAACACGGACTACAAGTTCACCGCGCAGTTCGAGCACACCATCGTCATCACCGACGACGGCAACGAGATCCTCACCCTCGCTGACTAACGGTGCCACCGCGGTTCGGCCACTTCAGGGGTGTTTGAACACCCCATAAGTGGCCGAACCGCGCCGGGATGACGCGGGATGAGGCGCCCTAGAACTCCAGGCCCAGGAGCGCGTTCTCGGTGACCTCCGGCAGCGCGGGGTGGATCCAGTACTGTTTGGTCGCCACGTCGCGGACGTCGAGGTCGAAGGCCATGACCGTGATCATCTGCTGGATGAGGGTGGAGGCCTGGGGCCCGTAGTAGTGGGCGCCGAGCAGCTTGCCGGTGTCGCGGTCGGCGATGAGCTTGCAGATGCCGGTGGTGTCCTCCATGGCCCAGCCGTAGGCGACGTCGCCGTAGTTCTGGATCTTCACGGTGACGTTGTGGCCGGCGGCCCGCGCCGCGCGCTCGGTCATGCCGACGGTGGCGATCTGCGGGTTGGTGAACACCGCGGACGGCACGTGCTTGTGCGGCATCTCCTGCATGTCCTCGGGGTGGAGGAGGTTGTGGCGCACGGCGCGCATCTCGGCGTTGGCCACGTGCTTGAGCATGAAGGGGGAGGAGACGTCGCCGAGCGCCCACACGCCCTCGGCGGAGACGGAACGGCCGTACCGGTCGACGTCGATACGCCCGTCCGGGGTCATGGCGACGCCGCCGCGCTCGAGGTCCATCTGGTCGCCGTTGGGGATGCGCCCGGTGGCGACGAGGAGGACGTCGGCGGTGATCTCGGCGCCGTCGTCGAGCGTGGCGGTGATGCCACGGCTGTCGTCCTCGAGGGATGCGACGGTGCGGCCGACGCGGACGTCGAAACGCTTGACGGCCTGCTCGTTGACGCGGGAGCAGAGGTCGGCGTCGAGGAGGCGCATGAGGGCGGAGCGGCTGATGATATGCACCTTCGTGCCCAGCGACTCGAAGACGTGCGCGAACTCGAGGGCGATGAAGCCGCCGCCGACGATGATGATGGACTGCGGCTGCTGCTCGAGCCGCATGATGTCCTCGTTGGTGTAGTAGCGGACGCCGGATTCGGCGATCTGCTCCGGGATCATCGGGCGGGAGCCGGTCGCGATGACCACCTGATCGCCGGAGATCACCTGGTCACCGACCTGCAGGGTGCGCTCGCCGACGAAGCGGGCGTGCTGGTCGTAGACGTCGATGTTGGGGGTCTCGGGGCCGCGCCGGTACGCTTCGCCGCCCTGGGCGATGAGGTCGATGCGCTCGTCGAAGATGCGGGAGACCATGGCGGGCCAGTCGACGCGGTAGACCTGCGCGCTGAGGCCGAGCTTCCCGGCGTGGCGGGCGGAGTGCGCGATGTCCGCCGGGTGGACGAACATCTTCGTCGGGATGCAGCCGACGTTGAGGCAGGTGCCGCCGAAGGTGCCCTTCTCCACGATCGCGATCGACGTGTCGTCGAACTCCGGTCCCGGAATGGAGTTACCGGAACCCGTGCCGATGATGATCAGATCGTAGTGCTTATCGACGTTCACTCAGTCTCCTTCAGACCAGCAGAAATATTCAACGCCTGCAGTCTACCTGCGCCGCAACCAGTCGATCGTGGTGGTCAGCGCCTCCGACAGCGGCTCGGGGCGGGAGAGGAACACGTCGTGGCGGGCGCGTTCCACCGGGTGCACCGTGACATCCGCGCCCAGGTGCGGGGCCCACCGCTGGATCTGCTCGATGTCGAGGACCGTGTCGTGGCAGTGGGAATCCTCGCAGTAACCGCGGCCCAGCAGCGAGGCGGTGGAACACAGCGTGAGCACCGGCACCCCCACATCCACCTGGTCGGTGTGCACCAGCTTCTGGGCGCGCAGCACCTCCCGCAGCCAGCCGAGGTATTTGTGGTGCCCGCCCACCGGCTTGAAGGTGACGTTGAAATCCCAGTCGCCGTGGTGGTCCTTGTGGATGGACACCCCGTAGGTGCCGAGGTTGCCGCCCGGGATCTTCACCGCCGGCAGCAGGCGGCCCAGGACTCCCGCGACCGGGCGTATCGCCGCGACCGCCGCCCGCGGGTACATCATGTCCAGCCAGGGCGAGTTGAGCACGATCCCCGCCAGCCGCGCATGGCGTTCCGAGTTGTTGCGGCGCAGGTGATCCGCCCACAGCGGGACGACGAGCCCGCCGGTGGAGTGGGCCACGGGGACGACGGGGGCGTCGATAATGTCGAGTGAGGCGGTGAGCTCCGGGAAGTAGTGCCGGAAATCCGTGCTGTAGTGCCAGCGCTGCCCGTCGCGCCGGGACCGGCCGCACTTGCGCAGGTCGAGGGCGTAGAAGTTGAAGCCCGCCTCCGCCACGGCCTGCGCGACGTGCGCGTGGAAGAAGTAGTCCGTCATGCCGTGCACCCACAGCACGCTCGTCCGGCCCGGCACCGGCGTGCCGTAGCGCACGAGGGTGGCGACGATGTCCGTCTCCCCCTCCGGGTCGGGGCCCAGACGGAAGTCCAGGGCGGAGAAATCGGGCCCGAGAAGGTCGGGATACCAGTCGGAGACGTCGACGACACTCATGCCCACCACCCTATTACGACCCGCGGGGGCAGGCAGCGGGGGGAGTGGCGGGCGCCGATAAGTTCGCGTTTTACCGGCCTTCATCACACCCCCGGGAACCTAGGGCGTAAGGTTGATGTTTACCGGACAAGGGGAGCGGGCTCAGCCGCCGAGGACGGAAGAGGCCGCACCCGGAATTGTCCTGCCCGCCGGGAGTTGCCGCCACCCGGCGCGGGCCATCATGGCCAGAACCTTCGACGACGAATGAGGTAATGCAAGGTGTCCAACGAAAACAACAACGCCCCCAAGGTCACTGACGAGGTCGATGTCGCCCTCGTCGGCGCAGGTGTCATGAGCGCCACCCTGGGTGCGATGATCCGTGAGCTCGAGCCCAGCTGGTCCCAGATGATCTTCGAGCGCCTGGACGGCCCCGCCCAGGAGTCCTCCTCCCCGTGGAACAACGCCGGCACCGGCCACTCCGCACTGTGCGAGCTGAACTACACCCCCGAGGTCAAGGGCCGCATCGACGTCTCCAAGGCCATCGGCATCAATGAGAAGTTCCAGGTCTCCCGCCAGTTCTGGTCGCACCAGATCGACCACGGTGTGCTGGCCGACCCCAAGGAGTGGATCAACCCGGTCGCCCACCTGGCCTTCGCCCAGGGCGACGACCAGGTCGACTACCTCAAGCGCCGCCACGAGGCGCTGAAGGACAACATCCTCTTCCCGGGCATGGAGTGGGTCGAGGACGACGCCAAGTTCGCCGAGCGCCTCCCCGTCATGTCCAAGGACCGTGACTTCGCCGCCGAGAAGGTCGCCTACTCCGGCACCGACATCGGCACCGACGTCAACTTCGGCGCGCTGACCAAGCAGTTCCTCACTGCCGCCGAGGCCTCCGGCACCGAGATCCGTTACGGCCACGAGGTCAAGAACATCAAGAAGGACGGTGCCAAGTGGAAGATCACCGTCAAGAACGTCCACACGGGTGACACCTCCGTCGTCAAGGCCAAGTTCGTGTTCGTCGGCGCCGGCGGCTACGCCCTCGACCTGCTGCGCAAGGCAGGCGTCCCGGAGGTCAACGGTTACGCTGGCTTCCCGGTCTCCGGCCTGTGGCTGCGCTGCACCAACGAGGAGCTCATCAACCAGCACGACGCCAAGGTCTACGGCAAGGCCAAGGTCGGTGCCCCGCCGATGTCCGTCCCGCACCTCGACACCCGTGTCATCGACGGCAAGAAGGGCCTCCTCTTCGGCCCTTACGGTGGCTGGACCCCCAAGTTCCTCAAGGAGGGTTCCTACCTCGACCTGTTCAAGTCGATCCGCCCGGACAACATCCCGTCCTACCTGGGTGTCGCCGTGCAGGAGTTCGCCCTGACCAAGTACCTCGTCTCCGAGGTGGCCAAGGACTTCGAGAAGCGCCTCGTCGACCTGCGTGACTACGTCCCGTCCGCCCGCGCCGAGGACTGGGAGACCGTCGTCGCCGGCCAGCGTGTCCAGGTGATCAAGCCGACCGCCGCCCCGCGTTTCGGCTCCCTCGAGTTCGGCACCACCCTCATCAACAGCATCGACGGCTCCATCGCCGGCCTGCTGGGCGCCTCCCCGGGCGCCTCCATCGCCCCGGCCGCCATGCTCGAGCTGCTTGAGCGCTGCTTCGGTGAGCGCATGATCGACTGGGGTCCGAAGCTCTACGAGATGATCCCGTCCTACGGCACCAAGCTCGCCGACGACAAGAAGATGTTCGACGAGCTGTGGGAGTACACCCAGAAGACCCTCCAGCTGGAGAAGTAACTCTGCGGGTGTGAGGGCCGCGGCGCACGGGCGTCGCGGCCCTTCCGCGATTCCCGGTCGTAGGATGGAGGGCATGCAACGCATCGTGCCCAACCTCTGGTTCGACCGGAACGCCGACGACGCCGCCGAGTTCTACGCCGCCGCCTTCCCCGACACGCGTATCGACGCCCGCGTCACCTACCCCACCTCTGGTCTCCCCGAGTTCCAGGCCGACCGGGCCGGTGAGACGTTGTCGGTGGACGTCGTCATCGACGGTTACCGCCTCACGCTCGTCAACGGCGGGCCCGAGTTCGGGCCCAACCCGTCGATCAGCTTCTTCGTCAACTTCGACCCCTCCCGTCTGGCCGATGCCCGCGGGGCGCTGGATGAGCTGTGGGGGAGGCTGGTCGACGGCGGCATCGTCCTCATGCCTCTCGACACCTACGACTTCTCCCCGCACTACGGCTGGGTGGTCGACCGCTTCGGCGTCAACTGGCAGCTCATGCTCACCGACCCGGCGGGGGAGCCGCGGCCCTTCATCATCCCCAACCTCATGTTCTGCGGCCCGGCGCAGGGCAGGGCGCGCGAGGCCGTGAACGACTACGTGTCCCTGTTCCCCGGCGGGCAGGTGGGCACGCGGGTGACCTACCCCGATTCGGGCGCGGTCATGTTTTCGGAGTTCCAGATCTTCGGCGAGTGGCTCACCGCTATGGATTCCGCGGTGGAGCAGCCCTTCACCTTCAGCCCCGGTGTGTCCCTGCAGGTCAACGCCCACGGGCAGCAGGAGATCGACCTGTTCTGGATGGGCCTGTCGGCGCTGGACTCCGCCGAGCAGTGCGGCTGGCTGCAGGACCGCTACGGCGTGAGCTGGCAGATCGTGCCGGACAACCTGGCCGAGCTCTTGGCGCGACCGGGGGCCTATCAGCGGATGCTCGGGATGGGCAAGCTCATCATCGGCGACTTCTAGCCGGGCGCGTACGGGCGTACTCCGATTCCTCCCGGAACGGCGATTGAGGGCCTCCCCAGGAGGAATCGGAGTACGCCACAACGCGGGCGGTCGGCCTAGGTTCCGCAGAAGGTGCGGAACATGTCGTCGAATCCCTCCGGCGCCGGGCCGCGGAACTCGACTCCGTGGTCGGAGTAGGGGTCGGTGACGGCATCCAGGAGCTCATGGAAGTCCGTGAGGTCGCCGGACTCGGCGGACCGCAGGGCGGCGTCGAGCAGATGGTTGCGCGGGATGTGGAAGGGGTGTTCCATCGGCTGCGGGTCGAGTGCCCGCCAGTCCGCGACCCACTGCGCGTCGGAGATGGAGTCCGGGTCGTCGTTGAGCAGGCGGTGGCTCTCGGTGAGGTCGGGGGCGTTGACCTCGAGGTGCTCGAGCCAGCGGCGGCCGATGTCGGCGTCGTCGGTGCCGAGGGTGCGGGCCAGCTCAGCGGCCTGTGCCTTCTCCCAGCGCTCGGGGAAGGAGTTCATGGTCTCCTGGGCGGTCTCGACGTCGATGAGCGGGACCATCGCCTCGGCGAGACGCGCGAGGTTCCAGCCGAGGATGGCCGGCTGATTGCGGAACGCGTAGCGGCCGTGGGTGTCGATGGACGAGAAGAACGTCGCCGGGTCGAAGCGGTCGAGGAAGGCACAGGGCCCGTAGTCGATGGTCTCGCCGGACAGGGTCGTGTTGTCGGTGTTCATGACCCCGTGGATGAAGCCGAGGCGCATCCACTGGGCGACGGTCGACAGCTGGGCGTCCATGACGGCGGAGAAGAACTCGTCGTGAGTGTCCAGGTCCGGGTAGTGGCGCTGCCGGGCGTAGGTGCAGAGGCGGTTGGTGAGGTCCATGTCCCGGCTGACCAGGCGCGTGTACTGCACGGTGCCGATGCGCAGGTGGCTGGCGGCGGTGCGGACGAGGACGGCGCCGGGAACGGCGCCGGTGCGCATGATCTTGCGTCCGGTGGAGATGACGGCCAGGGCGCGGGTGGTGGGCACTCCGAGGGCGTGCATCGCCTCGGAGACGAGGTACTCGCGGAGCATGGGGCCGAGCGCGCCGCGGCCGTCGCCACCGCGGGAAAAGACGGTGGGTCCGGTGCCTTTGGCGTGGAGATCGCGGCCGTCGATCTCACCGAGCAGCAGGGCGCGCCCGTCGCCGAGCTGCGGGGAGAGCTGGCCGAACTGGTGGCCGGCGTAGCCCATGGCGACGGTGCGGTTGCCGCCGCGGCCGAGGAGGAACTGGATGCCCTCGGCGCCGCGGAGCCAGTCGGGGTCGAATCCGAGGTCGCGGGCGAGGTCGTCGTTGAGCACCACGAGCTGCGGGTCGGGCTGCTCCTCGGCGTGGGCTGCGTGGACGAGCTCGGGGAAGGCGTCGGCGTAGCTGTGGTCGAGCTGGGGTGCGTTCATGGTTCCAGAGTACGGATTTGATACCCCCGTGGGTATGATATATTGTTGACAAGTAATCAAAAACGATTGTCATTAAGCTACGGAGTTTCCATTGGCGACTACAGTATCCCCGGTGTCCACACCATCCGGTAAGAAGGTGCTCATCCCGCCGCTCATTCTCGGCGTCCTCGCGCTGGTCTCGGCGGTCGAACCGCTGTCGATCAACATGTACCTCTCCGGCCTGCCGCAGCTCGGCCGCGACCTCGACCTCTCCCAGGCCGGCGCGCAGCTCACGCTGACCTTCTTCCTCGCCGGCATGGCCATCGGCCAGCTCGTCACGGGCCCGCTGTCCGACGCCCGCGGCCGCCGCGGCATCTTCCTCACCGGCGTCTTCCTGCTCGTCGTCGCCACTGCCGCCTCCGCCCTGGCCACCCACGCCTGGGTGTTGTTCGCCGCGCGCTTCATCATGGGCCTGGCCGGCGGCACCGCGGTGGTGCTCGCCCGCGCCGTCGCCGGTGACTTGGCCAAGGGGCCGGAACTGGCCCGCGTGTTCTCGCTGCTCATGCTCATCGGTGGCGCGGCCCCGGTGATCGGCCCCATCGTCGGTGGCCTCGTCGTCGACTCCGTCGGCTGGCGCGGCGTGTTCTGGCTGCTCGTGGTGCTCAACCTCATCACCGCCCTGGCTGTGCTCAGGTGGATCCCGGAGACGATGCCCGTCGAGAAGCGCACGAGCGGCGGGCTCCAGCCGCTGTTCACCGCCATGGGCGGCCTTCTCAAGGACCGCGCCTACGTCGGTTTCACCCTCGGCTTCATCTTCAGCTTCTCGACGATGTTCGCCTACGTCTCCGCCTCTCCGTTCATCCTCCAGGAGCACTACGGCTTCACCCCGGTGCAGTTCGCGCTCATCTTCGCCGTCAACACGACCGGCATGTTCATCGTCGCGCTGACCAACGCGAAGATCGTCAAGAAGGTCGGCCCGCTGCGCCTGGCCAAGGTGGGCAACACCGTGCTGCTCGCCGCCACCGTCTTCCTGCTCGCCGCCGCGCTTGCCGACGCCAACCGCTGGTTCATCCTCGTCGGACTCTTCGTCGTCGTCGCGTCGATGGGCATCAACTTCGCGAACAACTCCGCCCTGGCGATCTCCCGTGCGGGTGCCGTCACCGGCTCCGCCTCGGCGTTCATGGGCTCCGGTCAGTTCATCATGGCCGGCGTGCTCTCCCCGCTGGTCGGCGTGGCCGCCGCGGCGGGCATGTCCCAGCCGGTCGCGATGACCGCCGTCATGGTCGCCACCGCGGTCATCGCCGCACTGGGCATCCACTCCGGTGCGCGTCAGCTCACCCGCTGAGTGCGGTTGTCCGTCCGCAGGAACTCCGCCAGGTAGGGGAGCGTGAACGCCACGCGCCCCCACGCCGGCGCCTCGATGAGGCCCCGATCCAGCAGCTTGCCTCTGGTGTCGGTGGCCTCATTCGGCTTCTTGCCGATCCGTTCCGCCACCTCCGTGCTGGACACATCGGGGGCGTCGCCGATGAGGTCGGCCATGGCGCGCAGATACGCCATCTGTGCCGGCGGCACACCCTTGAGGGAGGGGGCGTGGACCTGGGAGCCCATGGTGCGGACGGTCTCCTCCCGCACCGCCGCGACGTCGTCCCGGGTGATGCGGTCACCCGCCCGGTTCCACGCCAGATAGCCGACGAGCTGCACCAGGTAGGGGTAGCCGCGGGCGATGTCGACGGCCAGGTCGGCGGCGTCGGCGTCGATTGGTTTGCTGTCCTCTGCGGTGGCCAGGAGGATGGCGCGGGCGTCGTCGTCGGTGAGCGGGCCCAGCTCGAAGCGGCGCGCGCGGCGCAGGAAGGTCGTGCCCGGCAGGTCGAGGAGCCGGTTGATCCCGTGGGTGAGGCCCGCCATGGCGAGCGCCACGTGGTGGTCGTCGCGGATGAGGTCCTGGTGGGTGACCGCGATGGCGGAGAGGTTGTCCGGGTCGGCGTCCTGCACCTCGTCGACGGTGATGAACACGCCCGTGCCGGTCAGCAGTCCCAGCAGATCCCGCATCCGGGTCCCGAGGGTGGGGACGGGGTCGGTGGGGTCGAGAAGTTCGGTGTCGACCCGGAACCCGCTCACCTGCACCGCCGTCACCGTTCGCCCGGCAGGTGGGGCGAGTTCGGTGATCTTCGCCGGGATGGTCGTGTCGACGAGCGTGCGGACCGAATCCTCCCGGCCCGTCGCGCGCAGCACGATCCAACCGTGCTGGGCGGCGATGTCCTCGAGTTCGGTGAGCAGGACGGTCTTGCCGATGCCGCGGGCCCCGTCGATGACCATGCTCCTCGACGGTTCGCCCGGGTACCCGTCCAGACTCCGGGCGAACTCCTCGAGCACGACCGAACGGCCGGCCCAGTGGTAGGGGCTGGCTCCGAAGGTGGGCCGGAAGGGGTTTCTCATGCCCCCGAGACTAGTTGATAAATTGATAAATGTCAGCGGGGGAGGAGGCCGCGTGCGGGCGTACCCGTTTGTCCTCTGGGGCCATTGGCGACCTGGGGATTCTCCGGACGCCGTGGTAAACGGAGTACGCCAGTACGTGCGGGCCGTTACGCCACCACCGGGTCAGCTGTAATCGGCGAAGATCCGCTGCTGCTCGCCGTCGAGGGTGACCTCACCGCCGTAGGGGAGGATCCACTGCGGGCGGGTGTGGCCGAAGGGGACGCCGCACACGACGACGGCCTCCGGGTTGTACAGGGTGACCTGCTCGATGACGGCGTCGTACTGTTCCTCGCGGTCGCGGTACTCGGGGAGGAAGAGGCTGCGTGACGGGGGCCGGGCCACCATGACGCCCTGCACGGCGCCGATGATGTCGGCCTCGCCGAGGGCGCGGACGATCTCCATGATCCCGTGGGTGTTGGTGAGACGCTGGGAGGCCTCGAGCATGAGGATCGCACCCTCGAGGTCCTCGGCGCGCGGGACGCGGTCGGCGAGCGACATCTGCGTGATGACCTCGAAGCAGCCTCCCCAGGTGCGGCCGGAGACGCGCCGGGCAGGGCCGGCCCAGCGCCACGGTTTCGTCGATTCGCGCAGGCCGTTGACCTCGAGGGCGAGGGGGTCGGACCAGAGGATGCCGTGGTCCTCGGACTCGCCGGGGTCGGTGATCTCCAGGACGCCGGTGCCGTCGAGGGCGGCGCGGAGGGAGGTGGCGGTGATGTCGTCGATACGCGGGCCGGCACCGATCTGCACCTGGGTGTTGCCGCCGTGGAAGGCGCGGATGCCCAGGCTGTGGAGCAGGTTGAGGATGTTGGTGTTGTCGCTGTAGCCGAAGAAGGGCTTGGGGTTCGCGGCGATGACGTCCGGGTCGAGGAAGGGGATGACGGTGACCTGGTCGTCGCCACCCAGGGTGGTGAAGATCGCCTCGATCTCCGGGTCGGCGAACGCGGCCATGATGTCGCGGGCGCGGTCCTCCGGGTAGGACTCGAATTCGCGGGTGGTGGGGTATTCGACGGGCTCGAGTCCGAACTCCTCACGCAGGCGTCGCATGGCCTGCTCGTGGACCTCCGGACCGAGTGGGGGCGCCGCCTTCGAGGGGGAGAGGACGGCGACCTTCCTTATGTCTGCATCACTACCCATGGCATCAACTACACCACTTAGGCTTGCATAAATCCAGAAAACGCGTAGTCGGCGACGACCCGCTCGTCGACGCCGTCCAGCCGCACCCTCCCGCCGTAGGGCAGGATCCACTGCGGCCGGGTGTGTCCGAACGGCACACCGGCGCACATCACCGCGTCCGGGTTGTAGCGGCGGACGGTGTCGGCGACGATGTCGATCTGCTCCCGTCGGGACAGGGTTGCATCGGTGTCCAAGCCGGTGGTGGGGGTGCGGGCGAGCATCACGCCGTCGACGGCACCGAGGATCCCGCCCTCCCCGAGAGCGCGGACGATGTCGGTCACCACGTCCGTGGGGGTGAGCCGCTCGGAGGCCTCGAGCAGCAGGATGCCCCCTTGCAGCTTCCCGACGCCCGGGAACCTCCCCGCGATCCCCAGCTGGGCGAGCACCTCCAGACACCCGCCCCACGTGCGGCCCTCGACGATCCGTGGCGGGCCGAACCACTCCAACGGGTCGCACGGTGTCCGGTACCCGAACTCCGTGAGGGCGCGCGGGTCGTCCCAGTCGGGGCCGTGGTCCTCGGAGTCGGCGGGCAGCGTCACCTCGATCTCCCCCTCACCGCGCAGGGCGGCGAGGAAGGAGATGAGGTGGTAGTCCTCCACGTACGGGCCGGGACCGATCTGCACCTGCGTCGATCCGCCGTAGAAACCGGGGACGCCCAGCTGCCACAGCAGGTTGAGCAGGTTGGTGTTGTCGCTGTACCCGAGGAAGGGCTTCGGATTCGCCCGGATGACCTCCGCGTCCAGGTGCCGGGTGACGGTGATCTGGTCGTTCCCGCCGACCGAGGCGAGGACCGCCGCGATGGAGCCGTCGGCGAAGGCGGCGGTGATGTCCCGGGCGCGGTCCTCCGGGGAGGCACCGACCTGGCGGGTGGTGGGGAACTCCACCGGCTCGAGCCCCAGCGCGCGCAGGCGCTCCAGGGCCTGTTCGTGGACGGCCGGGTACACGCCGGGAGCCGCGAAGGAGGGGGAGAGGACGGCGACGCGGGTCATGCCGGTCACACTACAAGCGTCAGCTCCGTCGCGGAGGTCGGGGAAATGTCCAGCCCGGCCGCGCGGGCGATGTCGACGACATCCGCGGCGGATGTGGCCGCGGCCGGTGCGCTCGCCAGCACCCGGGCCAGTTCGCCCTTGTAGTGCTTGTTGAAGTGGCTGACCACCTTGCCGTCCTTCTCCACGCGCACGGTCACGGCCCCCGGCACCTTGCCCAGCTGCTGGTAGGCGCCGGAGCGCAGGTCGACGACGAAGTCCTCCTCCGCCAGAGCCTCGGTGATGAGCCGGCCCCACCGGGAGCGCATGGTGCGCTCGTCGAGCTTCGTGCCGCCGGAGAGCCGGTAGCGGGGGATGAGGTCGCCGGCGCGGACGACACCGAACAGCGCCGAGCCGACCGCGAGACGGTCCCACGCGAGCTCGGGCAGGGTGGGGGCGGACAGGGCGTCGAAAAGCACGCCCGTGTAGCGGTGCAGGGCGGGCATTGTCGGGGACGTGCGCAACTCACGGTTGGCCTCCGCCTCCGGGCGGAGTTTCTCGGAGATCCCGAGCACCGCCATCGCGTCGGCGACCTCGAGGCCGGAGAGCTCGTCGATGAGTGCGGAACGCACGGGAGTGAGCGTCGGAAAGCTCAGTCCCTCCAGGTCAAGAGCGGGGCCGGAGCCGCCGGGGGCCTTGGTTTCGGAAGGAGGGAGGACGATCAGCATGGGCACAAGGGTAGCGGGTAAAGTCTGACACCATGATCACACGTCTGTCCTCGCTGTTCCTTCGCACGCTGCGCGAAGACCCGGCTGATGCCGAAGTGCCCAGCCACAAGCTGCTCGTCCGCGCCGGGTACATCCGCCGTGCCGCCCCCGGTGTGTACTCCTGGCTGCCGCTGGGCCTGCGCACGCTGCGCAAGATCGAGGACGTCGTGCGCGAGGAGATGAACGCCATCGGCGGCCAGGAGCTGCTGTTCCCGGCGCTGCTGCCGCGCGAGCCCTACGAGAGGACCAACCGCTGGACCGAGTACGGCGACCACCTCTTCCGCCTCAAGGACCGCAAGGACAACGACATGCTCCTCGGGCCCACGCACGAGGAGATGTTCACCCAGACCGTCAAGGACCTGTACTCCTCGTACAAGGATTTCCCGGTCACGCTGTACCAGATCCAGACGAAGTACCGCGACGAGGAGCGTCCGCGCGCGGGCATCCTGCGCGGGCGTGAGTTCGTGATGAAGGACTCCTACTCCTTCGACATGTCGGACGCGGGGCTCGACGAGTCCTACGCCGCCCACCGCCGCGCCTACCAGGCGATCTTCGACCGTCTCGGCGTCTCCTACGCCATCTGCCAGGCCACCTCCGGCGCGATGGGCGGTTCGGCGTCCGAGGAGTTCCTGGCCGTGAGTGAGAACGGCGAGGACACCTTCGTCCGTGCCACCGATGGTTCCTACGCCGCGAACGTGGAGGCCGTGGTCACCCAGCCGGGCGTCGAGCAGCCCATCGAGGGCCAGCCGGAGGCCGTCGAGTACGACACGCCGGATGCAGAGACCATCGCCACCCTCGTGGAGTGGGCCCGCGGCGAGGGGCTGGACGTCACCGCCGCCGACACCCTCAAGTGCGTGGTGGTCAAGGTCACCGCGCCCGGCGAGGAGCCGGAGCTGCTCGGCGTGCTCGTCCCCGGTGACCGCGAGGTCGACATGAAGCGCCTCGCGGCCTCTCTCGAGCCGTCCGAGGTCGCCATGGCGGAGGACGCGGACTTCCGGAAGAACCCCTTCCTCGTCCGCGGCTACGTCGGCCCGCGCGGCCTGGCCGCCAACGGCGTCCGTGTGCTCGCCGACCCGCGCGTCGTGCCCGGCACCGCCTGGATCACGGGTGCCGACGCCCCCAACCGCCACGTCGTCGGCCTCGTCGCCGGCCGCGACTTCGAGGTCGACGGCTACATTGAGGCCGCCGAGATCCGCGAGGGCGACCCCGCGCCGGAGGGCCAGGGCACCCTCACGCTCGAGCGCGGCATCGAGATCGGCCACATCTTCCAGCTCGGCCGCAAGTACACCG
>ERZ1032871.66-NODE-66-length-15247-cov-17.949315_pt1 | contig 15247 bp, 13 predicted proteins | sample MGYA00519026_ERZ1032871 | MGnify/ENA primary metagenome ERZ1032871 (study PRJEB33719, sample SAMN04262510) | wastewater metagenome | biome: rural village; feature: composting latrine chamber; material: composting feces with ash | place: El Salvador | collected...
GCGGTGCTTCTTGCCCGGACCCGGCGGCATTGGCGGCGGCGGCCGCGTCGGTCGCGTCGGCAGCGTCGGCGCCGTCGCGCAAACGGGCCACGATGCCGATCGAGGCGAGGGCATCATCGTGCTCGATGAAAACGCTGCGCATTCCGAGAACGCGCTTGCGCGCCGCGGGGTGCTTGATCATGTTGCCGGCGATCCGGGCCATCCCGGCGGCGCCTTCGTCTTCGAGCAGCTGGCTGGGCTTGAGCAGGCCCATCTCCGCCGTGCGGATGTGCTCGACCTCGAATCCGTGTTCTTCGAGCAGGTGGCGCCATTCGGCGACCGTGAGCGGGCGGGCGTTCACTCGGATGGACTTGGACATGGCGACGCGGATCTCGTCCTTCGTCGCCCCGTCGAGATCGTCGGGGGTCAGCGCGAGTTCGTGGATCGCGTAGCGGCCGCCGGGGGAGAGGATGCGGCGAACCTCGTCGAGGATCGCCGCCTTGCCCTTGTCGCCCTGCATCGTGAGCATCGCCTCGCCCACGACGGCGTCCGCCGAGTCATCGCCGAGCCCCGTGGCCTGCGCCTTGCCTTCGATGATTCGGCCCCTGTCGCCGACGACGTCTCCGGTCGTCCGTGCGGCGGCGGGGTCTTCGTCGACGCCGACGTAGTCCGACGGCGCCCGGTTGAGGATCTCGGCGGCCGTGATCCCCAGCCCCGGTGCGAGTTCGACGACGCGTGCGTCGGTGAGCCGGGCCTGGTCGAGGATCCACTCCGTCATCTTCCGGCCGCCGGGGCGCAGCACCTTCTTGCCCAATCGGGCCAGTAGCCAGTGGCCCTGGAGCTGGTCGAAATCCCTGTCGCGTGACGCCATGTCGTGTCTCCCTCGGTGCGTGGCCGGACAATCGGTGCCGGCGGTTGCGTTGACATGCTAATGCGAACTAGCAATGCCGCTTTAGGTGATGAGCTTAGGCTCACCTGTCTTGCTTGTCGAGGAAATTGGCCGGAAACGACGAACCGGGCCGTCGCAAAGCAGTTTTGCGACGACCCGGCCGACCCGGAAATGGGCGCGCTACCTGTCCTGCGGCGTCTGGTCGACGAGCTCGTCGTCCTCGGGGCGCACGCCGTCGCGGACGCAGTCGATGAAGTACCGGGTCTCGCCGGCGAACTGGTCGACGGACGTCGCCTCGTGGCGCTCGGAACCGCGGTCGGTGGTCAGCGTCCAGTTGCGCGGCGGTTCCGGTGCGAAGCCGTAGCAGGAGTCCGACGTGATCGTGCCCTTCGACCCGACCAGCTGGAACGTGTCCAGGTCGGCGGCGTTGTAGCTCAGCGTGTACTGGGCGACGCGGTCTCCGGGGAAGCGCAGCGTGACGCCGACGCCGTCCTGGAAATCGAAGTTCCGGCCGCGCGAGGCCACGCCGGTGGCGTGGACGTGGGTCGGCTCGGCGCGGAAGAGGTGGCGCACCAGGTTCAGCGGGTAGGCGCCGAAGTCCGGCACGGGGCCGCCCCAGAATCCGGAATGCCCGCGGTGGTTGCCCTCCTCGATGTCGTGGGTGAACGTCGAGGTGAACGTGCGGGTCTCGCCGATGACGCCGCGCGCGACCATGTCGGCCAGCTCCACCATGTAGGCGTCCTGGTGCATGCGGTAGGCGATCATCAGTGCCGCGCCGGTGCGCTCGGAGGCGGCGATCATCGCCTCGCAGTCCTCGACGGAGTCGGCCATCGGCTTCTCCAGCAGCACCGGGATCCCAGCCTCGAGCGCGGGCTCTGCGAACTCGCGGTGCCGGAATACGGGCGTGGCCACGTAGATGCCGTCGATGCCGCCGCGTTCGAGCAGCTGCGGGAACTCGTCGTAGTCGTACACCGCGACGCCGTCGGCGGTGGCCCGGCCGGGAGCGTCCGGGTCATCGTCGGGGCCGGCACCTGCGCCTTCCCGCTTTGCGACGGCCCGCACCTTGGCCTCCGAGCTGGTAACCACGGCGGCGATTTCCGCATCGGGGAGGCTGCGCAGCCCCGGGATGAAGGCCTGCTGCGAGATCTGTCCGACGCCGACGACCGCGAAGCGGAAGGGTGCCGCCTGGGAGTCGGACGAAGCGTTGGGCCGGGAACGAGACTGGGAATCGGACGTGGATGAGGTCTGGTTAATGTCGGTCATCAACGCCAACGGTACGCGCCGTCCGGTGGCGCCGCCAGGGTCGTGCGGCGCATTGTGCTTGCTATCGCGGGCGGTCAGGCGATGCCGCGGTCCATCGTCCAGACCAGTACCTCGGCATCGTCGACGGCGGTCGCGGGCAGTGAACCGGCCTCGCTCGAATCGGCCGAATCTGGTTCGCCGGCCGTGATGCGGGTGACGTCGCCGTCGTAAAGCGTCTCGTCGCCGAGCGACACCGAGCCGGAGGCGACGAAGAAGTGGGTGAACCGCGACAGTGGCACGTCGACGGTGCGGCCGGCGGGGAGGCGGCCGATGTGCAGCGTGGCGCCGGTGGTGCCGATGGTCAGCGGCGCGAGACCCGGCGTGCCCGACGCGACCGGGACGAGCGTGCCGTCGGCGAGTGCGTCGTTGAGGTCGACCTCGTCGTGGGAGGGTGCGGCGCCGAGTTCGTCCGGCGGCAGCCAGGCCTGAATGACCCGCAGTTTCTTGCCGTCGAGGTAACCGGAGGCATTCAGCTCGGAGTGGCGGATGCCGCGGCCGGCGCTGACGCGCTGCGCCATGCCCGGGGAGAGGATCGACTCGGTGCCGGCGGCGGAGCCTTCCATGCCGCCGTCGTCGCGGTGTCGCAGGCGGCCCTCCATCACCCACGTGACCAGCTCGACGTCGCGGTGCTGGTGCATGTCGAAGACCTCGCCGGGGGCGACGACGTCATCGTTGTGGACCATCAGCAGTCCGAAGGCGTTGCCCTCGAGGTCGAAGCTGCCCGTCGCCGGAAACGACTGTCGCGACAGCAGTGCCGAGTCACGCCACGTCGAGCGGTCGGCGGCGCGGATGATGCTGACGTCGAGGTCGCTGCGAGCGGTGCCGGACTCACGAGTGGATGACATGTCAACTACTCTAGCGCGGCCGCCGCGAAAGTCCAGGGGTTATTGCGGACGCCGCCGCTACTTCTTCCGGCCGATGGCGAAGTACGCGCCGGGGCCGAAGGAATTGATGAAGCTCAGCACCACCCACAGCCACTTCGGGCCGCGGACCTTATCGGCGGGGCGCTTGGCCAGATCGGTCCACACGCCCACCTTCGCCGCCAGCTCCGCGACGACCGCCGCGATGATGCCGATCTTCGCCGGCAGGCTGAACTCGTTCCACTCCTTGGCCTTCGCCGAGAACTTATCCTTCAGGTCGATCTTCTGCACGCTCATGCCTCGATCGTACGTCTGCGGCGGGTTCGGGCGGGGCCGCCGCTTTTCGCGCACGATGGGCGCATGAAATCCGACGCGCAGACCGTGGACGACTACCTGGCCGAGCTTGACGACGACCGGCGCGGCGTCATGACCGCCCTCGTCGACGCCATCGACGCGCATCTGCCCGAGGGCTTCAAAAAGTCCATGTACTCGGGGATGCCCAATTGGGTCGTGCCCCCGTCGACGTTTCCCGCCGGCTATCACTGCACTCCGGATACTCCGCTGCCGTTCCTGGCGATCGCCAGCCAAAAGCAGTACATCTCGATCTACCACATGGCCGTCTATGCGGACCCCGAGCTGCTGGACTGATTCCTCGCCGAATACGAAAAGCCAGACACCGGCCGCAAGCTCAACATGGGCAAGTCGTGCATCCGCTTCCGCAAGCCCGAACATGTGCCAGTCGACCTCATCGCGCGGCTGTGCGAAAAGGTCACGCCCGAGGAATGGGTCGAATACTACGAAAAGTCACGCGCCGAAGGGCGCCCGGGCACTGGCGTCAGGGAGCCGAAGAAGAAGTAGGGGAGCTTCAAGAACGCGAGTACTTGTGCCCCCATCCGGGCCGCGCTTCTCGGGAGGTCTTGTCTACTCCGATATAACCGGTGGTTGGGTCACCTCTCCGCCGGCCCGCACCATTCCACGAGAAACCTCCGAGGTCCACGCATGAGCAACCACTCCTTCGCCGTCATCGATCTGGAGACCACCGGGTTCTCCAACTCGGACCGGATCATCGAGGTGGCGGTCGTCTTGACGGATCGGGCCGGTCGCGTCGAAAAGCGATGGCGGACGCTCGTTCAGCCCAACAGGGGCTTTGACAACGGCTTCGTGCACGGGATCACGGCGTCTGATCTCGTCGACGCGCCGAGGTTCGAAGACATCGCACTTAGGCTCGCCGACCTCCTCAATGGGCGCGTCGTCGTGGCCCACAACGCGTCCTTTGAAAAGCGGTTCCTCTCGAATGAATTCGCCCGGGCCGGACTGAAGCTTCCCGCGGAGGAAAGCTGGTTGCTGGACACGATGCGTGCGGCGAAGAGGATCCTGCCGGGACCGTCGCACAAGCTGGCGGCATGCCTGAAGAACATCGGCGTGGAAAACGAGGCCGCACACACCGCACTCGCCGACGCGGACGCCACCGCGCGTCTGCTGTCGCACCTTCTGCCGTGGATGGCCGATGAACTCGCCTACGCCAAGCCGTTGCACTTGGATGACTTCGATCTTGCGGTGCTGTCGCCGTCGACCGTTCCGCTGCTGGTCAGGGACGACGGGCTGTTCGCCGACGTCGATGGCGGGGAAAGTGACGCGGCAGGTGGGCACGCCGTCGAAGGCGAGACTTTGCACCTCACCGACGATTGGATGCGGCGGATCACGGATGCTGCCCCCGGCATCGGCGACGAGGCGGCCGACGAGTACATGGCGCTGCTGGCGGACGCGATGGTCGACGACCGACTGGACGACGCCGAAATCGCCCAACTTCTCGATACGGCGCACCAACTCGAGCTTTCCGACGACGACGTCGCCGAGCTCCACGAGCTCTACCTTCGCCAGGTGTCCATCGAAGCGTGGGCGGACGGCGTGGTCACCGCCGAGGAGCGGGAACGACTTCTGGCCATCGCCGACGAACTGTCCATCGGCCGCGCCCGAGTCGCCGTGTGGTTGGCGGAGCCGCTGGGATCCTTGACCGTCGTGCGACGGGAGCCCGGTGAGCCGCAGCGGAACCGCGAAGATGCCGGTGCCGGTCGCGAGAAGATCGCGCTCGCGCCAGGTGATCGGGTGACTTTCACCGGCGCTATGGCGATTCCACGTGAAGAGTGGGCCCGGCGGGCCGCGAATGCCGGGCTCGACGTGGGTGGCGTCACCAAGCGCAGCAGCGTCGTCGTCGCAGCCGACGTCGCGTCGCGGTCGGGCAAGGCGAGGAGGGCGCGGGAGCTCGGAGTTCCGATCGTCGGCGAACGAGAGTTCGCGAAGATGCTCGCCGATATCTCGGGTGACGCGCTTGCCGACGTGCCCGCCGACGGCACTCGGGACACCATCGCCGACGGCATCGGAGACACGAGTACCGGCGATTCGGTGCTGGACCTCGGGCGGATCTTCCCGTGGTTGGCCGACGTGCCCGAAACACGGGCCGATGTCTCCGGCGTCGTCGAATCGTGGATCACCCACCGTGCAGATGTTCCGTTGCACTCGATGTCCCCGGTGCTGGCGCCCTCCACCCGGCCCGATGGAATCGACGCTTCCCTGAAGACGACCATCACGTGGTTCACCGAATATCCCGAACCCCTGGTGGCCTCGGCGGAGGATCTCCGCGATCTGCGCCACGTCGGTCGCGTCAAGCTTCGCTCGTTCATCTATGCCACGGTGCTCCAGGCGATCGACGATGCCGAACTGCTCGACTCCGATGATGACCGGGTTGAAGATGGGCCCGTCGCAGCGCTTTACGACGAAGGCGTGGTCGACGATGGCGTCGAATACTTCGAAGGGGATTTCTCTCCGGCCTCCGACATCTATTCCGAGGTTGAGACCAGTGCCAAGGGTCCGCTCGATGCCGATGAAATCGTGGCCGGCTGGGTTTCGCTCAGCGGGGGATGGCTCTCGGCCGATGATCCGGACCTGCCTGGCAATCCGCCGACGCTCGTGCGCGAGGCGTTGGACGAGGCCGCGGACCCCGCCGAGCGTGTTTTCAACCGTGTGCTCGAAGAAATCGCCGGGGTCGTCGGCGTCGACGACTACAGACGATCGCTGATTCTCGACGGCCGGGTTTCCGGAGGCAAGACGCTCGACGAACTTGGTCGTGCAATCGGCGTGACCCGGGAACGCGTCCGTCAGATCGAATCGACGCTGCTCACCGAGCTCCGCGAAACGGCAGTGGCGAGTGTTCTCCTTCATTCCGCAATCGCCGCCCGATTCGGACCGTGCTCGCCCATCCAACGGGTGCTCGACGTCTTCCCGCGGGTGGAGGAAAAGCCGACCGGTTTGTCCTCGACGATCCTCGACTTGCTGCCGGCGATCGTCGTCGACGGGAATTCGAGTTGGCGCGTCGAGGATGGCTGGCTGCTGGTGGGCGACATCGATGATCGGATCGAGGAAGTGTTGTCCTCGAGCGCGGACAAGTACGGCATCGTGGATCAGTCGGAAGCCGCCGCGAAGGTCGGGGTCTCGTCGGAGCAGCTCCGCGCACGACTCGCGGCGACCACCGGAAGCGAGCTTCGCGACGGGGTGATTCTCACCAAGACCCGCAGCATTCCCGATCGTGCCGCCGCGGAACTGGCCCTCGCGGGTAATCCACTGACCACGGACCAACTGATGGAACTGATTCCGGACCGCTCGCGGAGATCGATCGCGAACGCGCTGTCGGCTTCGGGATTGACGCGGCGATGCGCCGTCGATACTTGGGCGCTCGCGGAATGGGGGATGGAGGAGTGGACTTCCATCGTGGATCTCATCAAACGGAGAATCTCGGAGGCGGAGTCCGGTGCCGTGTCGCTGGAACGTCTCGCAGAGGAAGCGGCCGGCTTCGGAGTGAAAGGCGGGTCTGTCTACGCGTTCGCCGCCACCCCCGAGTTCACGGTGGCTGACGGGATGGTGACCCTGGCCGACAACCTGGAAGACATCGAAATCGACGCCGCCCCCGAAGAATCGAAAGGGCTGTACCTGCGAAACGGCGCATGGAACCTGTTGGTCACTGTCACCCGTGATCATCTGCGTGGTTCCGGAACCGGGGTTCCCGGTGGCGTCGTCGCCATCCACGGGGTCCGTTATGGCCAATCGCTCGAATTGCCCAGCAGGCTTGGTCCGCAGCGGTTGTCCTGGGTGGGCAACACCACCACGACCGGCACCATTTCCCGATTCATGGCGGACCTCGGCTGTGCGGAAGGAGATCGAGTGTGGCTCGTCTTCGGGCCCGAGTTCGACGTGGTGCCCGCGACGCCGCGCGAGGAAGGGCTCACCGGAATCGCGGAACTGCTCAATGCGACGGGAATGGACGACCTCTGTGACGCAGACGCCGACGTCGACGCCGCGCTTGCGGTCGTGAATGTGGCGATGGATTTGCCGGCGGATGCTGCCCGACGGAAGACGGTGTCCCGTTTGCGTCATCGCCGCGACGAGGACCTCGCCGAGCTGGTCAGGGGGCTGTGAACCGGGTGCTGACGTCGTCGACGATCTCCGCGAACTCCTCGGCGTAGGCCAGGTGCTTGCGCAGCTTGCGCAGGCGCTCGGCGGTTTCGACGCGAACGGACTCGACGACGGCGGCGGCCCCGGCGTCGGCGGGATCGTAGTGAAGCGCATCCACCGCACGGGCGAACTCGCGCATCCGCTCCAACGGGAAACCGAGCGGCTTCATGCGGCGGATCGTCAACAAACTCTCCACGTCGGCCTCCGTGTACAAGCGGAAACCGCCCGGCGAATACGCCGACGGACTGGCCAGGCCCATCTCGTCGTAGTGGCGGAGACTGCGGATGGACAGGGAGGTGCGCTCGGCGACCTCGCCGATCTTCATCAGCGGTTCGCCGTCGCTCGCATCGCGCATCGTTCCTCCTGCATCCGACTTCATTCAGCTTCATCCGACGTCGCTCCCGATGCTACCCAGCGGCCCGGGGCGCCCGGCCGCGCTGAATGGCCCTCCGATTGGTCGGCGGCGAACTCTACCGTTACGGTAGGTTCGATTCTCACGTTGGGGGAGGGTTTGCCGCGGCGGTCCGACCCCATTTCCCCGTCCCGGAAGGCCATCAATGACGAACAGCGCCGACGACCCCGCACGCCGCGACGTCGTAAATCACGAAACCCCGCACGACGACGCGCGCCGCACGGACCGCCGGCCCGAGCCGGACGCGCCCGTGGGGGTCGTGGGCTCGTTCAAGTTCGCGTTCTCCTCGCCGACGCGGCTGCGCAAGGAAGTCTTCGGCGGCCTCGTCGTGGCGCTGGCGCTGATCCCGGAAGCGATCTCGTTTTCCATCGTCGCCGGCGTCGATCCGCGGATGGGCCTGTTCGCCTCCTTCGCCGTCGCCGTGACCATCGCCTTCACCGGCGGCCGGCCCGCGATGATCTCCGGCGCCGCCGGGTCGATCGCGCTGGTCATCGTGCCGCTCGTGCGCGACCACGGCGTCGACTACCTCATCGCCACCGTGCTGCTCGCGGGCGCGCTGCAGATCATCATGGCGCTGCTGGGCGTCGCCAAGCTCATGCGATTCATCCCCCGCCAGGTCATGGTCGGATTCGTCAACGCGCTGGCCATCCTCATCTTCACCGCCCAGCTGCCGCACCTCATCGGCGTGCCGTGGCTGGTGTACCCGCTGGTCGCCGCGGGCATCCTCATCATGGTGTTCTTCCCGCGCCTCACCACCGTCGTGCCGGCGCCGCTGGTCGCGATCCTGGTCATCTCCATCGTCGTGGTCGCCGCCGGGTGGAAGGTGCCCAACGTCGGCGACCAGGGCGAGCTGCCCGATTCCTGGCCCGAGCTGCTCATCCCGAAAGTGCCGTGGACGTGGGAGACGCTGCAGATCATCGCGCCCTACGCCTTCGCGGTCGCCCTCGTCGGCCTGATGGAGTCGCTGCTGACCGCCAAGCTCGTCGACGACATCACCGAGGTCCACTCCGACAAGACCCGCGAGTCGTGGGGCCAGGGCGCGGCGAACGTCGTCGGCGGCCTGTTCGGCGGCATGGGCGGCTGCGCCATGATCGGCCAGACCATGATCGGCGTCCGCGAGGCCGGGGCCCGCACCCGCCTGTCGACGCTGCTCGCCGGCATTTTCCTGCTCATCCTCGTCGTGTCGCTGGGCGACATCGTCGGCCTGATCCCCATGGCCGCCCTGGTCGCGGTGATGGTGATGGTGTCCGTCGGCACGATGGACTGGCATTCGGTCAATCCGCGGACGCTGCGGATCATGCCGCTGAGCGAGACGATCGTCATGGTGGTCACCGTCGCCGCGACCGTCATCACGCACAACCTGGCCATCGGCGTCATCCTCGGCGTCGTCGCCGCGATGATCATGTTCGCCCGCCGCGTCGCGCACATGGTGGGCATCGAGAAGGTCGCCGAGGCCGACGTCGACGGCGACGGCACCGTCGACGTCCGCCGCTACCGCATCCGCGGCCAGCTGTTCTTCGCGTCCAGCAACGACCTGGTCTACCAGTTCGACTACGCCGGCGACCCCGACCACGTCATCCTCGACCTCACCGACGCCGACGTGTGGGACTCCTCGACCGTGGCCACCCTCGACGCCATCCGCACGAAGTACGAGGCCAAGGGCAAGGAGCTCACCGTCGTCGGCCTCGATGGCCAGAGCCTCGACCGCCTCGAGCGGCTGTCGGGGAAGCTGGGGGACTAGCGGCCGCTGCCCGGGCCCCTCCGCTCATTCGCCCTCGTTCCGTTCCAATCGTTCCAGCGCGTCGCCGTACCGCGCCCGCAGCTTCTCCGCGCGGGCGCGTTCGGCGTCGGTGTCGGTCGGCAGATTGCCCAGGCCGCCGTGGTTGTCGCGCACGTCGGCGAGTTTGATCGCCCGGGATCGTTCGTCGGCCGCCGCACGTTCCACGAAGTCCGGGTAGCTTTCGCCGTCCCGCTTCGTCAGCGCCTCGACATGCTTGACGACGTCCGCGTCCACCCCGGTTCGCTCCGATTCCCAGAGCTCGGGGTGGTCCTCGGCGACGTCGTGAAGCAAAGCCGCCGCAATCATGTCCGGGGTGCCGCCGACCGCCGCGACCATCTCCGCTACGCGCTCGACGTGGCGCAGATAGGGCTCGTCGGCGCCGCCCGGGCCGGGACGGAGGTCATCGCGATGGGCGCGCGCGGCGAGGGCGTGGGCGGCGCGGATCATGGCGGCGGGGTGGTCGGCGAAGTCGGTCATGCGGCAAGGATATGTGCGGTGGCGGGTCCGCGGGGTACCGGCGCCCAGCTGGCGATTTCATTATGCGGGACAGTCATCCCATAAAGTGGGCGCATGACGATGATCAACCACAACCCGCCGCACGATCCGGCGGGCAATGACGCCCCGGTGCACGTCGAGAACAAGGCCGAGGAACGTTCCGCCGCGATCGCGGTCGTCGCGTTCCCCGCGTTCATCCTCATCGGCGCCGTCATCGCCTTCTTCGTTCCCGAACCGTTCGTGCCCATCGGCGACTACATCACCTACGCCCTGATGGTGATCATGTTCTGCATGGGCCTGACGCTGACGATCCCGGATCTCAAGCTCGTCGCCCGCCGCCCGTGGCCCATCGCCATCGGCGTCATCGCCCAGTTCGTGATCATGCCGCTGGCCGCCGTCGCCGTGTCGAAGATGCTCGGCCTCAACCCGATGCTCGCCATCGGCCTGCTCATGCTCGGTTCCGTGCCGGGCGGCACCGCCTCCAACGTCGTGGCGTACCTGGCCAAGGGCGACGTGGCCCTGTCCGTGGCCATGACCTCGGTGTCGACGCTGCTGTCGCCGATCGTCACCCCGATCATCATGCTGCTGCTCGCCGGGGAGGAGACCCCCGTCGACGGTGGCGGCATCGCCTGGACCCTGGCGCAGACCGTGCTCATCCCCGTCGTCGGTGGTCTGGTCATCCGCGTGCTGTTCGACAAGATCGTGGACAAGCTCCTGCCGATCCTGCCGTGGCTGTCGATCCTCGGCATCGGCGCCGTCGTGTTCCCGGCCGTCGCCAACTCCGCCGAGACCCTCAAGACCGTGGGTCTGCTGGTCATCGGCGCCGTGATCCTGCACAACCTGTTCGGCTACATCCTCGGTTACCTCGCCGCGAAGGTGTTCAAGTTCCCGCCGGAGGCCTGCCGCACCACCGCCATCGAGGTGGCCACCCAGTCCGCGGGCCTGGCGTCGGGCATGTCCGGCAAGTTCTTCTCGCCCGAGGCCGCCATCCCCGGTGCCGTCGCCGCGGTGTGGCACAACGTCGCCGGCGCCATCTTCGCCGCCGGTGCGCGCAAGCTGGCGGACCGCAAGCGCGCGGAAAGCGCCGCGCGGTAGGTTTCGCCCGCCCCGGGAATGCCGGGGGAGCCGGGGCGGTTGCACCTGTCATGCGCATCGATATCTGGTCCGACGTCGTCTGCCCGTTCTGCTGGATCGGCAAGCGGCACCTGGAGAAGGCCCTCGAGGCTTTCCGTGCCGAGCATCCCGACGCCGAGGTGGAGATCCTGTGGCGGGCGTTCCAGCTCGACCCGAACGCGGAGGCCGAGTCCTCCGAGACGATCCCCGAGATGATTTCGCGGAAGTACAACATGCCGCTCGAGGCCGCCGTGGAGTCCCAGGATCAGATGGCCGCGACGTTCGCGTCCGTCGGCCTGGAGTTCAACTGGCGCGAGGCCAAGTCCGGCAACACTTTCGACGCCCACCGCCTGGCCGCGATGGCCTCGGATCACGACCTCGACGATGAAGCGGACGAAGCTCTGAAGAAGGCGTACTTCTCCGAGGGGCGCCAGGTGTCCGACCACGGCGTGCTCCGCGAGATCGGCGAGTCCATCGGCCTGGATGGCGAGAAAGTCGCCGCGATGCTGGCCTCCGAGGAGTACTCCATCGACGTCCGCCACGACATGACGATGGCACAGGGCCTGGGCATCTCAGGCGTCCCGTTCTTCGTCTTCGACGGCAAGTTCGCCGTCAACGGTGCCCAGCCCGTCGACGTGTTCCGCCAGGCGCTGGCCACCGCGTGGGACGAATCGCAGAAGGCCGGTGTCGCCGCTGACTCCGGCTCTGCCGCTGACCCTGCCGCCGGCGCAGACGCCGCGGACGCTGCGGACGGCCCGGACTGCTCGGACGGTTCCTGCTCGGTCTAGTCCAGAGAGCCAGTTCGCACCCAACGGTCGGGAAAGCGCTCCAACTTTGCACTTATCGCGCATAACTGCAAAGTTGGAGCGCTTTCGTTGCACTTGAGGGTCATAACTGCAACGACCGGCCTCGGACGCCGTGACAAAATATGACACGTCAACTAATCTGGCGGTCATCATCACCCGGCACGCGGGGCGACCGGACTTCGGTCGCCACCGCGCCGCCCCCGCACCTCCCCGACAGGAGCCCCCATGACCCGCCGCGACGTGCAGTTCGGCCTCAACACCTTCGGCGACGTCACCGTCGACGCCGCCGGCGATCCCGTCCACCAGGCGCAGGTCATCCGCGACGTGGTGGAGGAGGGCAAGCTCGCCGACCGCGTCGGCATCGACTACTTCGCGGTCGGCGAGCACCATCGCGAGGATTTCGCGGTTTCGGCGCCCGACGTCGTCCTCGCGGGCCTGGCCACCGTCACCGAGCGGATCAAGTTGGGCACGGCCGTCACGGTCCTGTCGTCGGATGACCCGATCCGGGTCTTCGAGCGCTTTTCGACGATCGACGCCATGTCCAACGGCCGTGCCGACCTCATTCTCGGCCGGGGATCGTTCATCGAATCCTTTCCGCTGTTCGGGTTCGACCTGGCGCAGTACGAGGAGCTGTTCTCCGAAAAGCTCGACCTCTTCGCCGCGCTGCTGCCCGAGGAGCCGGTCACGTGGTCCGGCGAGCTGCGCCCGCCGCTGCAGAACCAGAAGGTCTACCCGCGCACGGAGAACGGCCTCACCTCGTGGATCGCCGTCGGCGGTTCCCCCGAATCCGTCGTCCGCGCTGCTCGGTACAAAATGCCCCTCATGCTCGCCGTGATCGGCGGCAACGCCCGCCGCTTCAAGCCCTTCGCGGACCTGTACCGCGACGCCAACGAGCAGCTGGGCAACGGCGACTTGCCCATCGGCGTCCACTCGCCGGGCTTCGTCGCCGACACCGACGAGGAGGCCCGCGAGCTGCTCATGCCGCACTGGCTGGAGAATCGCAATGCCATCGGCAAGGAACGCGGCTGGGGCCCGGCCGGACCCGACGAATTCATTTCCGAGGTCCGCCACGGCGCCCTCGCCGTCGGTTCGCCGGACACCGTCGCCCGCAAAATCGCCGATGCGATCCGGGCGCTCGACCTCAGCCGCTTCGACCTGAAGTACTCCAACGGGCCCATGCCGCACGAGCACCTCATGCGCTGCATCGACCTCTACGGCACCGAGGTCATCCCGCGGGTGCGCCGCATTCTCGAGCGCGAAGGATAGAACGCCCCGCTCACCCCGCGCACGGCCCCGGTTCGACCCGCGAAAGCCGTGGCCGCCGCCCCCTCGCTCTCGTGCGCCCGCGCTGCTTACGCGATGGTCACCATCACGGCGCCACCGGCGTCGGCGGCGCCCCTGTAAAACCCCGCGAGCTCGGAAAACCTGCGCCGCAGATCGGCGGCGTCGTCGTCGGAAAGCGAAGCGGCGACGCCGTTGTCGGCCATGCGCGCATCGAAGTCGACTGTCTCCAGCGCTTCGGCGATCTCGCCGACGCGCCCCGGCTCGAGCACCGACGTCAGCGGCTGGCGGCACACGCGCTCGCCGCCGAGGATCGCCTCGCCCAGCGGGTCGCCGACGGTCTGCCCGTCCAGCGGGTTGCCCGTCAGCGCCAAAAGCACGTTCTCCCAGGCCGTGTCGAGATCGAATGCCGCATGATCGCCGATGGCCTCGAAGTGCCCGAAAATCACCTCGCCGGTCGCGCGATCGTCGCCGGCGTCCGCGAGCCCGCGCAGCTCGGCAACTTCGCCGTCGCCCAGTCGCAGGTATTCGGCGCACATTCCCATCGGCATCGCGGCATCCCTTCTCGACGTTTGGTTCGGGAGCCGAGTCTAGGCGACTCCGCTTTACGACGACCCCGTGGCGCCCGTCTCGGTCGCGGAACTGGTGGTCGACGCCGCCTTGCCGTCGCGCGTCGCCGACGCCGGGGTGCAGGAGCGGTACCCCTCGGTCAGCGACGTGAGCTGATCCTCGGTGGCCTGGCCGGCGACCTCTTCGGCGGGGCGGGGGATGCCGTCGTAGCCGATGAGCATCGGCGTCCACTTCGCGTCGGAGACCAGCGGGCCATCGGCCTCCTCATCGGAGGCGGGCACGTCGATGGTCACCGTGAGCACGCCCGTGTGACCGGCGGTGTCGCGGTTGAGGTAGTAGACGAAGTTGCCCGTGCCGTAGTGGACGTAGGAATCGCCCAGCCACCCGTGGCCGTTGACCCGGTGCGCGTGGTCGCCGATGATGACGTCCGCTACGGCCTTCTCCAGGGTCTTCGAGGCGTCGATGGCGGCGTCGCCCGGGCAGTGCTGGCCCTCGATGCCCCAATGCATCATCGCGACGACGACGTCGTGGGACTCCTTCGCCTTCTTGACCTCCTCGACGAGGCGGTCCATGCGTTCCTCCGGCGCCGACGCGGCGATGCCGGCCTTGTCCGGGCCCGCCGATCGGTTGGCCAGGGTCTCCTCGTACACCTGGCTGGCGCCGATGACGGCGACCTTCACCCCGTTGGCTTCCAGGGGGGCGAGGGCATAGGCCTCGTCCTCGTCGCGGCCGATGCCGACGACGGGGATGGGGGAGTCGTCCTTCGCCGCGAGCGTGTCCTCCGCGCCGGCGTCGCCGAAATCTAAGGCGTGGTTGTTGGCCATCGTCACCGCGTCGACGCCCGCACCGGCGACCGCACCGGCGACCGCGTCGAGCGCACAGGCCGGGGCGCGGAAAGTGAACGGCTTGCCGGGCCACGGGGATCCGCCCTCGGTGAGGGACGTCTCCATGTTGGCCGCCGACAGGACCGCCGCATCCAGCGTCGACCGCAGCTTGGACAGCGAATCCTCGTCGTAGGCCAGCGGACGCAAGTGGCTTTCGAACATCACGTCGCCGCCGAACGCCATGGTCAGACTCCGGGCGGGCACGTACTCCTCCTGCGCTTCGTCTCCGCCGCCGGTGCCGCAGGCGGCGGTGAAGGCGACGCCGGCCAGGGCGACGCCCGCCACCGTCGTTCGGGCAAACGTCGACGGCGTGGCGGAGGGCGCTCGGTGCCCCGCATGCGGGCGCGGTGATCTAAGGCGGTCATGGGCG
>ERZ1032871.68-NODE-68-length-15160-cov-11.860311_pt1 | contig 15160 bp, 15 predicted proteins | sample MGYA00519026_ERZ1032871 | MGnify/ENA primary metagenome ERZ1032871 (study PRJEB33719, sample SAMN04262510) | wastewater metagenome | biome: rural village; feature: composting latrine chamber; material: composting feces with ash | place: El Salvador | collected...
TGTTAAGCACGCCGCCAGCGTTCGTCCTGAGCCAGGATCAAACTCTCCACAAAAACTTCCAATCAGAAGAATCAGGCGTGAAAAGCCCAAACCCAACCAAAAACAAACAACCAGCACACAACACACAAACATGTGTCATGCAAAATGATTGTCCAAAAAAATTACAAACACCCCAACCAACCACAGCTGATCAGGACATGTTCGCGTCTATCACATGTGACCCCCACCTCGACGAGGAGAGAAGAAGCCACACAAAATATACTCATGCGATCATGATCATGCCTGCACCACAACAACTCACACCACAAAAAGCAGCGCGCATTATTTACAGTGACACCCGTTGAAGAAAGGTACCACCCGGCACACACCAACCAACCACCCATCAAGGCAGCCAGCCAGCACACACAACCAACAACCACAAACAAAAGTACATTGGCACACTATTGAGTTCTCACACAACAACCGCACGCTCTTCCCCGTCTCACCTTGTGAGATCCGGCTCTCAAGCGGCTTTATTGAACTTACTCTGTTGAACTGACTGTGTCAAATCCAGGCTGTGAAGTTCTTTTTCCGTTTCCATCCCGGCCACCTCGCGGCAACCGTTCTTGGCAACGAGTGAAACTATACGAACTTTGCTTCAACGAAAGCAAATCGCCAGGTCACATACCAGATCTACGCACCATGTGCGGCACGGCCCAGACCATCGCGACCATGACGAGGAGCTCCACCAGCGTCTGGCTGACCACCACAACCGGGGCGAGATCCCCGGGCATCGCCAGGGCGAAGGGGAGCACAACGAGCGAGTTGCGCGTGACGGCGCTGAAGGTGGCGGAGACGCGGGCGGACGTCGATAAGCGGGCGACGCCGGCGACGGTCCACCCGAGAACCACCATCACTCCGGCGAACACGACATACGTGGCCGCAGGAGCCAGCAGCTCCCGCCACTCCCCCAGCGATCCCGCGGAGTATCCCGCCATGACGAGGAAGAGTGTCGCCATCATGAGCGGGGTCATGGACTTTTCTCCTGCCCGCTCCCAGACGTCGGCCCAGGGGCTGCGCTGCGCCAGCGCCGCCAACACGAGCGGCACGACGATGAGCAGCAGAAAGGCCTCGAGGAAGGGGCCGGGTGCCAGCACCGCGGAGGATCCCAGGAACATTCCCAGGTAGAGCGGCAGCAGGAGCATCTGGCCGAGGAGAAGGAAAGGCGTCGCGGCCAGCAGCTGGTCACGCGCACCGCCGGCCAGCCCGCTGAAGGCGATGACGTAGTCGATGCACGGCGCCAGCAGCACGAGGAGGACTGCAGCGTGGACCGCGCCGTCGTCACGCAACGGCCAGGTGATCGCGCCGACGACGAGCGGGACGATCACGAAGTTGAGCAGGGCGAGGACGGTGAGGAAGCGGGCGTCGATACGCAGCCCCCGCAGGGGGATCGACAGGAACGTGACAAACAGCAACGCCCCGAGGACCGGCGTGGTGAACAGCCGGGCCTCGGGGACGTCGATGAGCAGTCCGGCGGCAACCGCCAGGAACAGCCGGAGGATCATCTAGTGGTAGACGGCGATGAGGCCGTGCGGACCATCGATGACCTGCACCGGGGTGTTGAAGATGTCAGTGAGGATGTCATCGCGCATGACCTCCTCGGGGGAACCGAACTCGACGATCTTGCCGGCCTTGACCGCGCAGATGTAGTCGGCGTAGCGGGCCGCGAAATTGATGTCGTGGAGCACGACGATGATGGTGCGGCCGAACTCCTGCGCGGCGGACTGCAGGTGCTTCATCATCTCGACGGAATGGGCGATGTCGAGGTTGTTGAGGGGCTCGTCGAGAAGCACGTAGTCCGTCTCCTGGCACAGAACCATCGCCACGTACGCACGCTGGCGCTGACCGCCGGAGAGCTGATCGAGGTAGCGGTCCTCCAGATCGGTGAGGTGGAGGAAGTCGATGTAACGGGAGATGATCTCCTCGTCCTCCGCGGTGAGCCGACCGTGGGAGTACGGGAAACGACCGAAGCCGACGAGCTGACGGACGGTCAGCTTGGTGATGAAGTGGTTCTCCTGGCGCAGGATCGACAGGATCTTCGCCAGGTCCTTCGACTTCGTCGTCGTGATGTCGTACTGGGCGACCTTGATGTCACCCGAGTCCATGCCGAGCAGGCGGCCGATCATCGTGAGCAGCGTCGACTTGCCGGCACCGTTCGGGCCGACCAGGGCGGTGATGCCACCGGAGGGGATCTCCAGGTTCACCGGCCCGATGGCGACGTCGCTGTTGTATTCCTTACGGACGTTGCTGAGAGTAATCACAGTCGACCCTTTCGGAGGATGACGAAGAGGAACACGGAACCACCGACGAGCTCGATGATGATGGACACGACACCCTGCGCGTAGAAGACGTGGTTCATGATGAAGTACGCGCCGGTGAGCACGACGAATCCGATCGCCGCGGCCATGGGGAAGAGATAACGGTGATCGTAGGTGTCGGCGAACTGGTAGGCAAGGGTCGCCACCAGGAATCCGAGGAATGTCATCGGGCCCACAAGAGCGGTCGAGACCGCCATGAGCACCGAGATGAGCACCAGGGTGGAGATCGCCAGGGCCTTGTAGTTGAGGCCCAGGTTGGTGGCGGTGTCGCGCCCCAGGGCGATGACGTTGAGCTTGCGGGAGTTGAAGTACAGCAGCGCCGTGGCCACCACGATGAGCGGGATGGCGATCGGGTAGTACGCCGGATCCGCGTTGTTGACGGAGCCGAACAGGCGCGCGGTGAGCACGTCGAACTCACTCGGGGTGAGCATGCGCTGCATGAACGTGGACACCGACCCCAGGCCACCACCGATGACGATGCCGACGAGCAGCATCGCGTGCATGTTGGAGTGCCGGCCCGTGAGCAGCCAGGAGTAGAGGATGAGCGAGAGGCCGATCATCAGCGCCAGCTGCACGAGGAACGTCTCCAGCGTGCGCGCCCCGATGAGGCCGGCGGCACCGAAGAAGTAGATCGTCGACGTGTGGATCGCCGTGTACAGGGACTCGAAGCCCATGATCGACGGCGTGATGATGCGGTTGTTGGTCACCGTCTGGAAGGCGACGGTGGCGACCGCCTGACACACGGCCACGATGGCCATGGCGATGACGGCGTCGGCACGCCGCTCGGCGATGAGCCAGAACGTCTCCGAGCCGAAGGGCATCGGGTTGTTCCAGGCCAGCAGGCCGAACGCGAAGAGCAGACCGGCTGCGACCATGACGCCCAGGGCGATCCAGTACTTCCGGGCGGTCCGGGCGTCCTGGAAGGCACCGGCGCAACGGGCGGACTGCGGCTTGATCTTCAGCGGCGGCCAGGACTCCTCGACCCGCTCGAAACGGCGGGCCTGGGGGTCCTCCTCGCCCAGGTAGTTGTCGACGCCGTCCGCGGTGGACTCGTCGACCATGTTCTCGACGTAACGGTTCTTATCCACGACGCTGCCTCACGATCAGGGTGACGAAGACGATCGCACCGATGATGCCCAGGATCACGGAGACCGGGATCTCGAAGGGCGCGATGATGGTGCGGCCGATGAGGTCACACACGGTGACGATGCCGATGCCCAGCAGCCCCACCCACGGCAGGTTGGAACGCAGGTCATCGCCGCGGAACATCGAGACGATGTTGGGGACGATGAGGCCGAGGAAGGGCAGGCTGCCGACGACGACGGTGACCACGCCGGTGGCGATGGCGATGAGGCCGGTGCCGATGAGGACCATGCGGTTGTAGTTGAGGCCGACGTTGGTGGCGACCTCCTCCCCCATGCCGGCGACGGTGAGCCGGTCGGCGAAGAAGAAGATGGCGACGACGACGAGGACGACAACCCACAGGACCTCGTACTGGCCGCGGAGGATGTCCGTGAAGGATCCCGCGAACCACACACCCAGGCTCTGCAGCATGTCGGTCTGCAGGGCGAAGAACGTGGAGACGGAGCTGACCACCGCGCCGAGCATGATGCCGATGATCGGGACGATGAGGCTCGAGCGCAGGGAGACCCGGCGCAGGAAGAGGAAGAACACCATCGTGCCGATGAAGGCGAAGACCACCGCACCGAGCATGCGGTCCATGATGGTTGCCGCCGGGATGAAGTAGGTCACCGCCAGCAGGCCGAGGCCCGCCCACTCGGTGGTGCCGGTGGTCGTCGGCTCGACGAAGCGGTTCTGGGTGAGCAGCTGCATGACCAGGCCGGACATGGCCATGGCCGCGCCGGCGAGCACCAGCGCGATGGTGCGCGGGATGCGGGTGGCGGCGAACATCTCCCAGCCGTCGTCGGTGGTGAGGATGTCGTACTCACCGACCGACAGCGACGCGGCGAGCAGGCCGATGACCACGATGAGCCCGAGGATGAGCTTCCAGTCGAAGAGCTTCTTCCTGGTTCGTGCGTCCCGGCGTGTCGCCGCAGTCGTTGTCATAGGTCGGTTACCTTACCCTTCCCTAACTTCAGCCGATAGTCGGCGGTTAGTTGGCGGCCTCGAAGGCGTCGGCCAGGCCGTTGAGGATCTCGGTGTAGGTGATGATGGACTCGTTGGTGTAGGTGTCCTCCGGCGCGTAGACGACCTGCCCCTCCTGGATGGCGGTGACGTTCTTCAGCGGGTCGGACTCCTCGATGACCTGGGAGGCGGCGACGTACTCGTCGGTGTTACGGGTGTCGGTGGCACCGTCGCGGTCGAGGACGAGGATCCAGTCCGGGTTGGCGGAGGCGATGGCCTCGACGGAGATGTCGTCACCCTGGTGGTCGTCGGAGGCGTTGGCGACCTCGAGGGCCGGGGTCATGCCGACCATCTCGAAGACGGGGCCGTAGGTGCGGCCGACCTTGGGGGCGATGTAGCCGATGGTGCCGCCTGAGACGTTGACGGCCATGACCTTCTGCTCCGGGTTGTAGGCGGCCTTGGCGCGCTCGAGGGCCTCGTCGAAGTCGGCGATGAGCTGCTCGGCCTCGGACTCCTTGCCGAAGATCTTGCCCAGCTCCTCGGCCTGACGCTTGAGCTCGGCGTCGAGCGGCTCACCCTCGCGCGGCTCGAACTCGACGATGGCGGCATTCGGGTTGAGCTTGGCCACGGCGTCGTAGTGCTGCGCAAAGCGCTGGCCGTTGACGATGAGGTCCGGCTGCGCGGCGGTCAGGGCCTCGAGGTTCGGTTCGCGGTGGGTGCCCAGGTCGATGATGTCGTCGTTGTTCTTGTAACCCTCGACGGTGTGCGGCACGAGCTGCTTCGGTGCGGCGACGAGATCGATTCCCCAGGCGTCGAGGATCTCGAAGGAGCGGTTGTCCGTGGACGCGATCGCCTCGACGGGGAGGGCGATCTCCTGGGTGCCGTGATTGTCCTCGACGGTGATGGTGCCGGCGTCGGCGGCCGCGGTGGTGGCGGTCTCGTTCGCGGTGGAGTCACTGTCGGAGGCGTCGGAGCAGGCGCCCAGCAGGAGGGCGGAGGCCGCGACGGCGGCGATCAGGGAGTGACGGAAACGTGCCATGTGTCTGTTGTGTCCTTTTGGTCGGAGCGATGTGGAACCAGCGTCCTGGCGAGGTTAGGGAACCCTAAGCGGGAACCATACAAGGCGACCCTAAGTGAGGCAAGCCTATCTTTGCTAAACGCTCGTCCGAATTATGCCGGTGAGCGATCCTGCGACCCAAACCGCAAGGTCAAGCCGCTCTTTGCTTTGGCTCACCTTACCCACCGGAAGGTGTTCCACAACACACTTTGTGGCGGCTCTCACGGTGCCTGTCCGACGTTCGGCTCCCTGACCAGCGCATTCGAACAACGCCCCCGGGCAATGTCCGGGGAGTGCCCTAATCTGCGGCCATGACCCCCACGAACTCCCCCGCCGAGCTCCTTCTCCACGCCCTGCCGCACCTCGGCGAGACATTCACGCTCGACGACGCCGCCGCGCGGCTCCGTGTCCACGACCCCTGCGGCTGGCCGGTCCCGGCGCACCGCGACAAACTCGCATGGCAGTTACATGACCTGGCACTGGCGGGTCGGCTCGACACCGACGGGACGCACTTCCGCCTTCCCTCCCGCGAGCTTCTCACCCTCTCCGAACAGGGGATTCCGGCTTACCCGGTGTTCGACGTGACCGAGTGGACCGTGGACATCGGGGAGTCACTGTCCCGCAGCGCCGCGGCCCTGACGCTGCTGGCCCACCGACTGCGGCGCAGCCTGCCGCAAAGCTACGCCGGTCACCCGACGTTCGGGGCGGCCGCCGGGCACCTCCTCGGCTCGGCGCGCTTCCGCGACACTGTAGCGGCACAGTCGGAGCCCCTCGACCCCGCCTTTCTACTGGCCGCCGCCGCCCGTGAGGTGGCGGGTCTGCGGGACCAGCCCTTCGCCACCCGACTCGACCTCAGTGACGGACAGCGGGCCACCTGCCGCCTGCTCGGCTGGCAGAGCAAGGGCCCCGAACTGGAGCAGCTCCGCCGCTTCCTCGACAAGGATCCGACGGGCGTGCCCGTCCCGGAGTATGCGGCCCTGCTCCACGGGACGGACCCGGAGCAGTGGATCTGCACCCACAGCCTGAGCAGCGCAGAGCTCTACACCTACCCCGACTTCGAGATCCGCTCCCCCATCGTGCAGGCGGAATCCCCCGTGCGCGCACTGGGCCGTTCCTACCTCTACGAGTTCACCGCCTCGCAGTTCGCAGGCTCCCGTGCGGCATCGGATCCGCTGCTCACGGAGTACGATCCGCAGGTCATCGGCGGTGGACTCATGGCCACCCGGCGCGACGCCACCCCCTTGCTCCGGTCACTGGGGATCCCGGTGGAGGAGGTGTTACCGGCACTGTCGGTGCGCACCCGCCTGGAGATCGCCCGCACCGAGGCCGAGTTGAGCGAGTTCCACCAGGCCGCGGAGTCCCGGATTCTCGCGGAGGCGGTGATCCTGGAAACCGGGGTGGAGATCGGCTACCGGGATGAGGCGGACGTCGAGACGCAGCGGACTGTCACCAACCCCTCCCTGGTGAACCGGTCACTGCTGCGCGGTTACTGCCACCTGCGCAGCGAAGACCGCATGTTCCGGCTGGACCGGATCACGTGGATCGCTGCGGCGCAGTAGCTACTTCTTGTCCTGGGTCATCAGCGCCAGGCCGATGGCCAGCATGAAGACGTCCTTGGACAGGGCCATGCCCTCCTGGGACGGGCGGATGCCGTCGGCCTCGGTGTTCTCCGGGTTGCGGAAGTACATGGAGAGCAGACCGCCGGAGAAGGCGGTGAGGGCGGCGCCGGCCACCTTGTTGGGGACGAAGGGGGCGAGCAGGGAGGCGCCGATGGCGGTCTCGGCGTAGCCGAGCCAGGTGCCGAACTTGTCGGAGGGCAGCTTGGCCAGGGCCGGGACACCGGAGGCGGCGGCCTGCTGGACGCCGGCGGAGTACTCGGCGGGCATGCCGATCTTGCCCACGCCTGCGTTGGTGACGAAGGCGCCGGTCACGCCGCGGAGGATGACATCAGAGATGAAGGACATTGGGTTCCCCTTTTCTTGTTGTTGACGTATCCACAACATAACCGAGCGATAGTGACACGTCAAGCACTGCGGCGTGGATCACATCAAACGCTACAGATGGCCAGTCCTCACAGATAGACTCGGGTTCATTGGTTCGCACTTCCCCCACAGAAAGAATATCGAATGGCCACAATCACCCTGGACCACGTGGACAAGCTGTACCCCAACGGCTACCACGCCATCACCGACGCCAACCTCGACATCCGTGACGGCGAGTTCGTCATCCTCGTCGGGCCGTCGGGATGCGGAAAGTCCACGCTGCTCAACATGATCGCCGGGCTCGAGGACATCACCGGCGGCGAGCTGCGTTTTGACGACCAGGTCGTCAACGACCTCTCCGCCCGCGACCGCGACATCGCCATGGTCTTCCAGTCCTACGCCCTCTACCCGCACATGACGGTCCGCGAGAACATCGAGTTCCCGCTCAAGCTCTCCCGCATGCCCAAAAGCGAGATCCAGGACAAGGTCGCGGAGGTCTCCGCCTCCCTCGGCCTCGACGAGTACCTCGACCGCAAGCCCGCGCAGCTTTCGGGCGGTCAGCGCCAGCGCGTGGCCATGGGCCGCGCCATCGTCCGCCGTCCGAAGGTCTTCCTCATGGATGAGCCGCTGTCCAACCTCGACGCGAAGCTCCGCGTCCAGATGCGCGCCGAGATCGCCCGCCTCCAGCAGGATCTCGGTGTCACCACCGTCTACGTCACCCACGACCAGACCGAGGCCATGACCCTCGGCGACCGCGTCGTGGTCATGCGCAAGGGCGTCATCCAGCAGGCCGGCTCCCCCGACGAGCTCTACGCCTCCCCCACCAACCTCTTCGTGGCCAGCTTCATCGGCTCGCCGTCGATGAACTTCATGCCGGGTCGCCTGCGCGGAGACGTGGTCTCCACCGGTTTCGGTGACATCCACCTCCCGGAGTCGCTTGTCGACGCCGCCTCCCGCGCCACCTCCGAATCCGTCATCCTCGGCCTGCGTCCGGAGGCCTTCGAGGACGCCTACCTCGTCGCCCCAGAGAAGCGCGACCAGGGCATGACCATCTCCGCGAACCTCAGCCTCGTCGAGTCCACCGGTGCCGACCGCTTCGTCTACTTCTCCCCGCCGGAGGTGGAGAAGCCCACCGACGCCGCCCGCGAGGCCGCCCACGAGGCCGGCGTCGATGAGCTCGGCGGCGAGCTGGTCGCCCGCCTCACCAACGCCACCCGCGTGGCCGGCGGCGACACCATGGACCTGTGGTTCACGCCCGAGTCCCTGTACCTCTTCGACGGCGAGACCGGCGAGTCGCTGCGCACCGATGAGGTGCGTGCCCAGTGACCTCCCCCCGATTCTCCCGCCGCCGGTTCCTCGGCGCGGCCGGACTGTTTGTCGCGGGTGGAGCACTCACCGCCTGCGGCAGCGGTGGCGGTCAGGCCGCCGGCTCCGGTGCCCTCCTCGGCGGACCCCGCCCCCTGACCATCTGGGCCTCCCAGTACGAGGTCCCCGGCCTGGAGAAGGTCGCCGAGCGTTTCCAGGAGGACACGGGTGTGAGCATCCGCGTCATCCAGCGCAACTACAACGGCCAGATGCTCTCCGACTTCCTCACCCAGGTCCCCACCGGGGAAGGCCCCGACATCATCGTGGCCCCGCACGACGTGCTCGGCCAGGTGGTCAACAACGGTGCCGTATCCCCCGTCGACCTCATCGACCCGGAGGACAACTTCGTCGACATCGCCCTGCAGGCCGTCACCTACGACGGCCGCTACTACGGCGTGCCCTTCATCATCGAGAACGTCGCCCTCCTGCGGAACAACGCGATGACCGATCACACCCCGGAGACCTTTGACGATCTCCTCGCCGAGGGCCACCGGCTCATGGACGAGGGCGTCGCGAAGTATCCCTTCACCACCAGCCAGTCCGAGGCCTCCGGTGATCCGTACCACCTCTACCCCATCCAGTCCTCCTTCGGTGCCGAGGTCTTCGAGCGCGACGCCGACGGTGCCTACACCGCCGAGCTGGGCATGGGCGGCGACGAGGGCCGCGCCTTCGCCAACTACCTCGCCGAGATGGGGGCCAACCGCGACCTCATCGTCACGATGACCCCGGACATCTCCAAGCAGGCCTTCATCGACGGCGAATCCCCCTACTTCATCGCCGGCCCCTGGAACCTGCCGGACATCCAGGCCGCGGACATGGACATCGAGGTCCTCTCCGTGCCCTCGGCCGGCGGGCAGCCCGCGATCCCGTTCGTCGGCGTGTCCTCCTTCATGATCAACGCCAACTCCTCCTCCCCGCTCGCGGCGCGGGACCTGGCGCTCAACTACCTGTCGCAGCCCGAGGTCCAGCTCGAGCTGTTCTCCAACAACCAACGTCCCCCCGCCAACAAGGAGGCACTCGACAACATTGGCGATCCCGTGCTCGCCGAGTACGCCCGCATCGCCCAGGAGGACGGCGCCCCCATGCCGTCCATCCCGCAGATGGGTGCGGTGTGGAACTTCTGGGGCACCACGCAGAACGGCATCGTCACCGGTGCCGGCGACCCCGAACAACTGTGGGACAACATGATCACCAACATCGAGAGGGCGATTGAATCGTGACCACCACACTGGACTCCCGCCCCGTGGCGGATGAGGCGCCGGCCCCGCGGCGTCGTCAAGCAGGAGCCGGTCTGGCGATCAAGCTCCTCATCATGGCGGCCATCAACGCCTTCGGTTTCTACGGCATCGCCGCCTCCTGGCTCGCCGGGCAGTGGGGCATACTGGTCTTCCTTGTGGCGGGCCTCATCGGCGCGAACGTCATCTACTTCTGGAACGACCGCCGCACCCTGCCCTGGAAGTACCTCTACCCGGCAGCCGTCATGCTGCTCATCTTCCAGGTGTTCGTGGTGATCTACACCGCGGGCATCGCGTTCACCAACTACGGCGACGGGCACAACTCCACCAAGGACGACGCCATCACGGCGATCGAGCTCAAGTACGACGAGCCCGTTCCCGACGCCCCGGCCCGCCCCGTCACCGTCATCTCCGGCGACGACGGCCTCGGCCTCGCCGTGCTTGACGACGCCGACCGGGTCCTCGCCGCCACCACCGGCGAGGAACTGACCCCCGTCGAGGCCACCGTCGAGGACGGGCAGATCACCGCCGTCGACGGCTACGAGGTCCTCAGCGCTGAGGACGCCATGGCCCGCCAGCAGGAGGTCCTCGACGTCCGCGTGCTGTCCCCCGACGAGGGCGATGTCGTGCGCACCAACGACGCGCGCACCTCCACCACCTACGTCTCGACGATGCGTTACGACGAGGCGCAGGACGCCATGATCGCCGCCGACGGCACCGTCTACACCCCCAACGACACCGGCAGTTTCGCCTCCGAGTCCGGCGAGGAACTCCTCCCCGGCTGGCGCGTCAACGTCGGCCTGTCCAACTTCACGCAGGTCTTCGCCGACTCGAACTACGCCGGCCCCTTCATGAAGGTCACCGCCTGGACGTTCGTCTTCGCGTTCCTCTCCGTCGCCCTGACCTTCTTCGCCGGCCTGCTCATGGCGCTGCTGTTCAACGACCCGAACATGAAGTTCCGCGGCTTCTACCGCGCGCTGGTCATCATGCCGTACGCCTTCCCCGCCTTCCTGTCGATCCTCATCTGGGCCGGTCTGCTCAACACCGACTTCGGCTTCTTCAACCAGATCCTCTTCGGCGGCGCGGACATCAACTGGCTCGGCGACCCCTGGCTCGCCCGCTTCTCCGCCGTCATGGTCAACCTGTGGCTGGGCTTCCCCTACATGTTCCTCGTCACCACCGGTGCGCTGCAGTCCATCCCGGACGACGTGTACAAGGCCGCCAAGATCGACGGCGCCGGGGCGTGGACCACGTTCCGGAAGATCACCCTCCCGCTGCTCATGGTCGCCGTCGGCCCGCTGCTCGTGGCCAGCTTCGCGATGAACTTCAACAACTTCAACGTGATCTACCTGCTCACCGGTGGCGGACCCCGCGATCTCGACTCCCCCACCGGAGTCGGCGCGACGGACATCCTCATCAGCTTCGTCTACAAGATCGCGTTCGCCTCGGGTGAGAACCAGTACGGCGTCGCCTCCGCCATCTCCCTGATGATCTTCATCATGGTCGCGGTGGTCTCCGCCATCACCCTCGTCCGCTCCAATTCCCTGAAGGAGATCGACTGATGTCCACACAGGTCACCGACACCGACTTCGAGGTCAACCGCCGCTCTCCCTGGCTGCAGTTCAAACGGGGCGGATGGCGCCACATCGTGGCGTGGCTCATCATCGTCTACGCCCTGTTCCCCATCCTCTACGTGGTCTCCGCGTCCCTGTCCTCCGAGGGCACCCTGACCGGATCCAACCAGCTCTTCCAGTCCATCGGACCGGAGAACTACCAGAACCTGCTCACCGACGAACAGCACCCCTACATGCGCTGGTTCATCAACTCGATGATCGTCTCCTCCGTGACGGCCATCGGCACCGTGCTCATGGGTGCCGCGGCGGCGTTCGCCTTCTCGCGTTACCGCTTCAAGGCCCGCCGCCCCGGCCTCATCGCCCTGCTCATCGTGCAGATGTTCCCGCAGCTGCTCGCCTTCGTCGCGATCTTCCTGCTCATGTTCTCCATCAAGTCCGTCTACCCCTGGCTGGGCCTGAACTCCCTGCCCGGACTGATCCTCATCTACCTCGGCGGCTCACTCGGCTCGAACACCTTCCTCATGTTCGGCTTCTTCAACACCGTGCCCACCGAGATCGACAAGGCCGCCGTCATCGACGGCGCCTCCCACGCCCAGGTCTACTGGCGCATCGTCCTGCCCCTGATCACCCCGTCCCTCGTGGTCGTCGGCATGCTCGCCTTCGTGGCCAGCTTCTCCGACTTCCTCATGGCGCAGATCGTCCTGCAGGACCCGCAGAAGTGGACCCTGGCCGTCGGCCTCTACCAGTTCGTCGCCGTCCAGTTCGGCGAGAACTGGGGCGTGTTCACCGCCGGCGCCGTCATCGCCGCCGCCCCCGTCGTGCTGCTGTTCATCATCCTGCAGCGCTACATCGTCTCCGGCATCACCGGTGCGGTGAAGGGATAGCCCGTCCGCTCCCGGTGCCGCACCCCTTGGGCACCGGGAGTAGTGGCACCACCCGCCGCGTCCCTGAGTGATCAGGGGCGCGGACTGCGCAAGAGTAGTGAAGATGGTCCGAATTCGGGCCCCGTAAACCCTGATCTTTACTACTCTTGCGCAGTCCGTGTGCCCGGTGCCGGTAACTAGACGCCCGTCAGACGCTCGAGCGCCCGGTAATCCGGATCCGCCTGGCGACCGGAGTTGAGCACGGGCAGCGATTCCCCATCCACCACACCTTCACCCGCCAGGAACAGGTACAGGAACGGGTCCCACCCGTTGCGAGTGAGTGCCTCCCGCACCGCCGGGGCGCCGAGGGCCTCCACCAGGGCCTGGCGGAGCAGCGGGCCGAAGCTGGCCCAGCCCTCCTCCGGCCAGGCCGACGCGAGATCATTGGTGCTGTTGCTGGCAGCATCCAGGCGCTCGTTGCTGATCTCCTCCCCGGATTCCTCCGGGCTCCACTGGCCATAGACCTCTTCGATCGGGGCGTCCGGGTCATCCGTGTCCCCGGCGAACACCACACCCAGGTACGGCACCAGGTGGTCATCGGCGGGGCACAGCGCCAGCCCCGTGACCTTTTGCCCGTCGAATGTCCCGGCGTGGGCGTCCACCACCTCGGCGATGGAGGCGGCAAACTCCCGGGACAGATCCTCGAAAGGCTTCTGCATGTCCAGAACTTAACACCGCAACCGACGTTGCGCCGGGGAAGCCCGAGCCCACTGGGCCCGGGCTTTTTGATGAATGCCAGGCCTCCATCGAATCGGGTTTCCCCGCCGCTGAGGGCTTTCCGGGTGCCGCGGCGATGCTGCTTGCCGACGACACCGTGCTGGTCGGCACCGCCCCCGAGGTCCTCAACGCCGGTGTGGAGTTGTGCCATGAGACCGAGCCTTTCTGCGCCGCCTACCGCATGGGCCAGCGCCTCGTGGCGTCAATCTGCCTGGCTCGGCACCCTGACGGCCGGTGCCTGGTTCTCAACCCCTGCGGGGTCTGCCGGGAGCGTCTCGCGATCCAGGGTCCGGGCGTCATGGTCGCCGTGGCACACCCGGACGATCCCACGACCCCGACGTGGAAGAGGCTCAAGGACGTTCACCTCGACTACTGGGTGACACCGGCAGAGTAAAAGAGGAAAACCCCAGACCAGTGATGGTCTGGGGTTTCCCTCTTCGGTGGAGCTGCCGGGAATCGAACCCGGGTCCTCCGTCACCTCGCCAGGGCTTCTCCGTGCGCAGTTCGCGCTGGATCTCTGCTCGGCCCTCCGGCTCGGACGAACACGTTCCGGATGATGGGCCCAGTCAGCGGTAGGTGTCCCGTCCAACCCCGCTGACGCGGCCGGACGGCAAGTTCCCTAGTCGATGCCAGGGTCCGGGTCGGGAACGAGCCCGGTCTGACAGACACGCGGTCGCTACTTAGGCAGCGAGGGCGTAGTCGCGCTGAGTGTTCTCGGCGCTTATGGGTTTGCTGCGACGCTTACGGTGGTCCTCAGCCTGCACCGGCACGCTTCCCCTGGCTCAATGTACGAAGTCGAAACCTGAATCAGCCCCGTACTCTGCGGACGGGATGTGCATCTTTTCCGCAGGATGGTCCATGTTAACTGTTGTTAACCTTATCCGTCAACCACTCGGCGAGAACCAGTGCGTGATTATGTTCGCGGTCGGCGGCGGCGTAGAGGAGGGTGAGGTTGTCCTCCCCGGCCAGGGCCTCGCCGGCGCCCTCGTCGAGCTCCGCGCGGTAGCGGCGGCGGAACTCCTCCCACTTCTCCACGTCGTGCCCGAACCATCTGCGCAGCTCCGGCGACGGTGCGACGTCCTTGAGCCATTCCCACTCCACGTCGTCCCTGGCCACCCCGCGCGGCCACAGCCGGTCGACGAGCACGCCCCGCCCTTGGACGGTGTCGTCACCACGCAGGACGTCGTGCAGCTTGGCGGCGCGGATCATCCCGCGATGCCCTTGACGCGGCGGCCGAGCTCACGGGTGATCTCGCGTTCCTCGGTGCGGCGCTTGATGTCCTGGCGCTTGTCGTAGTCCTGCTTGCCCTGCGCGAGGCCGAGTTCGAGCTTGACGCGGCCGTCCTTGAGGTAGAGCTGCAGCGGCACGAGGGTGCGGTTGCCGTCGCGGACCTTGCCCATGATGGAGTCGATCTCCCGGCGGTGCAGCAGCAGCTTGCGGGTGCGCTTCGGAGAGTGGTTGGTCCACGATCCCATGGAGTATTCAGGGATGTGGAGGTTGCGCAGCCACACCTCGCCCTCGTCGACGGTGGCGAAGGCGTCGGCGATGGACACCTTGCCCTCGCGCAGCGACTTGATCTCCGTGCCCACCAGCACGACGCCGCATTCGTAGGTCTCGAGGATGTGGTAGTCGTGCCGGGCCCGGCGGTTGGTGGCCAGGACGCTGCGGTCCTGTGTCTTCTTCTTCTTGCCCATAGTCCGGACCATGTTACAGCAGGAGAATCAGCAGGATGACGGCGATCACGGGGATGGTCGCCAGCACCCACGGCGCGAGGGGCCGACGGCGCAGCGCCCCGGCGGTGCGCGGGGTGGAGCTGAGTTCGGTGGTGGCGGGCACCTGCAGCGCGAGGGCGGCGAGGGCGGGGC
>ERZ1032871.69-NODE-69-length-15049-cov-11.437975_pt1 | contig 15049 bp, 13 predicted proteins | sample MGYA00519026_ERZ1032871 | MGnify/ENA primary metagenome ERZ1032871 (study PRJEB33719, sample SAMN04262510) | wastewater metagenome | biome: rural village; feature: composting latrine chamber; material: composting feces with ash | place: El Salvador | collected...
GAGGGGATCAGGGCGGCGAGGCCGCGACCGAGTCCGCCCTTACGAGTTTCCTGGTTCAATGTCGCCTACCTTTCTGATTCGAGCTGCTGAGCGGTTTCGGGGCTGACCCCGATGGGGCCGGTGGATTCGGCGGGCTGGTAGTCACCGCGGGTGGCGAACTCGCGGGCCGCGTCGAGGTAGGCCACCGCACCGCGGGAGGTGGGGTCGTAGTTGAGCACCGTCTGGCCGTAGCCGGGTGCCTCGGAGACCTTCACCGACCGCGGGATGACGTGCCCGAGGACGACGTCGCCGAAGTGCGCACGGACCTCGGTGGCGACCTGCTCGGCGAGCTTCGTGCGGGCGTCGTACATGGTCAGCAGGATGGCGGAGATGTGGAGACTGGTGTTGAGGTGCTGCCGGATCATGGAGATGTTGTTGAGCAGCTGGCCCACGCCCTCGAGCGCGTAGTACTCGCACTGGATGGGGATGAGGACCTCGTCGACGGCGGTCATCGCGTTGATGGTGAGCAGGCCCAGCGAGGGCGGGCAGTCGATGATGACGTAGTCGAAGCCCTGCTCGGCGAGGAATCCGGAGCCGCGCAGCGCGTCGTGGAGGCGGTACTCGCGGCGCACGAGGGAGACGAGTTCGATCTCCGCGCCGGCCAGGTCGATGGTGGCGGGGATGCAGAACAGGTTCTCGTGGGCGGTGGAGGGCTGGAGTGCCTGCTCCGCGGTGGTATCGCCGATGAGGAGTTCGTAGCTGGAGAGCGTGCCGGAGGTGTGCTCGGCGCCGAGGGCGGTGGAGGCGTTGCCCTGCGGGTCGAGGTCGACGACGAGGACCTTCGCTCCGAGCATCGCGAGCCCGGCGGCAAGGTTGACGGAGCTGGTGGTCTTGCCGACGCCGCCCTTCTGGTTGGCGACCGTGATCAGACGCGGCGCTTCCGGCTTCGGCAACTGGTCAACCATGGATTCCGACCTGACCTCTTCCTCAACTCAACAATGTAACTGTCTAGCCTTCCCCACCTTAGTGCACGCGGGGGACACGGATGATCGTCGTGGGCTCCGCGAGGTGGGCGTCGCCGACCGTGCTTATCGACGCCCGCCCGCCCCCGGCCTTCCTGATGAGCGCGGCGTCGCGCTCCAGCTCCTCCGCCACGGAGGAGCCCTTCATGGCGATCATCTCGCCGCCCCGACGCACGAGGGGGAGCGACCAGCCGGCGAGCTTGCCCAGCGGGGCGACGGCGCGGGAGGTGACGATGTCCACGCCACCGTCGAGAGCCTCCCGGACCTGCTTCTCCTCGGCGCGGCCGCGGATGACCGTGACGTTCGGCAGGCCGAGGGCGTCGACGACCTCCTGCAGGTACACCGAGCGCTTGAGCAGCGGCTCGATGAGGGTGATGTCGAGGTCGGGGCGGGCGATGGCCAGCGGGATGCCCGGCAGACCGGCGCCGGAGCCGACGTCGGCGACGCGGGCCCCGTGCTCCATGACCTCGCCGATGACGGCGCAGTTGAGGATGTGGCGGTCCCACAGGCGGTCGACCTCGCGGGGTCCGATGAAGCCGCGGGTGGAGCCGTCGGTGGCCAGGGACTCGTGGTACGCCTCGGCGAGGGGCAGTCGCGCGCCGAAGACGGCCTCGGCCTGTGCGGGGGTCTCACTCATGTCTCATAACGATACAGCCACCGTGAACCGGGGGTTCACGGTGGCTGCGGGGGCTGCGGGGGGACGTCGGGAAGCGGGGGTTACTTCTTCTTCCGCTTCTTCTTGGCGCCGGCCCGGGCGCCGGGGGCCGGGGCGGTGGTGCGCTTGAGGGCCTTGCGGGCCTCCTCCTCGGCCTCCTCCTCGCGGTCCATCTGGGCGAAGAGGACACGCTGCTGGAAGAAGGTCCACACGTTGTTGGACATCATGTAGAACAGCAGGCCGATGTGCCACAGGAAGCCGGTGAACAGGATGGTGGCGGGCATGACCCACAGCATCATCTTGTTCATCATGCCCATCTGCATGGCCATCATGTCGGCGTTGTCACCGGACGGGGCGGCCTGCTTGCCGGAGGCGATGCGGGCCTTCTGACGGTCGATGGACATACGCGCGTTGAAGTGGGTCGCCACGGCGATGATGATCGCCAGCGGCGCCGCCACCATGATGATGTCGGTGCGCGTGAAGTCGACCGGCTGGAACGCCTGGTACATGTCCTGCGGCATGGAGATGTAGGAGGACAGCGGGACGCCGAAGAAACGGGCGTCGATGAAGGACTGGACCTCGTCCACACCGAAGATGTAGTTCGGGGTGTTGTAGTTCTCCTCGATGGACATGCCCAGCTGGCCGACACCCTCACCGGTGCGGTTGAAGGAGCGCAGCACGTGGAACAGGCCGATGAACACCGGGATCTGCACCAGCATCGGCAGACAGCCGAGCAGCGGGTTGACGCCCATCTCCTTCTGGAGCTTGCGCGTCTCCTCCATCATCTTCTGCTGGTCGTTCTTGTACTTGCTGCGGATCTCAGCCATCTTCGGCTGCATTTCCTGCATCTTGCGGCCCGAGCGCAGCTGGTTCTGGGTCGGCTTGAACATGATCGCCTTGATGGTGAACGTGAGGAACACGATCGCCAGCACCCAGGTGATGCCGAGGTCCGGGTCGAGCACGAAGCTGAAGACCTTGTGCCAGAACCACAGGATGGCCGAGATCGGCCAGTAGATGAAGTTGAGCACTGTGTGTCAGGACTCCTTGATATCGGTTTTTTCGGGGACGGGGTCATACCCGCCCGGATGCCATGGACCGCACTTGCTCAGTCGGGCCAGTGCCATCACCGACCCCTTCCACGCCCCGTGTCCACGGACGGCGCCGAGCGCATAGGAGCTGCAGGTCGGTTCAAAACGGCAGGACGACCCCATCTTAAGGGGCGAGATGTTTTTTTGGTAGAACAGCACCGCCGCCTCCAGGGCCCGCGCGGCGGGGGAGAGCCTACTCATGCAGGGCCCCCAGGCGACGCAAGGCCTTGCGCAGGTCACGCTCCAGATCCGCGGACGACGCCCCACCGGAGGCGGGCAGCGCCCGGACAACGATGTCGACGGTGGGCGGGAGGGCGTCGAAAAGCGAGGCCAGGACGTGGCGAAGCCGCCGGGAGGTACGGTGCCGGAGCACCGCGTTCCCGACGGCCTTGGAGACGATGAGCCCGACGCGGGGGCCGCCCTGGTGGGCTGGTGTGGCTCCGGCGTCGGGCTCATTGAGATGAACCACTACGGTGCGGCTACCGGCGCGGCGTCCACGCTTGATCGTCCGGCTGAAGTCAGTCGGCGACGTGAACTTGTGCTGCTTCGGAAGCACCGGTGGTGCGAATTAAGCGGTCAGCTTGGCGCGGCCCTTACGGCGACGCGCCGAGACGATGGCGCGACCTGCACGGGTGCGCATACGGGTACGGAAGCCGTGCACGCGTGCGCGACGACGGTTGTTCGGCTGGAACGTCCGCTTGCCCTTTGCCACGGTTGTTCTCCTTGCGTTGTGACGCGGTCGCCCCGTACGGGACCGGCGAGACCGCTGAAGTTTCTATTACAAACTGAGATGTGCTGCGTCCGCACTGACGCGCGGCGGGTGCCGCGGCCCGGTGATCCGGTGCCGACGCTGCTCTCACACACATCCGCCGGCGCAGTCCCGTGTCGGGCGCATCCGGCGGTGTGACAGACCATCACAGACTACGCGAGGGGACACCTCTCGAACAAATTGACTCACCCGGCGTGTCGCGGCCCCCGCCGCGGGTGCCCCTGAAATGACAACCCTGTGATTTTTGGCTGCTCACCGGGGTGTTTGCCCGTTTCCCCAGCAGTCTGCGACGCCCTCGCGAGGCGCCGCAGGCCGGGCGGTGGCGTTCGATGATCCGATTATGGACACCATGTCGCGGAGTTGGGTAACAATGGAGGAACTCACACAACATCACAGAGCGTTCATCACCACCCCTGTGGATAACTGTCAATCTCAGGTTGAGGGTTGGGCAGGGAGGTGACATTTCCGCAGGTGAGGGAGGTGCTGTACGCGAATCGTTTTATCCACAGGTTATGGACTAGGCTGTGGAAAGATTCTCTCGGCAGATTCTCCACACCTGTGGATAACTCTGTGGATGGCGAGGTCGCGGCCATAATCCCCCTGGGGGAGGCCCTGTGAACAGCTGCGGTGCACGACCTCACGCCAGGCCCCACCCACCCCACCGCAGAAGCATTCGGCGTGCCCGGATGTGCCCGTTATTGTCCGGAATGAAAAAGGAGCAGCCTCACGTGGCGGATCATCAACAGTCACTTGCCGAAACCTGGCAGGAGATCAAGGCGGAGCTCCTCAACCAGTCCGAGCGCCCCGACTCGAGCATCCCCACCTTCACGCACCAGCAGCGGGCCTTCCTCGGACTCGTCCAGCCCATCGTGCTCGTCGACGGGTACGCCGTCCTGGCCACCCCGCACGCCATGGCCAAACAGGTCATCGAGGACGATTTCGGCCCCCACATCGTGAAGGTGCTCACCGAACGCACCGGCCGCCCCTGCAGCCTCGCCGTCTCCGTCGAACCGGCCGCCATGCCCGCACCACAGACACCACAGCCGCCGATCCAGACCAGCGTGCCCGGGGTCCAGGAGCAGCTCGGCTGGGACACCACGCACACCCCGCCGCCGGCGCCCGCTCCGGCTGCCCCCACCCAGACCTATGTGCAGCCGGTGCAGCAGGTGCAGGCGCCGCAGCCGCAGCCCTCGGCCCCCGTCTATCACCAGTCCCAGCGCCTGCCGCGCGAGACCCCGGCGCACGACCCGAACCGCGAGAAGTCACTCAACCCGAAGTACACCTTCGAGAACTTCGTCATCGGTTCCTCCAACCGTTTCGCCAACGGCGCCGCGGTGGCCGTCGCGGAGAACCCGGCCCGCGCCTACAACCCCCTGTTCATCTGGGGTGGTTCCGGACTCGGTAAGACGCACCTGCTCCACGCGGCCGGCAACTACGCCCAGGTGCTGCAGCCGGGGCTGCGCGTGAAGTATGTCTCCAGTGAGGAATTCACCAACGACTACATCAACTCCGTGCGCGATGACCGCCAGGAGTCCTTCAAGCGCCGCTACCGCAACCTCGACATCCTGATGGTCGACGACATCCAGTTCCTCGAGGGCAAGGAGGGTACGCAGGAGGAGTTCTTCCACACGTTCAACGCCCTCCACCAGGCGGACAAGCAGATCATCCTGTCCTCCGACCGCCCGCCGAAGCAGCTGACCACGCTGGAGGACCGCCTGCGCACCCGTTTCGAGGGCGGCCTCATCACCGACATCCAGCCGCCGGACCTCGAGACCCGCATCGCCATCCTGGAGAAGAAGGCCCAGGCCGACGGCACCCACGTCGACCGTGGTGTGCTCGAGCTCATCGCCTCGCGTTTCGAATCCTCCATCCGCGAATTGGAGGGCGCGCTCATCCGCGTGTCGGCCTACTCCTCGCTCATCGACGAGCCCATCAACCAGGAGATGGCCGAGATCGCCCTGCGCGACATCCTCCCGGACTCCGCCGACATCGAGATCACCGCGTCGACGATCATGGAGGTCACCGCCGACTACTTCGGCATCACCCTGGACACCCTCACAGGTGCCGGCAAGACCCGCGCCGTGGCGCACGCCCGCCAGCTGGCCATGTACCTGTGCCGCGAGCTCACCGACCTCTCCCTGCCGAAGATCGGCAACGAGTTCGGCGGCAAGGACCACACCACCGTGATGTACGCCGACCGGAAGATCCGCAAGGAGATGACCGAGAAACGCGACACCTACGACGAGATCCAGGCGCTCACGCAGCTGGTGAAGAACCGCGGCCGCGGCTGACACCCCCGCTAATCGACGACCCGTCACCCACCGTTTCCGGTGGGTGACGGGTTGTTCTTCTTTCCGGCTCCGCAACCCCGGGGGCGCTACCCCGAGATCACGTCGATACCGGGGTGGCTGGGCTCGCCGACCACGGGACCCGGGGTCGTGATCCCGGGGTTCCCTCAGCTCAGGAGTTGTCCACAGCGTTATCCACACCTGTGTAATTACAGCAATGTAACTCGGAGAGATTGGTCACAGAGTGACCGGGGTCACACCGCCCGGACGCCCTGTGGATAACCGCGTTTTCCCTGTTGAGAAGCGGTGGATGAATGCCCACACCGCTGTGGATGGATTCGCGCCCCGCGGAGTTGTCCACAATTGCCCAGAGTTATCCACACGTTGTCCACACCCCGAATCACATGAACGATTCGCTCGGCTACCTTGAGATTCAGCCCCTCATCCACAGGTTGCACAGGACCTACTGTTACTCCTGTCTTTAATACTTGTAATTCCTAGAGAAGAAAGAGGATGTGGGGAGAACGGTCGTCGCCTCCGGGCCGGGGAGCCCGGGACGGGCGGCGGAGCGAATGACAAGAGTTCGATCACCCGGGGCAGTCAGGTACGTTGGAGTTTGTTATTCAGGGGTCCGCGACGGCGGATCACAAGTTTTTCAAGGAGCCCGCAAGCATGGAGTCACAAGCAGTGTCGTTCCGGGTGGTCAGGGATGATCTGGCCCACGCCGTCGCATGGGTCGCCAGGAGCCTGCCCACCAAGGTGACGCAGCCGGTCCTGCGCGCCATGCTCATCACTGCGGATGACAACGGTCTCGAGTTCGCCGGCTTCGACTACGAGGTCTCCACCAAGGTCCGCGTCGCCGCGGAGATCGGGGACCAGGGCCGCATCGCGGTGGCGGGCAAGCTCATCGCGGAGATCGTCAGCAACCTGCCGAACAAGCCGGTGGAGCTACGGGTCGACGGGGCCAAGGCTCTGCTGTCGTGTGGTTCCTCCCGCTTCGAGCTCCCGCTCATCCCGCTGGACGACTATCCGCAGATCCCGACGCTGCCGGAGGTCACCGGCACCATCAACCCGGATCTGTTCAACGAGGCCGTCACCCAGGTGGCCACCGCCGCCGGCAAGGACGACACCCTGCCGATGCTCACCGGTGTGCACATGGAGGTCGCCGGTAACCAGGTGAAGCTGGCCGCCACGGACCGTTTCCGTCTGGCGCTGCGCACCTTCGAGTGGGATCCGGCGTCCCCGGATGTGCAGGCGAAGCTGCTGGTTCCGGCCAAGACCCTGCTGGACAACGCCCGCAGCCTCGACACCACCAACCCGGTGGAGATCGCCGTGGGCACCGGCGAACAGATCGGCGCGGCCGGCCTGTTCGGCATCCACACCGACTCCCGGGAGACCACCGCCCGCATGCTCGACGCGGACTTCCCGAACATCCAGCCGCTGCTGCCGAAGACGCACACCTCCATCGCCAGCGTCGAGATCGCCCCGCTGCAGGAGGCCATCCGTCGCGTCAGCCTGGTCACCGAGCGCAATGCACAGATCCGCATGCAGTTCACCGACGGGGAGCTCATCCTCTCCGCCGGCGGCATGGACTCCGGCCACGCCGAGGAGCGCCTGCCCTGCGCGTTCACCGGCAAGGATGAGCTGGTCATCGCCTTCAACCCCGGCTACCTGCGGGACGGTCTGGGCGTCATCAACACCTCCCGCGTGGTGTTCGGCTTCACTGAGCCGTCCCGCCCGGCGATCCTCGTCCCGGAGCCGGCGGAGCTGCCGGAGGCCGACGCGGACGGCACGTTCCCGACCCCGGAGACCGAGTTCACCTACCTGCTCATGCCGGTGCGCCTGCCCGGATAGGGGTGCGCCATCTACATCAGAACGCTGGACCTGCGGGATTTCCGCAGTTGGCCGGAGCTGACGCTCGAGCTCGAGCCGGGGATCACCCTGTTCGTGGGGCGCAACGGCTTCGGTAAGACGAACATCATCGAGGCGGTGGGGTACACCGCCCACCTGTCCAGTCACCGCGTGTCGCAGGATGCGCCGCTGGTGCGGCAGGGGGCGGCGAACGCCCGCATCTCGACGACCGCCGTCAACCAGGGTCGCGAGCTCACGACACATCTGCTCATCAAGCCGCACGCCGCGAACCAGGCGCAGATCAACCGCACCCGCCTCAACTCCCCGCGGGAGCTGCTCGGCGTCGTGCGCACCGTGTTGTTCGCACCGGAGGATCTGGCGCTCATCAAGGGGGAACCGGCGGAGCGCCGCCGTTACCTGGACGACATCATCGCCACCCGCAGCCCGCGGCTGGCCGGGGTGAAGGCGGACTACGACAAGGTGCTCCGCCAGCGCAACGCCCTGCTCAAGTCGGCGAACTCGGCGCTGCGCCGTGGCTACCGTGACGATGACGGCGCCAGCGCCCTGGCCACGCTCGACGTGTGGGACGGGCAGCTCGCGGCGCACGGTTCCCAGGTCATCGCCGCCCGCCTGGCGCTCATCGCCGAGCTCAAGGACCTCATCGCGGACGCCTACGCGGGGATCGCCCCGGAGTCGCGCCCGGTCGGGGTGGAGTACAAGGGGACGGTGGCGTCGATAAGCGCGGAACCGGAGGTTCTCGAGGCCGAGATGCTGGCCGAGCTCGGCCGGGGACGCACCCGCGAGATCGAACGCGGGATGTCGCTGGTCGGGCCGCACCGCGACGATCTGCTGCTCAACCTGGGGCAGGCGCCGGCGAAGGGGTTCGCCTCCCACGGGGAGACGTGGAGTTACGCGATCGCGCTGCGGCTCGCGGAGTTCACGCTGCTGCGGCGCGACGGGACGGATCCGGTGCTCATTCTCGACGATGTCTTCGCCGAACTCGACGCCAAGCGACGGGAGAAGCTGGTCACCCTGGCCGCGGACGCGGAGCAGGTGCTCATCACCGCGGCCGTCGACGGGGATCTGCCCGTCAACATCACCGAGCACGCCACGAAGTACGTCGTCACGGTGCGGGACACCGACGAGGGCAGGATCAGTGAGATCCGGTGACTGAGCAGGATCCGGTCCAGGCCGCCTTCGAGGCGATGCAGAAGGCCGCAAAGCAGCGCGGGTCCACGCCGCTGCCGCCGCGGAAACCGCAGAAGAAGACCACTCCGCCGCGGATCGGCCGGCCCACCGGCAAGGACGGGCGGCGGAGGCGGCGACCCCTGGACGTCGACACGTTCGGTGCGCTGCTGGGCACGGAGATCTCGCGGCGCGGCTGGGAGAAGGACATCGCCGGCGGCTGGGTGTTCGGCAACTGGGATGAACTGGTGGGGCCGAAGATCGCCCAGCACACCACGGTGGAGATGGTGAAGGACAGGAAACTGTTCATCACGTGCGACTCCACCGCCTGGGCGACGAACCTGCGGATGATGCAGCGGCAGATTCTGCAGGTGATCGCGGAGAAGGTGGGGCCCAACATCATCACGGAGCTGAAGATCTTCGGACCGAAGGCACCGAGCTGGCGGAAGGGGCCGCTCCATGTCAAGGGTCGCGGCCCGCGCGACACGTACGGATAAAAGGTACAGCGTCAAAAACGCACGAGAATGCCTCTGAGACGCGCGTGACCCCTTCCCTGGTAGTGACCCCCGCAGTGTAGACTGGTGAGGTCTGATAACAATCTAGCGAGGAGAACTCGTTTCACGTGGCTAACGCTGAACACAATTACGACGCGTCATCGATCACGATTCTCGAGGGTCTCGAAGCTGTCCGCAAGCGCCCCGGCATGTACATCGGTTCGACGGGCCCGCGCGGTCTGCATCACCTGGTGTGGGAGGTCGTCGACAACTCCGTCGATGAGGCCATGGCCGGCTACGCCTCCAAGGTCGAGGTGACCCTGCTGGCCGACGGTGGCGTGCAGGTCGTCGACGACGGCCGCGGCATCCCCGTCGAGATGCACCCCTCCGGTGCGCCGACCGTCCAGGTCGTCATGACCCAGCTGCACGCCGGCGGCAAGTTCGACTCGGACTCCTACGCGGTGTCCGGTGGTCTGCACGGCGTCGGCATCTCCGTGGTCAACGCCCTGTCGACGCACGTCGAGGCGGACATCAAGCGCGACGGCAAGCACTGGATCCAGAACTTCAACAACTCCGTCCCGGAGGAGCTCGTCGAGGGCGGCAATGCCCGCGGCACCGGCACCACCATCCGGTTCTGGCCGGACGCCGAGATCTTCGAGACCACCGAGTTCGACTACGACACCATCTCGCGTCGTCTGCAGGAGATGGCCTTCCTCAACAAGGGCCTGACCATCACCCTCAAGGACGAGCGCGTCACCGAGGAGCAGCTCGAGCTCGAGGCCATCGCGGAGGAGGGTGACACCGCCCAGCTCGTCGACGGCCCGTCTTTCGACGACACCGAGGTCGAGGAGGCCGCCGCCGGCGAGGCCCCGAAGACGCCGAAGAAGCGCGAGAAGAAGATCACGTACCACTACCCGGAGGGCCTGGTCGACTACGTCAACCACCTCAACAAGGGCAAGAACGTCATCCACCCCTCCATCGTCGGCTTCGACGCCAAGGGCGAGGGCCACGAGGTGGAGATCGCCATGCAGTGGAACTCCGGTTACAAGGAGTCCGTCCACACCTTCGCCAACACCATCAACACGCACGAGGGTGGTACCCACGAGGAGGGCTTCCGTTCCGCGCTGACCTCCCTGATGAACAAGTACGCCCGCGAGCACAAGCTCATCAAGGACAAGGACCCGAACCTCACCGGTGAGGACTGCCGTGAGGGGCTGGCCGCCGTCGTCTCCGTCCGCGTCGCCGACCCGCAGTTCGAGGGCCAGACGAAGACGAAGCTGGGCAACACGGAGATCCGTTCCTTCGTGCAGCGCATGGCCAACGAGCACGTGGCCATGTGGCTCGACGCCAACCCGGCGGAGGCCAAGGCCATCGTCAACAAGGCTGTCGCTTCCTCCCAGGCGCGTATCGCCGCGCGCAAGGCCCGTGAGCTGGTGCGCCGCAAGTCCGCCACCGACCTCGGCGGCCTGCCCGGCAAGCTGGCCGACTGCCGCTCCAAGGACCCGTCCGTCTCCGAGCTCTACATCGTGGAGGGTGACTCGGCCGGTGGTTCCGCCAAGGCCGGCCGTGACTCGCTGTACCAGGCGATCCTGCCCCTGCGCGGCAAGATCCTCAACGTGGAGAAGGCCCGCCTCGACCGCGTGCTGAAGAACGCCGAGGTCCAGGCCATCATCACCGCCCTGGGTACCGGTATCAACGAGGAGTTCGACATCTCGAAGCTCCGCTACCACAAGATCGTGCTCATGGCCGACGCCGACGTCGACGGCCAGCACATCGCCACCCTGCTGCTCACCCTGCTGTTCCGCTTCATGCCGGACCTCATCGCCGAGGGTCACGTCTACCTGGCGAACCCGCCGCTGTATAAGCTCAAGTGGCAGGGCAAGGGCGATCCCGGCTTCGCCTACTCCGATGAGGAGCGCGATCAGCTGCTCGAGGAGGGCCTGGCCGCCGGCCGCAAGATCAACAAGGACGACGGTATCCAGCGCTACAAGGGTCTCGGCGAGATGAACCCGAACGAGCTGTGGGAGACCACCCTCGATCCGACGGTGCGCATCCTGCGCCGCGTCGACCTCGAGGACGCCCAGCGCGCCGACGAGCTCTTCTCCATCCTCATGGGCGATGACGTCGCGGCCCGCCGCTCCTTCATCACCCGCAAGGCGAAGGACGTCCGCTTCCTGGACGTCTAGACTCCCGCTTATCGACGCCCCCACGGCCCGCTCCGGCGGGCCGTTCGGCGTTTCAGGGGGTCAGGGCAGTGCGGGGACGTCGATCTCGAGCACCTGGCCCATGCCGATCCATCCGACCCACGGATCCTCGTGGAGGACGACGGGGGAGTGGACGTGCCCCATGAGGCACGCGCTGTAGCCCCGGGAGAGCAGGTGTTCGGTGGTGGTGGGCAGGCAGGGGTTGTTGGTGTACTGGCCCTCCACCTCGGTGTGGAGGACGCCGACGTGGCCGGGCTCGAAGACCTCCGGCAGGTCCGCGAGGGTCTCCCGGGGATCCGGGTCCTGCGTGACGTTGACGGCGTGGAACACCAGTGGGACGCCCGGGACAGTGAGCTTCTCGACGCCCCCGCCCACCGGCCGGTACACGTTGTCCAGGGTGGGGAACCGCGAGATCATCCCGGAACCGACGTCGTGGTTCCCCCATACGTGGAAAAGCGGGGTCCCGAGCTTCCCGGTGATGAACTCGAACAGTGCGATCCCGTCGTCCAGGTCCGCCTTCGTGGCCTTCTTCTTGTCCAGCAGATCGCCGGTGAAGATGACGACGTCGGCGTCCGCGGCGACGTCGGCGAGCGCCTCCCGGGCCCACTGCACCCCGGGAGCCTTCCTGCGGCCGAGATGGAGATCAGCGAAGACCGCGAGACGAACCGTCCGCATCGATCAGGGCATGTGCTTCTGCAGGATGCGGCCGAGCTCGGGGATCTCCGGCTCGATGAGCTTGGCGGCCTTGCCACGCAGCCCGTTGTAGGCCTTCGCCAGCGGGGCGACGGAGATGGATTCGGCGTTGCGGTCCGCGATGGCCATGAGCGAATCGACGACCTGGGGTCCGCGGCCGGCGAGGAAGGTGCCGAAGTCGGTGGCCCCCTCGTCCGCGCGGAAGGCCTGCCAGTGCGGCTGGAGGTCGCCGAGAACGTCCGGGAGCATGCGGTTGATGCCCTTGGGCACGATGTCGCCGTCGATCTTCCTGGCGGCCGCCACAGCGGCCTTGATGGCGGCGCCCGTGAGGCCGGACTGCTTCGCGACGGTCGCGTCAGCGAAGCCCGCCAGATCGGCGACCACGGCGTCGCGCTGGTCGGCGGTGAGGAGCTGGGAGAGATCAGTCATGCGCTCAAGCCTAAAGGAAAAGAGCGATCACCATGGTTGAACTCATCCGGAGTGAACCGGGTGGGAACAACGACGGGGATCGCTACCGTGTTGCAGCTCTTCCGCCACAGTCTCTCGCTTGTCACATCTGTAACTTGAGACAACTGCAACCACAACGGTTACAAACACTACACACTTGAACCGGTGCCCGCCAACGGTAACGGCAGGCACTGATACTCGCCGTGGCATTCACCGGGTTCATGCTGTCGGCGGTCATGAATGAAGTATTCGGTACAACTTTCCACAGGCCTCCCCGAACTCCCGGTTGTGGTCACTCAAAGGCTCGAGCCGGGTCACAGCCTCGGCAAGAGCGCGTCCCGACGCAGCGGTTCCCTCATATACAGGTATGCCTGCGATGTGCGCCCCGGGAACCGCGGCCGCGGCGACAAGGGCGCCGAAGTCGCGGATCTGGACGCGATGGGTCGCGCAGAATTCGTCGGCCATGAGCAGCAACTGCTCCGGCGTGAGGGAGGGCGTCACCCGCGGGCCCTCCTGATCCGGGATTCCAGTTCGGCGTGGCCGGGTATGACATCGCGGGCGAGATCTGCGACAGCGGCGTCGCTGAGCAGTCTCGTGGCGGCGGCGATGATCGCACGTACCGCGGCTTCGTGCTTGCTGGATCCCTGCGCCTCCGCGAGGAGAGTGAGCGCGCGATCCTGTTCCGGGGTGAGACGGAGAGTCATGGCCATGAGTCATTGATACCAAAGTGGTGGCAGAAGAAGACCACCCCGCTCAGTGCGGGATGGTCCAGCGTCTGCTTGCGATCGAAGCCAACGGCATGACACGGCCCCCGGTGACTCACGAAGAACCTTCGCACCCCGGGAGGGGACGTCGGCGACGCGGCGACACGGCGTCGGTAAGCGGGACGTCACGGTGCGGTGATATCAGTCTGATACCACGGGGACGTCGATAAGCGCGCTACACGGCCCTCCAGGGCCGAACGGGTAGGATTGGGGGGTCTTCAACCCCCGAAACAGATAGGTGATCATGAGCGACGACACCACGCAGGGTGGCGGCGACCTCTTCGACCGCATCCTCCCCATCGACATCAATGAGGAGATGCAGACCAGCTACATCGACTACGCGATGTCCGTCATCGTCGGTCGTGCGCTGCCGGAGGTCCGGGACGGCATGAAGCCCGTCCACCGCCGCATCATGTACGCGATGTTCGACTCCGGCTACCGCCCGGAGCGCGGCTACGTGAAGTCCGCCCGCCCCGTCTCCGACACGATGGGTCAGTTCCACCCCCACGGCGACATCGCCATCTACGACACCCTGGTGCGCCTCGCTCAGCCGTGGAACATGCGGTACCCGCTGGTCGACGGCCAGGGTAACTTCGGCTCCCGCGGCAATGACGGCCCGGCCGCCATGCGTTACACCGAGTGCAAGATGACGCCGCTGGCCATGGAGATGGTCCGCGACATCCGCGAGAACACCGTCGACTTCTCCCCGAACTACGACGGCAAGACCCGCGAGCCGGACGTCCTGCCGGCGCGTGTGCCGAACCTGCTCATGAACGGCTCCGGCGGTATCGCGGTCGGTATGGCGACGAACATCCCGCCGCACAACCTCAACGAACTCGCCGACGCGATCTACTGGCTGCTCAGCAACCCGGAGGCCGACGAGAAGGAGGCCCTCGAGGCGTGCATGAACTACGTCAAGGGCCCCGATTTCCCGACCGCGGGTCTCATCGTCGGTGACCAGGGCATCAAGGACGCCTACACCACCGGCCGCGGCTCCGTCCGCATGCGCGGCGTCACCTCGATCGAGGAGGCGGGCAACCGCCAGACCATCGTCATCACCGAGCTGCCGTACCAGGTCAACCCGGACAACATGGTCGCCAACATCGCTGAGCAGGTCGCCGCCGGCAAGCTCGCCGGCATCTCGCGTATCGACGACGAGTCCTCCGACCGCGTCGGCCTCCGCATCGTCATCACCCTCAAGCGTGACGCCGTGCCGCGCGTGGTGCTCAACAACCTGTACAAGCACTCCCAGCTGCAGTCGAACTTCAGCGCCAACATGCTGTGCATCGTCGACGGTGTGCCGCGCACCCTGCGCCTCGACCAGATGCTGCGCTACTACGTCGCCCACCAGATCGACGTCATCGTGCGCCGCACCCAGTTCCGCCTGGACGAGAAGGAGGAGCGCGCCCACATCCTCCGCGGCCTGGTCAAGGCCCTCGACATGCTCGACGAGGTCATCGCGCTCATCCGTCGCTCGCCCACCGTCGACGAGGCCCGCTCCGGCCTCATGTCGCTTCTCGACGTCGACGACACCCAGGCCGACGCCATCCTCGCCATGCAGCTGCGCCGCCTGGCCGCCCTCGAGCGCCAGAAGATCGTCGACGAGCTCG
>ERZ1032871.70-NODE-70-length-14940-cov-8.785153_pt1 | contig 14940 bp, 15 predicted proteins | sample MGYA00519026_ERZ1032871 | MGnify/ENA primary metagenome ERZ1032871 (study PRJEB33719, sample SAMN04262510) | wastewater metagenome | biome: rural village; feature: composting latrine chamber; material: composting feces with ash | place: El Salvador | collected...
TGGTGTTTTGTCGTCTAAGCAACTACCAAACTACCTGGTCAAGGGTCACTTTCTTCATTTCTTCAGCCGGTGTCCCGCTACTTCCCGTGAAAAACCCGGGCTAGCGCGGGTCATCTTGACAGAGCATCTATGGGGCGCTCTCTGCACACTGCGGGCTTCTAACGGGATGAAGGCCGAAACGTCAAGAGCCAGGAGCAGGCTTTCGTCAGTATCTGCGTTCTGCAAAGGCTCAGGCGATCTTTGGCAGCACCTTCATGCCGATTCCTAATATCGCCCCATAGCTCAGAAACCACAAGGCTGGCCGCATGTATCCCCAGGCTGTCTCGATGCGATGGAGCGGGCCAGTTACGGTTGCCTCCTCTAATTGCAACCAACGCATTGTTACGTAGAAGCCGTTGAGCCCGGCGATCGCTAGAGTTGCTCCTACAGCTATGGATATCCATACGGAAATCCACAGGACTTTTCCTATTGACATGGGGTGCTCAACTTTCACTTCAGAGTATGTCTATACGCAGAATCTTGGATCTTTATCTGGTTTACATGCACCTTTGTTTGAGGCTCCTGTCCATGAAAGGCAGGAGCTTTGGTGTTGTGACGTTCGCTCGCTCTATGAGTTGCTGTGAGCTGAAGTCTTTGAGAGTGTATCCGCGGAGGTGAAGGATGCGGGTGTTAGGAATGCTGTTCTGATTCGTACTCCGGCGCTGGGATTAGAATCGTGTATGGCGACCTCGGGATAATGTTCAGAGCTGTCGGCGCACTCACTCTACGGGAGGTGGCATGGGTTTTCGAATGGCACGGTTCCATTAATTGATGGAATGGCACTGCTCGCCACGGAAGACCCCGTTTACAAAAAGTCGAGCGCATTGGGAGCCGGGGTAGAGATTTAGACTGTAGAGTGACGCTCCGTTAACTACTCCGAACGTGCAATCCCACACATTGGAACCTTTCCATGTATTAAAGATTCGGCCGTCCGTGCCGCGGTTCTGGTAATCGATTCTGTAGTTGCAAACTTGAGTGGGTGTGGCGTAGAAGGCTCCCGCATAATCTACCCAGGTTCCGCTGCCCCGGATTTCGTGAGTCAGTAGCGCTGCTGGCACTTGAATCGTCTGTCCGAGAAAGTTAAATGAAAATGAGGCGATCATCTGAGAGCCAATCGCACTCTGTGGTGCCATTTCAGAGTTGGGATCGATGGTAGGGGGAATGTAGTCGTAGCGGCTCGGATCTTCGGATTGAGGGAGCCCGCCTGAGATTACTTCTTCGATTCGTTCACTGGTACTTGCTGCTGCCGTGGGGGCGAAAAGTGTCGATGCGGTAACTGCAAAAGCTGCAAAAAGAGAAGTCGTTGCGCTGGCCCTCATTGTGCCTCCTGGCTCTTGATGTCAATATCTTGAGACGGCTGGTTTGAAGGTTCCCCTGGGGTTCCATGTATCGTTCTATCAGCCTCCGATAGAATGCGCTGCAGTTTATTGGTTGCTGAGTCAAATGTTGTCTGATCGTTACACAGCCGCCGCATTCGGCGGCGCTGCCTCGTTCGCACACACCTTTTGGCAAGACTCCGTGCTCTCGGCATTCTCGGGCGAACGTGTTACGGACCGACGGAGCGTGCAGCTATGAAACGGAGTGTGTGTAAATGCCCTGACGCCCAGCAACCCCCGCCGCGAGCACTAACAGCCCTGATCACAGTGCCACGGCTGCGGCGACACCGACCACCCATGGAGAACACCACGCGCCAGCGGCGCGGAGGATGGGCCCGTGCGAGCAACGGCAGAATACAGGCCATCCGCAGCCACTATGACATCAGCAAGACGCCGGTCAGTGCCACCGTCTGACCACTCAGCTCGGTGCGAATATCCTTGTTCAGAAGCTGCGCGTCGGCCTCGACCTGGGAGGCACTGAGGGGCACGACCGCCTGGTCGAGGGTGACGTGGGTGACGTGAGAGACCAAGCCCGGGGCGGCGTCGATAAGCGGGCTTTAGGCCTGGGACTTCTCCAGGGCCTGCTCGATGTCGGCGATGATGTCGTCGACGTTCTCCAGGCCGACGGAGATACGCACCAGGCCGGGGGTGATGCCGACGGACGGCAGCTGCTCGTCCGGCACCTGGCGGTGGGTGGTGGACGCCGGGTGGAGGACGCAGGAGCGGGCGTCGGCGACGTGCACCTGGCGGGAGACCAGCTCGAGGGCGTCCATGAACTTCACGCCGGCCTCGCGGCCGCCCTTGATGTCGATGCACAGGACGCCGGAGTTGCCGGACAGGTACTTCTTGGCCAGCTCGTGGTACGGGGAGGACTCGAGGCCGGGGTAGCGGACGTCGACAAGCACGTCGTCGCGGCCGGCCAGGTACTCGGCGACCTTCTGGGCGTTCTCGCAGTGGCGCTGCATGCGCACGTCGAGGCTCTCCAGGGAGAGGTTGAGCATGAACGCGGAGTGGGCGGCCGGGTAGGCGCCGAAGTCGCGCTGCAGCTGCATGCGGGCCTTGATGATGAACGGCGCGACGGCGTAGTCCTTCGTGTAGACGACGCCGTGGTAGGACTCGTCCGGCTCGGTGAAGCCGGGGAACTTGCCGTTGGTGTAGTCGAACTTGCCGGCGTCGACGATCATGCCGCCGACCTGCACGGCGTGGCCGTCGAGGTACTTGGAGGTGGAGTGGATGACCACGTCGGCACCGTGCTCGATCGGGCGGCACAGCATCGGGGTGGCGAAGGTGGAGTCGATGATGAGCGGCACGCCCTGGTCGTGGGCGATGCGCGCGAACTTCTCGATGTCCAGCACGCTCATCGCCGGGTTACCGATGGTCTCACCGAACAGCGCCTTCGTGTTCGGCTTGAACGCGGCCGCGATCTCCTCCTCGGAGGCGTCCTGGTCGACGTAGATGACCTCGATGCCGAAACGCTTGAGGGTGGTGTGGAAGAGGTTGAGGGTGCCGCCGTAGATCTCGGAGGAGGCCACGAACGAGTCTCCGGCGGAGCACACGTTCATGATCGACAGTGCGGTCGCGGCCTGACCGGAGGAGGTCGCCATCGCCGCGGCACCGCCCTCGAGTTCCGCGATCTTCGATTCGACGGCCATGACCGTCGGGTTCGCGAAACGCGAGTAGATCAGCGCGTGGGTCGGCTCATCGAACACGGCCGCGATGTCGTCGGAGGAGTCGAAGGTGTAGGTCGTGGACTGCACGATCGGCACCTGGCGGGGGTCCTTGTTGCCCGGGACGTAGCCGGCGTGGATGAGTTTGGTCTGGTTGTGCATGGAGCAGACACCTTTCGGGGCGAGGAGAGTACCTGAATGTAATGTACCCACGCCCGGATCACGCCTGCTTATCGACGCCCCCGTCCTCGCCGTCCGTTCTTTGATCCACGTCAAGGAGATCGCCGCCGCCCCTTCCTACTCTCAGAGATGTCAGACAGAGCAAGATTGAAAGGAAGAACATCATGAACCACGCACTCGCCCAGGCGGTCCGGCTGGCCCCGATCGTCGAGAAGGTCCACGGCGCCCACCACCCGGAGCTCACCCGCGTCCGCGAACTCACCCAGGCCATCGCCGGCACGACCGACGACGCCCGCCTCGCCGAGTACTACTCGGAACTGCGCACCGTCACCGACAACTACACCGTCCCCGAAGACGCCTGCGAAGGCTTCGAAAGCCACTACAGGGCACTGCAGGAATCTGAGCAGATCTGGCAGAACCGGTGAGTCCCCCTCAGGCCAGCGGCGTCCCCTGGTGGAAGATGATCCGCCACTGTCCGTCCTCGCGGTGCCACAGGGATGAGCGCCGGGCCCATCTGCCCTCGATCTGCGAATCCCAGAACGTCTGGATGAGATCCGTCGACAGGTGCCGCCCGGTGAGGTTGTGGATGGCAATTTCACCGGTAGCCTCCCCGGCGAGCAGGTCGAGGATGGACTCCCTGTCCCATCGCGTCCCGGAGGCCCCGATCTCGATGAACTCCGGGGACAGGATCTCGCGCAGCTGTTCCCCGTCGCCCCGGGTTGTGCTGTCCTGCAGTTCGGCCTCCAGGTGAAGGACCGCCTCCACCTCTGCCCGGCACTGACCGCTCACGGCTCCACCACTTCCTTCGGCACCCCGTCCGGCCAACGGCCGTGGCGGGCCTGGTAGCGGTTGGCGTAGGCGCGGACGGCGGTGGGCAGGGTCTCGAAGATGTAGTCCTCGCCCACGCGCTCGATGAAACCGGTGGGTTCGAGGCGTCGATAAAGATCCTGCTTGACGCGCGCCATGGCGAACTTGATGCCGCGCCGTTGCAGTTGGGCGCGCAGCTCATCGAGCGCGTCGACGGCGGTGAGATCGATCTCCGTGTTGGCTTCGGCGTTCAGGAGGAACCACTGGACCGGTTCCTCGGATTCGGCGACGGCCTGCAGCGCATGCTGCACGAAGTCGTCGGCGTTGGCGAAGAAGATCGGGGCGTCGTAGCGGAAGACCAGCAGACCGTCGACGGGGCGGGCGTTCTCGTAGTCGTCGAGGCTGTGCATGCCCGGCACTCCCGGGGCGTAACCGAGGACGTCGGCGTAGGGGCGGGTGATGCGACGGAGCAGGTCGAGGATGGACAGGACGATGGCGAAGCCGATGCCGGCCAGCACGCCGAAGATGACCACGGCGGCCGCAGTGGACAGGGTGATCACTAGCTCGCTCTTGCGGAAGCGGGCGATGCGACGGACCTCGGGGACGTCGATGAGCCTCGTGGCGGCATAGATGACCAGGGCGCCGAGCGCGGCGTCCGGGAAGGACTCCAGGACCGGGCCGGCGAACAAGAGCACCATGACCACGACAGCGATGACCACCAGGGCATGGACCTGGGTGCGGGCTCCGGCGGCGTCGCCGAGCACGGTACGCGAACCGGAGGAGGACACGGGGAAACCCTGGACGAAACCGTTGGCCATGTTCGCGGCGCCGAGGGCCAGCAGCTCCTGGTTGGAGTCGATGACCTCACCTCGCCCCGAGGCGAACGCGCGGCCGGTGAGGATGTTGTCCGAGAAGCCGACGATGGCGATACCCACCGCGTACGGGAGGATCGCCCACACGTCGACAACCGAGAAATCGGGAACGCGGAACGCGGGCAGCCCCTGCGGCCCCTCCCCGATGACGGCCAGTCCGTGACTGCGGAGATTGAAGATGGACACGACCGCCGCCGCTCCGAGCAGCACGAGCAGCGAACCGGGTAGCTTCGGGGCGATCCACGCCGCCACGTAAAGGAGAACGAGGACACCGAGCGCAAGCAGGGCCGTCGGAATGTGCGCGTGCTCGATCTTGCCGAGGAAGTCCGCGACCTCCCGCCACGTGCTCTCCCCCTCGACGTGCAACTTGGTCACCTTGCCCAGCTGACTGACGATCATGAGCACCGCGATACCGATGAGGTAACCGATGAGTACCGGGCGTGACAACAGTGTCGTGAGGAATCCCAGCCGCGCCACAAACGCCACGATGCAGACCACACCCACGGCGATCGCCAGGAGTGCCGCCACCTCGGCGTAATGCTCCGGACCACCCGCGGCCTCGAGCAACGCCCCGACGCCCGCGGCGGTCATGAGCGCCGTCGTCGACTCCGGCCCGATCGACAGCTTCCGCGACGTACCGAGGAAGAAGTAGAGGAACATCGGCGCCAGCACCGCCCACAGCCCCACCACCGCCGGCAGGCCCGCGATGACGGCGTACGCCATGACCTGCGGCACGAGGTACGCGGCCACGGTGACGCCCGCGACGACATCCCCGCTGAACCACGAGCGCTCATACCGCTTCAGCACGCCCGTGCCGGGCAGAAACCGCTCCCACACTGGCCTGTCACTGGTCATGACATTTACGGTACTCCCCGCCGCCACATGTGGGAACACTTATCGACGCCCCCGCACCCCGACTACACTCCCAGACATGTCTCCCCTGGTTACGCGGTTGTTCGCCACCCACGACCAGTTCGTCGCCACCCGCCCGCCCGGCGCGGACGAGGACGTCCACATGATCCCCGCGATCGTCGACCACGTCATCTCCACACTCAGCGCCCCCGGCGACCTCGTCCTGGATCCTTTCGCCGGCTTCGGCACCACCCTGGCGCGCGCCGTGGCGTCGGGCCGTCGCGCTGCCGGCGTCGAACTACTCCCCGAGCGCGTCGCCCACATCCGCCGCGCGGTACCGTCCGCGTCGACCATCGAGGGCGATGCCCGCTCCCTCTCCCTGCTTATCGACGCCCCCGTCCACCTCATCCTCTCCTCCCCGCCGTACATGACGATCACCCACCACGAGGCGGATCCCCTCACCGCCTACGAGCACGACGGTGGCGATTACGCGCGCTACCTGCGCGAACTCGGGTTGGTGGCGGCGCAGTGCGCGGAGCTGCTGGTGCCCGGCGGGCACCTCGTGTGGAACGTCGCCGACATCCTCCACGAGGGTGACCACACCCCGCTCATCGACGACTGCGTCCGGGTCCTCTCCTCCCATCTCGAGCAGGTGGGCGTCGTCGAGATCTCGTGGGACCGCCTCCCGCACGACCTGACGCGGGACGCGCTGCTGGTGTTCAGGCGGTAAAGAATCCCGCCAAGCCCCATTTCCGACGCTTCGGAGGGACCCAAAAAGTACGCTTTACCGCGTGAGACGATCCGGCCGGGCTGCTCACTGCGCGATGCCCGCGTCTCCTTCGAGTGCCGGCACATCGAGACGCCGCTTCCAGTAGACCCAGGGGAACCATCCGGATCCGGCACGCTGCCAGCCGTCACGTTCCATCCGGGCCGGATCCGTGGGAAAGGTGGTGCGGTGATGCTCCCACTGGAATTCATCGCGCTCGACGGCGTGATACAGCGGTCCGTTGCCGACGCTGTGCCATCCGTAACGCCCCACACGGTTCAGCTCGCCGATCTCGTTGAAGGCCGTGAGACCGAAGAAGCGCCGCTGACCCGGGCCCGCATTGTCCTCGGACCTGGCCTTTCCGAAGCGTTGCTGTGCGGCCTGTCGGCTGATCTGGAGGGCCGATCCGATGGACTCCCAGCTCACGTCCGCGGCGCGTGCGGCGAGGACCGCCTCCATGAGGATGTCCGTGGTTTCGTTGTCGGCTTCTTTCGCCCGGACGATCAGCTCACGCCACGCGGCCGGATCCTCCAGCAGTCGGTCGGACAACCCGGCGTCTGAACCGAAAATCAGCTCCCTGAGCTGGTTCCGGGATTCGTTGTCGAGGGATATTGTTCTCTCCTTCCACCCATGTCAACAATCTATTGACAGCCTATCGCCGCCGGATGAAAGTGTCAACGATTCATTGACACTTCCGGGGATCCGCGAACGGTAGCCACGCCCCACCCATAGCGTGAGGTTCATCGGAGCCACAAGGCACCGACACCACTCACCCCAAGGAGTAGTCATGGGACTTTTCGACCAGTTCAAGCAGGCCCTCACCCGCGGCAACATCAAGCGCGGATTCGACGGTGCCCTCCACAGCGCACAGGACATCGCCTCCAACCCGACGAACATCCTCCAGAACCACAACGTCCTGCAGAACTACGGCCGCGCGATGCAGCGTATTCAGCAGGTGGGTATCCGCGGATCCGGCATCATCAGGTCGGTCTCCCCCGCCGGTGAGTCCGTCAGCGGCAACGATTGGGTGGACATCGAGATGGACATGACCCTGCCCGGTCGGGAGCCCTACCTGGCCACCACGCGAATCATGATGCCGCGTACCACCGCCGACATGTACGCCCCCGGCAGCCGACACAACGTCGCCGTCGACCCGGCCGACCCGAACAACTTCGCCTTCGCAGAATAAGGCCGGGCTCGGCCCGATAGCCGCATCCCGCTCATAGGGTTAGGTTCACTGGAGCAGGAAGCACCGACACCACTCAAGTCAAGGAGTAGTCATGCGAGTTTTCGACCGGTTCAAGCAGGTCCCCACCCGGACAACAACATCCGACAGGTGGTGATCACCGGGCAGAAACAGCAGAGCGTTGCCCTCCTGGTCATCCCCGATGGCGATGGCCTCAGGCGGGAAACCCGCCCACTCACGCCAGGCTGCGGTCTCCTTGACCACATGGTTCGCGGTCCTGCCGATACGCTCGCGGTCAGAACCGTCGAACACCGGATGGAGGATGAAAAAAGCCATCCTCCGGATCCGCCGCGTCGAAAACCTCGCCACCGTTGTCGGCGAGGAGGCGACGTCGATAAGCAGCGGGGAAGGAACACCCGAGAGCTTCCTCAGCGGCGCGGACGCAGGACTCATCAGCAGGAAAGGCCTTGCCGGAAGTCTAGTACCCGGATGATGTCTCCGCCGTGCAACTGCGTTCAATCCCCCGCGGCCATCTGACCCGACTCGGCGTCGGGAGCACCTCGGAGTACAGGCACCCGGGCCCCTACAACGCGGCGTGCGCTACCGTCAGCTCCTTGGCATGGCGTGAGGCCTCATCGAACGCACGGAGGTACCGCCAGGCCCCCCTCGGCAGGCAGGTGGAGGAGGATTGGTTAGCGAGCGCCCTCGAACCTGGCGGACTTCTCCACTGTGTAACTCCGCTCGATACCCGCGGTGGCCTGCCCCCATTCACTGTGCTCCACCCGCCGTTGGTGCGCGCCGAAGGCCGCGCCGTCGACGAAGCGCTCCTCCACCGTCCATACCCGGCCCCCGGGTGTCGGAAGCACCTCGAAATGCAGGCACCCGGGTTCCGCCCGGGTCAGCTCGATGTGCCGGGGCAGGTGGCGTTCCACAATCTCGGCCTCTTCTTTCGACGCGCAGATCAGTTCACCTGCCAGACGTATCTCGCGGCTGTCGTACCCGTCCCCGGCGAGGATCGTCAGCTCCCGGACGCGCGGTCGCCACAACGCGGCGCTCGCTGCCGTCAGCTCCTTGACGTGGCGAGAGGCCTCATCCAACGCACGGAGGTAGCCGGGGACGATCTCCCGCGGCAGACGCAGGCCCATCGTCAGGTGCGGGGTCCAACGGGGACCGCGACCGTCGGGGTTTCGCTCGCTGATACGACGGGCGGCGATCTCCAGCTCGTTGTCGGTTTCCAGCAGCCAGGCCACGGTCTGCTTGCGCTTGGTGCCGAACACGACGGTGCCCACCCGCTGGAAACGCGCGGGGACGAGCGACGGGAGGAGCTCAGAAGCCAGCGCGATCGGCCCCTCCGGCATGTGCGGCGCGAACGTGATCGTGATGTGCGGGGTCTGCTGCTGGGGCGGAAACCCCCGCGCCTCAAGCTCCGCGTAAATCTGCCGTACCTGCCGCTCCTCCTGCTCGGGCAGGTGGAGCAGGATGTTGTCGGGCGAGGCCATCGTCTCCTCGGCGCCTAGGCCTTCAGCACGTAGCGCAGGATCTCGACGACCTGGTCGGTGGTCTGGCACCAGGCCTGCGCTGCGGCGTCGACCTCCTTGAGGGGGTGGACGATGTCGGCGTCGTGCAGAGTGACGTACGGCGTGTTCAGCGCGGCGCAGTAGCCGGCGTCGAAGGCGGCATTCCACTGCTTGTACTCGCTGCCGAAACGCACGACGACCATGTCGGCGGCCTCGATGAGAGTGCGCGTGCGGATGGAGTTGACCTTGGAGGACTGGTGGTCGCGCCAGAACTTGCTCTCCGTCTCCCCAAGGTGGTCGCCGGCGGCGTCACTGGCCGGGTGATCGGTGACCGGAGCAGTGAACACGACGTCCAGTCCCGCGGCCTCGGCGCCGCGCTGGATCTCCTCACGCCAGTCGGTGTGGATCTCGCCGGACAGGTAAACGTTGAAAGTCATCTCATGCTCCTCAAAGCTGATTGGGATCTACACCGCTGCACCATACCTAATAGGGCCACATCCCTGACGTCATACAGATTCCAGCGGCGTCAAGCCGTCAAGAGCATCCCCTGGGGATCCCCCACCACCTCAAGGTCATGAAGCGACTGCAGGTTGATCCGGAACTGCGGATCCATGGAGAAGTACCGCCCCAGGCGACGCGCGGTATCGGCTGTGATGCGAGGCATACCGTGCACGATCTCATTGATCCGACGGCACCTGGGTCAATTCTCGACTTGCGGCCTCCGGGGTTTCGCCCGCCTCGTCGGCGTCTTAGCGGATCAGATCCATCGCGCGGGCCTGATCCAGCGCCGCCAGGTGTGGCAGCGGATCGATGCCCATATCAGCGACGTAGGAGGTGAGCTGATCACGGACCGTCGCCTCCAAGTCGGCGCGATCCCAGGGCTTGGCGATGTAGTGGTCGAGATCCGCCTCGTTGACCGCGACGATGGTGTCCTCCAGCTGCGCCTGCCCGGTCACCAGAACCTTGCGGGTGGCGGCGGTGCGGTCGTCGTCCATCATGTCGACGAGGAACTCGACGCCGGTGGTGCCGGGCATGCGGTGATCGCACAGGGCGAGGGCGAGGACGTCCCCGTCGGCGCTGATCTCGTCGATGACCTCCCAGGCGTCGTCGACGTCGGAGGCCGGTTCGAGGCGCACCGTGGGAGCGAAGACCTGCAGGTCCCGCTCCACGGCAGTGCGGACCTCCGGTTCGTCTTCGAGGATGAGGATGGTCAGCTTCATGATTCAGCTCTCCTGTAGTGACAGCGGCCCGGCGACTGGCAGGCCGACGATGACGCGGGTTCCCGCGGTGGACGTCTCGATGTTGATGGTCCCGTTGTGTTTGCTCACGATGGTGCGGCAGACCCCCAGGCCGATTCCCATGCCGAAGCGGACCTGACCTTGCTTCGTGGTGAAGCGGGGTTCGAAGAGCCGGTCCAGGAGCTCCCCCGGGATCCCGGGTCCGTCGTCGATGACCTCGACCTGCACCCAGTCCGGCCTCGGCCGACTGGTGCGGACGGTGATGGTGGAGCCCTTGCCGGATTCGGCGAACGCTTCGGCGGAGTTGGTGATGAGGTTGGTCCACACCTGCGCCAACTGGCCCGGAGTACAGGTGATCGGGGGAAGTTCGGCGTAGTCGCGGCGGACGGTGACACCCCGGAGCTTGTGGGAGGTCAGGCGGATGGTGTCGTCAATGCCCTGGTGAATGTCGACATCCGTGACGGGGTCGCCGTCGGGGCGGGCGTAGGAACGCAGACTCGCCACGAGATCGGTGATGCGGGTGGCCGCATTTTCGACGTTGCGCAGGGCGGTGCCGATGGAGGCGGCGTGCTCCACCATGTCGAAGTCCAGATTCCGGGACTTGTGCACCTGGCGGACGAAATCCAGGTCGTGGACCCCGGCCAGCACCAGACGTGCTGCCAATTCACGGTCCCCGGTGATTTCGGCGATCTCCCTGCGGATCTCGCGGGCCCGCTTCGTGCTGACCGCGGGGGACGAGCTGGCCGCCTTGATCGCGGCGAGAGCTCCGTCCGACCAGCGCCTGGACTTGCCGGTGTTCAGCAGGGCCTCGATGTCGTCGGCGAGGTGTTCGGCGGTGCGCTTGATCGCGGCCATCGGGTTGTTGAGTTCGTGGGCGACGCCTGCGGCCAACTCACCGAGAGAGGCGAAGCGTGCCTGGCTCATCAACTCCTTGCGGGCTCCCTCGAGGTTCTTCAACGCCAGGGCGAGGGCGGCGCGTTCCTGTTCCAGCAACGATCGAGTTTCGTGCCGTTTCACCTGGATGTCCTCGGCGCGTCGAAGCCGCCTGTCGTAGGTGCGGACGAACAGCGCGGTGATGAGCCGGTTGAGCCGCGGTTCCACCGAAAGGAGGTAATTGAGCTGCTCATAGGAGAGCTGGACTGCGACGACCTCGGTGGTGGTGCGCGCGGTGAAGAAGCCGACCCGGGCATTGGCCAGCGCGAGCAGACCGATCACCTTGCCGGTGGAGGCGTGGTGCATGGTGATGTCGCCGGCGTCGGTGAAGCGCCTGAGCAACACCTTCCCGCTCAGGGCGAAAATCATCTCCTCGACGACCTGCCCCTCCTTGGTGAGGTACACCCCCGGCGGGAACACCAGGCGGGGCTGGTAACCGAGATGGTGGTCGGCGGCGTCGATGAGCACTTTGATGATCTCGATGTCGCTCAGCGTGCTGTCGAGCACGAATTGCTCGGGGAGCTCGTCGTGGAAGTCCACGGTGGGGTCCTCGTCGCTCCGGCGGTGCCAGTAGCGGTGCAGCTGTTGGAGGAGCGTCTGGATGAACGTGTCCTCCTTGATCTCCGGGGTATAGGCGAGCATGTCCAGCCGCCCCATGTCGGTGAGCAGGTCCAGCCCGCTGATCGACGGCGCGGTGGACAACACCAGGATGCGCGTGTGCCTGAACTTCGGATCGGAGACGAAGGAGACGAGGGGATGGTCGGCCGGGAGGCCGTCGTCGTGAAGCGTGACCGTGATCAGACCCAGATTGTCGTCGTCGTCGATCTGCTCGAGCATGGACGGCAGATCGGGCCCGTTCACCACCCGGTACTGGTCCCCCAACGTCCGGCTGACGAGCGAATAGAGGTACTGGGTGACCTCGGAGCGGCCGACGATGGCGATCGTCGAGTGCGGCAATCGGTAGCCCAGGGGCATCTAACCCACCAACCCCAGGGCCGCCCACAACGGCGGGGCGGCGAAGACGAGCAGAGCGGTCGCCACACCGCCGACGACCAAACCGATGAAAGCCATTTGGCCGATCTTGATTTCACCGGTGGCATAGGCGATGGCGTTCGGCGGCGTGGAGATCGGCATCGACATGCCGACCGAACAGGCGATGGCGACGACGACCGCCACCAGGAGCGGGTTGACGTTGTCCAGGGAGACCGCCAGCGACACCGCCAGGGGAACCAGCAGGTTGGCCGCGGCGGAGTGCGAGATGACGTTGGCCATGCCGAAGCCGATGAGGCCCAGCGTGGCCAGGATCGCGAGGCCGCCCAGGGACGCCCAGTCCACCGAACCGACCAGCCACGAATCCAACCCGGTGGCGCCCACCCCGGTGCCGAGCGCGATACCTCCGGAGACCAACCACAGCACCGGCCAATCCAGGGCCTGGACGTCCTTGCCCTTCATGACCTGCAGGGCGAGGAGCGCCACCACCGGGAAAAAGCCGACGATGTTGGAGGAAACGCCGTGCAACGGCTCCGAGACCCACAGGAGGATGGTCAGGCCCGCGATGGCGTAGAACACCTTCGCGTCGAGGGCCGTGTTCCAGCGGGATTCCATGTCGATCTCGATGCGCGCATCTTTCGGAATGAATGTCAGGCACAGCAGAACCCACGCGATGGCCAGCACGACGAGCATGTACGGCACGGCCAGCGCCATCCACTGGGTGAAGGAGATGGAAATGCCGTGCTCCTGCAGCACACCGATGGCGATCGCATTCGGCGGTGTGCCCACCGGGGTGCCGATGCCTCCGACGTTCGCCGCCAGGGGAATCGACAGCGCGACGCCGGCCCGTGCCTTGCCCGCGGGGAGCGATTTGAGGATGGGGATGACCACCGCGAACATCGTCGCAGTGGTGGCGGTATTCGACATGAACATGCTGAGCAGGGCGGTGATCAGCATCAGGCCCAGCACCGTCATCCGTGCACTGCTGGGGAAGGGCTTGAGCATGACGGATGCGAGGTTGCGGTCCATTCCGTACTTTTCCGCACCGTGCGCGATCATGAATCCGCCCAGGAACAGGATGATCACGGGGTTGGCCAGGGCCGCGAAATAGTCGGCGGCGGGAAGAACGGTGTCCGCCAGTGCGGCGTCCCCTCCGGTGGGATCGACAATCGCCCCGTTCGAGACCAGCAGCACCTCCAGGAGGATGACCAGCACCGCCGTCGCCGTCAGCGGAATGGGCTCGAGCACCCAGAACACGATCGCCAACAGGAAAATCGCGAGCATGCGCTCGCCCGGCTCCGCGAGCCCGGGGACGTCCACGATGAACGGCACGAGGAACAGGACGAGGCCGAGGACGAACCCCACGATCTGCTTGGGACTCAGCTTCTTTGTGGCCTGCTGCAGGACCGGCGGCTTGGGCGCGTTCGTCGACCGCCGCCTTCGCACCTGGCGCGGGGTGGTGGCGGTTGCGGCTGTGGTACCGGCGGTGGCGGAGGAGGGGTTCCCGGCGGAATCGGCAGCGTCAGCACTCATGTCTTCCATGATAGGTCGCCCCATCGAAATCGCACTGTTCACCGGGTGGAGCGGGTCGAGAGCGACACCGCCCGCTTCCGCTGACGTGCCGTCAACCTTGCTCTGAGAGTCAGCGAACAAGGTGGAATAAGCCACCCGCAAGCGGCGCTGCCGCCGAGAAACGCCGCGAGTGCTTGCGGATACTGCGCGACGACAAAGCGTCGCGCGCGGGCCTGGAAGTCAGTCACGTCAACGATTCTCACGCACCGTCAAAGTGGTCCGCGGAATGTAGCGCCCGACCCCGACTAGACATTGAACTTGAACTCCACCACGTCGTGGCTGCTCATGACTCCGCCTCCTCAGCTGGATCGACCTCTACCCAGTGACGCGGGTTCCGCGTGCACTCAAGCGCGGGCAGACGCTCTGTCACCTCGCGACGCTTGCGCCCATTGGCATCGGTGTGATCAATCCACTTCGTCGGCTTGTTATAGTACCGCATCTTGCCACCGCAAAGAGGGCACTTCCCCGCTCGGACTTTCTCAATCGTTATACGACGTCCCGAACCACTCACCGCCCACCCGAACATCAACGGCTTGCGCAGCTGGCCCTTAGCCACACTGCGCAAGCTACCGATCACAGCCAGGACCAGAACCAGAACCGTGAAGGCTACCAACCACGCCATGATGACACCGGGATCCAGACCCCCAGCCGACCCTGAGCTGAATAGGCCCATGACTGGCTCAAGCAGCTTCCAGAGCGGGAACAAGCTCACCAACCCAACGATCAGCCCTGCCCAGGAAAGTAGTCCCAGAGTGAAGGGGCTGCGCCATTTCGGGACAGCCTCATATGTTACCGTCGGTGGAACATCCGGCAGCGGATTGACCACTACATCGCGCCCCGCTTGGTACAAGCCACCGTAGACGTCTCCGCCTCCAGTACTTACAGCATTTCCCGACCTACCAGGCGCGGGAGCGCCGCACTCGCCGCAGAACTTCATCTGTGGCT
>ERZ1032871.71-NODE-71-length-14839-cov-9.131426_pt1 | contig 14839 bp, 10 predicted proteins | sample MGYA00519026_ERZ1032871 | MGnify/ENA primary metagenome ERZ1032871 (study PRJEB33719, sample SAMN04262510) | wastewater metagenome | biome: rural village; feature: composting latrine chamber; material: composting feces with ash | place: El Salvador | collected...
CAGGCCGTCGTCGGCGAGATCCTGCGTGAAGTTCGGGGCGCGACGGGTCTCGACTCCCGCGATGACCGCCTCCACGTTGCCCGCCGAGGCCGCGCGGGCACCGAGCGCGCCGCGGACGATGCACAACTGCACCATCGCCTCGGAACCCAGCAGGCCGTAGGGGCCGGTGAGTCCCGACTGCGACTGGGCGATGAGGTGCCAGATGTCGTCAATGCGGCGGGCCCGCAGTGCGCGAGCCATGCGCAGACCGCGCTCGGTCTCCCGCTCCTCGAATGCCAGCCACGCAGCCGCGTCGCCGATCTCGGGCGTGTTCTCCTCGCCGTGGACCTTGTGTACCGCGGTCAGCCATTCGATGACGCGCTGGGAGGCGTCGGGCAGCAGGCGCAGCGACTCGGTGCCGAACGCGCGGCACGCCTCCTCGACGAAACGACGACGACGCAGAATCTCCGCGGAGCGGTCGACGCGGGCCTGCTCCAAGGTGATGGCGTAGAACTCCAGGTCGCCGGACTGCGGGTGCGGGGCCTGCGTGACCGAACCATCCGCGTAGTCGATGACCGACACCGAGTCGTACTGCCCCCGCAGCGCCGCCGTGTAGCGGGCGCGGAGCGGCGGAACCGGGGAGAACATCTCGGCGGCCTGATGGCAGACCTCGGCGATGCGGGCGCGCACCGGGGCATCGTCGAGATCATCGCCGTCACCCAGCAGGGCCAGGGCAAAGGCGACGCCGCGGGCGGCCTCGTCGCCGAGACCCGCCCCGTCCGGAATGTCGTTGACGATCGTGACGTCGAGGCCACCCGTGTCCCGCGACCGCAGCTGCCGGTTGATGAGCGACCACACGATCCCCGCCAGCTGCACCGCCAGACCACCCTCGGGGGCGGGCGGAGTCTCCGGACGCCCCCGCTCATCGATGACCGGCTGACGCGCCGCCGCCAGATCTGCGATGACGCCCATGCTCACCTCGTCGGTGAGCTTCTCGACGCCGTGCGCCGTCGTGTCGTGCATCGTGACCGAGACCAGGTCGTCGGCGCGCGGGGACAGAGCCACCGCCACCTCCGGTTCGGCGAGTGCCGCGAGGACCACACCCCCGGAGTGGTCCACGTGCTCACCGATGAGCAGCCACGTCGCCGAGGCGTGCGCCACATGGGACGGGGCGCGTCCGGTCCTCTCCTGGTGGGCGGTGGTCGCGCGCTCGGCGACCGGCACATCGTTCACGGGCCACATCGGCATGTTCTCGATCTCCTTACATTCGTGACATTCCCCACCTTAGTCGTCGACCCCGTCCCCCGAGCACAGGTAGCCTGGGCTGCAGAGAACACCCGAATCTCCGAAGGAGGACAGCATGGAACCCGATGACCTGAAGTGGTACTTCGACCCGTCGACCGGTGAGGTCACCCAGGGCAAGGAAGGATCCTGGGACGACCGCATGGGCCCCTACGACACCCGCGAGGAGGCCGCCGGTGCCCTCGAGCGGGCCGCGGCCCGTAACGCCGCCGCCGACGCCGAGGATGAGGCGGGCGACGACTGGGGTGAGCCGGCGTCCTGGGAGAACGACAAGAAGTAGCCCGACCCCGAGCCCGCCCCGCCCACCGGCGACCTTCCGGTGGGCGGGGCTGTGACGTGCGGCGGCTACTTCCTGTTCTTCTTGGCTGCCTTCTCGGCCTTCTTGCGCTCCTCCTTGCGGTTCTCCTTCACCGACTTCATGAGGCGCTCGTAAGCCGCTTTGATGGCCTTGACCTCCTCGGCATACACCTCGAGGGACTTCATTCCGATCGCGCGCTCACGCTGGTAGAGCAGCCCGTAGCCGAAGGTGTCCTCGCCACGGCGGCGGGCCGCGTTGGCCATGTGGACGAGCTTGTCGCGGGAGGTCACCGCATCCTGGAAGTCACCGAGGCTCGACTGCATCGCCTTGCAGGCGTTGTAGAGGCGCTTGGTCTTCAGCTTCGTGGCCGCACCGACCGCCTCGGCGGCGTAGCGCAGCTTCTTGGCGGACTTGCGCATGTCGTGGAGGTACTCCTCACGCTCTTGCAGCGTGAGCTCCAGGTTGTCCCAGTTGTCCACGGCCTTCTTGTGACGCTTCATCAGCTTCCGGTAGGCCTGCTCGAGGTGCTCGGAGAGGATCTGCTCGACCTCCTCCGGGGTCTGGGCGTGACGCACCTGGGCTTCCGGGGGCAGGTCGACCTCCTCCGGGCCGCCCTCGGCGACCATGTCGGCTTCCTCCTCGGTGGTGTCCTCCTCCGGGTCGACACCGTCGGTGGCCACCTCCATGACCGGATGGCCGGGCCCGCCCTCGGCGACCATCTCGAGATCGGCGGCGGCCTCCTCTTCGGTGACGGGCTCCGTGATTTCCTCCTGCGGGACGGGCATGTAGGCGTGGGCGCCGGCCACCGGAGGATCGGCCAGGAGGGCATCGATGGCGTCGAGCAGGTCGAGGTAGCGGTCGGAGTTGAGCGTGGCGACGACACGGCGGTGGGCGCGGCGGTACTCCTCACCCATGTCGTGGCGCAGGTGTTCACGGGTGGTTTCGTCGAGGACATCGGAGTCCTCCGAGTCGAGCAGGCGGAGGAAGCGCTCCTCCACGACCTCGGCGTCGCGGGCGTAGCCGAGCATGCCGGCCAGCAGCTTCAGCTCGGACTCGATGTACTCCAGTTCCTCACCGCCGAGGATGCCGTTGAAGGTCTCCATGTGGCTGCGCAGCTCACGGGTGGCCACGCGCATCTGGTGGACGGAGTCCCACTCGTCGCGACGAACCTTCGGGTCGTACTCGTGCAGCTTGTCGCGGTTGAGCTTGAGGGCGGCGATGACCGCTGCAGCCGGAGACTCCGGGTCGACATCCGCGTTGACCAGGAACGGCGGCAGCGGTGCGGAGGAACCGGAGTCGCCGAGCGCCATGGCCAGCTTCGAGGGTGAGGAGGAGACCCGGGCACCGGCGCTGACGAAGACCTGGGAGGCGGACAGCAGCAGCGGGTTGCCCACCGTCGTGGCCGGAGTCTCACCGGACAGCTCGATCTCCCACTCACGCCATGCGGTGTGAGCTCCACCCTGCAGCAGTGACCAGGCGGAGACGTGATCGTCACAGAACTCGGCGACCGGGGTGCCGTCGGCGGACGCCAGGGTCGACTCCACGCGCTCGTTGTCCACCTGTGCGATGGGGTGGAGCTCCTCGCGGCGCACGAGGGCCCGCACCTGGGCGACGATGTCCTCCGGCACCTCGTAGCGGCCGTTGACCATCTCACCCAGCGGGGCGTGGATCTCCAGACGGCCACCGACACCAGGGAGCTTGATGTGCCAGCCGTCGTCGTCCCCACCCTCGCGGCGACGCAAGGTGATCTTGGAACGGGTCAGCCGCAGGTCGGCGGTGTCGTAGTAGATGGCGGACAGGCGGTGGGTCTTCGTCGACGCAATGGAGTCGACCCCCTCCAGCCGGGTGAGATCCGGGACGACGGCGGTGCTCGGGACGGCGAACTTCGCCTCGACTTCGAGGAACGTGCTGGTGGACATGGCTGAATCCTCCTGGGTGGCTGCCGGTGGAAGGGGAGGTGTGATCTGTTGATTCCAATCTACCGCTGTCAGGCACCGCCCACGGCAGTCCTCTCCGGGCCGAGGTGTGAGCGCTCGGCCGCGCGGATGCCGTCCGTTGCTCCCGGGGCGTGGAAACGGTGGCTCATGGTCAGTGTCGCGGTGTGCGGGAAGATCCGGGCGAACGCCTCCTCGGCGATGACGCTGCGCTTCGCCAGAACCGGCAGGGCACGGGCCTGTTCCTCCGGGCTCGTCTCGGTGGAGGAGGTCGCCTCGGTGAGCAGGTCGCCGATGCGGTAGGCGTAGCTCTGCAGGAAGGATCGTCGGTAGGCTGCGGTCTCTCCCCGGTGGGCGGCCGCGGCCGCGCCAGGGGAGTGGCGCATGAAGTGGTCCCGCTGACGGTTGAGGCTGGCGAACAGCTCCGCGGTGTGCTGCACGTCGTCCGGGTGGCCGACGAGTGCGGCGATACCCACCTCGGTGCTGAGGATGGCCCGGCAGGAGTTGGCGACGGCGATGTTCGCCAGCAACAGGTGCTGGAACCGGACCCAGGGGGCGGTGAGGTGGATGCGGACGGTCACCACCGCGCCCGGTGCCGTGTCGTCCCCGTCGAGGCTGTCGATGCGGTAACGCTGACGCAACTGCTGGGCCTTGGCGATGAGTGTCTCCGCCTCCTCCGCGAAGGTCGTCGATTCCGCCTTCTTCAGCAGGCCGGTGATCCGGTGGCGGGCGCGTCGTTGTTCCGGGGTGAGGGTGTCCGCCCCTGCCGCCTGCAGGCACGCCAGGTCCGTGAGATCGTCGGTTCCCGACAGGCAGGGGAGTCCGTCCACCGCTTCCAGGAGCGGCTCGAGTTCGGAGACCGGGGCGAGGGGGCGCCGCCGGAGGGAGGGTGGGCGACACTGGCGCTGCCAGGCGGTGCGGATCCGGTCGGGTGCCACCGCGGTGACCTGTCGCAGAACCGATCGCAGATGTGGGTCGATGGTGGGGCCGGCGACGTGACGGAGGTCGTCGGGTGCCCAACCGTGGCGGGCCAGATGGATGAGGCGGTCGCTGAGCATGAACTGGAGGGCGGCGCGGTAATTGTCGTCGGAGAACGAGGGGGCGTCGTCGAAACTGAGGGATCGGTGGGGAGAGTTCATCGTGGGACTCCTTGCGAATGGACGTTCGATCGGGTGGTGTGCCTGCAGTAGATCACCCGCCCCGAACATGGCCACCCCCGCTTCTGTCGCTCACCCGTTCTGACCAGGTGAGTCCGGGCGAATCCACCACCCCCGATCCTGAGTTCCGTCGCAGAGCCGGGACAGTCATGTCGGGTGTGCAATTAGAGTTGGGTTCATGAATCGCCAACAGGAATTCGTGCTCCGTGCGGTCGAGGAGAGGGACATCCGTTTCATCCGGCTGTGGTTCACAGACATCCTCGGGTACCTCAAGTCCGTGATGATGAGCCCCTCCGAACTGGAGGGCGCGTTCGAGGAGGGGGTCGGCTTCGACGGCTCCTCCATCGAGGGCTTCTCCCGCATCTCCGAGTCGGACACCATCGCCCTGCCGGACCCCTCCACCTTCCAGGTGCTGCCGTTCGACACCGACAACCCCGAACTGCAGACGGCGCGGATGTTCTGCGACATCACCATGCCCGACGGCCAACCCTCCTGGTCGGACCCGCGGCAGATCCTCCGTCGGCAGGTCGAGCTGGCCGCCGATGAGGGCTTCACCTGCATGATCTCCCCGGAGGTCGAGTTCTATCTGTTCAGCGAGGGAGCCGGCCCGGGTGAGATCATCCCGACGGACAACGGCGGCTACTTCGACCAGGCGACGCACAACATGGCACCCCGCTTCCGTCGGGAAGCGATGACCGCGCTCGACGCGATGGGCATCGCGACCGAGTTCTCGCACCACGAGGCCGCGCCGGGTCAGCAGGAGATCGATCTGCGGCACGCGGATGCCCTGACCATGGCCGACAGCATCATGACGTTCCGCTACCTCATCAAGCAGGTGGCCACCGCCAACGGCGTCCGCGCCACGTTCATGCCCAAGCCCTTCACCGAGTACGCGGGCTCCGCGATGCACTCGCACATCTCCCTGTTCGAGGGCGACACCAACGCCTTCCACGACCCGGACGACGAGATCTCCCTGTCGAAGACGGCGAAGCACTTCATCGCCGGCATCCTGCGGCACGCGCAGGAGATCTCCGCGGTGACCAACCAGTGGCCGAACTCCTACAAGCGCATCGTGTTCGGCAACGAGGCCCCGACGTCCGCCACGTGGGGTGTCTCCAACCGCTCGGCGCTGGTGAGGGTGCCCACCTACCGACTGGCGAAGGCGGATTCCCGTCGTGTCGAGGTCCGCTCCCTCGACTCGGCCTGCAACCCTTACCTGGCGTTCTCGGTCCTGCTCGGCGCGGGTCTCAAGGGCATCCGGGAGGAGTACGAGCTCGAGGATCCGGCCGAGGACGACATCTCGGCACTGACCCGCCGCGAGCGTCTGGCCATGGGCTACAAGGACCTGCCGGCCTCCCTCGACCAGGCGCTGCGGGTGCTGGAGAAGTCCGACTTCGTCGCCGACATCCTCGGCGAGCAGGTCTACGAGTACTTCCTGCGCTCGAAGTGGAACGAGTGGCACAACTACCAGGAGCAGATCACCCCCTGGGAGCTGCGGAACACTCTGGACTACTAGTCGGGCGAGGAGGAGATCATGTCACGCAGCACCGTTCCGTCCCCCGCAATACTCCGGCTGACGGGTCCGCGCGCGGCGGAGGACCTGTCCTGGCTGGGATGGGACACACCGGAATCCGTCGAACTGTTGTGGGCACTGTCGGGGGCCGGTGATCCGGATCTGGCGCTCAACACGCTCATGCGCGTCATGACGGCCCTCGCCGAAGAGCGTGCCGAGCTCGACGCCGCCCTACGCCGCGACCCGGCGCTGCGGGTGCGGCTGTTCGCCCTGCTCGGAGGCTCCACCGCCCTCGGCGATCACCTGGCCGCGAACCCGCACCTGTGGAAGGAGCTGACCGGCGGGCTGCCGAGTCCGGAGGAGCTGCTGCGTTCCATGCTCGGCTGCGTCGACGCCGTGCCAGCCGAGTTCGACGTGGCCGATGAATCCGAGACAGTCACCGACACCGCGACCGCCGACCTCTCCACGCCGGGCACCTACCGCGCCCGGGTGACCGGACCGGAGGCGGCCACCACCCTCAAACTCACGTACCGCACGCTCATCATGCGGATCGCCGCCCACGATCTGGCCGGCACCTTCGAAGCCCGCCGCGGGGAGGTCCCGCAGCAACCGACCATCCCGTTCACCACGGTCACCGGCCTGCTCACGTCGCTTGCCGACGCCGCCCTCACCGCCTCCCTCGCCGTCGCCGTCGCCGGGGTCTACGGGGACGACGGCGTGGATACGAGTCTGGCCGTTCTCGCAATGGGCAAGTGCGGGGCCGGGGAACTCAACTACATCTCTGACGTCGACGTCATCTTCGTCGCCGAGCCGGTCACCCCGAAGGCCACCCGCCTGGCCGGGGAGTTCATGCGCATCGGGTCGAAGGCGTTCTTCGAGGTCGACGCGAACCTGCGCCCGGAGGGGAAGTCCGGAGCCCTCGTGCGCACCCTTGACAGCCACATCGCCTACTACAAGCGCTGGGCGGAGACCTGGGAGTTCCAGGCACTGCTCAAGGCCCGCCCCATGACGGGTGCGATGGACCTGGGGCGTGACTACATCGAGGTGCTGGCCCCCATGGTGTGGACCGCCTCGCAGCGCGACTCCTTCGTCGACGACGTGCAGGCGATGCGCCGCCGCGTGCTGGAGAACGTGCCCGAGGCGATGCGCGTCCGCGAGCTCAAGCTCGGAACCGGCGGCCTGCGCGATGTGGAGTTCGCCATCCAACTGCTCCAGCTCGTCCACGGTCGTTCCGATGAGTCGCTGCGCGTCCTGTCCACGGTGGACGCGCTGGAGGCGCTCGTCCACGGCGGCTATGTCGGTCGCGAGGACGGGCACCAGCTCATCGAGGCCTACGAGTTCCTCCGTCTGCTCGAGCACCGCCTGCAGCTGCACCGGCTGCGCCGGACGCACACCATGCCGGCGGACGATGACCAGCGCAACCTCGCCTGGCTCGCCACCACCTCCGGGTTCTCCGCCTCCGGCAAGAAGACGGCCGTCGTCGCCATGCAGAAGCACCTGCGCGGTATCCGTCTGCTCATCTCCGACCTGCACCAGCGCCTGTTCTACCGGCCGCTGCTGCACACCGTGGTCAACCTCTCCGTTGACGAGATCACCCTGTCCCCGGAGGCAGCGAAGCTGCAGCTGGCGGCCCTCGGCTACCGTCACCCGGCCCGCGCCTTCGAGCATCTCACCGCCCTCGCGGCCGGCGGGTCCCGCAAGGCGAAGCTGCAGGCCATGCTCCTGCCGACGCTGATGACCTGGCTGTCGGACACCGCTGACCCGGATGCGGGTCTACTCAACTACCGCAAACTCTCCGACGCCGCGTACAACCGCGTGTGGTTCCTGCGCATGCTGCGAGACGAGGGGGTCGTGGGCCAGCGGCTCATGCGCATCCTCGGTACCTCGCCGTACACGTCGGACCTCATCATCTCCTCGCCGGACTTCGTCAAGCAGCTCGGTGACGGTGCCAGCGGGCCGAAGGTCATGGATCCGGCTCCGGACCAGGTGTGCAAGGCCCTGGTGGCCTCCTCGAAACGGCACATGGATCCGGACCGGGCCGTCTCCGTGGCGCGCTCGTTGCGGCGCGTCGAACTGGCGCGCATCGCCTCGGCCGACCTGCTCGACTTCATGCCCGTCGACCAGGTGTGCATGGAGCTCTCCCTCGTGTGGGATGCGGTGCTGCAGGCCAGCCTGCTCGCGGAGGTGCGGTGGAGCCTCGATCAGCTGGGTCTCGAGGAACCCCCGGCCCGCATCGCGATCATCGGCATGGGCCGTCTCGGCGGTGCCGAACTCGGCTACGGTTCCGACGCGGACGTCATGTTCGTCTGCGACCCGGTGGACGGGGTGGAGGACACCGAGGCGGTGAAGTGGGCGACGAGCATCTGTGACGGTATGCGCGCCCGCCTGTCGAAGCCCTCCGGCGACCCTCCGCTCGAGGTCGATCTGGGACTGCGCCCCGAGGGCCGCTCCGGTGCTGCTGTACGCACCATCGAGTCGTACGAGCGCTACTACCGCGAGTGGGGCGAGGTGTGGGAGATCCAGGCGCTGCTCCGCGCGACCGTGGTCGCCGGCGACGAGGACCTGGGGCGCCGCTTCCTGGAGATGATCGACCGGTTCCGCTATCCGGAGGAGGGGGCGTCGGCAAGCGACATCCGCGAGATCCGCCGGATGAAGGCGCGCATCGACGACGAGCGATTGCCCCGCGGCGCGGACCGCAACACCCACACCAAGCTGGGGCGCGGCGCGCTCACCGACATCGAGTGGACGGCGCAGCTGCTCACCATGATGCACGCCCACGAGCATGAGGAGCTCCACAACACCTCGACCCTCGAGGTGCTCGACGTCGTCGCGGAGAAGAAGATCATCCCCGCCGAGCAGGTCGCCGTCCTCCGGGAAGCGTGGCTGTGCGCCACGAACGCCCGCAACGCCCTGGTGCTGGTCAAGGGGCGTCGCACGGATCAACTCCCCGGTCCCGGACCGGCGCTGGCACAGGTGGCGGGTGCCGCCGGATGGGATCCGGAGGACTATCAGGGTTTCCTCGAGCATTACCTGCGGCTGACCCGCAAGGCCCGGCAGGTCGTCGACGAGGTGTTCTGGGGGGAGGCCGCCCTGGAACCCTGAGACGGGGTGAGGCAGGTCCCCTAAGGGTGGTGACAGGCCCGGCGCACGGCACCTACGCTGGTGGTTGTTCAGATAAACCGCACCGCACGCGACACCGACTCAAAGGAGCCATCATGGCCGTCTCCCTGTCCATTGACCTCACCGACGCCACCTTCGCCGACCTCCGGGCACTGGTCGACGCCGCCCGCACCGCCGGTGTCCAGGACTCCGCTCAGGTGGAGCTGGAGGACACCACGCTCATCGTCACCTCCGAGGACACGTCCGACCGCACCGAGGTCGTCGACGCCCCCACCGGCGAGCGCCCGCGCAACGATCATCAGCCGCGCGGACCCTTCGGCTCCGGGAACTGGAGCGGGCAGGGCGGGCAGATCGGCGACGCCGCCATCCGCAGCGTCATCGACATTCTCACGGGCCGTCAGGAGCCGCCCCGCCGCAACGAATGATTGTTCCCTGACTGAACTTGTCCCTACTACCATGGGGACATGTTCATCAACTCAGTGCGTGTGGAGTCCATCCGCGAGGACTCCTACATCCGTCAACTCCCCGTGGTGCGCTACCTCGAGGAGTACGAGGCGCTGAAACTCACGTCGCCGGTGACCTGTTTCGTCGGTGACAACGGGTCGGGTAAATCGACGCTCATCGAGGCCATCGCCATCGCCGCGGGATTCGACGCCGCCGGCGGCCCGCTGCGTGACCTGGAGTTCCGGGGTGTCATCCACCCGACGCACTCCACCCTGTCCCGCTGGATGCACCTGCGTGGCGGGGACATTCCGCCGCGCGGCTACTTCCTGCGCGCGGAGACCCACTACGACACGGTCACGATCCACGACCGCAAGCCGAACGCGGAGCAGTTCCGTCACGAGATGTCGCACGGTGAGTCCGTCATGTCGATCCTCGGTAACCACGTCGACGGCGCCGGTCTCTACATCTTCGACGAACCCGAGTCCGGCCTGTCGGTGGTGCGCCAGATGGCGTTGGTCGCGGAGATCCACCAGGCGGTGAAGCGGGGTGCGCAGTTCATCATCGCCACCCATTCGCCGATCATCCTGGCCATCCCGGACGCCGCGATCGTCGACATCACCGATCACGGGCTCGAGGACACGGTCTACGAGGAGGCGGAGGCGGTGATCGCCACCCGGGAGTTCCTGGAGGACCCGCAGGGGACCATCCGCTACATTCTGGGTTAATCATCGAGGTGAAGGAGGAGTGTCGTGCTGTCGACCGGCGCTTATCGACGCTCCGATGAGTCCCACCTCGAGCATCTGCGTCGGCGGCGGGATGTGCGCCGCTACCGCCGGGCCATCGAGAGGCACGGGATCCAGGGTGCCTACATCCACAGTCCGACGGCGCCGCCCTACATCGACACCACCTACGTCGACCAGTGGCTGCGCCAGACGCGCGCGCCGCGGCACCGCCGCCGTCTGCCCCGCCTGCTGCGCCGGGGCACGGCCCTGGTGGTGGCGTCGTTCCTGCTGCTCACCGGCTACTTCGCGACGCTCAACGCCCGCGCCCCCGAGTCCACCGCCTTCATGCGGGACTCCCTCATCCAGCCGGTCGACCACCAGTGGGTCGACATCGACCACATCAGCCGCTATCTCAGCGCCGGGGTGATGATCCACGAGGACGACATGTTCGGCGAACGCCGTGCTCCCTTCGACTACCGGCAGTTCTGGCTGCGCACCCGCGTCGAGCTGCACAACCGCTCCCTCGGCTGCGGCCCGGAGGATGACCATGCCTACTACTGGTCACTGCCCTCGCTCGAACACGCGAAGGAACAGCGGATGTGCGTCGTCGACCCGCACGGCTCGACCATCCCGGTGCAGCTGGTGAAGAATCTCTACTTCTCGTCCCAGGGCGGGGCCGCGCGCAAGGCGGTGGAGGCGGTGATCTCGCACCCCTTCGACCTGGCGGTGACCGACCGTCGTCAGCTGGAGCTCTACCTCAACTACGCGCAGTTCGCTCCCGGCCTCTACGGCATCTGTGCGGCGCACTGGTACTACTTCGGGCAGGCACCGCACACCTCCGATCCCTACAAGGCGGGCATGCTGGCCGGCATGCTGCCGCTGCCGTCGCTGGTGGAGCGGGCCCCGGGCGGCGGTGCGGTGCTCACCTACGACGAATCGAGCCGGGTGTTCCGCTCACTGCAGTGGGGAGGTATCGACCGCGTCGTACCGCGCCTCAACCAGGAGGGGTGGCAACCGCAGCTCGCCCAGGTCGGCATCACCGACTCCGCGGAGGAACACTGGGCCGACCGCGGGGCGGCCGACGCCTGCGGGACGATGCCCGAGCAGGTCCGGCAACGCCTCATCGAGGAGGGACACCTCGTCGGCTGAGATCAGGCCTCGGAACTGTCGACGATGCGGACAGTGCCCTCACCCTGCTCCAGGCGGCGCCGGCGGCGGCGGGCGACGATGATCCGGAAGGTGATGAGTCCGATCCAGCCGAATCCCCACACGAGGTGGATGGCCCACCAGGAGGCCCGGAAATCGGCCCACGTGTAGTCCTGCCCCTGCGAGTAGTGGTCGAGCAGGAGGCCGACGGCCTGGGCCGCGAACATGCCGGCGAAGAAGCCGCCCATGTTGGACATGCCCGTGGCGGTGGCGACGATGCGGCGGTCGAGGTCCTCGCGGATGTCGTCGAAACCGTAGTTGGACGTCGGGGTGAACAGTGCCATGAGCACGTTGACCATGATGATGGCCGTCACGCCGCGTGGCTCCTCCGGCAGGAAGAAGATGATCCAGGTGAAGCCGATGACACCTGCGAAGACGATGGCGGCGACGACACGGTTGTTGCCCAGCCGGGCGGAGATCGGGCCGAGGATGGGGCCGGCGAACATCGACGCGATCACGTTGATCGTCAGGACCATACCGATGGTGGCGGGGGACAGTCCCATGCCCAGCGTCATGAGGGGCACGCCCCACAGGAGGGTGAACACGATCTGCGGCATCATCGACGCGTAGTGGTTGAAGAAACCCTGCCAGCACAGCGGTTCGCGGAACACCGTCAGCAGCAGGCGGCCAATGGGCATCTTGTCCGGTGGGGACTGCTTCTCCCGGACGTGGTCGGGATCCTTCTCCAGCTTCGACGCCGCCCACGTCTCGGGGGAGTCGGCGACGGCGACACCGGCGGCGATGGCGATGAGCAGGCCGGTGGCACCGAGGCTGATGAACGCGGTGGTCCAGCCCGGACCGTGGAGCAGCGCCAGGAAGGGCACCGCGGAGAGGAACTGGCCGATCTGGCCGATGGCCGCGGTCATCTGGGTGAACAGCGGGGTCTTCTTCAGCGGGAACCAGTACGGCAGGATACGCATGACCGACAGGAACGCGGTGGCGTCACCGGCACCGATGAGGACACGGGCACCGATGGCCACCCAGTAGGAGCTGGTGAATCCGAGCAGGATCTGCCCGGACGCCATGATGATCGCGCCGACGACCAGCAGTCGACGGGGTCCGAAACGGTCGATGAGCATGCCGACCGGGATCTGCGCGAAGGCGTAGACACCGATCTGGACGGCGGTGAACACGGCAATGCGGGAGGCGTCGACACCGAACCGGTCGATCGCGTCCACGGAGGCGACACCGAAGGAGGTGCGCCCCGTGATGGCGACGACGTACACCATCACGGCGGTCACCCAGACAACGAGTGCTTTGCGGGTCACCTGCTCGCGGGGGTGTGGGGTCAGTATCGAATGAGTCACGCATGACACCATATACCCTCCGGTCAGACCACAGCGTGCTGACCGTACTTTTTCTTGCGGCGCCGACCACGGGTGGGTAGGGCGGCGGCCGCGGACACGACGCTCTCCAACGGGCCGCGGCCGAGGGCGACCATCCAGACAGTCGCGAAGACAGCCGCCACGACCACCTGGATGGCCAACCAGAGGGAGTGATGGGGATCGGTGTCGACCAGGCTCATGAGGACCAGGTGGGAGGTGTACAGCGTCAGGGTCATGGAGCCCGCGGCGATGAGGGGGGTGAGGAAATCCTCGATCACCCGGCAGATGAGCAGAGCGGCCCCGATGACCACGAGGGAGGTGCCGACACCGGCGAGGAGGAAGAGCGGGGTGTTCGTGTGCGGCCCTTCGAGGGCCAGCCACCACCAGGTGGAGGTCGGCAACGGTGGCTCGTCGGGTGGCCCGAAGGCGTCGATGGAGATGACGTCCTGGAGTCCCAGACCGTCGGCCTCGGCGGCGATTCTCCGCCACCGGTCCGCATTGTTGAGCAGCAGCCCCGAGATGGTCGGGGCAGCCAGCGCCAGTAGTCCGCCGACAATCATGGCGTTGGCCTGCGACCGCAGATTCCGGAGATCGAGACGTCCCAGCCCCAGTCCGACCAGCACGAAGGCCAGCCAGGAGAAGGCAGGATACGTTCCGGTCACCAGGAACGAAAGAACCGATTCCACCGGCTGCGACGCCAGATCCTGGAACGTCGGCATGGCCACCACCGGCGCCGATATCGTCGCCACGATTTGGTGGATGGCCACTGGACCGACGACGGCGACAACGCCCGCGAGAATCAGGTTCCAGGCGGCACCCAGCCGGGTGAAGGGAATGGCGACGAGGAACAGCAGTCCGTAGTAGGGGAGGATGTTGTACACGGGGAGATCGAGGTGATTGAGTCCGATGCCCAACACGAAGATGAGGACCGCGCGAATGAGCAGCGACGCGGTGTTCCGCCACCACTGGCCTCCGCGGCGTGGCGTGGTGCGGCCGGTCATGAACGCCAGGGCGACGCCTGCGAGTACCGCGAACAGGGCGGCTGAGCGACCACCGAAGAGCGAGAAGGCCAGGGTGGGGTCACCGGTGATCTCGTTCTCGGCGGGGAGGGTGTGCACAGCGATCATGCCGAACAACGCAAAACCGCGTGCGGCATCGAGGCCGGTGAGACGTGCGCGCCCGAAGACGGACGGGGCATCGGGTGCCGGCGCATCGACGGCACCTGCCCAGATGTCCCGCGCCGGTCGAGGTCCCGGGGCAGGGCGGGTCCCGGGTGGTACCGAGCCTTCCGGAACACGGTGGGCGAGAGGCAGTGAGAGGGGAACCTTGGGAACTGAAAGGCGGCTGCGCGCTGCCTGGGGGTGTGCCGCCCTCGCGATGTCCGGGCGTGTCCGATTGGTGATCCTGGTCACACCTCCGGTCATAGCTCTGGACCCTGGTGACCGGCCGGTGAGGCGGGGCTACTGCGTGGAGAGCGTCGTGTGCAGGATCTCGATCTGGTCGATGGTGAAGTGGTCATCGTCGCGGATGAAATCGGTCGCCACCCGCGCGAATCCTTGCTCGCGGTAGAACTCCGCCCCCTCCCGGGATGCACCGAGCGCGTCGAACTCGGCCTCGGGACCACGGCCGTCATCGCGGGCACCGGTCACCCACACCAGGGGAAGGTCAGGGCGACGCTCGAGGGGGAGCCCCGACAGGTCCGCAGCCCGCGTGGGCGCCCCACCGCCGCCGACCATCAGCGCGCCGGCGGTGACCAGGTCGGAGACCGCGAGCAGGAGCAGGGGAATGGCAACGTCGGGGTTGGCGCCGGCGGCCACCTCACGGGTGGTGCTCAGGAAG
>ERZ1032871.72-NODE-72-length-14789-cov-7.941767_pt1 | contig 14789 bp, 11 predicted proteins | sample MGYA00519026_ERZ1032871 | MGnify/ENA primary metagenome ERZ1032871 (study PRJEB33719, sample SAMN04262510) | wastewater metagenome | biome: rural village; feature: composting latrine chamber; material: composting feces with ash | place: El Salvador | collected...
AAAGAATACACGCTGACGCGCGCGCAGGTAGCCGACGCCATCGAACTGATCAAAGGGGAAATCAGCTCCTACAAGCAGCTGCCCATGACACTCTATCAGATACAGACGGGTTCGGCCGACATCCAAAAGCCGCATTTGGGTCTCAACGACGCACGCAATGCAAACATGCTGACGGCCTATACCTTCTCCGGCGGCGATGTGGATGCCAAGGCGGGCTTTACCGCACTGCACACACTCTTTACGGAACTTCTCGACGAACTCGGCGTGCCCTATGAAACGATCCGCGCCACCGATCTCGAACAGGAACCCGGCGAAATCGCCCTGATGGCAATTTCCGAACGGGGCGATCACAACTTTGTCAGCTGCCCCTCCTGTCATTACAGCGCGCCGCTCGAGCGCGCAGGCGTGCGCTATGTCCCGGAAAAGGTTCCGGCGGCCGTTACCCCGTCCGATGTCCACACACCGGGGGCGACAACGATCGCGGATCTGTCGAAATTTCTCGACATCCCGCCGTCACACTGCGCAAAAGCCGTTGACCTTCTGGTCGACGGAAAACCCGTGTTTCTGTTTGTCCCGGGAGACCGTGAACTGAACATGGCCAAGGCGGCCGCATATCTGGGCACCACAGAAGAAGAACTCGAAATGATGGACCCGTACACCGTGCGTGATCTTACGGGATCCGAGCCGGGCTACACCGGCCCCGTCGGACTCGACAAACGGGCGCGCATCATCGTCGACCGTTCGCTCACCGATGCCGGCGGCCTCGTCGTCGGTGCCAACCGCACAGAATACCACAAAACCGACGTCGTATTCGGCAGAGATTTCGAAGGTGAAATCGCCGATGATCTGTTGATGATCGAAGAAACCGATGTATGTCCCGACTGCGGCGGCGCCCTTTCGTTTGACAGAGGCTTCAAAATCGCAGAGATCCGACAGCTGGGAACCGACGCCGCAAAGGCGATGAACGCCACATTTCTCGATGAAAACGGAAAAGCCGTGCCGATTGCGCTCGTCACCGCCTCGCTCGATCTTTCGGCCGTACTGTCGGCCGTGGCGGGTGCGCGCCAGGACGACAAGGGTCTCACGCTGCCGGCAGCGCTTGCGCCCTTCCCGGTTATCGTAACGATTGCCAATCTGAAAGATGAAACGGCCGTAAAGGAAGCGGAAGCACTGTATGCGCGCCTGAAAGAAGACGGCGTCGATGTCTGTCTCGATGACCGCAATGTCCGCGCGGGCGTCAAATTCAACGACCGCGATCTGATCGGATTTCCCGTGCGCGTCACCGTCGGCAAAAAAGCCGGCGAGGGGATCGTCGAATATTCTCAGCGCGCAGACGGCGAAAATGAAGAAATTTCCTTCGAAGAAGCGGAAGAACGCATACGCAGCCAGAACCGATAAAAGCACTAAAAACGACCACACCCGGGGCGCGGATCATTCCGCGTCCCTTTGGGGTGTGCCCTGATCCGCACGAGCGGAATTCTTCACATTCTCTTCGTTCGGGTGAAAGGATACAAAATTGATTGACGGAAACGATTTTACTTGGTAAAATTAGACTAAATTTCACAGTCTTTTGTTTGTGGATGGATAAGTTCACAAATAAGCGAACGAGGAGGAAAGCAATGAAGAAAGAACACAGAGTGTCAATTGCCGTAATCAAACGATTGCCGAAATATTATCGCTACCTCGGCATGATTGCGGAAAAAGGGATCATTCGCATCTCTTCACAGGAACTCAGCAATATCACGGGTCTCACCGCATCCCAGATCCGCCAGGACCTCAATCATTTCGGCGGCTTCGGCCAGCAGGGCTACGGGTATAACGTGGAAGAACTTCGCGGCGAGATCGAACGCATCATCGGCATCAACCGCGACTATAATGCCGTGATCATCGGCGCGGGAAATATCGGACACGCACTGGCGCAGTACAAGAAATTTGACGGCCTGGGCTTCAAAATCATCGGTCTGTTCGACATCGACGAAGAAAAAATCGGTCAGGACTTTGAAGGCATTCCGGTGCTGCATCAGGACAAACTCGTCGACTTCATCGACAAGAAAAAAGTCGACATCGTCGTCATCACCACACCGGCCCATGTCGCGCAGCAGATTGCGGATATCGCAGTCGACGCGGGCGTCAAGGGGATCTGGAACTTCGCCCCGGTCGACCTGAAGGTACCGGACAATATCATCGTAGAAAACGTGCATCTGAACGAATCCCTGTTCACATTGACCTATTATATAAACAATCAGAGCGACTACGTTCGCAGATAAGCTACCGGACGACCGACACGGCCGTTCGGACTTCGTTTATTCACTGAAGTGTTCTGGCACTTCGCACAGCAGTGGCAGCACTGCTGTTTTCTTTGGGACGGAAACGACATGATTATACTGGCAGCAAACAAAATACAAAAAGCCTACGGCACACATCGGGTGCTCGATGACATTTCCCTGCACATTCAGGAGAAAGAACGCGTCGGCCTGATCGGCGACAACGGATCGGGGAAAACCACACTGCTCAAAATCCTCGCGGGAAAGCTCGAACCGGACGCGGGGCAGGTGACAAAGAAAAAGAACCTGCGCATCGGATACCTGCGCCAGCACGCCGAATTCACAACCGACCGTACGCTCTGGGCGGTCTGTATGGCGGTGTTTGACGATGTGGTGGCCCTGGGACAGACCGTGCGCGAACTCGCCCAGCAGGTGGCCGATCTCGCCGAAGGCGATCAGGCCTACGGGCAGACGCTCGCGTCGTATCAGCGCGCCATGGACGCGTATGAGGAAGCCGACGGCTACAGCATCGAATCGAGGATCAAGGGCGTCTTAACGGGCCTCGGTTTTGTCCGGGAGCAGTACGACAGAAAAGTCTCCACCTTTTCCGGCGGGCAAAAGGCGCGCGTGCTGCTGGCACAGCTTCTTTTGAAACAGCCCGAGGTGCTCCTGATGGACGAGCCCACGAACCACCTCGATCTGTCGGCCGTGGCCTGGCTCGAAGGCTTTTTAAAGGAATACCCCGGCACACTGCTCGTGATCTCCCATGACCGGTACTTTCTGGATGCCGTCACAACGCGTACGGCGTTCCTGGACGAACGAATCGAGACCTACGAGGGGAACTATACGGTGTTCATGGAAAAGCGCAGGAAAGCGCGCGAGATCCAGGCACACGCGTGGGCCAATCAGCAGAAGGAAATCAAACGCCAGGAAGAGATTATCCGCCGCTACGAAAACTATGGCGGCGAACGCTATCTGATCCAGGCGCGTTCCCGAAGAAAAATGCTCGACAAAATGGAGCGGGTCGAACGCCCGGACGCGGAAGGCGCCTCCATGAAACTGAAGCTCACCCCGAAAAAAGAATCCGGAAAAGATGTGCTGCAGGTCGAAGGCCTCGGCATGCGTTTCGGGGACACCCGTTTGTTCGAAGGGGTGGATCTGCATATTACCCGCGGGGAGAAAATCGGCATGATCGGCGCAAACGGCGTCGGAAAGACCACTTTCTTCCGAATTCTTCGCGGGGAAATGAAACCGACGGAAGGCGACTTTCTGCTCGGCACCGGCGTGCGGCTCGGATTTATGGACCAGGAGCAAAAAGACCTCACCGGCGGCCAGACCGTCATGGAGGAGGTATGGGATCAGAAACCGCAGATGACCCACGGCGAGATTCGAAATCTGCTAGCCGCCTTTTTGTTCTACGGCGACGATGTCTTCAAATCGGTCGACGATCTTTCGGGCGGGGAGCGGGCGCGGGTCGCCCTGTGCAAACTGATGCTCTCCGACAGCAACTTTCTGCTGCTTGACGAACCGACCAATCATCTGGACATCGACTCGAAAGAGGCGCTTGAAAATGCCTGCCTGCACTACACCGGCACTCTGTTTTTTATCTCGCACGACCGCTACTTTCTGAACCGTGTCGCCAACAGGCTCTTGTCCATGGAACCGGAAGGCATCACATCGTATATCGGCAACTACGACTACTATCTCGAAAAGCAGGCGGAAGCCAGTGCGCCCGCCGAGGAAAGCGTAAACCGCACACAGTTGCAGAAGGATCGTAAAAAAGACCGGCAGTCGCGGCTTGAACAAAGACAGCTGCGCGTCGAAAAACAGGCGATGGAAGACAGCATACAGCAAACCGAAAAAAAGATCGCCCGGATCGACGCGGAGCTTGCGGATCCGTCTGTATACGGCAATCCCAACCGGGTGCGCACGCTCGCCGGAGAACGAAGCGCCCTGCAGGAACAGCTGGAGGCGGATTATGCCGCCTGGATCGAGCTTTTGGACGAATAATATTTATCGGGTTTTGATAAAAATTACCACAATAACTTCCTTCGAAAGTTCTTCATCGTCCATCTTGCAAGAAAACTTTTTCAATGATACGATAGGTAGGAAATAAACATACACAAGGAGGCTGGCAACACTATGGCAACTGAGAAAAACAATCCGTTGGAGAATGCTCAATTACAAGTACGTAATGCCTGTGAGGCACTGGAGCTCGACGAAAGCGTATTCGAGATGCTCAAAGAGCCGAAACGCGTCATTGAAATCACGATTCCCGTCCGCATGGACGACGGTTCCCTGAAAACGTTCAAAGGCTACCGTTCGCTGCACAATGACGCCATTGGACCCGGCAAGGGCGGCGTGCGCTTCCATCCCGGTGTAAACCTGGACGAAGTTAAAGCACTTTCCATCTGGATGACCTTCAAATGCGGCATCGTAGGCATTCCCTACGGCGGCGGCAAAGGCGGCGTCTGCTGTGATCCCATGGGCATGTCCGACCGCGAACTCGAGCAGATCGCAAGAGGATACGTTCGCGGCATGTACCACTATCTCGGCGAAAAAATCGACATCCCGGCACCGGACGTCAACACCAACGGCAAAATCATGTCCTGGATGGTCGACGAATACGTTCAGCTGACCGGACGTCAGGAAATCGGCGTATTCACCGGTAAACCCGTTGAATTCGGCGGATCGCAGGGTCGTAACGAAGCTACCGGCTACGGCGTGGCTGTCATCGCAAGAGAAGCCGCACGCGAACTCGGCTTCGACCTCAAAGGTGCCAAAGTTGCCGTTCAGGGCTTCGGTAACGTCGGTCGCTACACCGTCAAAAACCTCATCAAACTGGGTGCAAAAGTTGTAGCCATCGGTGAGTGGGAACCGAAAAACGGAACCTACGCCATCTACAACGAAGACGGACTCGACTTCGACGCCATGTTCGACTACATGGGCGAAAATAAAAACCTCGTGGACTTCCCGGGTGCCGAAATGAAATCGTTGGATGATTTCTGGGGACTCGACGTCGACGTTATGGTACCGGCGGCGCTTGAAAACGCAATCGACGAAGAACAGGCAAAAGCCATCAAAGCAAAACTCGTCGTCGAAGCCGCCAACGGACCGATCACCCCGGCAGGCGACGCAGTGCTCAATGAGCGCGGCATCACCGTTACCCCGGACATCCTGTCCAACGCGGGCGGCGTAACCGTATCCTACTTCGAGTGGGTACAAAACCTCTACGGCTACTACTGGTCGGAAAAAGAAGTCGAAGAAAAAGAAGAAGAAGCAATGGTCAACGCATTCAACGACATCTGGGCACTCAAAACCCAGTACGATGTCCCGATGCGCAAAGCCAGCTACATGATCTCCGTAAAGAAAGTCGCGGATGTTATGAAACTGAGAGGCTGGGTATAAATCAAAAAGCAGGCGGAGCAGAACAATCTGCTCCGCTTTTTTTTGTGGAGGCGAAGATGAAAGAACTCTTGCGGGTGCCGAACACGCAGTGGCATCCCGACAAAACCATATTGTGCGGACAGATCTTTCACTGGTATCAAACAGAGGGCGCGCGGTATCTTGTACGCGGAAAGGAAGCACTGCAGGTAAAAGAAGTGGGAGACACCATCGTCTTTTCGGGGCACACGGACGATCTGCCGGGCTGGCTTCGATTTCTGGGTCTTGCAGAAACTCAGGACCTTGCCCGCTACGAAAACGACCCCGTACTGAAAGAGGCGCTGGATTTTGCCCGCGGGCTTCGGCTTCTCACACAGGATCCGTTCGTCACGATCATCAGCTTCATCCTCTCCGCCAACAATCACTTTGCAAGGATTCGAACGGCGGCACTCGCCATGGCCGCTCACTGGGGCGAACCCGTTTTTGAAGGGATCCACGCCTTTCCCGCGCCCGAACGCCTGGCGGAAGTTTCACCGGAAGAACTGCGCAGGCTCTGCAACACAGGCTACAGAGACCGCTATATCGCGGACACTGCGCGGCGCATTGCGGAAGGCGCCTGGGATCTTCAAAAACCCTATGCGCTATCCACGGAGGACGCACGCGCGTATCTCATGCAGCTGCCCGGGGTGGGGCCCAAAGTATGCGACTGCATTCTTCTTTTCGCATACGGAAAGGGCGACACATTTCCCGTCGACGTGTGGATGCACAGAGTCATGACCGAACTCTATCCCGAAGGACCGGCCGCGCGGGCGCAGATCGCAAAAGAAGCCATCGCCCGTTTCGGAGACGACGCCGGTTTGCTGCAGCAGATGCTTTTTTACTATGCGAAGGCGCACAAGCTCGGGGCGAAGAAAAAAATCTGACGGCCACTTGCATTTGAATTCGCAATCGGTTATCATAGAGATGATGTTATTAGCACTCAAGCTACACGAGTGCTAATAACAATGAAAATCAGTTTGAATCAGGAGGTCAATTGCTATGAAATTAAAACCATTGGGCACACGACTTGTCATTGAAAAAGTGGAAGCGGAAGAAAAAACCGCATCGGGCATCGTGCTGCCCTCTTCGGCACAGGAACAGCCGCAGTTTGCAAAAGTCGTCGCCGTCGGAGCGGATGTAACCGACAACGACAAAATCAAAGACGCCGTACAGGTCGGCGACAAAGTCATTTATTCGAAATATTCCGGCACGGAAGTAAAGCTGGACGGCAAAGAATACATTCTCGTGAAATTCGCGGATGTGCTGGCCGTACTGGAAGACTAAGAAAGGCAGGAGATATTTATGGCAAAAGAAATTCAATTTTCCGCGGATGCCCGCAAGGGAATGGAAACGGGCATCAATAAACTCGCAGATACCGTAAAAGTGACCCTCGGACCGAAAGGCCGCAATGTCGTACTTGAAAAGAGCTTCGGCGCGCCCATGATCACCAACGACGGCGTCACCATCGCAAGAGAAATCGAACTCGAAGACAAATTCGAAAACATTGGCGCACAGCTCGTAAAGGAAGTCGCCATCAAGACGAATGAAATCGCGGGCGACGGAACCACCACCGCAACGCTGCTCGCGCAGGCGATCGTACGCGAAGGCCTGCGCAATGTCGCGGCAGGCGCCAACCCGATGATCCTGCAAAAAGGCCTCAGAAAAGCACGTCAGGCCGCCGTGGACGCCGTACTCGGATTCTCCAAGAACGTCGATACCCAGGATGAAATCGCACAGGTCGCAGCCATTTCCGCTGCCGATACTGAAATCGGTGACCTGATCGCACAGGCTATGGAAAAAGTCGGCAAAGACGGCGTCATCACCGTAGAAGAGTCCAAATCCATGGGCACCACGCTCGATGTTGTCGAGGGTATGCAGTTTGAGCGCGGCTATGTGTCCCCGTACATGGTGACCAACACCGACAAAATGGAAGCCGAACTCACCGATCCCTATCTTCTGATCACCGACAAGAAAATCACCAATATTCAGGACATCCTGCCGATTTTAGAGCAGATCGTCCAGCAGGGCGCACCGCTGCTTCTGATCGCGGAAGACATCGAAGGCGAAGCCCTGGCAACGCTCGTTGTGAACAAACTCCGCGGCACCTTCAACTGTGTGGCCGTCAAGGCACCGGGCTTCGGAGACCGCAGAAAAGAAATGCTGCAGGACATCGCCATTCTGACGAACGCAACCGTCATCACAGAAGAACTCGGCTATGACCTGAAAGACACCACGATCGACATGCTCGGCCGTGCGCGCCGCGTACAGGTGGGCAAAGAAGACACCGTCATCGTCGGCGGCGACGGCGCGGAAGAGAAAATCTCCGAGCGCGTTCAGCAGATCCGCAATCAGATCGAAGCCTCCGATTCCGATTTCGACCGTGAAAAACTCCAGGAACGCCTGGCAAAACTGTCCGGCGGGGTCGCCGTGATTCAGGTCGGAGCCGCAACGGAAGTCGAACTGAAAGAAAGAAAACTCCGCATCGAAGACGCTCTGTCCGCAACGCGTGCAGCCGTCGAAGAAGGAATTGTGCCCGGCGGCGGAACCGTGCTGGTCAATTCGATCCCGAAAGTGGCCGAACTGATCGAGCAAACCGAAGGCGACGAACGCACCGGCGTGCAGATCATCGCCAAGGCGCTGGAAGAGCCGCTGAAGCAGATCGCCGTGAACGCAGGGCTTGAAGGTTCCATTATCGTGGAAAAAGTCAAAGAAGAAAAAGACGGCATCGGTTTCGACGCACTCAACAACGAGTATGTCGACATGATCAAAACCGGTATTGTCGACCCGACCAAAGTAACCCGTTCCGCACTGGAAAATGCGGTGTCGATCGCATCGATGGTACTGACCACCGAAGCGGCTGTCGTCGATACGAAAGAAGAAGATCCGATGGCCGGCATGGGCGGCGGAATGGGAGGAATGGGCGGCATGATGTAGCCCGCACGAAAGACTGTCTCGAAAGAGACGGTCTTTTCTTTTAAATCCGCGAATGCGTATGGTATACTAAGTCAAATTGAAGGGGGTAAACGGCATGCAGTATTACGGAGAAGGACTGACATTTGATGATATTCTGCTCGTGCCGCAGCATTCGTCGGTACTGCCCAAAGAGACGGATGTGCGCACGCAGCTGACCAAAAAAGTAGCGCTGAATATTCCGCTGATGAGCGCGGGGATGGACACCGTGACAGAATCCCGCATGGCCATCGCCATGGCCAGAGAAGGCGGCATCGGCATCATCCATAAAAACAACACGATTGAACAGCAGGCGAGGGAAGTGGACCGGGTCAAACGTTCGGAACACGGCGTCATTACCGATCCCTTTTCGCTGAAACCGCACAATAAAATCCAGGAAGCACTCGATCTCATGGCGCACTACCGCATCTCGGGCGTGCCGATTGTGGACGACGACAATGTGCTGCGCGGCATTCTCACCAACCGCGACATCCGCTTTGAAACGGAAACCGACAAGCGCGTCGACGAAGTCATGACGTCGGAGAATATCGTCACCGCCCAGCAGGGCATCACCATGGACGAAGCGCTTTTGCTCCTGAAACAGTACAAGATCGAAAAACTGCCGCTCGTCGACGATGACTTCAAACTCACCGGACTTATCACGATCAAAGACATCGAAAAGACGATTCAGCATCCGAATGCGGCCAAAGACTCAGCCGGACGCCTGCTTGCGGGCGCCGCCGTCGGCGTATCGCCCGATGTCATGGACCGCATCGAAGCCCTGGTCAAAGCCAAGGTCGATGTCGTCGTCATCGACACCGCGCACGGACACTCCGAAGGCGTGCTCCAGACGATCCGCCGGATTAAGGAACGCTTCCCGGATCTGCAGCTGATCGCGGGCAATGTCGCCACCGCCGAAGGTACGGAAGCCCTCATCGAAGCGGGCGCCGACTGCGTCAAAATCGGCATCGGCCCGGGCTCCATCTGCACCACCCGTGTCGTCACGGGCATCGGCGTGCCGCAGATCAGTGCCGTCATGGCCGCAGCGGAAGTCGCCGCCAAACACGGCATCCCGGTCATCGCCGACGGCGGGATCAAATATTCCGGCGACATCACCAAAGCCATTGCCGCCGGTGCGGACGTCGTCATGATCGGCTCGCTGTTTGCCGGCACCGAAGAAAGCCCCGGTGAAGAAGAACTCTACGACGGCCGGCGCTTCAAAGTGTATCGCGGCATGGGTTCCATCGCATCCATGAAACAGGGCTCCTCCGATCGCTACTTCCAGGGCGAAACCAAGAAATACGTTCCCGAAGGCGTCGAAGGCCGCGTCGAATTCAAAGGACCCCTCGGAGATATCGTCTACCAGCTGATCGGCGGCCTGCGTTCCGGCATGGGCTATGTCGGCGCCAAAGACATCCACAGCCTGAAAAACGACACCAGGTATATGCAGATCACCTCCGCATCGCTCGTGGAAAACCACCCGCACGACATCAGTATCACCAAAGAAGCACCCAACTACTCCGCAAGATAGGGAGAGAGAAAGCCGCAGATTCGTCTGCGGTTTTTTGTTGTGTGGGGCCCGGGGCGTTGGTGTGCAACGCAGCGAAATATCACTTCGCGCGTGACAGGATGAGCTTCGCGCGAGGCAGGCCGGGTTTCGTATAAGGGAGTATTCTTTGGAATTGGCATTCCGGCTTCGTCGTTGCGAGGGGGCGGAGGGGGGGTGGCGATTCCCCCTCATGCCCCCTCGCGTTCCCCCCCTTACACCCCGCAAACGCTTAGTACATCGGTGATATCCTTTGGATGTCGATTGATATGCGGGGATGCAGTCATTCCTTCGAGACCAACCCTTTTGTAGTGGCCGTATTTCCATATCGGCCACGTCGTCGCACGCAGTGTGTGGTCACACGATTCTCCGTCGTCCAACCGAACTACCGCGCGTGGCCTATATTGAAATAGGCCACTACAACCTGCTCTCCTTCGAGTTCGGTTTCATCGTAATGGCAACAACGATCACGGCCAAACAATATAAAATCTTTCCCCCGAAACCAACCCAACTCCCACCACAAACAACCGCATCCGAAGGATGCGAACCACAACATTCGGCCAGCGGCCGAATAGTTCATGCCGTCAGGCATTTCACGTTCGCGGAGCGAACATTTCATATGTGCAAAGCGCATCTTTCATTGCGCCGCATCGCGGCGCCTTCTCGGCCACGTCGTCGCACGGTGTGTGCGGGTCACGCAAGATCCCGTCAGGATTCATCCCAATGGCAAACAAAAACGGGATGGCACATACCATCCCGTTGTCAAATCACATCCCGGCTTCCTTACTCCGCGGAAAAAACATCCGCGGGCCGCACAAAGGTATATCCCTCGGCGCGTGCCCAGTCGATATATTCACTCAAGATCAAAAGATTCGTATCGTGTGTCGTGTGCAGTCGAAGGATCGCGCCGTCGCGGGTCTGGTTTTGCAACAGTTCCAGCGCTTCCGCGGCTTCCGGGGTCTGCTCCGGGTCGCGGTTTTTGTACGACAAATCCCAAAACAGCGTCGTGTATCCCAGATCACGATACAGATTCAGACTCCGTTCGCTCCAGCTGCCGGCCGGCGGTCTGAGATACGGATCGATCTTCCGCCCGGTGATCTCTTCAAATAGGATTTCCAGCCCGACCACATCTTCCGTCTAGCGTTCCGGCGTAACGGACGCCAGCACCTCCGGCGGATTCAGATGTTCTACCGTATGATTGCCGACCGCATGGCCGTCGGCGAGCATTTCCCGCACGCTTTCGGGCTCGCCTGTGAGAAAATCCGCGTCGACAAAAAAGAGCGCGGGCACTTCCATCTCATCTAAAATGGCAAGGAGCGCGGACGCGTTGTCCCCTTTGGGCGCCAGCGCGTCAAAGGTCAAAAGCAGCTGCTTTTGCGCTCCGGGAATCCTCGAATAGGCATTGTAGCCGTTCAAAAGAGACTCCGCGTCGTCTCCGGCGGGATACGACCAGCCGTAGGGCGAATTGTCTTTTCTTGTCAGGGCCGGTTCCGTTTCCGCGGGCTGCGCGGTGTCGGGCGGCTCGCCGGGTTCTCTGATCACAAGGCGAAGCCCCGCCGCGAGCCGGTCGGGGTCGGGGATCCGGTTCCAGGCAAGCAGATCTTCCTTATGCACATAATACCGCGAAGCCAGACTCGTAAGCGTATCCCCCGGGCGCACGATATGTACAATCCCGCCGGTTTGCGGGTCGATTCGCTGCGGCTGCTCGGTCAGTGCTTCCGAATGTATCGTCACTTCCGTGCCGGGCTTTTTGGGGGGCGGTTCGGTGTGCGGCGCTTCCGTTTCTTCTTCAAGCGTTTGCCGCACAAAAAGTTCCGCCTCCGTCGCCGGGGCGGCTTCTGTTTGGCTGTCCGTATTCGCTTCGGGTTCTGCCGCGGCAGCAGGTGCTGCGGTCTCCTCCGTCCGAATCACCGTCATCTGCGGAAGTGCGGTGACGGCTTCCGATGCGGAACAGGCGAGAAGAAGACTGCAGAGCAGCGGGACAGATATCATTTTCCCGCGCGCTGCCCAACTTATGCGGTCGCGTTCGGATTTTCTCTTCATACTTAACAATATAGCCCTGAAGAGCACGATACGTCAATTACAAAAAAGTAACAATATCTGATACGTTTGTACCAGATACGGCGGACTACATCGCCGTTTTCTTTTTTCTGAGCCGAAAGGTCTTGTGATCGATCCGGTTCGGGTCGAAATCCACCCAGCGAAACCATACCCCCAGAATCGGACCCAGCAGCAGGAAAATCAGGGCCGTACCGATCCCGATCGGGCCGCCCAGCAAAAACCCGGCAAGGGCCGCTGTGCCTTCGATCAGCACCCTTGTCACAGACACCGGAAGGCCGGTCAGCCGCATCACGGTAAGCATCAGCCCGTCCCGGGGGCCCGCCCCGAGGCCTGCGCCGATATACAGCCAGCTCGCCACCGCGATCATCACCATGCCCGTAAAAAACAAAAATACGCGATACACGGGATTCGGATGAAACGGGAACAGCTCCGCATTCATAATGATATCCAGCAAAAACCCGATCAACCATACGTTCAGAATCGTCCCGATCCCGAGCGGTTCGCCCATAAAGCCTACAATGATTAAAAGAACGATACCTACGGCGATCGACGCCTGGCCGAAGCTCAGACCCGTCACGGCCGTAAGCCCCATGTGGAAACTGTCCCACGGAGCCAGACCCAGCGCCGGCGTTACCGTACACGCGATGCCCGCGGCAAACAGGGCCAGTCCGACCAGCAGACGGACCAATGCGATGGGAAAACTCTGTTTCACCCGCTCACCTCTTTTCTCACTGTAGTGTAGCACAAAGCGGATGCATTCGAAAAGCACGGGGCATCGTGCTATAATGAATGCGGACAAATTTTATTCTACTTATTGGAGGGTATATGGAAAACTTCTTTCGGTTGCGGGAGAACAACACCACGGTTTCCACCGAAGTCATGGCAGGCATTACGACCTTTTTCACCATGTCCTACATCATCTTCGTGAACCCGCTGATTCTTTCGCAGACAGGCATGCCCTGGGGCGCCGTCTATCTGGCCACCATCATCGCCGCCATGATCGGCACGCTCATCATGGGACTGTTTGCCAATGTACCGTACGCGCAGGCGGCGGGCATGGGCCTCAACGCATTCTTTACGTACACGGTGGTATTCAGCCTCGGCTTCACCTGGCAGCAGGCGCTCGCCATGGTCTTTCTCTGCGGTGTTGTCAACATCCTGATCACCATCACCAAACTTCGAAAAATGATCATCCTCGCGATCCCCAAATCGCTGCAAAATGCGATCTCCGGCGGGATCGGCCTGTTCATCGCCTATATCGGGCTGAAAAACGGCGGATTCCTCGAATTTCTCGCGGATCCCGGCACTTATGTGCAGTTTGACTCCGGCACCGTCATCGCCAACAGCGCCATCGTGCCGCAGCTCGTCCCGATGAACAACCCCGCCGTTCTGATCGCCTTGTTCGGCCTGATCCTTACGGCGGTGCTGCTTGTAAAAAAAGTAAAAAGCGCCCTGCTGCTGGGTATCGTCATCACCACACTCGTGGGGATTCCCGCAGGCGTGGTCGACCTGTCGCAGATCAGCACCGGCGTCAGCGTGGGGGAGGCGTTCTCGGAACTCGGCACCACCTTTGGCGCGGCCCTGGGTCGCGACGGTCTGCTGTCGCTGTTTTCTGACACCGCCAAACTCCCGACCGTGCTCATCACCATCTTCGCCTTCAGCCTGACCGACACCTTCGACACCATTGGCACTTTCATCGGAACCGGCCGCCGCTCGGGCATCTTCAGCGAAGAAGATGAACGCCAGATGATGAACAGCTCCGGCTTCAACTCCAAAATGGACAAAGCCCTGTTCGCAGACGCCATCGCCACCTCGGTCGGCGCCATCTTCGGAACATCCAATGTCACCACCTATGTCGAATCCGCCGCGGGCATCAGCGTCGGCGGACGCACGGGACTCACCTCGGTCGTCGTCGCGGGACTGTTCGGTGTTGCCATCTTCCTGGCACCCCTGGCACAGCTTGTCCCCGCACAGGCCACGAGCGCTGCCCTCATCGCCGTCGGGATTATGATGCTCTCCGCATTCAAAGACGTCGACTGGCCCGACATGGAAGTCGCCATCCCCGCGTTTTTTGCCAGCATCTTTATGTGCCTTGCCTACAGCATCTCCACCGGCATCGCCACCGGGTTTATCTTCTACATCATCGTAAAAGCAGCCAGCGGCAAATTCAACGAAATCCATCCTATCGTCATCGGCGCATCCGCCCTGTTTATCCTGAACTTCGTGCTGACCGCCGTGTTTTAAAAAGTTTCCCCGCAGGAATATCCCCGGCGGGGATTTTTTTTGTGAAGGGAGAGTGGGGGGCGTTGCTGCGCAACGCAGCGAAATATCCGGCCAGGGCCGAATGTGAATGGTTGGATCGCTTCGCGATGTTTGATCGCTTCGCGATGTTTGATCGCTTCGCGCGGGGTAGGGCGGATGCGCTTCTCGCGAGGCGAGTTGGGTTTCGAATGAGTGGTTATTCTTTGGAATTAGCATTCCGGCTTCGGCTTTGCGAGGGGGCGAAGGGGGTGGCGATTCCCCCTCATGCCCCCTCGCGCTCCCCC
>ERZ1032871.73-NODE-73-length-14695-cov-13.410587_pt1 | contig 14695 bp, 10 predicted proteins | sample MGYA00519026_ERZ1032871 | MGnify/ENA primary metagenome ERZ1032871 (study PRJEB33719, sample SAMN04262510) | wastewater metagenome | biome: rural village; feature: composting latrine chamber; material: composting feces with ash | place: El Salvador | collected...
GGCGCTGCAGGCCCGGCGGCGCTTCTCGGACTCGGAGCCGCGGGCATGGCCGCCGCCGGCGGCGAGTTCGGGCTGGGCAAGCTCATTGACGGCAAGCTGAACCCCGCCCGACTGTCGGCGAGCGCGGCCCGCCGCCGCGCGAACCGCATCGCGAAGGACATGTCGCCGGCCGAGATCGCCGCCCTGTCGCCTGGATACAGCCGTGACCAGCTGGCGGGCGTTGTGTCCACCCACGACGCGAAGAAGGCGGAGAAGTCCGCCTCCCGGTTCCGCCAGTACGTGGCGCGGATCGACGACCCGAAGGAACGAGACGAGATCCTCAGCAACTACACCACCGGCGCCCTGAACCGGGTGCGCGCCGTACAGAACGGCGCGGAATCCCCGAATGGTGTCAACGCGACGTTCAGCGGTTTCGAATCGATGCTTGCCCAGGCGGACGCGCAGAACATCATCGCCCAGAAGATGGGCGTGGAACCTGCGGGTGTCGTCATCAGTTCGCACGGCCTCTCCGCCCCCGCCGCGGTAACGCTCGCAGCTAACGGTGCGCCTAAGCTGCCCGCCACCGCAACCTTGGCGACCGCCGGCCACCCGATCCACTACCTGGACGCGGACACGGTGATGCGCCGGGACCAGGAGGACGACGACGAGTACCTGACCCGAATCCACGCCTCCATGCTGGCTCGAGGACTCATGGACGGTGAGGGTCGTGTGGTGGACGTCTTCGCCACCAAGGGAATCGACACGAACACGGTGGAAGGCGCCGCCCGCGTTGAAGCATGGCTCGCCGGGGGTGTCGACGAGGAGTTGGCGGACATGAAGTTCCGCCCGGCGAAGGGCGAGCACAAGCTCGTCACGAAGGCACTCAACTGGTCTGCCCAGGAGTCCGGGGACATGTACGCCCGCCAGTGGGAGCAGGTACAGCAGGCCGCAGCACTGCAGGACGAGGTGACCTCCACGCTGAGGGAACCTGACGCCATCCACGTGCGCTTGGACCGGGACCCCGAGTCCGGCAAGGACCGAGTCTTGACCTTGGGTGACATCGACCAGCGTCTGACCACAGACTTGTCCAAGATGGAGGAGACCCTGCGTAGCGCCAAGTCCCCGGAGGAGGCGGCCCTCGCTCTCAACTCCCTGGGAGACGTGGAACTCCTCGCCGGACACTTCGTCGATGGCCTCGAAGCGTCCGCAATGGCCCGCGCCTCGGCGGAGGTGCAGGAGTTCAGCATGCTCCGCCGCGGCGAAGTGGACGGCCGTGAGCTCCGCAACCTGTCCCAGGGGGCGGTTACCGCCGCCGCGGGAGACTCGAAGCGCCGCCGGCAGGCAGTGGACAAGGCTACGTCCGAACTGTCGCGCCTGGGCGTGTCTATGCGTAACGGCAGCGAGGAGTCCCGGGTGACGGCGATGCGGAATGCCCAGGAAGTGGTGCAGCGTCTCAACACCGACCTTGTCGCATCCCGGATGGCCGAAATGGAAGCCTCCCGGGAAGCGTACGCGGCGTTCGAGGAGGCCCGCCAGAAGGAGATCGAGCTCCAGGAAGCGGAAGCTGCCGCCGGGTACGTTCGCCACTCCCCGAGGCACCGTCCGACGTCGTCTAAGGAACTGGTCAAGTCCCGTGGCCAGTCCCGCAGGTCACAGGTAACTGGGCACGGTGTCTGACATGGGTTTCATTACTGACAACATCAAGGGGCCGTCCCGACTCAAGCGGGCAACGATGAGTATCTCCGCCCCGGAGAACCAGCCACCTGCCTGGGTCACCGGGGTTGGGTCCGCCGTCGGCGCCATCGCGCTCGTTGGTCTCATCGCCTTCTCGGTGTTCTCGGGTGTTTCCGGGGAAGAGATCAACGCGACCCCGCCGGCGAGGCAGCAGAACGTCATCGACGTGAACCCGTACGCCGACCCGGATGAAGCGGGACAGGACACCACCGGCGGGGCCGGCGGCGCCGTTGCGTCCACTCCGACGGAGGGCACGACCGAAGCCGAGGAGGCCCCCGCGGGCGGGGAGGAAACGGGGTCGGCGGAAGTGAGCGGAGACTTCGCCGACACGCAGCTCGTGACTGTCGGGATCACCGACACCAATGCGACAGCCCCGATCCCCGCGGGGGCACGCAACCTGGCCGTCGCCGGTTTCGAAGCGATGATCACCGGAGAGTGGGCCCCGCTGCCGAAGACGTCCGCTCCCGTGCTGCCGACGCCCCGGTCCGGTGCGACGTTGGACCCGGACTCCCTCACGATCACACCCGCGTCCGCCACCAGTGGAGGCCGAAACTTCACGTTCACCGCCACGTTCACCGACGCCAGTGGGTCGCCGGTGAAAAGCCAAATCACCGTCGTGTCCAAGGCGGACGGTTCGTACCAGCTTCGCCCGCTGTGATGTAGCCACAACGGTCTTCCGGAGCCAGGGCCTGCCCCTCGTGCCGACACTGCGTCAACTCCCACCCTTTTGGGGTGGGAATTGCTGACCAGGGCCGGGGCGCCGCGCCGCCCGGACAACTCCCGGAGGACCTTTGAAGACCCCAGATTTCACGCCTAAGAGCGGAGGGCCCAAGCCCTCCGCCCCTAAGCTTTCCTCGGCGCCGAAGTTCACCCCTCCCTCGTCTTCTCCGGTAGACCCGCAGCACGACGTCCCTAAGAAGGCACCTCGCAGCAACACGAAGGACTTGCTGGCCCGCCACTCCGGGCACACGGGTGCTGAGCGGGGCGAGCAGTCGAAGAGTTCGCAGGCGAACCGTGGGGACGGGAGCCAGAAGCCCCGCCAGCGTGGCGTGCCCGGTATGGAGCACGGCAAGAATCAGCTGCGCAAGCAGGCCGACAACACGCTCGGCAAGGGAGCGTCCGCGGACGCGGAGAAGGCTCTATCCGGTAAGAACGAGGATGGTTCGCAGGCGTCTGCGGCGGACCGGGAGCGGGCCGCCGCGAAGGTAGCCGCCCGGGCCGCCGCCAAGGCATACCTACCGGGCCCCGCAGGAAAGGCCGCCGGCGTAGCCATCGACAAGGTGGGCGACAAGGCGCTGAAGGCCACGTCGATGGCGCGGCCCACCGCACAGGCGGCGAAGCTGGCAGACAAGTTTGGGAAGAACCGGGGCGCCTCCATGGCCGGCGATTCCCGCGCCGCGAACCGGCCGTCTTCGGCCAGCCGAGGAGGCAAGGACGAGCAGAGCGCCCAGAAGACCCGCACTGAAGGTAAGAAGACCAAGGGCGACCAGAAGCTCGGTGGCGGTAAGGGCAAGTTCGGTGGTAAGGGCACCGCCAAGAAGGCCGTCGCGGTGGGCTCCACGCTGTTGGTGCTGCTCCTCGTCGTAGTTATCGGGTTCGCTTCTCTTCTCCCGTCGGACGCGGACGAGGGCGGCCCATCGGAGGAGTCCAACACTGCGGTTGCGGGGTACGCGCCCGCCGGATGGATGGAAATCCTGCAAGACGCCGCCCGGAGCACCGGTACCACAGCCGCCCCCTCGCAGGTTCCGTGGACGGTCCTCGCCGGCCTCGCCAAGGGCCAGACAGACTTCGGTAGGTACAGCCCTTACGACACAGAGGACCGCGACCCGGATCGCGACATCGCCCCCATCGGCCCCCTCGGGTCTGCGGGAACCGTTGGTTCCGGTGTGACGATGGACGGCACCAGCGTCAACCCGAACGCGGACCTTGAGCCAGGGTCCGTGCCTGAGCACCTTGTTCAGGACGTCATCGCCGCGGGGAACGTGTGTCCCGAGATTTCCGCCCCGCTGGTGGCCGCCCAGATTGAGGTGGAATCCCAGTGGAACCCGCACGCCGTTTCCGTGGCAAACGCCAAGGGCTTGACCCAGTTCATGGATGCAACGTGGGAAGGGTTCGGAGTCGATGGGGACGGCGACGGCATCGCCGACCCGTTCAACGAGCATGACGCGATCGCCTCGCAGGCGAACTACGACTGCCACCTCGTCGACGTGGTGAAGCAGAACCTCGCCAACGGCGTCTACACCGGCGACCTCATCGACCTTGTCCTCGCGAGCTACAACGCCGGCCCCAACGCGGTGGCCCGCAATGGGGGCCCGCTGACCCACAACGCGGAGAATGAAAGCTACGCACGCAAGGTCTACGAGGCCCTGCCGAAGTACGAAGCCACCCTGCAGTCCGCCGCCGCTTCCCGCTCCGACGACGAAGACGAGGACGAAGGCGAGACCGAGGAAACGTCTTCGACTGCGGACGCGGCCGCAACGATTGGTGACCCCACCGACCCCGCGGCGTCCGAGGCCCCGAACCACCAGACCACCACTGTGGCTTCCTGTTCGTTGGACCCCATCGAACCGCCCATTGGGGGAGAGTCGGATTCCCAGGGTGTGGGCCCGTTCCTCTTGACGTCCGCGGCCGCAGCTGAAGCTGAAGAGGCCGGGTACGATCCGCAGTCCCCGTGTGTTGCGGAGTGGGTGGCCGAGCAGCTGGCGGACAGCCTCCACGACGTCGAGTCCTCCGCGGAGGACCAGGGCCTGACGTGGCACTCGAACGTGCCCTGGGACGACGAGGACGAAGATTCCCGAGCGCAGTACGACGACAACATGGAGTACTGGGAAACCATCCTCAACGAGTCCGCCCTGTTCACCGGAGGGTCGTCGGGTGCGGCGTCCAACGAAACGTGCGTGCTGACGACCACGGAAGGCGGCGACGACCACAAGAAGTACTCGTCCCAGATCGCCTACAGCTTCCGGTGCGTCATCGCCAGCGAGCGGGACTTCGACGTTGTTCGAGCCATGTCGCCCAGCGGTGACCGGATGAACATCGACTACTACCAGGAGCGGCAGGGTGCCGAGATGCAGGTGATTCAGGAAGCCCTGCGGTTCTCCTACAACTGGAACCGTTGGGAAAACCTGGACCAGTGCTCCGCGGACGACCCGGGCCCCCAGGGCCTGATCCCGCTAACCGCAGCGGAAGCAGAAGCAGTGGGGGGAACTCCCGCCGACCGATGCGACACAGGTAAGAACGCGGAACTGGCGGCGAAGCTGGTTGTTGAGGGGGAGTCGATCTCCGCGGACGAACGGCCATCGGACCTGGGCCCGTACCAGCCGATGCTGGGTGGCTGGGACCGTATCGACGCGGCCGTCGGCCGTGAGCGCGACGCGGCCGAATTCTCCGCCCGCGGCGCTGGCGGCACTCCCGCGTTCTCCGACCCGTGCACCGAGAGCATGCAGAACTTTGTCGACGACCTCGCCGCCTCGCCGGCCGGGGACCTGTTCGCGGAGCTCGCCGGGGAGGAGATCCGTCCGGAAGACCGCGCGGGCGTGCTCGCCAGCGGACGTGACTTCATCGCCGAGTCCGGCGTGGAACCCATCGCTACCCGCACGGGATGCGGCGCCACGTCCGAAAGCCAGTACGCTGAGGCAATCGGAGAGTACGCGGCCGTCGTGGCTGGAACCCTCTCCGGGGACCAGGAAGCCCAGGACACCTACTACGGCATTTCGGCGTGGGCCGGCACCCTCCGGACCGAGAACGTTCAGCAGCTCGAGCCGGGCAAGAGCTCGTACATTCCGCGGCTTTCCCCCACGGCATACGACATGGAGGTCGCCCCGGCTGTCCTGGCCGACATTGCCCGCATGGAGATGGCAAGCGCCGGCACACAGGGGGCGTCCGCCCCGGGAACACAGCAGGCCATCGAGTACGCCGTGTTCTACGGCGGAATCGTCGAGCCCTATGACACGGCCGGTGTTCTACTCGGGTCCATTGCGGAAGCCCCCACCGGGTCCGTGGTGACTGGTGCGGGAACGTCCATGGCGCCCGGCCTGACCCGTGGCGGGCAGACAGACATCGACTCCAGCGACTGCCCCACGGACGACGTTCCGATCCCGGAACAGTCCATGAAGGGTGGCAGCTACGAGTTCGGCATGCAGACGCTGTGTGAGAACTCGGTGGCCCAGGCGCGAAGCCCGGAAGCAGCGATGGCCGTGAAGTGGATGCTGAACCGAGTGGGCGTGTTCTGGTACTCGCAGGAGAGGCGCAACGAGGAAGGTTTCGCTGACTGCTCGAGCTCCATTGCCCGCGCCTACCAGGAAGGCGCCGGCCTGAACCTGTACCCGGAGGGCACCAACGCGTGGGTCACCTGGACGTTCAGTGGCCGCCCCGGCCCGGGTGTTGTGTCGCCGAAGGGCCTCGTCCGAGTCCCCGCCAGTGAGCTCCGCCCCGGGGACGCGTACCTGCCTGACGATGGGCACATCGTGATGGTCCTGTCCGACGGGTTCATCGTGCACGCCTCGATGGATGGGACGCCGATCATGGTGCAGCAGTTCTACCAGGGTGGCCTCGACATGGGTGTTGTCATCGACCCGGACTCGTTCCGGTAACCAGCACCCCCGGGGGCGACCCTGGGGTGAGAAGAAGAGGAGACCTTAAAATTGGCGCAAACAGACCTTGACGGCGTGGGGCACAACGACATGATCGTGGCCACGTCCATGCTGACTCCACCGAAGTCCGTGGTGCGTGTCCGTTTCCTGCCCCGAACCCTGCCCCTCCAAACGCTGGCGATCGTCATCGCGACTGCCGTCATTGGCTTCATGATCTCCACTTCGCTGATGGGAAGTGGGCTGGAAGCCGTCGTGTACGGCCTGTCGCTGGGTGGCTTCGGCGGGTACATGTTGACTCGCATGTCCCCGCTGGAAGGCGAGGGTATCTTCACGTGGCTGGGACTGCACGCTAAGTCCGCGTCGGTGAAGAAGGTCACGATCGATGGGGTGAAGTGTGCCCGCTACATCGGGTTCGCCCCGCTGCATTGGGTGGCCAATGGTCCCGTCCGGCTTGTTCCTGGCGCCATCGAGGTGCGGGCGACCGGCTGGGATGAGCGGGGATACCCTGAATGGGGTGCCGACGAGGAGAAGGAAACTTCCACGAGCCTGCTTCAGCGGCACATGGCGAACCGTCCGACAAACGTGCTCAGGCCGATGGCCGGCATGTCGTTGGCGGAGATCACCCTGCGGCAGGAAGAGGAACGTGAGGCCGGCCGGAACCGGCTGCAGTCCCAGTTGAGTAAGCGGAAGAGGCCCCCGAAGAACAACAACCTGACACCCAAGCCGAAGAAGAAGAAGCAGCAGCCCATGGAGTCCCAGCTGCGTCCCACCGCGGGACTACCCAAGAGGCCTGAGCCCGTTGTTGAAGCCGTATCCGAGGAGAAGCCGGCGAAGACTTCGAAGGTCAAGAAGCGGCCCAAGAAGGTCTCCAACGAGCGGAAGCCGAAGCGGGACAAGGCGAAGGGGAAGGCCCCGAAGCTACCTGGGAAGAAGAGTCGGCAGAAGAACCCGGAGCAGGCCCTCCAGCCGACAGCCGGCCGGATGAGGCGTTAGCCCAGGCGCTCCGCGGCAGACAAGGCCGCGTACATCAGGGTCTCCGCCCGCAACCGCACCATCCGGGGAATGTGGGCCTCCTCGCCCGGCAAGAAAGCCGCCGCCGCAGCCGCCAATGCCGCGGCGGCTTCTTCGTTGCTCAGATGACGGGTAGCAAGCTCTTGCAGCACTTCGCTTTCTTCCTCCCACCACGCTGCAACGCAGCGGGATGGCCAGACTTTCTCCCGGGGTGGCGCCGGGACGCCGACGGTGTACAGGCCCGCCGAGTACGCGGCTGCCTTGCCCACCGTGTCCGAGGACCACACCCCGAACCGGGCGGACCACATCGGCAAAGCCGACCCGGTAGCGGCGGACCACATTTCCAGCAGCAGCGTCGCCGCCACCTTGTCCACCGGCCGCGGGTTCCTTTCCGGCAACCCTGCCTGTGCCGCGATCTCCAACGCGGGCCCGGCGGGGAACGCCGAGTCCGCGGTGGGTAGGGACAGGCGGGTCAGCGACGGTGTCTGCGGGGCTCGGCCCGCCCCCGCCGGGTGATTCTCCACCTGCTCCAGCCCGGGCACCATCGGGTCCGGGTGTTCGTTGGGCCGGAGAAGCTCGTTCAGGGTGACCGGGGGGCGCTCCCCCTTGAAGGAGGCCACCAGCCGGCGGCGCTGTTCGGCGGGCCACACAAGGGGAGACCACATCAATGCCAGCGATAGCAGCGCCGCCGCTGGAAGAGGCAACGCCAGAAACAGGGACAGTGACGTGAACGCCCACACCCACACGGGCCACGCCACCCGCACCCGGACCGGGCCAATGTTGATGGGGGCCCGCCTGACATGGGGGCGCCACGCGGAGTCGTTACGGCTCTGCAGGCCATCCCGAAGCTTCCGGGCCCGGGATCGGACGAGCAGGAAACCCACACCGAGCACAGCCACGGCGGGCCACGTGTGCCGCATGAGGAAATGGCCCACCGGGTTCCCGAACCCCGTGGCGTATCCAATTGTCAGCAGCAGAAGCGTCACCCCCACCCACAGGGAAGGGGGAACCCATTCCCACAGGCGGGAGTGCCGCTCACTGAGACGTTCCCGCCAGCGAACCACGTCGCCCTCCCGGTTCCAGTTCCCGGGGGCGGGGTGGCGGCGCACATCCCCCACGGGGACGGGGGCGTCCGTTTCCGCCGTGGGGGCGGGTTCGCGGCCCAGGATGTCGTCCAGCGCCGCGTCCAAGCCTGCCGGGCCCGCCCCGTCGAGAGCTTCAGCCGAATTGGCGTCCACCTCGAAGTCGGGGTCTTCGGTGATTCCGTCCTGCAGGAAAGCGCCACGGCTTTGTGCGAGGAACTGGCGGTACAGGCCGTCGCGGAGAACAACCCACGACAGGAACGACGAGGCTTGCGTAGCCGGGTCCACACCGCCGGCCTTGAACGATTCAACGACCGGCTGGTACTGCTCATCGACTTCCTCGTCGAGCTCGTAGTCGGCGCAGGGGATACCCGCACGGAACCACGGATCGGGAGTGAGCAGTGAATCAGTCATGCGTCAACAGTGCCGAAGGGGCCCGACACTGCACTGTCCCGTGAACTCATCTGATCTGGAGCATTGATGCCGAAGAATTCCCCCACGAAGTGGTCGCTTGTCCCGGCCCGCCGGAGCAATGAAGCCACCGCCACGAAACGTGCCCGCCGCACAATCGTGGTGCTGCTCGTAGCGGCCCTCGCCGGGCCTCTCAGCTTCCTCCTCACCGTCGCCAGGGGGGCGCCGGAGCTGGATCTCTCTCCGATCGTTCCGGAGGGCCGCTCCATCGCCGACGCCGCCGCGTACCAGTTCCTCACGGGACAGCCGGTCACGGTTCCCTCCGCCAACACTCTCGACGTGGACGACCTCCGGTTCATCCGGGGATCCGGTGGCAAGCCCACGATGCCGTACCCGACGTCGTCTATCACGTGGGACAGGTTCGAGAAGCTGACGTTCACGGGGCCGACTGAACTGGTGGCGAACTTCGAGATCCACAAGTTCCTCGTCATCCCCGCCATCCCGGAGGCGTCCGGCGCGTACCTCGAGCAGGACCCGGCGGAGGCGGCGGACGCGGGGGAGGAGCAGCCGACGATTGACCCGAACGCCTTGCGCGTCCCCCAGATGCTGGAAGTGCCGATCCTGCTGTCCTCGGAGGGGCCCCGCCTTGCCGCCGCGCCCGCATTCTCCCCGTGGGCCCCGGCGTCGGAGTCCCAGTATGGCGTGGCCGACTACTCCGACTTCAGCACCGGGCAGACCGTCGACGTGCCCCCGCAGGTCACGGCGCAGGTCAGCCGTTGGGCGAAGGCCTACGCGGAGGACGACCGGGAAACCCTGCTGGCCGTCACCGGCGACACCAACAAGGACCACGTGTACATGGGCCTCGGCGGATTCACCATCCCGGCGGAGGGCTCCCAGGTGCAGATCCTCACCGCCACAAATGGTGGCCCGGAAACCCTGATCCTCAGGGTCCGGGTGCGCATGCAGGAGAACACGACTGCGGGCGCGGCAAACGAGGAGCAGATTCCGCACACGTCGGTTCAGGACTTCGACCTGTTCGTCAAGAACCCGAACAGCGCCCTGCCGCCGATCGAATCGTGGGGTGTTGCAGGTTCAGCGGCCGGCCACTCCCCGCATGGGAACGCTTTCGATGGCTAAAGCACAGCTTGGCCCGACAATGACGCGCCCACAGTCCACAAAGGAACCATTCCCGTCCACGTCCCCAGACCAGAAGGATTAAACACGTGAACCCCCTATACGACAGCGCGACTGTCTTCTTGGCGCAGGCTGGCGGCCAGGCTGGCGCTGACGCCTTCTTCGACTCCGAAATTGGTGGCTCCATCGGGAGCATCCTCGGCGCCCTCGCCGTCATCATCGTCCTGATCACCATCGTCGTGGCGATTGGCCCGTTCTCGAAGGGGCAGATCGGTAAGGGCATCAAGATCATCGTCGGTGGCTTGATCCTCGCCGCGCTCGCCTGGAACCCGTCTCTCTTCACGTCGGCCATCGGAGCCCTGTCCGACATCTTCGGACGCCTCTTCAGCTCCTTCAACCAGATCGCCTCCTAACCGAGGCGGGTGGGACGTGACGGCCCCAAGTTGAGGTAGTGCAGCGCCGTGGGCACAAGGTGCCCGCGGCGCTGCACTGCGCCCCGCCCCCTGTACCGACTCCCCATCCGTGAAAGTGAAGATCCGTGGCTCAGAAAATCCGGACAGGGCACGAGACGTCGCCGAAAGACGTCGCCAAGTGGTCGCTAATTTTCGTGATCGCAGTGGTGGCCCTGCTGTTCCCCATCCCTGTACTCCTCGCCGTAGTCGCCCACGCCCTTCTCCGTGACCGCCTGGAGAAGGCGCACTGGGCCGCTCTGTTGGTCGCCGGCGTGATTGGTTCCGCCCTGGGCGGCAAGGCTCTACTGGCGCACCACTTCATTGGGCACGCCAACCTTGTGGGCCTTGGGCCCGCCGTTGCCGCAGTGTTCAATGCGGCGCCGCCCGAAGGGTTCTCCCTGCCACACGTGGGTACCCTCGCCTTCACGGCATTTCTCGCGGGGTTCGTCGGCCTGACCTGGGAAACCCTGAAGAAGATCCTCAAGGGCGGAGACCGCCTGTTTGAGGAAGGGAAAGTGATCGTCCCGGAAGACCGGGGCGACGTACGCATGAAAAACATCAAGAGGAAGCCTTTTTTGAACAAGATCCCCAACCATCCGTCCAACCCGAAGCCGCCGACCAAGAGCACGGCGGGCCGCATCCCGATGGGACGCGACCCCAAGGGCAAGCTGATCTACATCACGGAGAAGGAACTGTCGACCCACATGTTCCTGCTCGGCTCCACCGGGTCCGGTAAGACCGAGCAGCTCAAGTGGCTCGCCGGCGCCCTCCTCGACCAGGGGTGGGATGGCACCATCATCGACCTCAAGGAAGACACAGAGGCTGGTGGGCTGCGTGACTTCTGCCGCGCGTACTCCCTCGAGCGGGACATCAACTACCAGGAGATCGCGCTCAGCGACCTCGACGGAAAATGGTGGCTGAACAGTCTCGCGGGAATGGGGGCGGATGATGCCTTCAACGCCATCATGGCCCTGTCCGAGTTCGACGACCAGTACCACCAGAACATGAACCGGAAGGCTGCCCAGCAGGTCATTCAGCTCATGTACAAGGCGTGGGAGGCTGCCCCCAGCCAGTTCACGCTGCCGTCGATGTACGACATCGGCTACCTGCTGCAGAACCTCGACGAGACAAAGAGGTACCGGGCCGCGGTGGACTCCCGCTTCGGTCCGGGGACGTCGATGGACCTGTACCCCGCCATCTGCAAGCCGGACAAGACCATCCGTGATGAAGCCGCGTCTTTCGGTACCCGCCTGACGAACCTGTACGACTCCCAGGCCGGCCGGAAGGTCCTCCTCCCCGGCGATGGCCGTGAGGAGCTGGACGTCACTGCGGACGGCCTGGCCTACATGGGCCTGTCGGCCCTGGGGCAGCCGGACACGTCGAAGGCCCTGTCCGCGGCGATTCTGCAGCGCATCGCCGTCATGGCGGCGAACGTGTCGCAGGGCAAGCTGAAGAAGGGCAAGCCCCGTTTCGTCATCGTCGACGAGGCCTCTTCGGTGAACCGTGACATCGTCCGCAAGCTGCTGCAGCTGGCCCGATCGGCCAACATCCGCCTGATCCTGGCAACCCAGTCGGGTGAGGACTGGCAGACCGGCGGGGAAGATGACTGGGGCACCATCACGCAGAACACGAACATCGCGCTCGTCATGCGTCAGGGCAGCCCCTCGTCCGCTGAGCTCGCCTCCGACTACCTTGGAACCCAGAAGCTCACCCGCATGAGCCACAGCGTCGTCGACGGGGAAATCTCCGGCCAGGGAACCCTGAAGTCCGACGAGGAATACCTTGTCGAGCCCGAGGATCTCCGCAAGTTCGAGGAAGGCGAGTTCGTCCTCCGCGTCGGTAAGCCCCACTCCATCTCGTGGGTGCAGGGCGGCATGCGGTCCGACGAGCTGGACTCCTACCTGGATGCGGGTCGCCCGAATCCGTCGCCGCAGGGCTGGATCTACGCCGACCAGGATGCCCCCGCCGCCTCCTAACAGGCAGTGGCGCCGCAAAAGGACCGCCCAGCGTCCCCGCTGGGCGGTTTTTGCGTTTCCAGGGGCCCCGGCACTGTCACCAGGCGACCATCCCCACCTGAAAGGTTACTTTCTTGTTCTACGCAATCCCCAAGCCGACCGAAGCGCTGCTGATCACCGGCGGCATGTCCAGCCGAAAGCCGAACAACCCGTACCGTGTCGTCGTGGGTGGCGGCGCCTGGTACGTGCCGCTGCTGCAGCGGGTCCAGCGTTTCCACATCGGCGCCAATACGGTCAGCATTGCTGTCCGCGCCCAGTCGAAGCAGAACGTCGACGTCGACGTTCAGGCGTCCGTCGTGTTCTCCGTCGCCACCGACAAGGTTTCGGTCACGAAGGCGGCGAACCGCTTCCTCGGCGAGGACCGGGATCAGGTGCTCTCCACCGCCCGTGACATCTTCTCGGGTGAGACCCGCGCCCTCATTGGCACCCTCACCGTCGAGGAAATGATCTCCGACAGGATGGCCCTGGCCATGGAGGTGCTGACGAACGCCGGCCCGAAGATGGACAAGTTCGGTTGGCAGATCGACTCTTTCCAGATCAACTCGATCTCGGACCCGAGTGGCTACATCAACGCCCTCTCGGCGCCGGAGCTCGCCCGAGTCGAGAGGGAGAAGGCGGTCGCGGAAGCGAAGCGCGACGCCGAAATCTCCGAGGAGCGAGAGAAGGCATCCCGCCTGAAGTCGACCTACCGCCGGCAGACGGAGATGATCGTCGCGGAGAACGAAATGGCGGTCGCACAGACACAGGCCGAGGCCCGCAACGCAGGCCCCCTCGCTCAGGCGGAAGCCGACAAGGCTGTCGCCCAGAAGAAGGCGGAACTCGCCGAAATTCAGGCGCAGGCAGACAAGGCCACCGCCCAGGCGCAGGCACAGACCGCCGTCGAACAGGCGAAGCTGCGCGAAGCCCAGCTGCTCACCGACGTCATCAAGCCGGCCGAGGCCGCGGCGCGTGAGCGCGTCATCAACGCCGAGGCGGAAGCGGCAGCGCAGACCGCCATCGCAGAGGCCCTCGCCGCCCACGCGGGCGTCGTCCTCGACGAGAAGATCATCGACCAGATGCCCGAGATCATGGAGGCCGTCGCCAAGGGCCTGCAGGACTCCAACCTCACCATCATCGGTGAGGGCAGGGACCTCACCAAGCTGGTCGGCGAGTTCGCCGCCACGGTCCCGCAGTTCCGGGAGCTGCTCAACCCGGCCAACAAGGCGGCCACCGAGTAACCAGGGCCGCCACCCTGCCCCCACTGCCTTTCAGGCAGTGGGGGTTTTTCTTTCCGGAACCCCCCCCCCGAGGTGTTGGACAGTCCAACACGCCTGGGGGCGTTGGGGTGTGCCGACCGGCACTGTTCGGGGTATGAAGAATTCGTCTTTCCGCCGCCCGGCCCTTGCTGTCGTGGCGCTGTTGACCACTGTCCTTTTGGCGTCCTGTTCCGCTCTCGACTTCGCGATGAAGGACTTCAACGCGAGTCTGGGCAACCTGTCCGCCACGATGAGTACGTACGATGCCCAGGGCGAGAAGATCGACCGGGTGCATGCGAACAGTTTTTCTGTGACCCGTGATTCGAGGTTCGATTCCGTCGATAGTGCGGGGACGTCGCAGGCGGACTCCGCGGTGCTGAGTATCACTGCCGGCGGCCATGAGGTTTCCCATGTGGGTTCGGCCATGGTGATCGCGGAGGATGGTTTGTCCGATGCGATGGCGGAGTTCCCGGACCGGGTGGAGTCTGTGGCGGGGGATCGGGCGGTGCCGTTCGTGAATCGTTTCGTCAATGACATTCGGAACCAGTGGGCCCCGAAGTCGAAGGTCATCTTGATCCGTTCGCAGCAGGGACACCCGATCGCGATTTACAGCGGCGATGAGGTGGCTACGACGAGCACGGAGATCCCGAAGGCTACGGCCCTGCTGGTCGACGGGAAGCTGCTCATCGCTTACCGCGTCGATTACACCATCTACGACACTGCGCTGCTCCGGTAGTTCCCCGGCCGGGCGCGTGGGTCTCGGCGGGTGAGTGTGCGGGTGCCGCGGCCCGACAATTCAGGACCCCCTACCTGGGGTGCCAGAATGAAAGGCCGTCCGCTCTTGCTTTCCCAGACTCTTTTCGGTTTCGCTCTCACCGCCGTGCAGGCTTTCCTCCTGTGGCCTCTGTTGAGGCATTCGTTCCGCACACGGGACATTGCCGGCATCTCTCCCGTGGGGGAGGCCATCTGGGTTACGGGTGGTCTTGGCTGGTTGGCTTATGGGGTGATGTCGGGAGCCCCCGCTCTGGTCCTGTCCGGCAGCCTCGCGTT
>ERZ1032871.74-NODE-74-length-14689-cov-8.819120_pt1 | contig 14689 bp, 15 predicted proteins | sample MGYA00519026_ERZ1032871 | MGnify/ENA primary metagenome ERZ1032871 (study PRJEB33719, sample SAMN04262510) | wastewater metagenome | biome: rural village; feature: composting latrine chamber; material: composting feces with ash | place: El Salvador | collected...
CTCCGCGCGAAGCGTAATCCGCCCCCGAAGCGCCCCCCATAGCGGACACTCGTCGCAAAAAAAAGGTGCGGGGCAACGGAACATCCGCCGTCAACCCGCACCTCGCGCCGCAAACGGCACCTGCTTCTACTGTTCGGTCAGACCCCGGAACTCTTCCACCAGTTCCGAAAACAGCTGCAGGCCTTCTTTCAGGACTTCGGGGTCGGTCAGGTCGACGCCGGCTTCTTTCAGCTGATCCAGCGGGAAATGTTTGCCGCCGTCTTTCAAAAATTGCAGATATTTCTCCACGGCGCCTTCTTCGCCGTCCAGCACGCGACGGGACAGCAGCACCGAACTCAAAAATCCGGTCGCATACTTGTAGACATAAAACGCCCGGTAAAAATGCGGAATCCGTGCGTATTCCAGCGCGATCTCCTCGTCAAGCACCACGGAATCGCCGAAATACTTTTCATTCAGCCCGTAGTACAGATCGCGCAGTTCCTCGTCTGTGAGCGTGCCGTTGTCTTCCACGCGGGCGTGGGTTTGCTGTTCAAATTCGGCAAACATCGTCTGCCGAAATACCGTACTCTTGAAACTGTTCAGCAGATGATCGACCAGACGGAGGCGCTGTGCGTCCGAATCGGCGTTCTTTTTCAAATAATCCAGCAGCAGAAGTTCGTTGAAGGTCGACGCCACTTCCGCCACAAAGATCGTGTAATTGTGCTCTTCAAAAATATTGTTCTCGCGCGACAGATAACTGTGCACGGAATGGCCCATTTCATGCGCCAGGGTAAACGCCGAATCCAGATTGTCCATATAGTTCAGAAGAATATACGGCATGGAATCATAGCTTCCGCCCGAATACGCGCCCGACTGCTTTCCGTCTTTCGGATACACATCGATCCAGCGCTTGTCGAACGCTTCCTGCACAATCTTCCGGTACTCTTCTCCGAGCGGCGCCACGGCTTCCAGCAGCCATCCCTTAGCTTTCTCATATTCGACCTTCGCATCCTCTCCGGTGTCGACCGGCAGATACACATCGTAAATGTGCAGCGGATCGAGCCCCTGGGCGCGTCCTTTGATCCGGTAGTATTCGTGCAGATCCGGCAGTGCGTCGGACACCGCCTCCACCAGCGCGTCATACACTTTCAGATCGACATCGTCCTCATACAGCGCTTCTTCGCGGGCGCTGCCGAAGTTTCTGAGCTGCGCGCGGCGGACATTGGACACCACGTTCCCGTACATTTGTGCCGCAAAGGTATTTTTCAGTCCCTCATACGTTCCGTAATACTTTTCAAAGGTTTCTTTTCGCACGGCGCGGTCTTTCGACTCCAGCAGATTTACGAAATTGGAGCTTGTGATCTTCGTCCCGTCCTCCAGTTCCGGAAATTCCATATCGGCAAACGAAAGCATAAAGAACGCGTTGGAAAACAGGCCGCCCGTCTCCGACAGCGCCGACAGAATCTTTTCTTCTTTTGCGGAAAGCGTATGATCCTGATACCGTCGGATCCGTTCAATCGGAAGCGCAAACCGCTCCATATCCGGCTGTTCCAGCAGCGTCTTTGTCTCTTCGTCCGTAAGCGAAAGAAGAAGCGGGCGGATAAATGCCGTCGCCGCTTCAAAGCGCGCGTTCAGCCCGTCCGACTCCTGCTGGAGCTTCTGTGCGGACGGATCCTTTGTGTTCACATCGCGACGCATCCTCGTAAAGCTGTAATACGTGCTGAATTCCCGCTGCAGTAAAGAATACAGTTTCAGAATTTCCGGCAGATCCTCCGCCTGTCCGTCCGAAAGATTTTGCAGCTTGTCCAGATTTGTTTCGATCCTTTCCTTTGCCTTCAGGCGCTCTTCTTCGCCCGGATAAATCTTCTCAATGTCCCAATGGTTTTGTGTCATGCGGACTCCTTTCATGATCTGATGATCTCGTGTTTTGTGTTATACTGATTTTGAAACCTCTAATAAGGAGATATACCCATGAAACGAACCAAACTCATCGCGCTTTTGCTTCTCATGCTGCTTTTATCCGCCTGCACACAAACGGAAGACGAAACGGAAACCACGGAAACGGAAACGGAAGCCGTCACCGAAGCGGAGAGCCAAGAAACCGTCATGGCCGAAAAGGAAACGATCGACCTCGACGCGCTGCTTGAAGACGGCAAACCGATTCTCCTGCAGTTCTCGCAGGACGGCTGCCCGCCGTGTGAACAGATGCTGCCGTCGATCCTCAGAGCACAGGAAGACTACGCCGACACGGCCCATGTCAAATACGTCGATGTGCATCAGAACATGGATCTTGCGGTTTCCTACCGCGTCCGCATGACACCCACGCAGGTCTTTATCGACGCCGACGGCAACTACTACGAACCGGAAAATCTCACCGGCATCGAATATGTCGATCTCGAAGACGGCACCCGTGTCGTTCGTCATGTCGGCATGATCCCGGAAGAGCTCATGCGATCGTATCTCGACGATATGATTGCGGGCACAGCGGAAGAATAAACGACGCCCCTCCCTTTGCGGAGGGTGCATTTTTTTGTTGCGGAAAAATTGTATACATCGGATTGAATACTATCCAGTCTCTTTTACGCATCTGTGGCCTTTGGCATCCCCCCGGATCAGAAATCACGGGAAAGTATCCAACTATTGTATCCGGCGTACAAAGTTTCTCGTTTCAGGCGATTGAACTTTTGTGGAATTCAGCGTATGATAGGATACATATTGTGGAAAATCCACTGGGAATACTATATATAGTATACAAATAGAAAAAGTACACCGAGGAGGGGTTTGGATGCAGGTAGAAAAGCGAAACGGCATCGTTGTCGATTTCGAATCCGATAAAATCAAACAGGCCATCGAAAAGGCCATGGCCGAAGTGCCGGGCGGCATGGACGAGGAGATCTCCGCAAAGATCGCGGAAGAGGCGCAGGAGAAGTTCCAGGACAGAGACACCGTCTCGATCGAACAGATCCAGGACTTCGTGGAAATCCAGCTCATGCGCTACACGCCCGAAGTGGCGAAACGCTATATCCTGTACCGTGTCGAACGCGCCAAGCTGCGCGAACACGGCTGGGACATGACCGATCTGCAAAGAGACATCTACGAGAAAAAATACAAATACGATTCGGAAAGCTTCGACGATTTTCTGACCCGCGTCAGCGGCGGCAACGAATATATTAAAAAAGCCGTGCGCGACAAGCGCTTCATGCCCGCGGGCCGCATTCTCGCCGGCCGTGGACTCGACAAAATCGGCCGCAAAATCACCCTGTCCAACTGCTATGTCATGCCACAGGTGGAAGACAGCATCGAAGATATTTTCGACACCGCGAAATACCTCGCCCGCACCTATTCGTTCGGCGGCGGCTGCGGACTGACCCTGTCTCGTCTGCGACCCAAAGGCGCCAAAGTCAATAACGCCGCGGCCACAACCACAGGCACGGTATCATTCATGGACCTGTTTTCACTGGTGACGGGACTCATCGGCATGCGGGGCCGCCGGGGCGCGCTTATGCTCAATCTCGACGTGTCGCATCCCGACATCGAAGAATTTGTCGATGTCAAAACCGACCTCTCCAAGGTCACCTATGCAAACATCTCCGTTAATATCAATGACGAATTCATGGAAGCCGTCAAAAACGACGAAACCTACGAACTGCGTTTTGACGTCAAAGCCTCGGGCGAACAAATCAGAAAGCCGATCCGCGCGAGAGACCTGTTCCGAAAACTTGCGCGCAACAACTGGCGCATGGCGGAGCCCGGCATTCTCTATCAGGACAAGATCAACAGCTGGCATCTGATGTCGGAAGACAAAAATTTCGAATACGCGGGCGTCAATCCGTGCGCGGAAGAACCGCTGCCGGCATTCGGAAGCTGTAATCTGAGCTCGATCAATCTCGGCGAATTTGTCGTCCGTCCGTTTACCGACGAGGCGCGCCTCGACGAAGACCGTCTGCGCCAGATGGTGCGGGAAGGCGTCGTCTACCTAAACGAGATCTTAGACGAAAACATGAAACTCCACCCGCTGCCCCAGCAGCGTGAAATGTCCGAGCGCCTGCGACAGATCGGCCTGGGCCTCATGGGCGCGGCCGACATGTTTATCAAAATGGGCATCCGCTATGGCTCCGAAGAATCCATCGAACTGATCCATCATATCGGGCACCTTCTGATCAACGAAGCGCTCAGAGAATCGGCGCGCCTGGCGGAAAAAGACGGTCCGTTCCCGGATTACGATGCCGAAGCGGTACTCAAGTCGCCCTTCCTTCTGGAAAACGCGGATGAGGAAACCCTGGCTCTCGTGAAAAAACACGGCCTGCGAAACAGTCAGCTGCTCACGATCGCGCCCACCGGTTCCATCTCGACCCTGATCGGCTGCTCCAACGGTCTCGAACCGCTGTTCCAGATCGCCTACACGAGAAAATCGGAATCGCTCCACCTGAGCGACACCTTCTATAAGGTATTTACGCCCATCGTCAAAGAGTACATGGCCGTGCACAATATCGACGAAGAAGAGGAACTGCCGGACTTCTTTGTCACAACCTCGAATCTGAACTACAAAGACCGGATCGACGTCCAGGCCGCCTGGCAGAAACACATCGACGCCAGCATTTCCTCCACCGTCAATGTCCCCAACGAATTTACGATCGGGGAAGTGGAAGACCTCTACACCTACGCCTGGGAAAAAGGCCTCAAGGGCATCACGATCTACAGAGACGGCTGCGAGCGTTCCGGCATCCTGATCACCGACAAAGACAAAAAGGCGGACCGCCTCTCGCGCATCGACCAGCTCCAGGAGGAGATCAAGGTCCTCGCCGAGGCGGAACTCGAAGAGAACCCCGATGTCTGCCCGATCTGCGGCGGAGAAATGATGCATGCGGGCGGCTGCGAAGAATGCCAGTCCTGCGGTTTCAGTCCCTGCGCCGTCTAACCAAGCTGTTCACCCTCCTTGCGGAACGCCGTGCCTTCGTGCCGGCGTTCCTTTGATTTTGACAGGCGTTGCTTGCCGGATATGATATACTACAAGAAAGACTTTGGACTCTATCCAATTTTTTCATTCGATATTTTCTTTTGAGGGGACTTCATGACACAACAACTGGAACAGATGAAGCTGGTGGAGCTTCGCTTGCTCGGAAAAGAACTGGGCATCAAATCCGTCACTACACTGCGCAAACACGCGCTGATCGAAGCCATACAGCAGGCACAAAACAGCACGGGGGACACCCCCGCCGCTTTCGCGCCGAAAAAAGACGAAAAACCGCGGGAAAAGAAAACGGACTCCGACGAAACCGTTCCGCACGAAGAAGAACACGACGCCGCCCGGGACGAACGCTCGCCCGAACGAAAAGAACGGCCCCGGACGACCCGCCACGAAGAAGACCGAAAGGTCGACGTGCACGGCGTGCTGGATCTGCATCCCGACGGCTACGGTTTTTTGCGCAGCGAACACTATTATTCCGGTGAAAACGACACCTATGTGCCGCCGCAGCAGGTGCGCCGTTTCCGCCTGAAAACGGGCGACTTCATCGAAGGCATCACCCGTGAAAAAAGCACCGAAAAATTCAACGCGCTCATCTATGTCAAAACCGTCAACGGCGATACCCCGGAAAAACTCCGGCAGCGCCCCGACTTCAGCGATTTTACTCCGATCTATCCGGACGAACGCATCAATCTCGAACACGACCCGTCCATCCTCGCGCCGCGCCTGGTCGATCTGATCGCTCCGGTGGGAAAAGGGCAGCGGGGTCTGATCGTATCGCCGCCGAAGGCAGGGAAAACGACGCTTTTGAAACAAGTCGCCAATGCCATCAGCATCAATCATCCGGAGATCGAAATCATCGTGCTGTTAATCGACGAACGACCCGAGGAAGTTACGGATATTCGCCGTTCGGTCAAAGGCGATGTCATCGCCAGCACCTTCGACGAACTGCCGCAAAATCACGTCCGGATTTCCGAAATCGTGCTCGAACGCGCCAAACGACTTGTCGAACACGGAAAAGACGTCGTCATCCTGCTCGACTCCATCACCCGACTGACCCGCGCATACAATCTCGTGCAGCCGGCCTCCGGAAAAATTCTCTCCGGCGGGCTCGACCCGTCCTCCTTCCACAAGCCGAAACGCTTTTTCGGCGCGGCAAGAAATATCGAAGGCGGCGGCAGTCTGACCATCATCGCCACGGCACTGGTCGACACCGGCTCCCGGATGGACGATGTCATCTACGAAGAATTCAAGGGCACCGGCAATATGGAACTGCATCTGGACCGGAATCTCGCAAATCTCAGGATCTACCCCGCCATCGACATCACGGCCTCCGGCACGAGAAGAGAGCACAGCCTGCTCACGGAATCCGAAATGAGCGCCATGGTCCTGATCCGACGACTTCTCCAGAGAGACAACGACAATTCGCTGCTTGAGAAAATGTATGATTCGATGCGGCGTTCCAAAACAAACACGCAGTTTCTGCAGCAGATGCTTCGCGACGGCGGGCAGTAAGACCCCGTCTCGTATGATAAACTCATACCAAAGTATTGAAAATCCTTGGATGACGTGGTATGATTAGATAGTTTACAACATGACTCTTAGGCTGAATCGAGGTGAAAGAGATGCAAAAAGGAATTCATCCTGAATATAAGGAAGCAACGGTAACCTGTGCCTGCGGCAACACATTCCAGACAGATACCACGCAGGACGAAATTAAAGTCGAAGTATGTTCCGCATGCCATCCCTTCTATACGGGAAAACAGAAGTTTATGGAGCGCGGCGGACGCGTAGAAAAGTTCAAGAAAAAATACAACATGGACTAAAGTTGAAGGTTAAAGCACAATCGTTTGCTTTAGCCTTTTTCTTTACCTGGGGGAAAAACTATTGAATCCAACCGTTAAAAAAACCACGATCGGCGGACAGGCTCTGATTGAAGGCATTCTGATGCGCGGGCCCGACAAAATGTCGATCGTATGCCGAACACCCCGGGGCATCGAAATCAAAGATGAACCCGTTTTCACGAAGAAAAAACCGGACTGGCAGCAATGGCCGGTCGTCCGGGGTGTGGTCACGATGATCGAATCCATGAAAATGGGGATCGACGCCCTGATGTACTCGGCGGAAATCGCGGAATTTGAAGACGACGAAAAGCCGAACTGGCTGGAAACGAAAGCGCCCAGAGGAATTCGGAACTGGTATACAAAGAACAAAAAAACGGTCGATCAGACGGCGAGTATTGCCTTTTCGCTGGTGGCGGCGCTGTTTCTGTTCTTTTTTATTCCGACGCTTCTGACGAGCTTTTTTTCACGTATCATCGACAGCGTCATCCTGCTGAACCTGGTCGAAGGACTGATTCGGATCGGGATCTTTCTGGGCTATGTCATTCTGATCTCGAAGATGTCGGAGATCGACCGCGTCTTCGGCTACCACGGCGCGGAACACAAGTCGATCCACTGCTATGAACACGGCGACGAACTCACCGTGGCCAATGTACGAAAATACCCGATCGAACACCCGCGCTGCGGCACCAGCTTTCTGTTCAATGTCATGCTGATTTCGATCATCGTGCTGAGCTTTTTCGGCTGGCCGAATCCGCTGGTGCGGATGCTGGTCCGCCTGCTGACGCTGCCCGTCATCGCGGGCATTGCCTACGAAATCAACCGCGCAGTCGGCCGTTCCGACTCCAAACTCGCGGAGCTTGTGTCAAAACCCGGCATGTGGCTGCAGGGCACGGCGACCGTCCGCGAACCCGACGACGAGCAGATCGAAGTCGCCATTATCGCGCTCAACCAGGTGATTCCTGAAGAACCGGGCAAAGATCTATGGTAATCCGGGAACTGCTCAACACGTGGGAACGCAGGGAATCCGCCATGATTCTCTCCCACTATCTGATGAAAAGTCGCGCCTGGATCTACGCACATCCCGACGAAGAAGTCGGCCGAAAGGTCGAAGAACTGGTTCGTCGGGCTGTTTCCATGCGACAAACCGGCTATCCGCTGCAGTATATCCTGGGCAACTGGGATTTCTACACAATCGAACTGAAAGTCCAGGAAGGTGTGCTGATCCCAAGAAAAGAAACGGAACTGCTGGTGGATACCGCGCTGTCCGTCGCCCGGCAAAAACACTGGGACACGCCGTCCGTGATCGATATCGGAACGGGCAGCGGCGCGATTGCGCTCGCCGTGCAAAAACACCTGCCCAAAGCCCGGGTCACGGCAACGGACATCTCCCGCGCGGCCCTGGAGACGGCCAGAGAAAACGCAAGGAATCTCGGGCTCGAACGCGTCCGTTTTCTCGAGGGCGATCTGTTTGCGGGCACCGATACCGAACGCTTCGACATGATTCTTTCCAATCCGCCGTATTTGCGAGACGATGAAGAACTGCAGAAAGAAGTGACGTTTGAGCCGCCGATGGCATTGTTTGCGGGTCCGCGCGGGCTCGATGTGTACCGTCGACTGATCCCTCTCGCGTTTGACCGTCTTACGCCGGGCGGCGTGCTGCTTTTGGAGATCGGGGCGGAGCAGGCCGCGGATATACTGGAACTTCTGACCCGGGCCGGATTTTCCGCCTGCCGGGTCGAAAAGGATCTCGCGGGATTTGACCGCATGGTGGCGGCAGAAAAGGAGGACGCGCATGGGCATACTCTGGGAACTGTTTAGAACCTTTTTTACCATCGGACTGTTCAGCTTCGGCGGCGGCTTTGCCATGCTGCCTCTGATCCGGCTCGAAGTGGCCGTGAATCACAGTTGGATGACCGAAACCCAGTTTATCGACATGCTCGCCATCTCCGAGATGACGCCCGGACCGATCGCCGTCAACACGGCGACTTTTGTCGGAAACGCCCAGGCGGGCGTGTTGGGCGGCCTGACGGCCACGCTGGCCGTGGTGCTGCCGTCGTTTGTTATCGTGTCGGTGCTATATCATTTTGTACGGCGCTTCCGGGAAAATCCCGGCGTGGAAGCCTTCTTTCGCGGCCTGCGCGTAGTGGTTATCGGGCTGATCGGCGCGGGATTCGTCTCCGTGCTGTCCGATTCCGTGACTGATATTCGCGCGGCGGCCATCGCCGTCTTTACTTTTATCATCGTTACATTTAAAAAAGTCCACCCGGTGCTCGCGATCCTGATCGCGGCGGTACTCGGCGTGGTGCTGTACTGGGGGTAGGCGTATGCTCTGGCAATTATTCAAAACCTTTTTCCTGATCGGCGCCTTTACCTTCGGGGGCGGAGTCGCCATGATCCCGATTATCGAAAAAGAAGTCGTCAACAAAAACGGCTGGCTCACCGAAGAAGAATTCCTGGATGCCCTCGCTGTCACCCAGAGTTCGCCCGGCGTGCTCGCGGCCAATATGAGCACCTACATCGGCCACAAAATCCGCGGGTTTCCGGGGGCGGTCGTCAGCTGCACGGGGGCCGTGCTGCCTTCGTTTCTGATTATTACGATCATTTTTACATTTTTTATGGGCTTTCGCGATCATCCCGTGGCGGAAAAAGTCTTTATGGGCATACGCCCGGCCGTGACCGCGCTGATCGGCTCCGCGGTGTTTACGCTCGCGCGAAAAACCCGCCTCACCTGGCTGAAAGTGCTGGTCATTGCAGCCGTTTCCGTCCTTGTCGGATGGTTCGGCCTCAACCCGATTCTGTTTTTGGTCGGCGGTGGCGCCATCTCCCTGCTCTATGATAGAATAAAACGTGGGAAACGTGAAAATAACAGCGATTAGGATGGAATAGCATGCTTGAAAAATTAAAGGGGATCGAACACAATTTTCTGGAACTCGAACAGAAACTGATGGATCCCAATGTGACCTCAAATATTGAAGAATATCAGAAGATCGCCAAGGAACACGCCGATCTGACGCCGATTGTGGAACTGTTTCGGGCGATGAATCAAAATCAGAAAATTCTTTCGGAAGACAAAGAGATGCTCACGCTCTCCGAAGACGAAGAAATGAACGAAATGCTCAAGCAGGACATCAGCGCGAGAGAAGAGGAGATCGCGGCACAGGAAGAGGAAATGAAGCTGCTGCTGCTTCCGACAGACCCCAACGACCACAAAAACGTCATCGTGGAAATCCGCGCCGGCGCCGGCGGCGATGAAGCCGGACTCTTTGCGGGCGATCTGTACCGCATGTTTGTGCGCTACGCCGAACGAAACAACTGGAGCACCGAACTCATGAGCCTGAGCGAACAGGGCATCGGCGGCGTAAAAGAGGCGATCTTTCTCGTCAAGGGAAAAGGCGCCTACTCCAAACTGAAATATGAATCCGGCGTGCACCGCGTCCAGCGCGTGCCGCAGACGGAGTCCTCGGGAAGAATCCACACCTCCACCGCCACCGTAGCCGTACTTCCGGAAGCGGAAGACGTGGACCTGGACATCAACCCCTCGGACATTCGCGTCGACGTATACCGCAGCTCCGGTCACGGAGGCCAGTCTGTCAACACGACAGACTCCGCCGTTCGCCTGACCTATCTTCCGACCGGCATGGTCGTCACCTGCCAGGATGAAAAGTCACAGCTCAAAAACAAAGACAAGGCGATGAAAATCCTCAAGTCGCGCCTGTATGACGAAATGCTCGCCGAACAGAACAAGGAAATCTCCGAAGACCGGCGTGCGCAGGTCGGCACGGGCGACCGTTCCGAGCGCATCCGCACCTACAACTTCCCGCAGGGCCGGGTCACCGATCACCGGATCAACCACACGCTGCATCAGCTGGAAGCCTTTCTCGACGGCGACATCGACGAGATGATAGACGCGCTCACCACGAGTGACCGTGCGGCGAAACTCTCCGCCGTGGAATAAGGAGCTTGTATGAAAATTGTACTGGTTTCCGCCCTGGCCTGGGCAATCGCACAGCTGATCAAGCTGCTGCTCGCCTGGGTGCAGACGAGAAAACTGAACTTGTACGCGATGTTTGCCTCGGGCGGCATGCCCAGCTCGCACACATCGTTTGTCGTATCGATGGCAACACAGGTAGCTTTACTGGAAGGGTGGTATTCCACCCATTTTGCGCTGGCTGCCTGTTTTTGTCTGATCGTCATGTACGATGCGGCCGGCGTGCGCCACGCCGTGGGCCTGCAGGCACAAAAAATCAATCTGCTGATTGATCACTACAACGATGTGCGGGAAGTCGACACCCACCGGGTCAAGGAAATTCTGGGCCATACGCCGGTGCAGGTCCTCGCGGGGATCGTGCTGGGGGTTGTCATGGGCTATCTCGGCTTTTATTACTTTTACTAAGGAGACCGTATGTTTGAATGGCTGGCAAACCGATTTGTCAAAGGATATCCCCAAACCGATGAACCGCAGGTGCAGCAGCGCCTCATCTTCTTTTCGTCGGTTTTGGGAATTATTTTGAATTTGCTTCTCGTGACGGGGAAACTCATCATCGGAAGTCTGATCAATTCGCTGGCCGTCATCTCCGACGGAGTCAACAATCTGATGGATTCCGCGGGCGCGGCCGTTGCCGCCGCCGGCTCCTATCTCAGCAACCGGCCCGAAGACGAGGAACACCCCTTCGGCCACGGCCGTTACGAATATCTGGCCAGCTTTCTCATCTCTTTCATTATTCTTTTTGTTGCCATTGAACTGTTTCGCCGGGGCATCGCCCTGATCCAAAATCCCGAACCGCTCGAAGTTTCCGGCGCGGCTCTTTTTGTGATGCTCGCATCCCTCGCCGTCAAAGGCTGGATGGTGGCGTACAACAGGCTCATCGACCGGAAAATCCAGTCGACGCTGAATGACGGCATCGCCAAGGATTCATTCAACGACATGATCGCCACGGCGGGCGTGCTCGTCAGTCTGCTTCTGTATCTGTTCTCCGGGATCAATATCGACGGACCGGCGAGTCTTGTGATCTCCTTTTTTGTGGCCAAAGCCGGCTGGGATCTTTTGAAAGACACCACCAACAATCTGATCGGACAGGATCCCGACAAAGACCTCGTCCGAAAAATCGAAAATATCCTGCTCGAAGGACGCTATGTGCGGGGCTATCATGATCTGGTCGTCCACGACTACGGCCGGGGGAAACTTCTTGCCTCCGCCCATGTCGACATCCCGAAAAACATCGGCGTCGTGGAAATTCACGACGAGATCGACAAGCTGGAAAACCGCGTGGAAGAAGAAACCCATGTCGAGCTCGTCCTGCATATGGACCCCAATTACGAATACGTCGAAACGAAAATTAAAACGGGCGAAGAAGCGATCGCCGAAGCCGCCGAACGGCTCCGCGCGGGTCAGCTCGTCGCCATTCCCACAGAAACCGTCTACGGCCTGGGCGCCAACGGACTGGATGCCGAAGCCTCCAAGAAAATATTTGCCGCCAAGCAGCGGCCGGCAGACAACCCCCTGATTCTGCATATCGCGGAACGGGCGCAGCTGAAAGAACTCGCCACAGACATCCGGCCCCAGGCGGAAAAACTGATGGACGCCTACTGGCCGGGCCCTTTGACCCTTGTGTTTGAGGCAACGGAAGCCGTCCCGTCCATCGTCACCGCGGGCGGCACCACCGTCGCCGTTCGCATGCCGTCCCATCCCGTGGCATCGGAAATTCTGAAACGAGCGGCCGTTCCCGTCGCGGCGCCGTCGGCCAACCGTTCGGGTTCGCCGTCTCCCACAGACGCCCCATCCGTATACGCCGACATGCGCCGGCTGATACCCCTGATCGTCGACGGCGGACCGACGGCGATCGGGCTTGAATCCACCGTCGTCGAGGTCACAGAAGACATCCCGGTGCTGCTCCGGCCGGGCTTTATCACCCCGGAAGATCTGCGGGCCGTCGTCGGCGCGATCCGCGTGGATCCGCATCTGGAAGACGAATCGGTGATTCCGCGCTCGCCCGGACAGAAATACCGCCATTACGCCCCGCGCGCGCAGGTCGAACTGTATGCCTCGGAAAAGGCAATGCGCAGGCTCGCGGAAAAAGCACGGGCCGACGGCGAACACATTGTCGTTTTGTCGTTTGATGAAGAAAGGGAAGACGGCGATTATTCGCTGGGTTCCAGAGACGATCTGTCGGTCATGGCGCACACGCTGTTTCGACATCTGCGCGCGGCCGACGATGAGGAAGCCGACCGGATCTACGCCCCGGAAGTGAAAAAACAGGGGTGGGGACTGGCGATTATGAACCGGCTGGAAAAGGCCGCGGGGAGGAACGAATGAAAGTACTGTTTGTCTGTTCCGGAAACACCTGCCGAAGCCCCATGGCCATGGCGCTGGCCCGGCAGATGCATCCCGAATGGGAAGTAAGAAGCGCCGGGATCTATGCCTTCACCGGCCAGGCTTTGTCTGCCAACGCGCGGATCGTCTTGTCGGAAGAAGGGATTTTGCTCGATCATACGGCAAAAAAACTTCTGCCGGAAGACCTTCGCTGGGCCGATCATGTTTTTGTCATGGATGAAGGCCAAAAAAGTCAGGTGCTTGACATCCTGCCGCACGCCCCGGTCCGGACTCTGTGTGAAGACCCGGTGCTCGATCCGTACGGGGGAAGCCTGACAGAATACGAAAGTACACTCGAACAAATGAGGCAATGCCTGAGGAGGATACAACTGTGAAGATCGGAATTGCGGCGGATCACGCCGGCTATGAAATCAAACAACGCGTCATTGAAGAGCTGAAATCCTGGGGCTACACCGTCGTCGACTACGGTACCGACGGCCCGGACAGTGTCGACTATCCGGATTTCGCGAAAGCGCTGGCCGAAGGAATATTGAAAGAAGAAGTCGAAAAAGGCATCGCCTTTTGCGGAACGGGCATTGGCATCTCCATCGCCCTGAACCGCCACAAAGGCATCCGCGCGGCGCTGTGCCACACGGAATTTGAAGCCGAAGCGTCCCGGCAGCACAACGACGCCAATGTACTTTGCATGGGGGCGCGCGTCCTCGGCGAAGGACTCGTATTTGCACTGATCAAAACGTGGCTTGCCGCCTCGTTTGAAGGCGGGCGTCATCAGCGCCGCGTCGATAAAATGGAATGCTAAAGGAGGAACCGATGGAAAAGCTGTTTGTAATGGACCACCCGCTGATTCAGCACAAGCTGACCATACTGCGGGATGTCAACACCGGCGCCAAGGAATTCCGGGAAATGATCAAAGAAGTGTCGACCCTGCTGGCCTATGAAGTCACCAGAGATCTTTCCATGGAAGAAGTCGAGGTAGAAACGCCCCTCATGAAAACCACCGGCAAAGTGATCGCCGGAAAGAAAATCGGACTCGTGCCGATCCTGCGGGCGGGCCTCGGCATGGTGGAAGGGATGCTCGAACTGATCCCTGCGGCCAAAGTCGGCCATATCGGCCTGTACCGCGACCCCGAGACCCTGGAGCCTGTCGAATACTACTGCAAGCTCCCGGAAGACATCGGAAACAGAGACATCTTCGTGCTCGACCCGATGCTCGCCACCGGCGGATCCGCATCCGCCGCCGTAACCTTCCTAAAACAGCGGGGCAGCTGTCACATCAAACTCGTCTGCATCATCGCCGCCCCGGAAGGCATCGAACGCGTCCAAAAAGACCACCCCGACGTCCCGGTCTACGTCGCCGCAGTCGACGAAGGCCTCAACGACCACGCCTACATCTACCCCGGCCTCGGAGACGCCGGCGACCGTTTGTTTGGAACGAAATAAAAGTTTGGGATGGAGGAGTCCGGCACGAGTATGTGCCGGGCTTTTTTGTGGTGTGGGAGGGTAGCGCTCCCCCCTTGCCAGTCTTGCACGTTTTGATGCTTTTCAAAACGTAAAGCAAGACTCATGCAA
>ERZ1032871.76-NODE-76-length-14287-cov-18.476602_pt1 | contig 14287 bp, 9 predicted proteins | sample MGYA00519026_ERZ1032871 | MGnify/ENA primary metagenome ERZ1032871 (study PRJEB33719, sample SAMN04262510) | wastewater metagenome | biome: rural village; feature: composting latrine chamber; material: composting feces with ash | place: El Salvador | collected...
GCGATCAGCGGCGCATCGGAGGTGTCGACGGCAATGCCGGCGTCCGGATTGGCCTCGCGGACGCGGCGCACGCACGTGACCCAGAAATCCACCGGGGCACCCGGCGGCAGCGAACCGGCGAGCACCACCCAGGACGCCCGCGGCGCATGGTGGGCCAGACGCTCCAGCATGCGCTGCGCATCGGCATCGGCCTGGCGCGCGCCCGGGGTGTTGAGCTTCGTGGTGGTGCCGTCGTCTTCGACGATGGTGAGGTTCACGCGGGCTTCGTCGGGAAGGTCGATGACCTCGTGGGGGATGTCGGTCTGCGCCATCAGCCGGGAAAAGTGCCCGGACTTCGCGGCCGGGTACAGCGCCAGCGTGTCGTGGCCGGCGTTGCGGACGGCGGCCGAGACGTTGATGCCCTTGCCGCCGGGCACGTCCGACTGCATGGACAGGCGGTACACCCCGCCGCGTTCGAGAGGGCCCTTGACGGTGGTGGTGCGGTCGATGGAGGGGTTGGCGGTGAGGGTGAGGATCATTGTGCGATCACCACCGTGACGTCGTGGTCGCGCAGGTCGTCGATGAAGGCCTGCGGGGCCGACGGGTCGGTGATGACGACGTCGATGTCGTCGAGCGCGGCGAAGCTGACCAGGAAGTCCCGGCCGAGTTTCGTCGAGTCGCACATCACCACCACCTTGCGGGCGTTGGTGATCATGGCGCGCTTGACCGCGGCCTCCTGCGGGTCGGCCGTGGACAGACCGTGGTCGATGGTCAGGGCGTTGGAGCCGATGAACGCGACGTCGGCGCGCATGAGCGCCAGCGTCCGGAGCGCGGTGTCGCCGACGACGGCCTGGGTGATCGCGCGAACCTGGCCGCCGAGCAACTGCAGCTCAATGTACGGCGCACCCGCCAGCGTCAGGGCGCTGGGCAGCGAGTTGGTGACCACCGACCAGTGGCGCTTCTCGGGGAAGGCCGCCATGAGTTCGGCGAGCGCCTCGGTGGTGGTGCCGGCGTCGAGGAAGATGCCGCCGCCGGAGGAGGGCAGGAAGTCGATGGCCGCCCGGGCGATGGAGCGCTTGGCGTCCTTCTGGGCCTTCTTGCGGGCGTCGACGCTGACTTCGACGGTCTGGAAGGACTTCGCGGCGACGGCGCCACCGTGGACGCGGTGCACGGCGCCCTCGGCGTCGAGCTGCGAGAGGTCGCGGCGGATGGTTTCCGCGGTGACGTCGAAGTGGTGCGCGAGGTCGGAGACCGACACCCTGCCTTCCACGGCCGTCAATGAAGCGATTTTGCGTCGGCGTTCTTCTGCGTACACGTCGTCTCCTGTGTCGAACCGGCGTCAACGCCGGATGATGCCCGATCGGGGGGGTGCCCGGTTTCGGAGCGGGTATTGGGTTGTGCTTCATATGAGGTGGTCACGGCGTTGCTGCATCTTTTCGCGCCGAATGAACACTCTCCGCTTCCCTCAATCGTGCCCGAATATGTTGGAAAGTCAAGCGAGATTTGGGTTTCAATGTGGGATATTTGGCGTAGTATTCGGAGAAAGAGATTTCCGTTCGGACCCCGCGCCGATTCGGGCCCGCATGGGCCACGGGCGGGGCCCTGCCAGGTGAATCGATCCACGCCGTCCCCAGGAGAGCCCATGTCCCCGTCCGCGTCTTCGCCCTCGCCCTCGAACGCGCCCGTTTCGTTGAAGGCCACCGCCGTCGTCCCGGGGGTGGGGTACGCCCCCGCGGTGTGGGTGCGCCCCCGCCCCGCGCTGCCGCAGGAGGGTGCGGCGATCGTCGGCGGGGACGTCGACGCCGAGATCGGGCGGTTCCGGGCGGCGGCGACGGCGGTGTCCGAGCGCCTTGCCGCGCGGGCGACGCAGGTGGAGGGCAACGCCTCCGAGGTGCTGTTGGCCACGTCGAAGCTGACGTTGGATCGCGGGTGGCACCGCGCTGCGGTGAAGCAGATCAAGGCGGGCGTCGCGGCGGAGTCGGCGACGATGTCGGCCATCGAGAAGTTCGTCGAGATGTTCAAGGCCGCCGGCGGCGTCATGGCCGAGCGCACGACGGACCTGGAGGACATCCGCGACCGCGTCATCGCCGAGTTGCGCGGCGAGGATGAGCCGGGTCTGCCCGCGGTGTCGGAGGCGTCCGTGTTGCTTGCCGACGACCTGTCTCCCGCCGACACGGCGACGTTGGATCCGGAGCTGTTCGTCGCCATGGTCACCAGCCTCGGCGGGCCGACCTCGCATACGGCGATCATCGCCCGTCAACTCGGGGTGCCGTGCGCCGTCGCCGCCGGGGCGGGGCTGAATGAGATTGAACCGGGGACGATGACGCTAGTGGACGGCGCGAAGGGCGTCATCACCGCCAACCCCGACCCGGAGGATGCGCGGGCGGCCGTCGCCGAGGCCGAGCGGATGGCGGAGAAGATCGCCGCGTGGTCGGGTCCCGGCCGCACCGCGGATGGGGAGCATGTCCAGTTGCTGGCCAACGTCGGCGACGGCAACGCGGCGCGCATTGCGGCGGAGGGGGTTGCCGAGGGCATCGGTTTGTTCCGCACCGAGTTGTGCTTCCTGTCGGCCGCCACCGAGCCGACCGTGGAGGATCAAGCCGACGTCTACGCCTCCGTGCTCAAGGCGTTCCCGGAGTCGAAGATCGTGTTGCGCACCCTGGACGCGGGGTCGGACAAGCCGTTGGCCTTTGCCAATCTGGATCACGAGGACAACCCGGCGCTGGGCGTGCGCGGCCTGCGCATCTCCCGGTCGAACTCGGGGCTGATGGAACGTCAGCTCGACGCCATCGCGTTGGGCGCGGAGAAGGCCGGTCGCGGCGACGATGCGCCCACGTGGGTGATGGCTCCGATGGTGGCGACGTTGGAGGAAGCCGAGTGGTTCGCGGACCTGTGCCGACGACGGGGGCTCACCCCCGGTGCGATGATCGAGATTCCCGCCGCGGCCCTGATGAGCCATGACCTGATGAAGGTGCTCGACTTCGTGTCCATCGGCACCAATGACCTCACCCAGTACGCCATGGCCGCCGACCGGCTGTCGCCGCACCTGGCCTACCTCACCGACCCGTGGCAGCCGGCGGTGTTGCGTCTGATCGACATGACGTGCCGTTCCGGCAAGGCCTCCGATACGCCGGTGGGCGTGTGCGGTGAAGCGGCGGCGGATCCGTTGCTGGCGTGCGTGCTCGTGGGGCTCGGCGTGACCTCGTTGTCGGCTGCGGCGACGGCCCTGCCGGGCGTGGGTGCCCAGTTGGCGGAGGTCACCGCCGCCCAGTGCGCGGAGGCCGCCCGCGCCGCCCTGGATGCGTCGGATGCCGACGGTGCCCGTGCTGCGGTGCGAGCAGCGCTCGGACTGGAGTAGCGCGCACGGGGGACGTGCATGCGAAAAAGAACCGGGGCCCGAGCTCATGCTCGGGCCCCGGAAGAATTAGAAGGCGGCGGAAGAATCAGAGGCGGCGCAGGACGCTGACGACGCGACCGAGGATGGTGACGCCGCCGTCGACGGGGATCGGCTCGAAGGCGTCGTTGTGGGGGAGCAGCCACGTGCCGGAGCGATCCTCGTGCCACTCCTTCACCGTGGCCTCGCTGTCGGCGTCGCCGTCGATCATCGCGGCGATGAAGTCACCGTTGTTCGCCGTTTGCTGGGACTTCACGACAACCCAGTCGCCGTCGAGGATGCCCGCGTCGACCATGGACTCGCCGACGACGCGGAGCATGTACAGATCACCGGACTCGACGAGCTCGGCGGGCAGCGCCATGTGCTCGTCGATGTTCTGCTCGGCCAGGATCGGGTTGCCCGCGGCGATCTGGCCGACGATGGGCACGTAGGTGGGGGCGGTCGCACCCTCCGGGACATCGGGAACGCCGGCCGACTTCGGCTTCGGGCCCGGCTTGCCGGCGTGGGTGTCCAACTGCTGCTTCAGATCGCGGACGTCGACGGCGCGAGGCTTGTGGGGATCGCGGCGCAGCGCCCCCTTCTTCTCCAGCTCCTTGAGCTGGTAGGCCACCGACGACGTCGAGTTCAAGCCGACCGCGTCGCCGATTTCGCGGATGCTCGGCGGGTAGCCGCGAAGCGACACCGCATCCTGGATGACTTCGAGGATGCGCCTTTGGCGATCCGTCAACTGGGCCTTGTTCGACTGCTTCTTCTCGGCCATGTTTCCACTCCCGCTGGTTCAGGTCGTGCTCGATTGCGTCGTGCTCGGTGTCCGTCGCGCCGGTCATTCCCGCCCGCCGTTCGAACACGACCCTACACCAAAATCACCGGCTGTGGCACAACTGTTCGAAGTTTTCGCCCCCATCTCTGGACGTGCTCCCGTGCCGGTGCTATAAATCGAACACAGGAACGCAGTCGAACATCCGTGCGGCACGTTCGAAAGGGATTGTCCGCGTCGTTTTTTTACGATGCCCGCAGATTGCCGGACGGAAGGAGTCAACCGATGACCGCTTTTATCGAAGATTACCGCATCGACACCCTGAACTGGGGAAATGATGACCTGCGCCGCGAGGTGCCCGCGTGGGTTCAGCAGCGTCCGGCCGGGGCGTCGGCCCGTGTCGGCGCGTCCGTTCGCTGGTCCGCAGCCTCCGGCGATGTTCGACGCCGTGGCACCGCAGATCGAACGCGGGTCCGCACGTCCCGGCGTCCGTCGAACGGCCGTCCGGGGGGCGTTCCGGGGGCTTCCCGGCGTCCGAACACAGGGCGAACGTCACCGGTGCCCGCACCCGGGCACGGTGTTTCGAACATCGGCCACGTTCGGGGCGGCCGTTCGGTCGTCCGGGGCCCGGTGCAGGGTGTGCGCCGCAACGCCACGTCCATGGCCATTGTCGCGGGCATCGGCGCCGCGTTCGGTCTCATGCTCCACTTCTCCGGCCTGGGCGCGCCCATGCCGGACACCCCGCCCACGCCGACCTACGTCGGGGCGCCGAGCACGGCTGCGGAACCCGTGGCGGGCGCGGTCGCGAAGTAGGGCCTCGCCACAGAGGGGGTACCACGGAGGGGCCACCACGGAGTGGGGGGACGAGTAAATGGGGTTGGCCGTGCAGGAGGGCGCACGCCGTATGCTCGGAAGCGTGCACTGCCAGTTTTGCCACCATGATCAAACGAAGGTCATCGACTCGCGTCTCATCGACGACGGCATGACCATCCGCCGCAGGCGGGAGTGTTTGGCGTGCGGCAAACGGTTCACCACGCTGGAACGCTCCCAGCTCGTCGTCGTCAAGCGTGACGGCGTCGTGGAGGACTTCAGCCGCGACAAGGTCATCCGCGGTGTGCGGCGGGCATGCCAGGGCCGTGACGTGCCGGAAGCATCGTTGAAGTTGCTCGCCCAGCAAGTCGAGGAAACGCTGCGTTCGAAGGGTACGCCGCGCGTCAATTCCAACGACATCGGCCTGGCGATCCTGGAGCCTTTGCGCGACCTCGACGAAGTCGGCTACCTGCGGTTTGCGTCGGTGTACAAGTCGTTCAGCTCCGCCCAGGACTTCGAGAACGAGATCCGTTCGCTGCGGGAACGCGACGCGTAGCACCTACCGCAACTTGTCGATTGCCTTCTTCACCCTCTGCGGCGACACCGTGCGGGCCGTGCCCAGACGCTGGGCGAACAAACTGACCCGCAACTCCTGAATCATCCACCCGATGTCGCGGACGGCAGCCGACTTCCGGCGGCCCTCCGGCAACGCGGCCAGGCGCTTGTCCAGGTACTCCTTGACCTCGGTGACCTCGTCCTCCAACTCCGCATCGCGGTCCGGATCGAGGGCCATGTCGGCCAGGCGAATCTCCATCGCCTCCAAGTACCGGGACAGATGACGCAGATTCGCCCACCCGTGGCGGGCCACCGCCCCCTTGGGCAGCATGAAGGCAAGCTGCGACCGCATGTCGTCGATCGCCGGGCCCTCCCACTCGTTCAACTGAGACACCACCCGGTGATACGCCGGCAGCGCCTTTGCCATGCCCACGACGAGCTGGCGAACCTGACCCGCCACCTGCGGCTTCACCGTGTCGCGCAGCGTCGCGTACTCGGCGGGATCGCGGACCGGGCCGCCGGCGTCGATCATCCGATCGCGCACGACGGTCACCCGGCAATCCTCGACGAGGCCCTCGGCCCCGCCATGCGGCCACGCGTCGACGGCGACCCGCTGCTGCAAGGGCAGGCCCTTGACCATCGCGGTGGTTTGCACGGTGCATTCGCGCAGCAGCATCGTCAGCGTCGCCGTCATCAGCGACGCCTTCGCCTGCGCCTCCGTGGGCACGACCTTCACCGCGATGCCGTCCTTGGTGGCCACCAGCGTCGGGTAGGCGGTGACCTTCTGTCCGTCGACGGTGTTCTCCACGGTCTCCGGCACGGCGCCGAGGTTGTCGGCGGTCCATTCCTTCACCGCCGCATGCTGGGACGACCCGGCCGCCTTCGCCACGGCCGTGGTCACCTGTCCGGCACGGCGCTTCTGCAGCGCCTTCAGGTCTCGATCCTGGTCGGTGATCTTCCCGCGCCGGTCGACGGTGGCGAAGTTGAACCGCAGGTGAGGCGGCAGCTTGGACACGTCGAAATCGGAGGCGTTGATGCCCGACCCGCCCAACTGGCGCAGTGCATCGGCCAGCGACTCCCGCAGCGGCCGCGCGTACGGGGTCATCGACGCCAGGGCGCGGGCGGCGAAGTCGGGGGCGGGCACGACGGAGCGTCGCGACGCCTTGGGCAGGGTGCGGATCAGCGACTCGACCAGCTCCTGCCGCAGTCCGGGCACGAGCCAGTCGAATCCCTCGTCGCGCAGGCCGGCCAGCAGCGGCACGGGCACGTGGAGGGTGACGCCGTCGTCGTCGGCCCCGGGCTCGAAGCGGTAGGACAGTTGGAAGTCGAGGGTGCCCTGCTGCCACAGGTCGGGGAAGGCGGCGGCGTCGACGTCGTGGGAATCCGGGTTGACCAGCGCGTTCGGGTCGAAGTCGAGCAGGTGCGGGTCGGATTGGGACGTCTTCTTCCACCAGCGGTCGAAGTTGGCGGCGGTCGTGGCGGTGTGCGGGATCTTCGCGTCGTAGAAGGCGTAGAGGGTGTCGTCGTCGACGACGATGCCGCGGCGGCGGGCCTTGTCCTCGATGCGGGCGGCGTCTTCGAGTTTAGCGCGGTTGTCGGCGAAGAACTTGTGGTGGGTGGTCCATTCGCCATCGACGAGGGCATGGCGGATGAACATTTCGCGTGCGGCGGCGGGGTCGACGCGGTGGTAGGGCACGGCGCGGTCGACGACGACGGGCACGCCGTAGAGCGTCGACTTCTGGTACGCCATGGCCGCGCCGCGCTTGGTGGACCAGTGCGGTTCGGAGTACTGGTGTTTGAGCAGGTGGGAGGCGAGCTTTTCCACCCACGCCGGTTCGATGCGCGCGGCGTCGCGGGCGAAGGTGCGCGAGGTTTCGACGATTTCGGCGGCCATGACCCACCGCGGCGGCTTCTTGGCCAGCGACGACGACGGGTGCACGAGGAATTTGGTGTTGCGGGTGCCGGTGAATTCCTTGCCTTCGCCTTCGCGCACGCCGATCTGGGACAGCAGGCCGGCCAGCAGCGATTGGTGGATGGCGTCGGGGGAGGGGTCGTTGCCGTCGACGGACCAGTTCCAGCCGAGGTCGGCGACGACTTGGTTGAGCTGGCGGATGAGGTCCTGCCATTCCCGCACGCGCATGTAGTGCAGGAATTCGCGTTGGCACATTTTGCGGAATTGGTTGCCGGACAGTTCGGCGCGCTTTTCCCGCAGGTGTTCCCACAGTTTGAGGTAGGACAGGAAGTCGCTGGTGGTGTCCTTGAATCGGGCGTGGGCCTGGTCGGCTTGGGCTTGTTTTTCCAGGGGGCGTTCGCGCACGTCCTGCAGGCTGAGGGCGGCGACGATGACGGTGACGGGTTTGAGCGCGCCGTTGGCGTGGGCTTCCACCAGCATCCGCGCCAGTCGGGGGTCGACGGGGATGCGCGCCAGTTCGCGGCCGGTCGGCGTCAGGGACAGTGCGCCGTCGCCGTCGTCACCGTCGTGTGCGCCGCGGGTGCCCGTGCGCTTTTTGCTTGACGACGTCCCGCCCTTATCGTCCGCCGAGGCCAGTGCCCCGAGTTCGTCGAGAAGCTGCACGCCGTCGCGGATGGCCTTGTGGTCGGGGGCGTCGATGAAGGGGAACGCCGCGACGTCGCCGAGGCCGAGGTTGGCCATCTGCAGGATCACCGACGCGAGGTTGGTGCGCTGGATTTCCGGGTCGGTGAACTCCGGGCGGGACAGGAAGTCCTCTTCGGAGTACAGGCGGATGGCGATGCCGTCGGCGACGCGGCCGCAGCGGCCCGAACGCTGGTTGGCGCTGGCCTGGCTGACCGGTTCGACGGGCAAACGCTGGACCTTCGTGCGGGTGGAGTACCGGGAGATGCGGGCGGTGCCGGTGTCGACCACGTAGTGGATGCCCGGGACCGTCAGCGACGTTTCGGCGATGTTGGTGGCCAGGACGATGCGTCGTGAAGCATGCGGACCGAAGACCCGGTGCTGCTCCGCATTGGACAGGCGACCGAACAGCGGCAGCACCTCCACGCCACGCCAATTCTGGCCCTCGATGGCTTCCGCGGCCTCGCGGATCTCGCGCTCGCCGGAGAAGAACACCAGGATGTCGCCGTCGCCTTCCCGCATGAGCTCCCGGCACGCGGCGACGACGCCGTCGATCTGATCGATGTCGGTGACGCGGGTTTCGATCTGACCGTTCTTGCGGGTGACGGTCTCCTCGACGACCAGCGGGCGGTAGCGAACCTCGACGGGGTAGGTGCGGCCCGACACCTCGATGATCGGCGCGGGATTGCCGTCGTCGTCGGCGAAATGCTCCGCGAAACGCTCCGGGTCGATCGTCGCCGACGTGATGATGACCTTCAGGTCCGGCCGCTTCGGCAGCAGCCGCTTGAGGTAACCCAGCAGGAAGTCGATGTTGAGGCTGCGTTCGTGTGCCTCGTCGATGATGATCGTGTCGTACTCGAGCAGCAGCCGGTCGCGCTGGATCTCGGCGAGCAGGATGCCGTCCGTCATGAGCTTGACGCACGTGTCGCGGCCGACCTTGTCGTCGAAGCGGATGGCGTAGCCGACGTGGCCGCCGATCTTCTCGCCCAGCTCGTCGGCGATGCGCTCGGCGACGGTGCGGGCGGCCAGGCGGCGAGGCTGCGTGTGGCCGATCTTGCCCAGCACGCCGCGGCCGAGGTCGAGCAGGATCTTCGGGATCTGCGTGGTCTTGCCGGAACCGGTCTCGCCGGCGATGACGGTGACCTGGTTGTTTTCGATGGCCTCGGCGATGTCGTCGCGACGGGCAGACACCGGCAGCGACGCCGGGTAGGTGATCTCCGGCATCGACTCGCGGCGTTCCTCGACGCGCAGGCGCGCCAGCTCGATGTCCTCGGCGATCGCGTGGATCGCGGTGGGCGTCGACGCCCGCTTCAGGCGGCGGCGGAAGCTGCGGGCCTCGGCGAAGGTGACGCCGTCCAGGCGCGCGTAGATGGGCCGCTTGTCCACGTGGGGGCGGGAATCGGGGGAGCGGCGGGCGCGTCGCTGACCGCTGCGAGGGGCGCGGCCGGGGTTCTCGTTGTGCTCAGACATGGTTGCCCGCAAGGGTAGTCGCTGGCGGCGTTAGCAATCTCACTGGCACGGGCGGGGGAGCGGTGCGGGAATGAATGCCATCGTCATTTAAGGTTTTCCCATGAACTCCGTGTTGATCGCCGTTCTGGTGATGCTCATCCTCGCGATATCGCGCGTCCATGTTGTCCTGGCGCTGTTCATCGGCGCGCTGGTCGGCGGCCTGCTCGGCGGACTCGGTTTCGACGGGACGCTGGTGGCGTTCCAGGAGGGCCTGTCGGGTGGTGCGCGGATCGCGCTGAGTTACGCGCTGCTCGGCGCCTTCGCCATGGCCGTCGCGCAGTCGGGCCTGCCGCAGTTGCTGGCCAACAAGATCATCGGCGCGGTCACCGGCAAGGATCCGGAGGAGAACGCGAAGGCCGTGGGCATCGTGAAGTGGTCGTTGCTCGGCGGCTTCACGCTGATGGCGGTGCTGTCGCAGAACCTCATCCCGGTGCACATCGCGTTCATCCCGTTGATCGTGCCGCCGTTGCTGGTCGCCATGAACAAGCTGAAGATCGACCGCCGGGCCGCGGCGTGCGCCCTGACGTTCGGCCTGGTCACCACGTACATGTTCATTCCGCTGGGTTTCGGCTCGATCTTCCTCAACGACATCCTGCTGGGCAACATCGAAAGCGCCGGCCTGGACACCAGCGACGTCAACATCCTGAAGGCGATGGGCATCCCCGCCGCCGGCATGTTCACCGGCCTTCTCATCGCGCTGTTCATCAGCTACCGCAAGCCCCGCACCTACGCCGATGAGCCCATCGCAGACACGGGAACCCCCGGCACCGAAGACGCCGATCGTGGCGAGCTGTTCCCGGCCGGTGCCGCCGACCCGGATGCCGCCGGCGACTACGCGGCGGTGGACACCATCGCGCGTGCCGCAGCCGAGCCGATCGAGCGTCGCAAGGTGATCATCGCGCTGGTGGCCATCTTCGCCACCTTCGGCATCCAGGTGTGGATGCAGTCGACCGATTTCGAGGCTGACTCCCTGCTCATCGGTGCGCTGGCTGGTCTGGCGGTGTTCATGGTCACCGGCGGCGTCAATTGGCGTCAGGCCGACGACGTGTTCACGGCCGGCATGAAGATGATGGCCCTGATCGGTTTCATCATGATTTCCGCCCAGGGCTTCGCCTCCGTCATGACGGAGACCGGCGACGTCGAGCCGCTGGTCGAAGCCACCGCAGAGATGTTCGCCGGTTCGCAGGCCGCAGCGGCGATGGCGATGCTCGTCGTCGGTCTCGTGGTCACCATGGGCATCGGTTCGTCGTTCTCGACGCTGCCGATCATCGCGGCGATCTACGTGCCGCTGTGCGCGGCGTTGGGTTTCTCGCCGCTGGCCACCGTCGCCATCATCGGCACCGCCGGTGCGCTCGGTGACGCCGGTTCGCCGGCCTCGGACTCCACGTTGGGCCCGACGGCCGGCCTCAACGCCGACGGCCAGCACGACCACATCCGCGACTCGGTCATCCCGACGTTCATCCACTTCAACCTGCCGCTGGTGGCGGCGGGGTGGATTGCGGCGATGGTTCTTTAGGAAATCCGCGGCCCGTGCCCGCGTAGTTAGTACCTGCGCAGGGCTCCGAAGGGATTGCCGTCGTTCAACTCGTCGACGGCCCAGACTTCACCGGAGGTGCGCAGCACGTTGCGGATGGCGTCGTCCAAATCGCGAGCGTAGGCAGGCTGGTCGAGAGCCTGCTCGGTCACCATCAGCGTGCCGATGCGCCCAACCTCGGAGTCGTTGACGATGTACTCCGGGTTGGCGGTGGCCAGCCCGGTGCCGATGGCGGCCGCGTAATCGTCGGTAAGCACGCTGGTGTGACGCTGCACCTCACCGGCGGCCAGGGGCCAGGCCTTTTCGTGGATCTGCTTCGCATCCAGCTCGTCGGGATTGCCCGGCGCAACACCGAGGATGCGCACGTTGTTGATGTGCGTCGACAGCGGACCAAGGTATTCCTGCACCGATGCCAGCACGAGCGGGCGCTTGTCGTTGGAGAAGCGCTTTTCCACCGCGCGGCCGGTCACGCGCAGGAACGCCTCGAGAACATTGTCCTCGCCGGTACCGTGGCCGTGGTACAGGGCGTGCCTGCCGGTCGAGCCCTGCGATTGCAGTTCCGGCTCCCGGGTGTACGCGCCGGCGACGTCGTCCTCGGAGGCAGGGATGTCGCCCAAAGGCAATTCCGTGATATGTGCTCGGTCGGCTTCGAACAGGCGAACCTTCGCGCGGCTGATGGCCAAAATGAGGAATGGCACCTCACCGGTGACCAGCGGCAGCACGTGGCGGAAATTGAAGCTGTCGCCGACGGTCGCGTCCTTCGGGAAGGAGCGGTCGGTGCGGAAGCGGCGCATGCCATCGGGGGAGGCGAATACGACGAGGCCGTCGCCCTGGAACTGCCAGAAGCGCCGGGAGCGGGCGAGTGATTCCACGGGCGCGAGAATCGACTCGACGTCGGCGTCCGGGTAGTTTTCCGCCAACTGCGTGCGGGCGTCGTCGATGAGGTGGCCGAAACGCTTCGAATCGTTCAGGGTCTCGTCGGTCGCGCGGTGCGTCGGCATGTGGATGGTCACGCACGGGCCGGACCATCCCGCGAGGTCGGCGAGATCGTCATGGCGAAGTGCATCGGAATGACTGATAACTTGCGTGGTAGACATGCTTCAAGTCTACCGATAAATGAAATTCCCCGCCATTGCCGTTAATTGCAGTCACCGAAATCCGGTCATATCGGTCCCGCGATCTGCCGATGATTTCCTCACTGCAGATCGGGGAAATCAATGATCGCTTTCGTGCTCCATTAACGCCTCGACCGCGCACGGTGCCGGATCCGTGCGCGGTCGAGGTGTCTTTGTGCCGTTGGCAGGTGCGGCTAGATTGAGCCGGACGAGGCGTCGGCCGACGAGGACGCCGGGACGTCGACTCCGTTGAACTGGCCGATGAGCCAATCCTTGGCGTCGACGAAGCCGAGCGGCATCGGGCCGAGGTGGCCGAGCGCGAACCGCGGCAGCACGGAGGGCAGCGGCATCGAACGGAACTCGACGTCGGCGCCCATCTCCGCCCACCGCTGCACCAGGGCCTCGGCCTGATCGTGCGGGATGGCGTCGTCATTGACGTTGTTGACCACCAACACCGGGGCGTTGGGCTTCAACGTGCCGATGAGCTGACGATCCACCAACGCCTTCAGCGTCGGGTTGGTGCGGATGTGCTCCTGGATAGACCGACCATCCTGGGTCATCAGGCTCGTCGGGCTGGGGTGCGTCGCTCCCAGCGCACCGTAGGTGATGACGCTGTCGCCGATGCACTGCGTGCGGGTCTTCTCGACGACTTCCCGGCCCATGTCGTTGATGATGCCGTCGACCTCTCCCTGGATCTCCGGGTGGGCCTCCAGCAGACCGTTGATGGTGTAGCCGAGAACGCCGACGATGAGATTGGCGTCGACCGCGCCGGCGACGACCTCCAGATCCGCAGGGGGAGCACCGGCGTAAGTGCCCTTCACGTCGAGCTCGGGAGCGTAAGACTCCGCCAGTTCGGCCGCCGCCGCAGCGGCACCGCCGCCCTGGGAGTAACCCCAGAAACCGACGGGGGACTGCTCGCCGGTCAGGGCCGGAACGACCCGCGCGGCGTCGAGCATCGCGTGTCCCTGATCGACGCGGTTCATGTAGGTGTGAACCCCCGGGGTGCCCAGACCGATGTAGTCGGTCATCACCACGCGCACGCCGTCGCGAAGCAAAATGTTGGCGAACATCAGCTCGTAGTTGATGCCGATGGACGGCTGTTCCACATCCAGGCCGAGCATGCCCGTCGCCAGGCGCGACGGAGCGCACTGGTCACCCTGGCCGATGGTGCCGGAACCGATGACCACCGTCGGACGCGCGCCCTCGCCCGTCCACTCCGTGATCGGCTCCATGGCGAAACCGGTCACCGCGACGATCTCGTCACGGCTGTTGAGCGAGGTGTACATGAACCGCTCCGCCTTGCCCGGCCACGGCCCATCGACGTTCGGCAGCGTGACGTTGAGATCCATCGGCTCGGACCGGATCAACTGGCCCGGCGCGCCGGGCAGCTGCTCCGGCGGCATGTAAAACGCGTTGGCGCCCGTGAAATCGGGGGACATGTCCAGGGAACCCAGCGACGGCGCGGGAACGTCCTGGGCCGCGGCCTGGGGAGCTGCGAGAAGAGACGCGCACATCGCGGCGGCGGTCACCGAGGCGAAAGCGACGGAACGGGACGACTGGCCGAAACGGCGACCGAAAGACCGACGGCGGGAAGACGAAGACGGCGAAGACAAGAAAAGCTCCTGGCGGAAATCGGCGATCGCCCGCGGGCACGTGCGGGCAACCGGGGTTGTGCGCGGGGAGTCGGGGATGGACGAAAAACCATGCGGCCGGGTGCGGCGCCGGCTCCGTCCATCTGGTTAGCCCCGGTGAACAGTTAAGAGATGGCAATAGTATCCACCTGGAAGGGTTCACGCCGCTGGGTTTTTACCAAAAATTACACATATGAGTCTCGCGTCACACTAAGGTTCCGGAAAGAGTTCGGCGACGAACGTTCCGTCGCGCGACCGCACACGATCAACCAAACGATCAACCATCGTCGAGGGGAACCGCACATGACCGACGCCGCCCGCATCATCCCGACGCTCCCGCGCCGGGCCTTCCTCGGAGCCACCGCCGCCACCACCGCGCTGGGAGCCGCCCTCGCCGCCGATTGGGGCGG
>ERZ1032871.77-NODE-77-length-14198-cov-10.453086_pt1 | contig 14198 bp, 18 predicted proteins | sample MGYA00519026_ERZ1032871 | MGnify/ENA primary metagenome ERZ1032871 (study PRJEB33719, sample SAMN04262510) | wastewater metagenome | biome: rural village; feature: composting latrine chamber; material: composting feces with ash | place: El Salvador | collected...
CGCGGCGCCTCCTTTTCGGGGGTGTTGGACACTCCAACAGGGGGCGGAACCGATGGAACACGAGACCGCACCGCTGTCAACTGCGGGGGTAGTTCTCCCGGCACGTGACGGCCTGGCACGGAACCGGGAACAGTGGGACGGTGCTCTGCATGGTTACGCAGAAACGAGTGGAGCCCCTGGTCTCTGCCAGGCAGGCGGCGGGATTGTTGGGGGTGTCGGAGGCTACCTTGAAGCAGTGGCGCCTCCGGGATCGCGGGCCGGCGTATGTGCGGCTGGGCGGACGGACCGTGCGGTACGAGCGCTCAGCGCTCATCGACTGGGCGCGGAGGGCTGCCTGATGGCGTCGGTGGCGGCCTACACCACGAAGGCAGGCGCGACTCTGTACATGGTCCGGTACAAGCTGCCGGACGGGAAGTGGACGGTGAAGCGGGGCTTCCGCAACAAGGCTCTGGCCAACGATTGGTTATCGGGGATGACTCCGGCGATCGCGGCCGGGACTTTCGTGGTGCCCGCCAACGGTCGTCGGCGGATGGCGGAAATTCGGGCCGAGGCGCAGCCGGCCCTGGAGCTGGCGATCAGCCGGTCCCGGGCCAGCACGTACCGGGGCTCGTGGGCGAACTACGTCGGCCCCTACTGGGCCAGCTGGAAGGTCGGGGACATCACCACCGCGGACATCCGCGACTGGCTGGCCATCATGAAGGCCAACCACACCCAGAGTGTCATGGAGGACGCATTCTTCACCTTGTCGTCCACGCTGCGGTGGGCGGTGGAGGCGCGCATCATCCCGACCAGCCCCGCCGCCGGCGTCAAGCTCCCGCGGCGGGAGCACAAGCGCCGCAACTATCTGGAGCACAGGGAGGTGGAGTTGCTGGCCACCTCGGCTGCCCCCTACTGGTCGCCGTTCATCCGCTTCCTCGCCTACACAGGCCTGCGGATCGGGGAGGCTGGCGGGCTCCAGGTGGGCGACGTGTCCGGGAACAAGATCCACATCCTCCGCTCCCTGGACTCGGGGGAGGCCGGGCTGGTGACCACGCCAACCAAGGGCGGGCAGCGCCGCACCGTCATCATCCCCGACTTCCTGGCACGCGACCTCGCCGCCCGGACACAGGGGCTCGAACTTGACGAGTGGGCCTGGCGCGCGCCGCAGGCAGGGCCCGTCCGCGACAACAACTTCCGGAACCGGGTGTGGGCGCCGGCGTTGAAGCGGGCGAAGGACGCCACCGCGGAGGCCCAACAGCGCGCCCGGGAGGAGGGCGCACCCCTGCCCCGAACATTCCCCCACGTCACCCCGCACGACCTCCGCCACACGGCGATCTCCCTCGCCGTGTCCGCCGGCGCCAACGTCCTGGCCCTCAGCCGGATGGTCGGGCACTCGGACCCGAGCACCACGCTGCGCGTGTACGCGGACCTCCTGGACGCGGACCTCCACGACGTCGCCGCGAAGCTCGATGCCCAACGCACGTCCCAGCTCTACGGCGGCCAGGTGTCGGCCGCATGTGCGGCCGACCGGACGCGAGGGGAGGCTCCCATCCCGGCGTGACCACGACGAGCCCCGCAACGCCCCGCGTTGGCGGGGCTTTTCTTTGCGTGTGGCGATGAGTGGTCCCGGAGTGCCGGGGAGGTCATGCCGTGATCAACGGCTTTGATCACCGGATCCGGTGATCAATCAGTGATCAAAGCTCGGTTCGCCCGGGGCATAAAACGCCAGGAAACAGGCATAAGCCGCGCAACACAGAAACCGCAGATCAGCACCGTTTCCGCAGGTGGTGGGACACGTTCACACCGGAGAGGTCACTGGTTCGAACCCAGTTAGGACCACCACGAGAAAACAACCCCTGACCTGCAAGAACGGGTCGGGGGTTGTTTTCTTTTCGGATGATTTTGGCGACGACCAGCGCCCCGTGATCAAAGAATGATCAAAGCCGGGGCCTGGGGCCAGCGAGCCAGTTCGGCTTCCCGCCCTACCTCCACCCGAAAGTGGCCTCCGTGATCAAAGAATGATCAAAGAACGCCCCGAAAATGCGCCCCCACCTGCGGCGACTCGCCAACCGGAGGGTTCGCCCGGGGGATAAGACGGGATAAACGCGCAGGTCACCTCCTCGCCGGGCCGCAGGCCCACCGCCTTCGAGCTCACCTCCGCGGCGAGAACGAGATGTGTGAGAAACATCACATCCCCACCTCCGCTTTTGCAGGAAGCGGGGGTAATGAGGTGACGGCCTGGCACGGACCGACGGCGCTTGCACCATTACCGCCATGACCTCCAGTACCCGACTCACCCTCGCACAGGCGGCGGATTACCTTGGCCTCGCCCGGCAGACCCTCTACCAGTGGCGCTGGGAGAACGACGGCTCCAAGCCGCCGAGCTACCGGATCGGAAACCGCGTCTACTACGACCTTGAGGACCTCGACGAGTGGATCGCGCAGCACAAGGCCCTCTCCCTGAGGTGAGTCACTGGCGGCCCGCGCTCCGGCCTGCCACCCCGGGCCTCGCGCACCGTCTCGAGCACCTGGTCACATGCCACCGTGCCGGCCCGCGGGTGTTGGACACTCCGACAGGCAGCACCGCCTCTACCTTCCGCACGGAATAGGCTCGGGGGCTCCCTGTGCGTCCGCCGGGGTTACAGGATGTCGAAGTCGCGGGCCCACACCTGGGCCGGGCCGAGATCTTCGTCCCGCTCAAGCCCGTACGACGACGAGGCCACCTCGTCCAGGGTCTGCTTGCCGTCGAGCCTCTCGAGGGCCGCGTTGACGAACATGTTGGCCAAGTCCGCGACGTCATCTCCCAGGAAGTCGATCATCTCGTCTGCGGCCCAGTTCGCGGCGTCCGACAGCTGCTCCCGCGTGTACTTCTCCTGCTCATGTTCCATGCCTTAACTGTGCCGACCGCCGGCTTTCCGCCCCGACGGTTGGATAGTTCGCCGCCGCGATCCCGCGCCGGTTTCAGGCATGGACTGAATCGAAAGGATGTCCTCGAAGTGAAAAACATGAACCAATTTCTCGCAGGAGCCGAGAAATACACCACCCACAATTTTTCGGTAACGCCCAGCCTCCTTGAAATGGCGGCCACTTCCTCCAGGAAAAGCGTCACCGATCCCGTGCCGAACTGCCCCGACTTGAACAAGGAAACCGCCACGTGCTGAAGGCGGCGGCTCTCCTCTCCCGCTTCGGGCTCGCAGCCATGTGGTTGTACTCCGGAGCCGTGAAGCTGGCCAACCCGCTCGACAGTCAACTGGCGGTGGCCGGCTATGAACTGCTGCCGGAGAACCTGATCTCTCCGGTTGCGATCGCCCTGCCCGCCACAGAGCTGATCCTCGGCCTCATGCTGCTTCTCGGCGTGTTCACCCGGGCGGCCGCCGCCGCCAGCGCCGCACTCCTCGCGATGTTCATGGCCGCCATCGTGTGGGCATGGTCCCGAGGTCTACAGATCGACTGCGGATGCTTCGGAGGAGGGGGACACGACCCCAACGCGGGCCCCGGAACCTACGCGTTGGCGTTGGCGAGGGACGCACTGTTCCTGGCCGCCGCGTGGCTCACCTGGCGCCCCCGGGAAAAGCCCCAGCCACGACTGGCGGGCGAAGCACCGCCAGCGCAGTCAGGACAGTAGCCGCCGCACGGTAGTGGGGCGGAGACGGAACCCACCCCACCCCTCCACAGTTCCCGAGGGGTGGGGTTTCCACTGCGCCGACGGTAAAGCAAACCACTCAACGGAAAGAGGCTTCAATTTTCATGCGCACCATCATTGGGGAGTCCAGCACTACCATCTACGGCTACCAGCTGCCCTACTTCCTTTACACCAAGGAAACTGAGGAAGCCGTCGAGAAGCAGCTGTCCCGAGTGGGCGCCAAAATCACCCGCCGCACAGCGCGATCGCTGACTAACGTGCTACACCACCCGGCCGCCCGAACGCTCCGCCGCCTGGACCTGGACGACCTCCCCCTCCACTTCGCCCTCCGCAAAGACACCGACCACATGTACTGCCTGGCGCTCCGCGAATCCACAGGGCTACACCTGGAGCTCAGGCCCCTCCACCCCGTCACCGGGCAACCCGCCGGCCTGGACCCCGGCCGCCACCTCGAAGCCTCCGCACGACTGCTCCTCACCCTCGACAGGGAACCCGCGGACTGGACCTTCATCGCCTTCAGCAACGAAACCAACGAACACGACAACCACATGTTCGAAGTCGAAGACGCCGACGAAATCAAACCCATCAACTGACCAAGCACCCAAGTACCGCACCCCCCCACCCAACCCCCGCCAGTGCAGGCGGGGGTTCTTCTTTCCCCCAAGCCCCGGCTGCCCCGGCGCCGACGGTTCCAAGGGCTCGGCAACACCGCCGGCCGCTTAACCGAAAGGACCCACATTGATGATTTTCAACGAGGCGCTGCAGGCGGCGGCCCTCTCAGACAAGAACCAGGTCCTCGCGGGCCTGGCCCGCGCCCTGTCGGACGACGAGACTCCCCTCGACCCCGCCGTACATGACATCGTTGACACCCTCACCGATGTCCGGACCGGTGTCCGCGACCGAGGTGACGTGGACGTCGCCCAGATGCGGGCGGACGCGGCGCAAGCTCTGCGACAGTTCCTCATCGAACGGTCCTCGCCGGAGGAGCCCCTGTTCCGAGGAGTGTGCGGTGTTGCCAAGAAACTGGCGGGGGAGACCCCGCTGGAAGAGGCACACAAGGCACTGACCTTCATGGCCACATGGCACAGGCCCCCGCAGCGGGACGCCCACGCGATGCGGAAGCTCGCCGCGGCCCTGCAGGCCCTCGACAGGGCCGGCCTCGAGTAAACCCCGACACATAAAGCCCCGCACCGGAGATCGGTGCGGGGTTTTTCTTATGGGGCGACAGTGCGTCGGGGGAAACCATCCCGCAACCATGCGTACAGAAGAAGGGGCCGGACAATCGAATCTCACCCAACCATCGAGATCACAAAAGTTCGGAACAGGATCACAGGCACCCGTATCACAGTGAAAGCACTGAAGGGGAGTGTGGTGCGGGCACACGATGGTGCCAGCAATCTCGAGCTGGTATTGGACGCCGGCGACACCCTGTCCCTGCACGTGCGGACATCCTACTGGGTGGTGGGGGAGCGGATCACCCCGCAGCAGCTCGTCAACGGTGCCCGGAACAAGGCGTCGCTCCCCTGGAAAAGAGTCGCGTAACCAGCTTCGAACAATCGCCACGACTGTTCCTCCCCGAGAGCCCCTACAGGTGGGGACCGTGAGGAAAGGAAACGCATGGCAAAGAAGCAGGACCCCATCATCGTCACGCAGGTGCACCGGGGGATGGTGGGAACCCGCATCCGGGTGGTGGCTGACCGGAAGGCCGTCGCTGCCTTCGACTCCATTCTGGGCAGGCGAGTGTTCATCCTCCGCCCCGGAAAGGAACTCCAGGTCAAGGTCCGCACCTCCCACTGGAAAGTGGGAGAGCGGGTATCCATGGCCGAACTTGTCCGGGCAGCGAAAGACTGGTCGGACCTCCCCTGGGATTGGGACCTCTAACCCTGCCCCGAAGCCGCCGCACTTGGGTGTGGCGGCTTCCCTCTTTTTGCCCGGCCTGGCGCCGGGCCCCACCCACGGGGGCAAGCATGCGCGGACAGTACAAGGGGCGCATCGACACCGGTGCGCGTACCCAAGAGTCGAGAAAGGACTCAATTTTGCCTCAGATCAACGCTATCCCCGACGGCCCCGAAGATTTCGTCAAGCTGTTCACCAGCGGGCTCCGCGGCCTCGCAGACCTCACCGAGGAAATGCTCACACCCCCACAGGTCCGTGATGAGCAGGCGGCCGGCGAAGAATCCCCCGAGGAGGCGGAGGGGCAGTCCCCGGGGGCGGGGGAGAAGATGCCTCCAGGGATGGAAACGCGGACCAAGCTGGCCGACCGGATCGACGAGCACATCGAACAAGGTTCCCTCGACAGCAGCGCCAGTGACGTGGCGGGCAAGCTTCGAGACCCAGGCGTCCCATTGAACGAAGCGCTCCAGGCCTGGCGCGCCGTCGCCAACGAGATGCACACGGCCGCTTCCCTCAGGACATGGACGATCGCCGAGTTCTCCTGGGCGCTGGAGGCGCTCCACGCGCTCACACAGTCCCGCATGGTTATGGGCAAGGAGCCTACCGCCATGGACGAGGAACCGGGCCCCGCCTGGGAGTACGTCATGGCCGGCAGTTACCAGGACCTCAAGGACCTCATCGATTGGGGCCTCGGCCGCTAAGCCCCGGCCGGGCGCCCGCGCCCTGACGTCGCCCCGAACCCCCTTACAGGAAGCCGCCGCAGTAACCCTGCGGCGGCTTCCCCTCTTCAGCCGCGACGGTCCCCACAGGTACGGCGAACCCACGCCTCTCAACCGAAAGGGGACCTATGTCCACCATCCACTCGACCCCAGGGTCGCTCACCGTCAACGTGTACACGCCCGGCGACGACGCCGGGGGAATGACCACCTCGGGATACGCCATCGGCCTGTTCCACGGCGACAAACTCGTCCACCTCATCGACGACATCGACGTCGACGACATCGAGGAGATGTTCGAGGACGTCGGGATCATGGCGTACGCCATCGGCCTGCACGACAAGGCCGGGGCGATCGACGTTCCGGGGTACGTGCAGCATGCGCGGAAACTTCGCCAGGCCGAGCAGGTCCTGCACGACAAGGGATTCACCGGGTTCCAGATCGCCTCCGACCCGACCCTGCCGTCCGACTACGAGGTTTCGGGCCCCGACTGGGACCAGGTGCCGGAGGTCCACACCGACGGCAAGGGCCTCGTCCGCGCACTGCTGGCGGCCCGGCACGGGCACCTCGTGGTGTGCGGCCGAACCTTCTCCGTTGAGAAGCTGGAGAAGGACCTGTCCTAACAACCAAAAGGCCACCCCTATCGATGGGGTGGCCTTTTCCTTTTCCCCGGGCATGTGAGTCCCGGCACTTTGCGCAGGTAGTGCAGTTGTCGGACCAAATCCGGCACACACGGTACCCCCACGACTACAACCCGCGCATATTGCGCACCCAACAAGGAGCTGTCTATGCGGAAAACCCGCCTAACCAAGTTCGTAGCGGGCTCGATGCTTGCCGTCCTCATCGGAGTAGGGAGCGCCGGGATCGCTCACGCCCGAGTCGTCGACCTCACCTCCGGGGCGACGAGCGCGGCCGCAGAAGAAACCACGTCCACGGAAGCCGAAGCCGACTCCACGGAAGAGACCGCCCAGGAGGACACCGCGAGCGGGTCCGTGGGGAACGTGCAGAACGAAGTGTCCGCCCGGGCCGCGGAACTCCTGGAGCAGATCACCAATGACCCTGACTCCGATCTTCCGCATGAAGTGGTGGACGTCCTCACCGCCATCGCCCAGGCCGGCAACCCCGGCGACTACGAGGACAACGTCGACGCCGACACCCGCGAGGTGATGCAGGACGCGGCGGAATCCGACCTGTACAAGGAAATCCAGCCCCGACTGCAGGACTCCCTCAACGACCCCGAAGGCTGGAACGAGCTCCTCAGGCAGCTGAGGGAAGGCGCCAACTCCATCGACACTGACGCGATCAACGACGCGCTCAGCAACATCATCGGCGCCATCAACAACTCCACTTCCAACGGCACCTCCGCCACCGCGGACAGTGATGCAGAAGAGGACGGATCCCGATGAAAGGACTAACCACTGTGGCAACCCCACATACGGCAAGGACGGGCCGGGCAGCCGCCCGGGTGTTCTTGCTCCTCGCCGCCGTGCTGGCAATGATCGTCGGCACCACTATGTTCGCGGCCACCGCCCGAGCCGACGCAGGCATCGGCACCATCGGCCGGGACGCCACCAACGGCAGCTGGAACGGTACCTACGAAACCCCCACAGCCGAGGGCGACCAGGAAGGCTGGTGTATCGACCCCGGCCTACCCGAACCGAAGGCCAACGGCAACTCCGACCCCTACGGTGAGCCCATCAACTGGGACGCCCCCAACAGCCAGCAGAAGATGCAGCTCATCGCCGCGCTGACTCTGGGCGAGGCCGCCTCCGAGGCTAAGGCTGCGGGTGCCGGCGATATCCGCATGCCCGGAATTGAGAACATCCTCAGCTCCGCCGACGTCGACACCATCGGCGCTGCCGTGTCCGGTGTGGTCCACAAGATCGGCTTCGACGCCGATCCCGCAGCGGGTGCCTCGTGGGACCCGAACGTGCTCGACCCGGAAAGCCGTGCCGTCTACGACAACCTCCTCCAGTTCGCTGACCGCATCCCGGGCATCAACACCGACGTCCCCCTGATGATCCGTGAGCCCACCGGTGCCGGTGCCGGCCACCAGCGCATGCTGCTGATCGGAGACGTGGAGCTGCCGGAGATCCCGAAGATCGAACTGCCCGAGATTCAGATCCCTGACATCCAGATCCCGGACATCCAGATCCCGGACATTCAGCTCCCGGAAATCAACATTCCGACACCTCAGCAGGAGCCCGAGCCAGAGCCCGAGCCGGGCAAGATCCACGTCAACAAGTACGACCAGGACGGTGAGCGCCTCACGGGCGCCGAGTTCGAAATCCGCAAGGGTGACGAGAACGGCGAGGTCCTCTACACCTGGGACACCGAAAACGAGGTCATGACGTTCCTCGTCGACGCGGGCGACTACACCATCATTGAACTGACCCCACCGGAAGGCTACACGGGCGAGTTCTCGGAGACGGTCACCGTTGACGAGGGCGAAGAGGTCACCCTCGACGTCACCAACGAGCGTGAAGTTGAGCCTGAGCCGGAGCCGGAGCCGGAGCCCACGCCTGAGACGGTCACGGAGCAGGCCCCTGCCCCGACCGTGACGGTGACGCAGGCGCCGCCGCCGGCCCCCGAGCCGGTCGTGGAGCAGCCTCGCGCCACAATCGTCTCGGTGCCGTCGGGCCCCACCGGCAACGCCCCGCTGCCGGCCATCAAGTAGCAGGTAAGTAAGCGGCCCCACCCAGGAACCCCCTCCCACCCCGGGAGGGGGTTCCTGCGCTTCACCAGGGGAGGACCCCGGGGTGGGGTTTCCCCTTCCCGCCAAAGCAAGCACTGTCTACCGGAGTACCAGAACACCACGCGGGAGCCACGGAACCACCCAGCCGGCACCCCCTCTTTTTGGAAGGCCACAGTGGTCAAAGAAACGGACCGACTCGAAGAGTTCATCAACTTCATCAAGACGCACAAGCTGGCAGCGGCGGGACTCGTCGCAGCCGTGCTCGCCGCCCTCATCGGCGGCTACCTCTACTACACCGGAGGGGAGGAAGAGGGCACGCAGCCCGGCGGCAACTTCGAAGCCATCTCAGTTCCCGTAGAGGCCCCCAACCCCGAATTCATCGCCGAGGGCACCTCCCAGGAACACATCGACGAACCGCAGGCCGTTGTCGCAACCGGACCCAGCGTTCCCGCCACCATCACCATCAACGGAGTGGAAACGTACACCGTCCCGATCGGCCACGTGGGCCCGGACGATGCAGCGACCCTGGTGCCGCCGGAGGACCTGTCCGTGATGGGCTGGTACGCCGCTTCCGCCCAGCCAGGTTCGGGCGACCAGGGCACCATCGTCATGACCGGCCACGTCAACTACGCAGGCGAAACCGGGTACGCGTCCCGCATCACCAACCTGAAGGAAGGTGACATCGTAACCGTCACGACTGAGGACGGCGCCGAACACAGCTACCGGGTGGCTCGCGACACCTACAGCGTGTACAAGGCTGAGGACAACACCAGCGCGGAAGAGTTCCTGGAAGCCACGAAGGACACCCTGGGCCGCAGCGAAGGCCCCGAGGCCCTGATCCTCATGACGTGCGGCGGCACGTTCGTCCCGGGAAGCCCCACAGGCTACGACTCGAACATGATCGCGGAAGCTTACCCCATCGACTAACCACCACTCCCAAAAACGAACGAACCCCACCCGAAGCCTCGGGTGGGGTTCGTCACTTTCCGTCCCCTGCGATGGGTTTCAGCCTGGCCGCCGGCACGGTACCGCGGCCAGCGCACCCCTCACCACGAAAAGGACACCACCGACATGACCCCACCAGCACTCCAAGGAACCACCGGCCGCGAGTACCGGCTGGAACTAAACAGCAACCCCGGCAGCCCCACCCCCGCCTGGCGGCCGGCAGCGCTGGACTCGGAAGCCCCGCACCGGGACGGGTGGGGCCCCCTCGACGAGGCGCTGCGGGCGGCCGAGGAAACGAGGCACGAGGCGGGTTGCCTGCGGATCACCAGCAGGCCAATCACCGCCCTCGCCGTAGAAGCCCAGTGGTGAACAGAGAAAGCGCCCCACTACCAAGGAGGTAGTGGGGCGCTTCAGGTCAGCTCTGTGTCAGGCCCGCGGCAAGGTTCAACAGAGACCGGTACGTCCCCGTCCACCCCTCCGACAAGGAGGTCAGGAGCCACCACTTGCTGAAATCCTCACCAAGAACCTCGGCGGTGATCTCAGCCCAAGTTGCGGCCGCTTCGGGGCTGCTGTCCAGCAGGGTGTTGAGGGCGGGGTTCTCCAACGAAGAATTCTCCACCAGTCCTCGGACATACTTACGGACCGCCTCGGGCGATCCGTAATCCGCCAGCGCGATTACAGAAACCTGATGCGTTTTGGGTTCACCCAGGAACACATCAACCCAGGCGTCCAGGAACGCAGTGGTGGCCTTGTCGCCTCCCTCCGCGGAAAAGACACGGTAGGCGGTCTTCTTCCCCCACGTGAGACTCTTACGCCCCTCTGGGGTGCTCAGCGCCAGGAACATCAACTCCCCGTCATACGCCCACAAGGGGGATCGTTCGGGGGACAGGAGAAGCGCAGCTCCGACAGACGCGTCCACCTTTTCGAACTCCCCCGCCAGGATGCGGCGGGCAAGGTTCGAAGAGGACTTCGGGGTAGCAAGGTTACCCGCTTGGGCCACGAGGGACCGCGCCGTGAGTACGGGACTGCACGTGGCGACGAAATCAGCCCATTCCGCCGTCACATTGGGGAGGGTAACCTGGGCGCTCGGGCAGTCGCCCGGAAACAGGCCCTGCTCCCAGCCCTTACGAAGGGCCTCCAAGGCCCGCTCAGAGACCCCGTCAAGACGTCGGAGCTGACCGCGCAAACTGTGCACGAGTTCCTCCTGCGGCATGACGTTAGGGTCGTGATTCCGGAGCAACTCGGCAAGGTCGGCCGGGTCTTCCGCCCACAGGGTGTACCCGGACAGGGGGCCCCACTTTTTCCGCGCTTCCCCCAGGACGGCAACAACTTCCGGTGTGGCTGCCACGCAGTAGCCGGTCGAAGCGAGCGGGATGTGCCCGTCCGCGATCAGAGTACGAAGCTCCTCCGCGTTAAACGGCTGGAAGTTCGACCAGTACGTGCACAGCCAGCCGGGGTACGAACCATGGGAAGAGTTCGTGAACTCCTCCTCCGTCGGTGGCGTATACCGGGGCGCACCCGAGACAGGTGCCAGGTGGTTCCACTTTATGAGAGCTGTAACCACCAGCGGCATGTACTTTTTCCGTAGCACCGGGTCCTCGAGGATGATGTCCAGGACGTCGGAGAGGATGAAGTAGTACCGGTCCTGGGTGGGGAGGGGGTAGTCCCCCTCCAGGATGGCACGGAGAACCGCAACCACGAGGCGTCGGGGCTCATAGTCCCCCATGCGGAACTCCTCGATTGCCTCCAGCACCCCGTCACCCAACTGTTCGATGAGGGATCCGAGGGTGTGGCCCTCCTGAAGCAGTCCACCGATACGGCTGACTGACATGAAGGAAGCGGCATTCGTCCGACGAATGTCGTCGAACGACCCCTGCTCGGCAACCAGGCACAACGCGCCCGGGAAAGACTCCGGGGACTCCTGCCCCACCAGGAATCGGATCGCGTCTTCGGTGGTGACCGCACTGCTCAGCAAGGTGCACTCCACAACCTTGGCGTCCGTAGACCCCAGCAGGTACTCGACCGTACCCGGCTCCGACAGCTCCACCAGATTCATAATGTCCTCCGGTGCGAGACAGGCCGCCTGGGTAGCGAGACTATGCGCCTCCTTAGCGGTGAAGGCCACCGGACCGTCCGGAATCTCACCGGTACGCAGGGCGTAGGCCCGGGCGACGGAGGGAGGCCCCGCCGCAATGATCATCCCAATATCAATCATGATCAACCCTTTCGTTTGAGTTTTCCGGCTATCTGCCGGCACAGGGTGGACCGTCGGCGCTTCCCCCGAAGGGCCGGGTGTTGGACAGTCCAACACCCGGCCGCGCCGACGGTCGACGGAAGCCCACCAGATAGGTGGGGATTAACCGAAAGGAAAACCATGGAAGATTACGTCTTGCATGCCCCACCGGCAGTGGCGGCTGAGTGGGTGGTGCGTGGCGGTACTATTACCGGGTACTTGCGGGACCAGTGGGCCGCGGCCCATTCCTGCCCGCTGACCCGGGCCGACGCTGAGCGCCTGTGGGGGTCTAAGCCCGACGCCCACACTGCGAAGTCGGTGGCGGAAGGGTCAGCAGATCCGGAAGTGCTGGACTTCATTTTGCAGCATGACCGCAGGACGGGTGTCCTCAAAGCCGCCTTGCACAACCCGCACTGTGCGGCTTCCTCGGTGGTCCAGGCGCTTGACCGGAAAGTCGTGTCCGGTCATATAGACCTGCGGTACCTCGCGCGCGAGGTCGTCCTGGCCAGAGGCACGGTCGATGACCTGAAGGCAGCCGGCCTGCAACGGGGAGTCTCGCCGGAGAGGTTGGTGGAACTGCTGGAGGCAGGCCTCGACCTTGACGACTTCATGGAGGGGACGGCCATCCCCACCAGGTCGTACCACTACCTGGGATTTGCCGCTTTGACTCCCGAACAGTGGCGCTCCTACTTCGAGGCGGCCGACGCGGCCGGCATCCCGGTCGTGCCCATCTTCTTCAGGGGAGATGTGGCAGATACGCGAGACCTGCAGGTCGTGCACGATGCTGTGCGGATGGCTGTCCGTCCGGGCGCCAACCAAGACGTGTGGGGGGCCTTCCTCCAACAAACGCAGTGGGTGTCTACGGAGTGGGAACAGTTCAGGGCCCTCCCCGGGCGGGGAAGCATCACCCCTCCCAAGGAGGCCATCGTCGACCTGGAAACGTGGTCGCGTATCCAGCCGGTACTGGTTTCCAGTCCCAACCGAATTTGCGGGGAGGACAGGGAGTCGTGGGTATCGAGGAGGTGTCCTTTGCTGAGGCCGACCCCGGAAGCGTTGGATCAGTACCGTGACCGTAACCCGCTCATTGCGTTCAGTGACTTGAGCGGCGGCGGTGCCGCGTCGGAACTTTCCGACGTGTTCAGCGACTGGCTCAGGAACTCTTCTCCTCTACCGGAGGGGGTGATCTACCAATTGCTGTCGGACATCCAAGATGACGCCCTTGCATACGAAGCGTTCTGCGGAGCGATCGACGCCATCATCGTCAACCTACGCAAGGGCTGGGAGTGCGGCAGGTACAAGAGCGTGGACAGGGTTGTCGCCGCTTTCTACGCCGGGAGCGAGCTCCGGGTGTTTCCTATGGAAGCGCTACAGAAGGTGCAGAACGCATGGGGTGAGTTCCTCAGGCAGTTGCCGGCGGAACGGGTCCTCAATGACCGTCACGAGTTCGCCTCCACGGCCCTGTTTGACTGGGAAATAACCCACCGAGTTCTCGGGGAACGGGTCACCGAGGAGGGAATGGCAGAACTGGCAGTGTGGCTGGTTCGGACGACGACCCAGCCGAAAGCCCTACCTCGGGAAGTCCTGACCAGACTGCAGCCTGCAGACTGGCAAATCCTGGCGATGAACCCCCCGTTCACACTTTTGACAGCGTGGACCCGGGAGGATCGACGTGATGTTGTCATCCCATCCCTCCTGAATGCACTGCACGACATGGGCCGTGCAGACAACTACAACATGATCTCGGCAGTTCTGGCCCGGGATGCCCGTGCTGACATCAGCACGGCGGTGTCCTCGGGTGTAATCCGCGGCCCCCTGATTCAAACCACCATGCAGGTGCGGGGCAAGGACATGGCCAAATACGCAGAAGAGAAGCTCGGGGACAACTACCAAAAATGGTCGATGTTCTGGGAACTCGCTGCAGACTGGCCTGGAACTTACCTCGACCTGCTGTCCACAGCGGACCTGCTGGCCTCGGAGTAGCAAAAAGAAGCCCCTACCACACCTGGTGGGGGCTTCTTCACGTTTCACCCCAACAAGAACACCAGCTCGTCGGCGGCCTGCGCGCCTCCATGGGCTACACCGGTTCCGCCACCA
>ERZ1032871.78-NODE-78-length-14184-cov-7.248708_pt1 | contig 14184 bp, 13 predicted proteins | sample MGYA00519026_ERZ1032871 | MGnify/ENA primary metagenome ERZ1032871 (study PRJEB33719, sample SAMN04262510) | wastewater metagenome | biome: rural village; feature: composting latrine chamber; material: composting feces with ash | place: El Salvador | collected...
AACGCCCTCCGGGTTGCCTCTTCCAGGTCCGCGCACAAAACCGTGTCATGAAATCCGAAATCATGCGCTGTATTTTCGATCAGCCGCGCGGTTTCTCCGTACAGATACACACGGACCACTTTTCCCTCCAGGCGTTCGATCAAAGGCAGATACGAGATTTTTTTGTCCATGCCGCCCGCCAGAAGCCGGATCGGATACGGCAGCGCCTCGATCGCCTTGATGCTGGCGTCTACATTGGTTCCTTTGGAATCGTTGTAAAAAGAAACGTCGTCTTTTGCGCCCAAAAACTCGATACGGTGCGCGACCCCGGGGAAACTGCGCATCCCCTCCCGGATTGCGGAGTCCGAGATGCCGAGCGCGTGCGCCATGGCCGCGGCCACGAGCGCGTTTTCCCGATTGTGATGCCCGGGAATCCGGAGTTCGGAAAAATCGAAAAAGGCGTCATCGCCGCGCATCAGTACGCCGTACTGTTCGTACCAGTCGGTGTCCCGGCGCGTCTGCGACACGGATACCACCTTCGACCGCGCCTGTTTTGCATAGTCTGCAAGCATCGGATCATCCACATTGACAACGGCCGTATCCCCGGTGTTCTGATGCAAAAGCAAAGACGCCTTCGCAGCGGCATAGGCTTCCATCGATCCGTGCCAGTTGATATGATCTGGCGTAATGTTCAACAGTCCGCAGACCGACGTGCGCAGCGTCGGACTGTGCGTGAGCTGGAACGAACTGAGTTCCAGTACATACAGATCCGTGTCATCGCCCGAAAAAAACGCGGGCAGCATGCCGACACCGATGTTTCCGAGACAGTGTACCGTGCGCTCCTGTTTTGCAATATGACACAGCAGCGCGGTCGTGGTGGTTTTTCCGTTGGTGCCCGTAATCCCCGCGATCTGGCGGTCGGGAAACAGCCGATACGCAAGTTCCGCATCGCTCACAACTTCCGTACCTTCTTGTCCGGCCTGCAAAAGCAGCGGGTGATCCGGCGCGATCCCCGGACTCTTCAGCAACAGATCAAAGCGCGACAAATCGGGCGGCGCATCCTTCGAATACAGCGGCACGCCCGGGAACTGTTCGGCCAAAAGCGCCTGAAACGAAGCGTCGCCTTCATCGTAGACGCTGACGCCCGCCGCTTCGGGAAGAAGCGCCTGAATGGCCGCCTTCCCCGTCACGCCGGCTCCCATAACCAGAATGTTCATCTCAATTTTTTGCTGCCTGCTCATACGATCACCCGATACATCCAAACACCCAGCAGACATCCGAGTAGACTGATCATCGAAAACCAGATAACGATTTTCTGCTCCGGTACGCCCTTGAGTTCATAGTGATGGTGGATGGGACTCATTAAAAAGATCCTCTTTCCGCCGGTTTTTCGAAAATACATGGTTTGAATCAGCACCGAGCCCGCTTCCGCCACATAGATGACACCGATGATCGGCAAAAACCATGCGGTCTTCGTCACGATCGCAAGCATCGCCACGGCGCCGCCGATGGCCATCGATCCGGTATCGCCCATAAAGACTTTCGCTGGGTTTGCATTAAAGAACAAAAACGCCATCAGCGCACCCGCAAAACTCAGCGCAATTACTAAGACTTCCCACTGCTGCTGTCTGGCCGCAATCCATGCATACGCAAAAAATACAAACAGCGACACCAGGCTGTTCAGTCCGTCGAGTCCGTCGGTCAGATTCGTCGCGTTTACACAGCCCACCAGTACAAACACGAGCAGCGGATAAATCAGCACCGAAAAGTTGACGCCTTCTGCTGCCATCGGAAGATACACATAGCGGTGCAGCGGATCCGCGAGCGCATATAAAAGCACCAGCACGGCAGCTACAGCCAGCTGCAGAAGCAGTTTTTGGCGTTCATTGAGTCCGAGCGACTGCTTTTTCATCAGTTTCTCATAATCGTCAATAAATCCGACGCCGCCCAGGGAAAGCATACCCAACAGCACGAGCACACCGTGCCAGCTGCGTCCGAACAGCAGTCCCGCGATCAATACCGGTATCACCATCAGCAGCCCGCCCATCGTGGGCACACCGCTTTTTGCGTGATGGCTTTCCGGTCCGTCGTCACGGATCGGCTGCCCCATTTTTTTTGCCTGCAAAATCGGAATACCGATTCGTGCCAGCAGCACCGTCAATAGAAAAGAGAGTCCCAGAGCGGGAATCCCGTACAAACCTGCTTGCATCGTTCACACTCCTTATCTTATTTATTATACTCGATTCACACAGGGCACGGGAACCCGGCCGATTTCATCGGTTTCGATCCATTCGGTCTCTTCCGGCCAGGTCAGCGGGTTCTCCGTCGCAGAATCTTCTTCGGGACGGGTCTCCTCCAGAGGTTCGATCTCTTTGAGTTCGATATACGCTTCCAGGATTGCTTTGGCAACCGGCGCCGCGGTGGTGTTTCCGCTGAAGCTGTCTTTCGGTTCGTCAACCACAACAAGCAGCGCAATTTCCGGATCGTTTGCCGGAAATACCCCGCCCCAGGAACCGACGACCACATCGGAACGATAGGCTCCGTCGACAAATTTGACCGAGGTGCCCGTTTTTCCGCCGACGCGGTATCCCGGAAGATAGGCGCCGTCGGCCGTTCCGTGTTCCACCCCGTGCTCCATCAGCGCAAGCATTCGTTTTGATGTGTCTTCACTGATCACCGTACGCAGCGGTTTTTCCGAGAAACGCTGCACCACCTCGCCCTGTGCATCGGTCACCGCATGAATCAGCTGCGGCTCCATCAGCGTGCCGCCGTTTGCCATCGCACCGATGGCAGAAAGCATCTGCAAAGGCGTGACGGCCACGCCGTGTCCGTAGCTGTTGGTTGCAAACGTCGCCTCGTTGATCTCTTCCGGGCCCGGCGGCAAAATCCCCTCCGCCTCGGACGGGAATCCGATGCCCGTTTGTTTCCCGAACCCGAAGGCTTCCATGTATTCTCTGCTTTTTTCTTTTCCCAGCGCGCGGATCATCTGCACAAATGACGGATTGCAGGACTCGTCCATCGCCCCCGTAAAATCCAGTTCTCCGTGAGGATCGTCGTGCGACCAGCAGCGGATAACCACGCCGGGGATATCCCGGATTGATCCGTCGCAAAAATAGGTCGATTCATCGGTGGCCGTTCCCTCTTCCCAGGCGGCGGCCGCCGTCACGAGCTTAAAGACCGAACCCGGTTCGTATACATCCTGTGCTGTAAACGAACGCCACATATCAAAATACGTCGTCAGTTCTTCTTCTTCATCCATCGCCTGCAGCGCTTTCTTCTCGGCTTCGGTTCGCCCCGCTCGCGGATTGGTCGCGTCCAGACTCGGGAAATCGGCCCAAGCGAGGATCTCCCCCGTCTTCGGATTCATGACGAGAATCGACATTTTTTCGGGGGTCATGCGTTCAAAACCGATTTTTCCTTCGGTGCGCACGATTTCCTGCAGCGCCGCATCGATCGTAAGTTCCAGACTGTGTCCTTTTTTCGCGGGATACTGCGTCTGCTGCTCATACGGTACGGGCACACCGCCCCCGTATGAAAACAGCTGTGTTTTTCCGGGAATCCCGCGGAGTTCGTCGTCATAATAGGTTTCCAGTCCCACAACACCCGCGTGATCGAGATTGGTGAAGCCGATCAGGCTGCCCGCAAGATCTCCCTGCGGGTAACGTCTCTGATTTTGCGTCACAACGGAGATCCCCCGCAGCTGTAACGCGGTCAGTGCGTCCGCCTGTTCCTGCGTCAGCTCAATATCGGCCCGTACGGTACCGGTATCGGAAAGCCAGGCGTCCACCCGGGCGGGGTCTGAGGGCAGATTTTCCAGCAGCTCTTCCCGTACGGCGTCTTTGTCTTCGATCTCCTCCGGAAACAGATACAAAAGATATGCCGACTCATCGTAGGCGAGTACCGCGCCGTCGCGGTCGGTGATCTGTCCGCGCGTCGGATACAGCTCGATGGTTTTTCGTGTCAGTTCAAACATTTTTTGCTTGTATTCGTCATTCAAAATCTGCAAATAAAATAAGCGCCCTCCGATGAGTACCACAACAAGGGCACACAGTATCAGCAGAAAGCGCAGTCTTTTTTTCGCCTGGATTGTTTTTTTCATGGAATCTCTCACATTATCGATACAGCAGACTGAAAACAAAAACCGAAAGCTGACCGAACAGCGTCGGTGCGGAACGCGCCGCCGCGGTTTCTATCACCGGTTTTTGTATTTCTCCTGCCTCGGCTACACGGTAGTTCGTGTAGATCATGTTCAGTTCTTTCTTGGCTACATCTTCAATATAGGACTTGCGGGTATGCGGACTGATTTGCAGCTGCAGCGCGTCTCTTCTTGCCGTCAGATCCTCTTTTCTCGTATCCAGTTCGGCCACCTGCCGGCCGAGCCGCGCGATCTCCGTATAGCGAAACACAATCCCCGAAAAAAGCAGCAGAAAAACAAAAGACAGCAGCAGGAACAATGTCTTTTGAGGTTTTCTGCGGACTTTTCTCGTACGTGTCCGTTTGGCTTGTACGTTCGCTTTCATGATCTACTCCTGTATTTTTTCTCCGATACGCAATTTTGCACTGGCAGCGCGCGGATTGCGTTCCAGTTCTTCTTTCTTCGCAGTCAGCGGTTTTCTTGTGATAATTCGTGCCGCGGGGGTGTGGTGGCACACGCACACGGGCAGTTCCTTCGGACAAATGCAGCTTCTGCTCTGTTCCACGAGAAACTGTTTGACAATGCGGTCCTCCAGGCTGTGAAAGGTAATTACACACAGTCTGCCGCCGGGAGCGAGCAGCTGCATGGCATCGGTCAGGGCCTGCTGCAGCGCACCGAGCTCATCGTTCACCGTAATCCGGAGCGCCTGAAATACCCGTTTGGCCGGGTGTCCGTCCTTCTGGCTGCGCCGGGGAATCGCCCGTTCAATCAAATCGGCCAGATCCAGTGTGGTACGGATCGGATGTTCGTGTCGTTCTCTGACAATGCGCTGGGCAATTTTTCGTCCCCAGCGTTCTTCTCCGTATTTCCAGAATATCTCTTCCAGCTGTTTCTCATCCCAGTCGGCAATTATATCCTGTGCGCTCAGTTCCTGGGTGGGATCCATACGCATGTCCAGAGGCCCTTCTCGCAGATAGGAAAAACCGCGCTCGGGTGTATCGATCTGGGGAGAGGACACGCCGATGTCCATCAGTATCCCGTCGACGCGTGAAATCTCCGCTTCTGCAAGCAGACGCTTCAGATCCGTGAAATTCCCGTGCAGGAGCGTAACGCGGTCTTCATACGGCTGCAGTTTCTTCGCGCTTGTTTTCAGTGCGTTGGGATCGCGGTCGATCCCGATCAGTCTTCCGTCTTTCAAACGGGCCGCGACCTCCGCGCTGTGTCCGCCCATGCCGACCGTTGCGTCGACATAGATGCCGTCGGGCCGAATCTTCAGACCCTCCAAAACTTCCTGTTTGAGTACCGGGATGTGTTCCATAGCCACCTCTAAATATCCAGATCGTCCATATGGTCGGCCAGTGCATCATAACTGAAGTCATCCGATGCATTGTACGCCTCCCACTTGCTGCGATCCCAGATCTCCACGCGGTTGGACACGCCGATAATGACGACCTCGCGGTTCAGCCCCGCATACTCTCTCAGGTTTTGCGGAATCACGACGCGCCCCTGCTTGTCGAGCGACTGCTGGGAGGCACCGGCAAAAAACAGACGTGAAAAAGCGCGGGCGTCTTTTCGGGTCAGGCGAAGTTCATTGATTTTGGCTTCCGCCTTCTCCCACTCTTCTTTGTCGTACACAAAAAGACAGTTGTCCATTCCCTTCGTAATGTAAAAGACAACACCCAGGTCTTCCCTGAATTTTGACGGCATACTCACGCGACCTTTGTCATCCAGTGCGTGATTGTATTCTCCGATAAACATGCTCATTGCGCACCCGCTTTATGGAATTTATTCCACTTCATCCCACTTTCTTCCACTTGACTCTACTATACCCGATTTTTCACTCCGCTTCAAGCCGCTGCAAACATTTCTTCATAAAAAAAGACCTTCCTTTCGGAAGATCTTTTCTGTCATAACGAGCGTTTTTTATTTCCATTCGGTGCGCGCCGCGGCCCGCAGTTCACCTTTTGTGTCCGTAAGCTGATGCGATATCACGGCGTCTTGCATTCCGCTTCGGCTGATGATGATCCGCTCCGGATACACCACCTGTTTTCTGTATGTCAGCACCAGTCGTTTCAAAGCATGCTGGGTCTTCATTTCCTGCGGCACCGATTCCAGCACCCAGTCCGCATATACGAGATTGTTTACATGCTGATTGCTGTCGATCTCATAGCTCCGGACATCCAGCTCCAGCGCGGGCTGCAGATCCGCTGTCTGCGTTTTTCTTTCGGCCGCGGGTGCCCTGTCGAGCAGTCCGGCACCGTACATGCCGGCGTAGTTTTCCGGCACACGCCGGGGTTTTCGGGTGTCGCCCGCCAAAAGCAGCCATACCGTATGCGCCTCGGCCACCGTGTCTCCGTTTTCTTCGAGCAGGAAATTCCTGTAGGCGTAAAACTTGTAGAATCCTTCGGTCCAGGTGGTCGCCAGAAGCCGCGTGCCGGGCGCCGGGAATCTGTGAAACTGTACGTCCCACTGATACAGCACCCAAATATCCGAAAAATCATCCGGCTGCACGGACGCCGTATGCTGCATGGAGCTTTCGAGCATGGCCCGCATGACAGACACCGGCGACATCCGCCCCGTAGCGTCCGAATCGGAAAAATGAACGGGGATTTCACACGAAAAACGCATTACAGCACTACCAGTGAAATTGCCATCACAACCATACCGGAAATCAGTCCGTACAGGGAAATGTGATGTTCGCCGTATTCTTCGGAGGCAGGCAGCAGTTCATCAAGCGAGATATAGACCATAATGCCCGCGACCATCGCAAACAGAATACCGAAGGTAAAATCATTGAAAAACCGGGCCAGCAGCAGAAAACCGACCAAGGCTCCCACCGGCTCCGCCAGACCCGAAAGAAACGAATAGATGAATGCTTTCTTCTTGCTGCCCGTGGAGTAATACAGCGGGATCGAAACGGCAATTCCCTCGGGAATATTGTGGATTGCGATCGCCACGGCGATCGGAATGCCGAGACTCGGATCTCTGAGGGTCGCCGTAAATGTGGCCAGCCCTTCCGGGAAGTTGTGGATCGCAATCGCAATCGCAGACAAAATCCCCATGCGATACAAAGCATCTTTGTTTTGCTCGGCCGGCTTGTTTTCGCCTGTTTCCACCGCTTCTCTGACTTCCTCCAGTTCTTCTTCGGAGTGCATGGTATGCGGATTCTCAAAATCCGGCACCATTTTGTCGATCAGTGCGATCAGCAGCATGCCGCCGAAAAACCCGGCCATCGTGATCAGCGCCGCCATCTGCTCGGAATACACCACTTCGAGCGACTCCAGCGCCTTGGGATAAATCTCGACAAAAGACACAAATATCATCACCCCGGCCGAAAAACCCAGCGCGGCCGACAGGAATTTCATATTGGTTCGCTTGACCACCAGTGCGATCAAAGAACCGAATCCGGTCGACAGCCCGGCCAGCAGCGTCACGACAAACGCCAGGGTATAACTTCCTTCCATCCTATTCTCCTTCCTCCTGAACCCGGACCATGTCTTCCGACAAAACCCGTTTTTTCCATTTGCCCTGCCGGTAAAAGAACAATCCGATCAGAACAACAATAAAATTACTCACAATCATAGCATACCAGATCCCGTCCCGATTCCACAGGGCCAAAAACTGCAGCAGCCAGATCATCGGCAGCCGCACTCCCCACAGCCGGAACACTTCCATGATCATCGAATACCTCGTGTGCCCCGTTCCCTGGAAAAACCCCTGAAGCACACTGAAAAATCCCATGAGCGGGCTGAGGACCACCGCATAAATAATGAAACGCAGGGCCAGCACCATCACGGGTGATGTACGCGGCGCGGGCATCAAAAAGTTCAGAATCGGATAACTGAACAAAAGAATCGGGATCGTCAGCGCCAGGGTTACGAGCGTAGTCATCACAAAAGCGATCCACAGAGACTCTTTGGCACGCTGCAGCTGTCCGCTTCCGATATTTTGCCCCACCACGGTCGTCATCGCAGCCCCGATCCCCATCGCAGGCAGCATACCCAGCCCCGAGACGCGATTGACCATGCCGAACGCGGCCAGTGTATCGGTTCCGAAAGCCGCAATAATCCCGTTCATAATCATAAAGCCGAGAGCCGCTCCCGACTGACCGATCGTCGAAGGAATACCGATGCGACCGATCAGCACAATCCGTTCTGTATCCCAGGGCACTTTCGTAAAATGTACCCGGATCAGCGGCGAACGTCTGCGTACGAACCAAAATCCGATCACAACCAGCACCAGCTGCGCGAACACCGTAGCCCAGGCGGCGCCTTCGATCCCCAGTCCCATGCCCCCGATCTGTGTGCCGGGAATCGTCCGAAAGATAAAGAAAGGATTCAAAAACATATTCAAAAGTGCTGAAATTGCGCTGAGTACCGTCGTAAGCAGCGGAATCCCCTGTGACTGAAACACCGCATTGGTCGCAAACGCGAGAAACTGCAGCGGCATGCCGAGAAACAAGATGCGAAGATACGCCGCACTCATCACGGCGAAGTTCCCCGTGGCGCCCATCCAGCCGACCACATGCGGGGAGAGATAATACCCGAACGCGCTGATCACCACACCGAACAGAAACGCCAGCCGATAGATCAGCGAGGCAAACTCCGACGCTTCCTCCTTCTTGCCCGCCCCGATCAGCTGCGACAGGATGGATGTCCCTGCCATCGAAATGCCGATTCCGATCGAAATAAACAAAAACAGAACCGGCCAGACAAAGGTCGTGGCCGCAAATTCTTCCGGTCCCAGCCGGCCCACCCACAATGCATCCGCCAGATTGTACAGCGTCTGAATGAGATTGTTGAGCATCAACGGAACCGCAACCAGTAAAAGACTTTTCCACAGGGATCCGTATAGTATTTTTTCCGTAGCACTTTTTTGCATATGATCCCTCCTCGGTCATCCGTCTTATTATATCGAATCCCCGTTGCGTTTGCGAACAAAAAAAGCGGCTTCGACCGGTCTGATCAAAGCCGCTTCCCTTGCTTTATGCGTCAGGATAATCCACCGAATAGTATGGTTCATCGGCATCCGTTTGTCGGATCACCGATTCATAAAACACAATGGACAGAGTGGTAAAGTAAAAAGTTAACAATAAGCTGAACAGCATATACAAAAGCCAGATCAGAAAGACAACGCCGAAAGAGTCATCCGGCACCGCCGTGCCCGGGCCGCCGCGAAACACCGGTAGCAGCATAAATACGCCCAGCAGAACCAAAAGGAGGATCCCTGCGAAAGCCAGAAGGATTACGGGAATCTGCAGGGTAAAATACTTCCATTTGCGTCCCCGCATGGCCTCCCATGCCTTTACGGGAATCTGCGGGATCGACCATTCGCTGTGGTCGTGTACCAGAAACGGGAAGAGCCAGGTTACCAGTCCTGTAATCAGGCTAAGGAAGGTCACCAAAATCCCGCCGATCGCTTCCAGATTGCCGTCTTCAAAAAGGTACTGGGTGATCCCTGTTACCGCTGCAATGAGCAAACCCACCACAAACGCCACCACAAGAAAGCGAAATCCATCCGAAGAAAAACCGGTCAATGCGTTTTTCATTTCCGTTTCCCCGTGGCGGATCAGCCGAAGCAGATAAATCTGATAGCCGTAATACAACAGACCCCCTGCAATCGCCACAATCAGCATAAACAGAATCATGCCGAGCAGAAAGTCGCCGACCTGAAAAAATGCATCTTCTTGCGGTATTCGCAGCATCGAAGAAACCATGCGGAAGAACCACCCGAAAAAGGTCAGCATGATCAGGATCCCGAACAGAATATACGGAACACCGCCCTTGAAATAATAGCGAAGATTCTCCTTAAGGATCGTCCAGGCTTTTTGTCGTATCCTACTGTTTTCCATCCTCTCCCTCCTTCTACCCCCATACGTACCCGTTCGCTGCGATGACAAACAAAAAAACAGCGCCCGAAAGCGCTGTTTTACATGATCTTTACTTTACGATTCCGCTGACGCTGTATCCGGCTTCCTTAACAGCTGCCGTCAACACGCTCTCCTGCAGATCGTCTCCTTCAACGGTTGCGGTGTTCTCTTCCAGATTCACCTGGACATCGCGAACGCCGTCCAGTTCTTCCAGGGCTTCCTTTACGCGCGCCTGGCAGTGCGAGCAGGTCATTCCTTCAATGTTCAAAATCTTTTCCATAGTATCCTCCTGTGGTTTGGGTTGGGCCGGTTCATCTTCCGGGCCGGTTTCGGGGAGCGGAGCGGCCATTGCTGAAGGCTTCTTTGGGTCCGTTTTTTCCTTCGTTGCAAATCGTCGTTTTTCAAACCGGTTCAGTCGGAGTGCATTCGTGACCACAAAGACCGAACTGATGCTCATTGCCGCGGCGGCAAGCATCGGGTTCATCAGGATACCCGTCGCGGGATACAAAAGGCCCGCCGCCACCGGAATCCCGAGCACATTGTAGAAAAACGCCCAGAACAGATTCTGCTTGATATTTCGGATGGTTGCCCGGCTCAGGTCGATCGATGCAACGAGGTCGGTGAGCGCACTGTTCACCAGCACAATATCCGCCGATTCAATCGCGATATCGGTTCCTGCGCCGATCGCCACGCCGACATCCGCCCGCGCCAGGGCCGGCGCATCGTTGATCCCGTCGCCAACCATGGCCACGCGCCGGCCGTCCGCCTGCACGTCGCGCACCTTTTCTTCCTTGTCGGCGGGAAGTACCTGGGCGAACACGCGGTCAAGCCCTGCGCGCTTCGCAATCGCCTGGGCGGTTTTTTCGTTGTCGCCCGTGAGCATCATTACTTCTATACCCGATTTGTGCAGCGCTTCTATCGCCTGCACGCTGGATTCGCGGATCGGATCCTGCACGGCGATCATCCCGAGCACCTGCGTTCGGTCTGCAAACAGCATCGGGGTTTTGCCCTGCTCGGCCCAGCGGTTCAGGTCTGCCTGCAGCGCATCGGTCCCAATCCCGTGTTCCTTCAGTAAGCGCTGGTTCCCGGCCAGATACATCTGCCCGTCGATTGTGCCTTCAATCCCGAAACCGGAAATCGCCTTGAAATTCTCCACCTTGCCGGGGCGGATCCCCTGCTGTTTGGTATGCGCAAGGATCGCCATCGACAACGGATGTTCCGAAGCCGTCTCCAGTGTGGCGGCAATCTGCAGAAAGTCCGCTTCCGAAATCCCGCCGGCGGTTTTCACATCCGTCACCATCGGTTCCCCGCGGGTAATGGTCCCCGTTTTATCCAGCATTACGGTATCCACACTGTGCAGTACTTCCAGCGATTCCGCCGACTTAATGAGGATCCCTTCACTGGCGCCCTTGCCGGTGCCCACCATGATTGCCACAGGCGTTGCCAGCCCCAGTGCACACGGACACGAAATCACCAGCACCGAAATCGCATTCGTTAGGGCAAATTCCAGTTCACTGCCCAGCAGCATCCAGACAAGCAGCGTGAGCAATGCGATGCCCAGCACAATCGGCACAAAAATGCCGCTGATCTTGTCCGCGAGCTTCGCAATGGGCGCCTTGGTCGCGTTTGCCTCCTCCACCAGGCGCACAATCTGCGCCAGCGTCGTATCCGACCCCACCTGCGTGGCGCGAAAGTCCAGTGTACCCGTCAGATTCACGCTGCCCGAAGTGACCTTGTCATCCGTTTCCACCGCCACGGGAATACTTTCCCCGGTAATGGCGGAAGTATCCAGAGAGCTGCTGCCCGATACCACCACGCCGTCCACCGGCAGGCGTTCCCCCGGTCGGATCCGAATCACATCCTGCACCTGCAGCTGTTCGGTCGGCACATTCACTTCTTCGCCGTCACGTACCACATTGGCCGTTTTCGGGGCCAGATCCAGCAGCTTCGAAAGCGATTCGGTCGTGCGGCTTTTCGCTCTGGCTTCCAGGAATTTCCCCAGGGTAATCAGCGTGAGGATCATCACCGCCGATTCAAAATACAGCTGCATTCCCATTGCATGTACCAGGTCCATATTGCCGGAAGACATCCCGTAGTTAATCCGGTACAGCGCATACACGCCATACAGGACGGCCGCACCCGAACCTACGGCAATCAGGCTGTCCATATTGGGCGAACCGCGAAACAGCGAACGGAATCCCCGCGTGAAATAGCCGCGGTTCAGGATCAGAACCGGAATCGTCAGAAGAAACTGCGTCAGCGCAAAGTTTGCATTGTTTTCCATGCCCGACAAAAAGCCCGGCAGCGGCAGGCCGATCATATGCCCCATCGCGATATACATCAGGGGCAGCATAAACAGGACCGACCACACTACGCGTTTTTTCAGCACACGTGCTTCCTTTTTAAACTGATTCTCTTCCGGCCGGGCTTTTGTCGTCTGTTCGGTGTTCAGCGACGTGGCGGCATAGCCCGCTTTTTCCACCGCCGCAATAATCTGCGGCGAAAGGGCTTCCTCCGCCTGCAGGTTCAGCTTCCCGGTCAGCAGATTCACCTGTACATCTTCTGTTCCCGGTACCTTTTCCACGGCACGCTGTACCGCCGACTGACAGGCGGCACAGGTCATCCCCGTGACTTCATACTGTTGTTTCATCTATCTCATCCCTCCAGGGGTTATCGTGTCATTTTTCGTACGGTTTCCACCAGTTCTTCCACCACACTGTCGTCGCCGTGCGCCAGCTGGCTTTTCACACAGTGCCGGACGTGATTGTCCAAAAGAATATTCTGCACTTCCCGCAGCGCCGCGCGCGACGCGGAAATCTGATGAATAATATCATCGCAATACGCGTCTTCTTCAATCATCTTCTTGATGCCCCGGATCTGTCCCTCAATCCGGTTCAGCCGCGAAAGCATCGGCTTCTGCAACAGCGCCGCCTCCGGATCGGGCTGCTTGTGACAAAGCTTCTCCTCCATGACTCTCATCTCCTCTCTCTATCTATTATATACCCCGTAAGGGTATGTTGAAACCCCCTTGCAACAAAAAAACGCGGTGATCCCGCGTCCAATGTATCAGTGAAATTGTGTCCAAGGAGAAAAAGAGCTTACGTAGAAAAGCATACGGAGCAGCTTTTCGGAGTAAGCTGTTTTTCGACCTATAGACTTTGCTATCCGAATTCAGTGATGGACTGTATCAGATATCTTATTCGGGGCGTGCCTGCTTTTCCAGTACAACCTTGCCCTTGTCATCATAGTACATGCGCTGAATCTCCACGAGATGCGGTACATCATCAATCTTTCGGCACTCCAGCAACCATGCCTGTTTTTCCGTCTTACCGGTGGCTTTCGCCGCCTTTTTCATAATCTTCAGCATCGAATACGGATGCTCCGGCTCTTTGATCGTGATCATGGCGGCATCCGCTTCAAAAGCGGCCTGCACATAATCTTCAAAGTCATCGACACCCAGACCCGGCAGCAGGATATATTCGGTATCATCGGTGATATCTTCTTTGGTTTTCACCTGTTTGGTTTCAAACTGTTTTGCCATGGTCATCAGGGTTGCCAGCAGCGGACGAACGGCTGCCGAGCGGTGCCCGGATGCGATTACGGTATCTTTGTTCTTTACGGCCTCTTCGATTACGTCGGCCTGTTCCTGGGTCATGAACTCCGTCGTGACCAGTTTTTGCAACATCGGATTCATTGTCAGTCTCCTTTCGATTCCTGGGCTCGTTCGAGCCTGTGCTTATAGCGCGCGAGGTTGTTTCTGTCCTCGATTTCCAGTTCATAATCGCCGGCGAGTCCCTCGAGATGATGAACAAACTCATGATACAGCGTTTTTCTCAGCTGCCGGTAGAGCCGTTCCTCGGAGATGCAGGGAAAGCTTTGCCTGAAAGAACCATAGTACAAAGCAATCTGCCGTCCCGTACGATTAGATGTATATTCCCCCAGGACATACAATGCCTGTGTAGGGTCAGATTTGGGATGGAGCTTGGCCTGCGGCAAAAGTACAATGCCTTTGTTCAGTTCTTTGAAGATTTCTCTCGGCAAATCTTCGGCGATTTCATCCAGCATGGCATGCACTTCGTCGATACCGGGAAAAGTCAACCGTCATGCTCCCTTCTCAGCGTCCCTTTTTCATGGATCGGTAACGCTCAATATTCTCTTTGCTCATAAAGTCATAGGCATCCGACAGCTCCTGAAACTTCCG
>ERZ1032871.79-NODE-79-length-14057-cov-11.660477_pt1 | contig 14057 bp, 15 predicted proteins | sample MGYA00519026_ERZ1032871 | MGnify/ENA primary metagenome ERZ1032871 (study PRJEB33719, sample SAMN04262510) | wastewater metagenome | biome: rural village; feature: composting latrine chamber; material: composting feces with ash | place: El Salvador | collected...
TACGAGATCGGTCTCGGCATTCCTGCTGAACCGCTCTTCCGATCTTAGAGTATACCATGATGATGAGCGGCACGGTGACGAGGGCACCCGCGGCCATGATGGAGGCGTAGGGGTACTCGAAGGCGCTCGGCCCGGAGAAGCGGGCGATGGCCACGGTGACCGGCTCGGTGGCGGTCGTCGACAGCTGGCGGGCGAGCATGAACTCGTTCCAGGTGGCGATGAACGCCAGGATCGCCGTGGTGAACAGGGCGGGTGCGGCCAGGGGGAGCAGGACCAGGCGGAAGGCCTGACCGCGGGAGGCGCCGTCGACACGCGCGGCCTCCTCGAGCTCCCACGGCAGCTGCCGGAAGAAGGAGACCAGCGTGTAGATGGTCAGCGGCAGGGCGAAGGAGATGTTCGGGATGATCATCGCCCGGTAGGTGCCGATCCACCCCAGGTCACCGAAGAGCTGGAACAGCGGGGTGACCAGCGCGATGCCCGGGAACATGGAGGCGGCGAGGATGATGCCGGTGACCAGGCCCTTGCCCGGGAAGTTGAGGCGGGCGAGGGCGTAGGCGGTGAACACGCCGACGAGGACGGCGAGCGACGTCGTCGCGATCGAGATGAGCAGTGAGTTGCCGATCGCCCCGAGGAAGTCGTTGCCCTTGTCGGTGGCCAGGGCGTCCTGGAAGTTCTCCAGGGTGACGTGCGTGGGCCACGGGGTGGTGTCGAAGGTGTAGCGCTTGTCGCGCAGCGCGACGATGACCATCCAGTAGAAGGGCGCCAGGCCCCAGAACATGATGAACAGCACTCCCAGGTAGTGCCACAGCGTTGCGCGTCTCATGCCACGACCTCCTCTTCCTTCATCTTCACCTGTTGACGCTTCTTCACTCCCGGGGCCTTCCGGCCCTTGACGCCGCGCTGCCCGGACACGTCCGCCCCGAGGAAGCGGATCATGATGAACGCCACGGCGAAGATGAGCAGGAAGATGAGCGTCGACAGGGCGGAGGCGGAGTTGAAGTTGTTCTGCCGCATGTCCTCGACCACCAGCTGGGAGATGGTGGCGGTGGGGGAGTTGGAGGACGCGGAGATCATGATGACCGGCAGGTCGTACATGCGCAGCGCGTCGAGGGTGCGGAACAGGACCGCCACCATGAGGGCGGGCTTCACCAGCGGCATGGTGATCTGCCAGAACTGTTGCCAGCGGGAGGCGCCGTCGACACGCGCGGCCTCGTAGACGTCCTTGGGGATCATCTGCAGCCCGGCGAGGATGAGCAGCGCCATGAAGGGCGCCGTCTTCCACACGTCGGCGATGATGACGGCGGAGCGCGCCGCCCAGGGGTCCGTCGTCCACGAGATGCTCGTGTCGAACAACGAGTTGACGATGCCGCGGTCGGCGAAAATGAACTGCCACAGCTTCGCGGTGACGGCGGTGGGGATGGCCCACGGGATGAGCACGGCGGCGCGGACCAGACCACGGCCGCGGAACTCGCGGTTCATCACCAGCGCCATGAACATGCCCAGGATGGTCTCCAGGGTGACGGTCACCACCGTGAAGAACAGGGTGATCCGCACGGCCGGCCAGAAGTCGGTGGCCAGGACACCCGGGGGACACGTCGAGACGTTTCCGGAGGGGGACATGCACCGGTTGGACAGCCAGTACAGGTAGTGGTCGAAGCCGGCGAAGCCACCCTCGACGAAGAGACCCGTGGTCGGGTCGAGGGATCTGTCCGCCTGGAAGGACAGGAAGATCGCGCGGAGGATCGGGTAGCCGATGACGATGGCCAGGACGATGAGCGCGGGGGCGATCAGCCAGGCCGCCGAGCGGGCCTGACCGGCACGTGTGTTCATGTGCGGCTCCTTCGGATAAGTGTTACATCCCACAGAACCACAAAAGACCCGCCCGAGGGGGCAGGTCTTAGCGGTGTTGCTTATCGACGCTTACGCAGTCGCTTAGTTGGAGGCCTGCTCGATGGCAGCCTTCATGTCGGCGGTGGCGTCGTCGACGGACTTACCGGCGGTCAGGGCAGCGTAGGCGTTGTCCTGGATCGCCTTGGAGATGGCGGTGTAGAACGGGGAGACCGGACGCGGGGCGGCGTTCTCCAGGGACTCCTTGAGGGCCGGCAGGTACGGGAACTGCTCGACCAGGGCCTCATCCTCGTAGATGGAGGCGAGGACCGGCGGGAAGGAGGCCTCGGCGAAGGAGGTCTGGTTCTCCTCGTTGATGATGAACTGGATGAAGTCGAGAGCGGTGCGCTTGTTCTCGGAGTTGATGTTGATGCCGTTGTTGTAGCCACCCAGGGTGGAGACACCGACACCGTCCTGGCCGACCAGCGGCTGGACCTCGAAGTTGCCCGCGACCTCGGAGGTCTCGCCCTCCGCGTTGGTGAACATGTACGGCCAGTTGATGGCGTAGGCGGTCTCGCCACCGACGAAGGCCAGGTTGGTCTCCTCCTCCGTGGCGGAAGTGGAGGCGGAGGCGATGGTGCCGTTCTCGTAGGCGTCGACCAGTGCCTGCAGGCCTGCCTTGGCCTCGTCGGAGTCGACGGTGACCTCACCGGCATCGTCGAGGACGGAGCCGCCCCAGCCCTCCATGAAGCCGACGGTGTTGACGGTCAGGCCCTCGTACTGCTTGAGCTGCAGGGTGAGGCAGTCGCTCTCGATGTCGGCGCAGGACGCCTCGAGCTCGGCCCAGTTGGTCGGGGCCTCCGGGATGATCTCGGTGTTGCGGAACAGCAGCTGGCCGTTGGTGTTCTGCGGCAGAGCGTAGAGGGTGCCGTTGTAGGTGGCGGAGTCGACGGTGGACTGCAGCAGGTCGGAGGTGTCGACCTCGAGGTCACCGGTCAGCGGGGCCAGCCACTGGTTGGCGGCGAAGTCGGCGGTCCAGATGACGTCGAGAGCCATGACGTCGTAGTCGGAGTTGCCGGCCTGCAGGGACTGGACCAGGGTCTCGCGCTGAGCGTCGGCCTCACCGGCGAGTTCGGAGAGGGTGACCTCCTCGTCCGGGTGCTCCGCGTTCCACTTCTCGATGATCGGGATGATCTTGTCGGTGTCGTTCTTGCCCATGGCGAAGGTGATCGGGCCGCGACCCTCCTCGGAGTCCGAGGCCGCCTCGGTGGCGGTGGTGGTGTCCGTGGCGGTGGTGGTCTCGTCGGTGCCGCCGTCGTCGGCGCAACCTGCGAGAACCACGGTGGAGACGATGGCGAGGGCGGCCAGGGAACGGCCCGGACGCTTCAGTGCGATGTTCATGTGTAATTCACCTTTCAGGAACTATGCGTGCCCCCAAATGTAGTGATTCAGGTAATATCTGCGGCCGTATTTGGCCTTGATCACCCCCTGCTGGGGGTGGGAATCAGAGTCGGTTCCCGGAGGACGGATCGAAGCGGTGGGCCTGCGCCGGATCGAAGGCGAACGTCACCGGCGCACCGCGCGGCGGCACGTCCTGCTCCGCCAGCCGGGCGACGATGCGGACCCCCTCGCTGGAGGCGTAGACATAGGACTCCGACCCGAGCTCCTCGACGAGGTCGACGATGCCCTCACGGCTCACCCAGCCGTCGGGAACCTGCTCCTCGGCGACCACGCGCATCGCCTCCGGGCGCACGCCGAGCGTCACGCCGTCGCCGGGGAAGAGGTTCATGGAGGGGGAGCCGATGAAGCCGGCGACGAACTCGTTGACCGGGGCGTCGTACAGCTCGCGTGGGGGAGCTACCTGCTGGAGGATGCCGTCCTTGAGCACCGCCACGCGGTCGCCCATGGTCATGGCCTCGACCTGATCATGGGTGACGTACACGGTGGTGGTTCCCAGGCGACGCTGCAGGGCGGCCAGCTCGGCGCGGGTCTGCACGCGCAGCTTGGCGTCGAGGTTCGACAGCGGCTCATCCATGAGGAACACCTTGGGGTCACGCACGATCGCGCGGCCCATGGCCACGCGCTGGCGCTGACCGCCGGACAGGTCCTTCGGCTTGCGGTCGAGGAACTCCTCGAGGCCCAGCATCTCCGCGGCGTTTTGCACCCGCTGCCTGATCTCACTCTGCGGCATCTTCGCCAGCTTGAGGGCGAAACCCATGTTCTTCGCGACGCTCAGGTGCGGGTACAGGGCGTAGTTCTGGAAGACCATCGCGATGTCCCGGTCGCCCGGCTCCACGCCGGTGACGTCCTTGCCGTCGATGAGCAGGTGCCCGGATTCCACCGGCTCCAGCCCCGCCAGGGCGCGGAGGGTCGTGGACTTACCGCAGCCCGAGGGGCCCACCAGAACGAGAAACTCGCCGTCCGCGATCTCCAGATCCAGGTCCTGGACCGTCGGGCGCTCAGCACCGGGGTAGCGGATGGACACCTTGTCGAATGTGACCGTTGCCATGTGTGAACGATAACACCGTGACTGCCTGCGGCGGCGTCGATAAGCGCGGGTCAGAAAGATCCCCGACTACAGCCGCACGGTCACCTTCTCGGCGGCCGCGATCTCCGCGAGGCGCTCCGCGTCGACCATGCCGGCGACGACCACGGCGGATCCCCCGGCCGAGAGCGGCTCCAGAACGGACCTGACGAGGCCGTCCTCGGAGGTCCACCCGGTGGAGAGGACGCGCTCGGGGCCACCGGCGGCGACGACGACGTCGATGAGCGCGGGGGCGGGGCCGTAGAAGTCGTCGCCGTAGAAGCGGACGGTGGGGCCGAAGTCGACGGCGCCGGCGGGCAGCTGGCCGCCGGATTCGACGACTCCGCGGCCAAAGGGGTCGTCGGTGACCAGGACGATGTCACGCCCCTGCCCGGTCCACCGCTCGAAGGAGTCGGGGGAGGTGAAGACGACGTCCCCGTCGCCGTCGAAGCCCCACTCCACCTCGGCGGCCAGCGCCCCGAGGGCGATGGCGACGGACTGCCAGCTCACGGGCAGATCGATGACGATGCGGGAGGTGGAGTCGAGGTCGAGTTCCTCGAGCAGCATGTTGCCGACCTTCGCTGCCCAGTTGTCCAGCGTCAGGGCCGAGAAGTCGAGTCGGGCGCCGGTGGATTCGTTGTAGACGGTCAGGCGCGGCGCGGAGGGATCGGTCCGAAGCAGGTGTGCGAGAAGCTCCATGCCGCCCCATCGTAGGCAGATGGCGACATCAATGCTCGTATAAGTGCCCACGCATAATCAGTTTCGCGTACCTTAGGGGACAGCCCTGCTCCAAAAAGTGCAGACAACTAACCGGAAAGCTTCCTCGTGCCCGACCCCGCGCCCCGCACCATCAGCATCGTCATCCCGTGCCTCAATGATGCGCATCTGCTGCGCCGTTGCCTGGCCTCGCTCCATGCGCAGGAGACACCGGCCGACGAGATCATCGTGGTGGACAACGGGTCGACGGATGACACGGCGACCGTCGCGGCGCAGACCGGGGCCCGCGTCATCACCGAACCGCGCCGCGGCATCACCTGGGCCACGCACGCCGGTTTCGACGCGGCGGAAGGCGACATCCTCGCGCGTGTCGACGCCGACGTACATGCCCCCGCGGACTACCTCACCCGTCTTCACGCCGCGTGGGACGCCGCGGACCGCTCCCCGGGGCGTCGGGTGGTCGGGGTGACCGGCGTGGCCCGCTTCGAACTGCCCGGGTGGCGGGGGGACCTGGCCAGCGCCACCTACCTGTCCGCCTACCGCCGTTCCGTCGGGTCGGCCCTTGGGCACCACCCGCTGTTCGGCACCAACTACTCCGTGCGCCGCGACTGGTGGCAGACGATCCGGCCCCGCCTCGACTCGGCGGACACGTTCTCTCACGAGGACATGCAGATGTCCTTCGAGGTCCGCCCCGATGAGACGGTGTGGTACCAGCCGGACCTCACTCTCGACATGGACGCCCGCCCGCTCCACGGCGCGCGCCAGACCGTCCGGCGTTTCCACCGCGGGATGCACACGATCCTCCGGGCGTGGCGGCACCATCCACCCCATCGGCGCCTGGCGGCCCGCGGACTGCTCGGCGAACGAATGAAGGAGGTGCTGGCATGACCCTCCAGGAACGGGTGAACGCGAGCATGGCGTTGTTGAACGACTACGTGGCGTCGATAAGCACGGTCGCACCGGCCTCCTCGCCGCTGCTGGACCACGCCTACCGGGGAGTGTCCACGTTCGCGCTGGGCGGGAAGCACCTGCGCGCCCGGCTCGTGCACATCGCCGCCGGGCAGGTGACCGGGGAGCAACTGGAGGCGGCGACCGTGTTCGGGGCGTGCGTCGACATGATGCACGGGGCGTTCCTCATCCACGACGACATCATCGACCGGGACGACACCCGCCGCGGCCACCCCACCGTGCACGCCGCCGTCCGGGACGAGTTCGGCGACGCCCATCTGGGAACGTCGATAGCCATCACCACCGGTGACCTGGGGCTCAACAGCGCGATCGGCATCCTCATCGACTCCCGCCTGGACGACACCCTCGTGCGGGACGCCCTGCGCATCCTCAACGCCGCCGCGCAGCAGACCATCGTCGGGGAGGTCCTCGACATCGCGCACTCCATCAGCGACCCGGATCCGGAGCTCGTGCGTCTGAGCAACCACCTCAAGACCGCCGACTACAGTTTCGGGGCCCCGCTCAAGCTCGGCGCGCTGGCGGCCGGCCGGGACCCGGCTCCGATGGAACCCATCGCCCGCGAGCTGGGGCGTGCCTACCAGGCCGCCGACGACATCGCCGGGACAGTCGGGCAGAGCGTGGAAACCGGCAAACTCGCCGGTGGGGACGTCCTCCACGGTCGCGCGACGCTCATGACCATGCGCATGGAGGACGGTGCGGACGCCGACCCGCTGCGCCTGGCCGAGATCATCGCCGATGTGGTGGGGGAGGGTCAGGCCCATCTGGACGTGGCGCGTACGCTCATCGACAAGGCTGTGCTGGAGCCCGGGATCCGGGAGGATCTGCACGAGGTGACCGACCGGATCGAAGGGATGCTGCGTACCTATGCCTGAGTTCGACTACCTCAACCGCTACGACCGGATGGCCGTCAAGGCCGCGCACAAGGTCATCTCCTCGTACTCGACGAGTTTCTCCCTGGCCACGGGACTGCTGTCGCCGAGCGTGCGCCGCGACATCCGCAACCTTTACGCCATGGTGCGCATCGCCGACGAGATCGTCGACGGCACCGTCGAGGCCGCGGGTGCCAGTCACCGCGAATGCGAGCAGCTTCTCGACGACTACGAGGCCGCCGTTCTCGCCGCCCCCGCGCAGCGTTTCCACGTCGACCCGGTCCTCCACGCCTACGCCCAGACCGCGCGGCGCTGTGACTTCGACCCCGCCCACGTGCGCGCGTTCTTCGCCTCCATGCGCCGCGACCTCACCCAGTCCAGCCACGACCAGGGCAGTTTCGACGAGTACGTCTACGGATCCGCCGAGGTCATCGGCCTGCTGTGCCTGCAGGCCTTCCTCGTCGATCACCCGGTGACGGACGCGGAGCGGCGGCGTCTGGAGGCCGGAGCCCGCGCCCTGGGGTCGGCGTTCCAGAAGGTCAACTTCCTCCGCGATCTCCGTGAGGACGCCGGCGTGCTGGGCCGCAGCTACTTCCCCGGCGTCGACATCACCTCGCTCACGGAGGACGACAAGTCCCGGCTCGTCGCCGAGATCAGAGACGAGCTTGCCGACGCCGCGTCCGTCATCCCCCTCCTCCCGCCGACGGCGCGCGCCGGGGTCCTCGCCGCGACCAACCTGTTCGCCGAGCTCAACGAGCGTATCGACGCCACCCCCGCCGCCGAACTGGCCCGGCGGCGGATCAGCGTTCCCCGTCGCACCAAGGCCGCCATCCTCGCGAAAGCCGTGGCCCGCTCCTCCCGTATGAAAGAAGGACGATCATGACCCGGACCGCACTGGTCATCGGAGCCGGCGTCGCCGGCCTGGCCACCGCCGCCCTGCTGGGCAAGGAGGGGTACGAGGTGACCGTCGTCGAGAAGCTCGACACCGTCGGCGGACGCGCCGGGGACCTCACCGTCGAGGAGTTCCCCGGCTTCCGCTGGGACACCGGCCCCTCCTGGTACCTCATGCCCGACGCGTTCGAGCATTTCTTCCGACTGATGGGGACGACCAGCGAGGAGCAGCTTGACCTCGTCGACCTCACCCCCGCCTACCGGCTGTTCCCCGAGCGTGGCGCGCCCGTCGACGTGCCCAGCGGGGTCGACGAGGCCGCGGAGCTCTTCGAGTCGATTGAGCCCGGGGCGGGGCAGCGGCTGCGGGACTATCTCGACAGCGCCGGCGACTCCTACCGGATCGCCCTCGACCGCTTCCTCTACACGACGTTCTCCGCGTTGAAGCCGCTCGTCCACCGCGACGTGCTCACCCGGGCGGGGACGCTCGCGCGGCTGCTCACGGGCTCGCTGCAGGACTTCGTTGACAAGCGCTTCCACGACACCCGCCTGCGTCAGATCCTCACCTACCCGGCGGTGTTCCTCTCCTCACGCCCCGAGTCCACTCCGGCCCTCTACCACCTCATGAGCCACACCGACCTGGTGCAGGGCGTGCGGTACCCGGTCGGCGGTTTCACCTCCGTCGTCGAGGCCTTCCACCGACTGGCTCTGGAACAGGGGGTGCAGTTCCGGATGAACACGCAGGTCACGGCGATCACGACCGTCGATAAGCGGGCCACCGGGCTCCGAGTCCGCACCGCCGAGGGGCAGCTCGAGGAGCTGAGCGCCGACATCGTCGTCTCCGGTGCGGACCTCCACCACACCGAGACCCGGCTCCTGCCCGCCGAGCTGCGGACCTACCCGGAGAAGTACTTCGCGAAGCGCGACCCCGGCATCGGCACGGTGCTGGTCATGCTCGGCGTGACGGGGCGCCTGCCGCAGCTCGTCCACCACAACCTGCTGTTCAGCGAGGACTGGTCCACCGACTTCGCCGCCGTCTTCGACGGCCCACAACCGGAACGCCCGCTCGACGCCTCCCAGTCGATCTACGTGTCCATGCCCTCCGCCACCGAGGAGGGGGTCGCGCCGCCGGACCACGAGAATCTTTTCGTCCTCGTGCCCGTGCGTGCCGACGCCTCCCTCGGCCACGGCAGCCTGTTCCGCGGATCCGGTACCCCGGCCGTCGAGGCCATCGCCGACGCCGCCGTCGACCAGATCGCCGCGTGGGCCGGCATCCCCGATCTGGCGGAGCGCATCGTCACCCGCCACACCGTCGGCCCCGCCGACTTCGCCGAGCGCTACCACGCCTGGAGCGGCGGTTCGATCGGTCCGGCGCACACGCTCAGGCAGTCCGCGTTCCTCCGCGGCCGCAACGTCTCCGGGAAGGTGGCGAGGCTCTACTACGCGGGCGCGACGACCGTACCCGGGGTCGGTGTGCCGATGTGCCTCATCTCCGCAGAGAACGTCATCAAGCGGCTGCGTGGCGACTCGAGCCCCGGGGCCCTGCCGGAGGTGGGTGCGTGAGCGCCGCGTATCTGACCATCCTGCTGGTGACCCTGGGCTGCATGGTCCTGTGCGACTGGCGGTGGCGCCTCGCCTTCTTCCACGACGCCCGCCGCGCCGCACTCCTCTCAGTGGTGGTGGTCGGGGCATTCCTCGTGTGGGACGCCCTGGGCATCGTCACCGGATCGTTCTATCGCGGTGCCTCCGACTACATGACGGGCATCGAACTCGCCCCCGAGATGCCGATCGAGGAGCCGATCTTCCTGTTCTTCCTCACCTACCTCACCATCAACCTCACCTCCGGTGCGCGCCTGCTTCTCGACGCCCGCGCCAGGCAGGTGAGTGCATGACCTATCTGCTCATCAGCGTCCCCTTTCTCATCCTCGGTGCGGCCGTCGCCTGGTGGCGCCGCGGTGCGGTGCCCCGCCAGTGGGCCGTCACCGGCCTGGTCATGGCCGTCCTGCTGGTGCTCACCGCCATCTTCGACAACGTGATGATCTGGGCGGCGCTCGTCGGCTACGGCGAGGAGCAGCGCCTGGGCCTCCAGCTGGGCCTGGTGCCGGTGGAGGACTTCTTCTACCCCGTGTTCGCCGCGCTGGTCATCCCCGCGCTGTGGACGGGAAGGGGACGGCGATGAGGATGCTGCGCGGCATTCTCGCCGCCTCCCGCCCCATCAGCTGGGTGAACACCGCCTTCCCCTTCGGTCTGGCGTACCTGCTGGTGGTCGGCGACCTCGACTGGCTGTTCTGGGTCGGCGTCGTGTTCTTCCTCATCCCGTACAACATCGCGATGTACGGGATCAACGACGTCTTCGACTACGAGTCCGACATCCGCAATCCCCGCAAGGGCGGTGTCGAGGGGGCCATCCTGCCGACGTCCATGCACGCCCCGCTTCTCTGGGCCTCGGCGTTGACGACGTTGCCGTTTCTCGTCGTCATGTACGCCTCCGGCACGTGGCAGTCGGCGTTCTGGCTGACACTGTCCATGGCGGCGGTGGTGGCGTACTCGGCCCCGCCCATGCGCTTCAAAGAACGCCCGGTGCTCGATTCCGCCACATCCGCGGCGCATTTCGTCACCCCGGCGATCGTCGGCGCGACAATCCGGGTGGGGGAGCTGCCCGTCTATTTCTGGGTCGCCGTCGGTGCATTCTTCCTGTGGGGCATGGCCAGCCACGCCCTCGGGGCCGTGCAGGACGTCAAGGCCGACCGCGAGGGTGACCTCTCGTCGATAGCCACCGCCTTCGGCGCCCGCCTGACGACCCGCCTGGCCGCCGGCGCCTATCTGGTGGCCGCACTGCTGCTTTTCCTGCTGCCCGCCCCGGGGTGGATCGTCGGTATCGCCGGACTGGGCTACGTGACGAACACCCTGCGCTTCCGGAACATCACCGACGACACCTGCGAGAGTGTCAACCGCGCCTGGCGGGTGTTCCTGTGGCTCAACTATCTCGTCGGCGCGATCGTCACGGTGTCTCTGGCGACGGTGTATCTCTAGGGGCCCGTGGGAGGAACTCGACCGCGGTTCGGCCACTTACGGGTGGTTCAAACACCCCCTAAGTGGCCGAACCGCGGTACACTCGCCGGGCTCTTTCAGGGGTGGTTTCCGGAAATCGTGGCGGGGGTCACGTGAACCGGACATCATGGGGGCACCGAGCCCTCAACGCTGTGACCTGAAAGGACCCGCCATGCAGCCGACCTCCGACCACCCCTACTCGATGGCCAAGCGCGCCGGCGACTTCATCTTCGTCTCCGGGGCCCTGTCCGTGGACAGGGACTACCAGCCGGTGGAGGGCCGCAGGGAGGCTCTCGCGGCCGCGTTGGAGCGCATGACCGAGCGCCTGGCCACCGCGGGCGGCGAGCTCAAGGACCTGGTCAAGCTCACCTACTTCGTCACCGACATCACCCTGCGGGAGGAGGCCAACGAACAGTTCTCCGAGCACTTCGCGCAGGCCCGCCCGGCCCGGACCTTCCTCGAGGCCTCGCGCCTGCCTTACGGCGCGACGGTGGAGATCGACGCGATCGCGTACGTGGGAGAGTAGCGGGCTAGTTCACACAGCGCGGACCGTCGCCGCCGGCGTCGATCTCCGGGAAAACGGGGCGATCGTTACCGAGTACCCGCCGGGGGTCAGGCCGGCCCGGCACAGGTTCCTCACCCGCAACCGTTTGGTCGCCGGGCTGACCGGGGCGACGGTGCTGGTGGAGGCGGGGTGGCGTTCGGGGGCGCGCAACACCGCCGGCTGGGCCAGAAACATGAACCGTCCGGTCGGGGCGGTGCCGGGGCCGGCGACGGCGGCGTCGTCCACGGGTTGCCACGACGCGATTCGGCAGGGGGACGCGGTGCTGGTGACCAGTCCGGAACACATTCTCGGCCTGTACCGGGGCATCGGCGCCGTCGACGAGGACGCGCAGTTGGAGTTGGATTGGGCCGCCGATCCCGTGCAGGCGCTGGGCCGCAATGAGCTGCGGGTCTACGACGCCACCCCGATGGCCGGGGTCGGGGAAGGCGGGGGCGCCGATACCGCGGCCATCGCGGCAGAGGCCGCGCTGACGTTGCCGTTAACCATGCATCTGCTGCTGGCCCTCGAGAGAAAGGGCCTGGTGGTCCGCGAGGGGAGTACGTGGCGAAGGGCGAGGTAGGGGCGCTTCGAAGAATGGGGGAAAACTGGGGGTTGCGACTGCCGTAAGGCTATGTAAAATAGGCCAGGCAAGCCTAAGTGAGAGGTCGATACGGGCTGGTGTCGGCCACTCTTCCCGCTAACGGCGGGCCGGACGAGGGCGTCGTGTCTTCAGGGGTCGCGACGGCCACCCGGCTCACCGGGGTAGGGTCTTGCATCATGGGTGAGGCACTGACGACGGCTTCCGGAGGGCCCGCGGATCACGCGGACCGCCGGGGGTCGTCGTCGCCGCTTTCCGACGCATTGTCCCCGAACCTCGAGGCGGTGCTGGGAGACTTCCTCGATCACCTCGAGCACGTCCGGGGACTCGCGCCGCGCACCATCCGCGCGTATCGGGCCGACCTCGTGCCCTTGCTCGCGGGCATCGACGACATCGGCGAACTTGACGTTCGCGTCATCCGGGCCCACCTCGGCGCCAAACATCGGGCGGGTGCGGCCCGCTCGTCCCTGGCCCGGGCGGTGACCTCCATCCGCCGGTTCGGGGCATGGGCGGTCTCGGCGGGGCTTCTCGACGTCGATCCCGCCGCCCGCGTCACCGGCCCCCGCCCGCATCGCCACCTTCCGGAGATCCTCACCGTCGACCAAGCCGACGCCATGCTCGACGGGAAGTGGGGAGAGGGAGAGGCCGCCTCCGACGAGGCCGCCACTCCCGCACAGCGGGCGCTGGCCCTGCGGGACCGGGCGATGATGGAGATTCTCTACGCGGCAGGAATCCGCGTAGGCGAGTTGTGCGCGCTCGACATCGGCGACGTCGATCTCGCCCGCGGCACCCTCACCGTCACGGGCAAGGGAGATAAGCAGCGCACCGTCCCCTTCGGTGAACCCGCGGCCCGCGCCATCGAGAACTGGATCAGCGCCCGCGACGAGGTGGCCGTCGGCGAGGGGAAGGCCCTGTTCCTCGGGGCCCGCGGCGGTCGGCTGGATCCCCGTCAGGCCCGCCGCATCGTCCACGCGGTGACGTCGGAGGCCGGGGCGGACCTTTCCCCGCACGGGCTGCGTCACACCGCGGCCACGCACATGGTCGAAGGCGGCGCTGATCTGCGCGTCGTGCAGGAGATGCTGGGCCACGCGTCGCTGGGCACGACGCAGATCTACACCCACGTCTCCACCGACCGGCTGCGCGAGGCGCACCGCCGGGCCCACCCCCGGGCGTGAGCGGGCCCTTTCCTTCGCCCCTCACTCCACGGGTTTCAGCACGATCGGCCTGAGCCACAGCAAATCCAGCGGATTGAGGTAATCCCGACCCCGCAGCGCGCCCCAATGCAGGCCGGGGTCTGGGTCGGCCTCCAACGTCCCGATCACGTCACCCCGGCGCACCCGGTCACCGCGCGCCACCGACCACCGCACCGGCTGATACGTGGTGCGGATGCCGTCGGCGTGCATCACCGACACCGTCGGCGTCCCCGCCACCATCCCGGCGAAGTGCACGACACCGTCACCCGAGGCTCGCACGGTCGATCCGATCGGCGCCGCCAGATCCACGCCCCGGTGTCCGGGCAGCCAGCGTTCGGCCGGCGGATCATGGTGCTTGACGACGTCGCCCGGCACCGGTTTGGCGTGCTCGATCGCGGAGATGCTGCCGGAACGAGGGGCGGCATCGGCCGCCGTGGATTCCGGAATGACGGGAATGCAGGCGAAGAACGAGCAGCACAGGACAATGCACAGACACCGGGCCGGCGTTCGAATGGCCGTATGTTGTAGTGGCGCGGTCACGGCCTCAGATGACCGTGAAGGCGGGCCGTCGTCAAGCGAAAAAGTCCGGCCCCGACGCCAGATTGTGGATGAAAACCGACCTGTGGATGAGCCCGTTGGCGGCACCAGCGGCGTTGCGCTAAACTACCCCCCGCAGTGTGCCCGGACGACCTGGGTGCGCTGACTTCGCGCGCCGCACATCGCAGCCCGCGTCGCCGGGTGCCCGGTCACAACCGGGAGGCGACGCAAGTTCCAGCGGCGCCAGGGTGCGGAGAAAACCCGCACGCGACATCAACCGAACATCAATCAGAAAGCGAGGAAGGGAAGCAGCCGCGGTCCTAGTCAGACCGGACGAGAG
>ERZ1032871.80-NODE-80-length-13855-cov-9.321014_pt1 | contig 13855 bp, 13 predicted proteins | sample MGYA00519026_ERZ1032871 | MGnify/ENA primary metagenome ERZ1032871 (study PRJEB33719, sample SAMN04262510) | wastewater metagenome | biome: rural village; feature: composting latrine chamber; material: composting feces with ash | place: El Salvador | collected...
CGACGATCGGGGCGGGCGTCTGGTTGACCTGGCCGCGGCGGGCGGAGTTGGTCACCCAGCCGTCCGGATTCTCCGGCATGCGGACCGGGAAGTTCGTGGCGCGGGCCTCCATGCCCATGAAGGTATGGGCGTCGACCTCGCGGACCGGACCACCCTCCGGGGCGCCGGGTTCATAGGTGCACAGGCCGGTGGCGCCGACGCTCACGACCATGAGCACGACGATGAGGGCCAGGGACAGGAACATGTCCCGCCCGTCCTGAAAAATCCGGGGCTTCTCCGCTGCAGACACGCGCCCAAGTATGTCAGAAGCAGGCCCGATGCGGAATTCTCTGTGCCGGGTGCCTCACACCCCCCTCTTTCGGGTGGGCAAACCAACACGAACAGGCCCGAGTGGTGGAACAATAATTGGGAGGCGGGTGGAGCGTGGATCCACGTCATCCCCACCGCCTTGAGAAGCACGCTGTCACACACCCAACCCGCCTGCAGGAGGCCGTTGACCATGAATGCACCCCGTACGGAAGCACCCGACCGTAACCTCGCGATGGAGCTCGTCCGTGTCACTGAGGCAGCGGCACTCGCTTCGGGACGTTGGGTCGGCCGTGGCATGAAGGAGGAGGGCGACGGTGCCGCCGTCGACGCGATGCGTCAGCTCATCAACTCCGTGAACATGAACGGTGTCGTCGTCATCGGCGAGGGCGAGAAGGATGAGGCCCCGATGCTGTTCAACGGCGAGAACGTGGGCACCGGCGAGGGCCCGGAGGTCGACATCGCGGTCGACCCGGTCGACGGCACCACCCTCATGGCCGAGGGCCGCCCGAACGCCATCTCCGTCATCGCCGCCGCTGACCGCCACTCCATGTACGACCCGTCCGCCGTGTTCTACATGGACAAGATCGCCGTGGGCCCGGAGGCCGCCGGCGTCGTCGACATCGAGGCCCCGGTCGCCCACAACATCAACGCCGTGGCCAAGGCCAAGGGCATCGCCTCCTCCGACGTGACCGTCATCGTGCTGGACCGCCCGCGCCACGTCGAGCTCATCACCGACATCCGCCGCGCCGGTGCCAAGGTCCGCCTCATCCGCGACGGTGACGTCGCCGGTGCCATCGCCGCCGCGCAGGACACCAACTCCATCGACATCGCCATGGGCATCGGCGGCACCCCGGAGGGCATCATCACCGCCTGCGCCCTCAAGTGCATGGGCGGCGAGATCCAGGGCAAGCTGTGGCCGATCGACGACGCCGAGGCAGGCCGCGCCCGCGACGCCGGCCACGACCTCGACCGTGTCCTGGGCATCAACGACCTGGTCTCCTCTGACAACTGCTTCTTCGCCGCCACCGGCGTGACCAACGGCGACATGCTGCGCGGCGTCTCCTACCGTGCCAACGGCGCGACGACCCGTTCCCTGGTCATGCGTTCCAAGTCCGGCACCGTCCGCTTCGTGGAGTCCCGCCACCAGCTGGCCAAGCTGCAGGAGTACTCCGTCGTCGATTACTCCAAGGATCCGTCCGCCTAGCCCGGAGATTTCGGCCATACTGTGAGGGGGCCTTCCCCGGCGCCCTCTCCGCAGTAGTTGTACCCCGCCGGGCCAGTTTCCCACGTCCTAACTACAGATACTTAAGGTGGTTATCCATGACCGAGCAGGAATTCCGCATCGAACACGACACCATGGGTGAGGTCAAGGTCCCGGTGAACGCACTGTGGCAGGCCCAGACCCAGCGTGCCGTGGAGAACTTCCCGATCTCCGGCCGCGGCCTCGAGTCCGCCCAGATCCGCGCCATGGGTCTGCTGAAGGCCGCCTGCGCCATCGTCAACAAGGAGCGTGGCCTTCTTCCGGCCGAGCAGGCCGACGCCATCGTCGCCGCGGCCAAGGAGATCGCCGACGGCCAGCACGACGCCGAGTTCCCGATCGATGTCTTCCAGACCGGTTCCGGTACCTCGTCCAACATGAACACCAATGAGGTCATCGCGTCCATCGCCAAGAAGAACGGCGTCGAGGTCCACCCGAACGACCACGTCAACATGGGTCAGTCCTCCAACGACACCTTCCCGACCGCCACTCACGTGGCCGCCACCGAGGCCGCCGTCAACGACCTCATCCCGGGCCTCAAGGTCCTCCACGAGTCCCTGGCCAAGAAGGCCGTGGAGTGGAAGGAGATCGTCAAGTCCGGTCGTACCCACCTCATGGACGCCGTCCCGGTCACCCTGGGCCAGGAGTTCGGTGGCTACGCACGTCAGATCGAGCTGGGCATCGAGCGCATCGAGGCCACCGTCGAGCGTCTCGGCGAGCTGCCGATCGGCGGCACCGCCGTGGGTACCGGCCTCAACACCCCGGCCGACTTCGGCGCGAAGGTCACCGAGGAGCTCAAGTCCCTCACCGGTATCCAGGAGCTGTCCGAGGCCAAGAACCACTTCGAGGCGCAGGCCAACCGCGACGCCCTCGTCGAGTTCTCCGGCGCCATGCGCGTCGTGGCCGTCTCCCTGTACAAGATCGCCAACGACATCCGCCTCATGGGCTCCGGCCCGCTGACCGGTTTCGCCGAGATCCACCTGCCGGACCTGCAGCCGGGCTCCTCCATCATGCCGGGCAAGGTCAACCCGGTCCTGTGTGAGACCGCCACCCAGGTCTCCGCCCAGGTCATCGGCAACGACGCCGCCGTCGCCTTCGCCGGCACCCAGGGCCAGTTCGAGCTCAACGTCTTCATCCCGGTCATGGCCCGCAACGTGCTGGAGTCCTCCCGCCTGCTGGCCAACACCGCCCGCGTCTTCGCGGAGCGTCTCGTCGACGGCATCGAGCCGAACGAGGAGCGCATGAGGACCCTGGCCGAGTCCTCCCCGTCCATCGTCACCCCGCTGAACTCGGCGATCGGTTACGAGAACGCCGCCAAGGTCGCCAAGACCGCTCTGGCCGAGGGCAAGACCATCCGCCAGACCGTCATCGACATGGGCTTCGTCGACGGTGACAAGCTCACCGAGGAGGAGCTGGACAAGCGCCTCGACGTCCTCGCGATGGCCAACACCGACCGCGACTAGTCGCCCGCTTGCCGACGCCCCGTCAGCCCCACCCGGGCCGGCGGGGCGTCGCCGCGTCTGCTGCCGCCCCACCGCTCCCCGCCCCGGCGAATTCACGCGGTCGAATTCACCCTGCCCCGGGGCTCCGGGGCAGTCCTTTCGACGGGGTGAATTCGCCGCGGCCCCGAGGGGTACATGGATCGGTTGATTCGCGCCCGTCGGCTGGGCTCCCCCGCGCTCCCCGGCCTAGGGTGGAATTGTATTCATCCTCGAGACGTGGGACGTGATTGTTCGTGAAGACCCTGTACAACCTGGCGCTGACCTGGCTCATCCTAGGCCTGGTGGCCGGCGTGTTCTACCGCGAGTGGACGAAGTTCGCCGGGTTCACCGGCGACACGCAGCTGTCGACGCTGCACACCCACATGCTCACCCTCGGTGTCATCGTGCACCTGGTGCTGCTGGCCCTCGACCGCGGTTTCGCGCTCACCGGGCACAAGCTGTTCACTGGGGCGATCTGGGTGTACAACGGCGGCCTGGCGCTGACGGTGACGCTCATGACGGTGCGTGGCCTGCTGCAGGTCGACGGCGGTGAGCCGCCGCTCCCGGACGCCGCGATCTCCGGTATGGCGGGCCTCGGCCACATCATCATGACCCTCGGACTGGCCCTGCTGTTCAAGGTCCTTTCGGACCAGATCAACCGGGTGTCGGTGGCGGAGCGTCAGAACCCGGGGTCGCCGTCGGCGGCCATGAGCTCGAGCAGGTAGGGCGTCGGGGTGATCTTCAGTTCGCGGGCCTCCTGATCGAAGGAGGTCAGCGTGGTCACCTCGCCCTCGTGCCACATGTGCAGCAGCGGGGAGACCGCGTGCGCCCCGTCGACCGCCACCTGCGCGGCGACGGGGGCCAGTCGTCCCAGGCCCTCGAGGAGGTCCTCGCCGGTGCTGATCTCGCGGACGAGCAAGATGTGGCGGGTGGGCATGGCGAACAGGATGCCGCGGGAGTGGTCGAGGTCGGGGGCCCAGGCGTCGAGAAGCTCGGGGAAGAGCACGGGGCCGGTGGCCATGTAGTAGCTGCCGGACTCGAAGGAACGGAAGCGGGCTCCGGGATGGTCCTCGGAGCCGGGGTGGAGCTGGGCGTGGGGGTCGATGCCGAGCAGTTCGGTGCGCAGGTTGTTGCGGGCGGCGCGCACGAGCGTGTCGACGTCGTCGTGCTCCCGCAGCCGGTCCAGCGGCATCGTCTGGATGGTGTGCTCGGTGTCGAGGACGAGGGTGACCACCGTGTCGTCGGTGAAGCCGTGCAGGGTGGCGGAGGTGATGATCTCCTCCTCCTCGGGCACGAGGTGGGTGGTGGGGGCCACGCGCAGGCGCAACCCGGCGTAGAGATCGGCGGTGGTGAGGGTGTCGGAGGGCTCCCCGCCGAGCACGGAGGAGACGAAGGCGCGGGCCATGGAGCGCGGGGCCTTGGGGTGCTGGGAGGCGGCGACGTCGCCGATGAGGTTCTCCAGGTTGACGGTGACCCGGCCCTGGCGCGGGTGCTGGATGATGGCGTGCCGCCCGTCGTACCGCACGGTCGCACCCTTCTCGGCGAGGGAGCGGCGCAGCGCCGCACGCAGTTCCCCGGCCTGGCCCCTGGTGAGTCCGGGGAAGTGCAGGTCGGGGCGGTTCCGGTCACGGAAGCGGCGTAGTCGGCGGAGAATCATTGCCCACGAGACTACCGCAAGACAGATCTGCACTTGAGTGCAAACGTGCACCCTGTGTAAAGTTGCACGGCGTGAACGACACCACCTCCCTGCGCGAACGCAAACGACTGGCCACCCGCCGCCGGATCGAGGATGCGGCGACCGCGCTCGTCGAGAAGCACGGCTTCGACCACGTCACCGTCGAGGACATCTGCCGCGACGCCGAGATCTCCCGGCGCACCTTCTTCAACTACATGGAGTCCAAGGACGAGGCCATCCTCGGTGCTCCCCCGCTCGCCCTCAACGAGGCGCGGCAGGCGGAGTTCATCGGGACTCCCTCGGACAACCTGGTGAGCTCCGCCCTCGTCCACATCGCCGCCACCCACGAGGAGGCCGAGATCGAGGACATCGAGGCGGGTATCGACGCCGCGCACATCGCCACCGTCCGCCAGCGCCGGCACCGCATCGTCTCCGCCGAACCCTCCGTGGCGCTCATGTCGATCAACCGGTTCCGGGAGCAGTCGACGCTCATGCACGGGCTCGTCGTCAAGCATCTCGAACAACACCCCGGGGACCGCCGACTCCCCGACCACCCCCTGCCCGTCGAGGCGGCGATAATCGCGGGACTCATCCGCGAATCCGTGTGGATGCACATGCACCGCCTCACCCACTGCCCGGACAGCGACACGACCCTGCCGGAGACCGGCGCGATCCTCACCACCCTGACGAAGGAGCTGACATGGTGACCACCACCCCGCCTGCCACCCAGGCCCCGGCCCAGGCACCCCGCCTCGGGCTGATCTTCGCCGCGCTGCTCACCACCATGCTCATGAGCTCGCTGGGGCAGATGATCTTCTCCACCGCCATGCCGACCATCGTCGGCGAACTCGGCGGCGTCAACCACATGAGCTGGCTCATCTCCGGCTTCATGGTGACCATGACCATCGCCATGCCCATCTTCGGCAAGATCGGCGACATGGTGGGCCGCAAGTGGCTCTACCTCTTCGGCATCGCCACCTTCATCGTCGGATCCACCCTCGGCGGCTTCGCCCAGTCGATGGAGGTGCTCATCCTGGCGCGCGCCATCCAGGGCTTCGGCGCCGGCGGCATGATGGTCACCTCGCAGGCCATCGTCGCGGAGGTCGTCTCCGCCCGCGAGCGCGGAAAGTTCATGGGCATCATGGGCGCCACCTTCGGTCTCAGCTCCGTGCTCGGCCCGGTGCTCGGCGGCTGGTTCACCGACGGCCCCGGCTGGCGTTGGGGCCTGTGGATCAACATCCCGCTGGGCATCCTCGCCTTCACCACCTCCCTGCTCGTCCTGCGCCTGCGCCGCGGCCGCGCCACCGGCCGATTCGACTGGCTGGGCACCCTCCTGCTCACCGTCACCACGGCGTCGCTCGTGCTCTTCACGACGTGGGGCGGGCTCGAGTACCCGTGGGGCCACCCGATCATCCTCTCCCTCATCGCCACGACCGTCATCGGTGCCGCCCTCTTCGTCGTGGTGGAACTGCGCGCCACGAACCCGCTCATCCCCATGGAGCTGTTCCGCAACCGCAACATGGTGCTCACCACTGCGGCCGGCACCGTCATGGGCCTGGCCATGATCGGCGCCCTCGGCTACCTCCCCACCTACCTGCAGATGGTGCACACCCTGACCCCCACCAACGCGGGCCTCATGATGATCCCCATGATGGTCGGCATGATCGGCACCTCCTCGGTCTCCGGCGCGCTCATCTCCCGCCACGGAAACTACAAGTGGTACCCCATCGTCGGCATGGGCGTCATCTCCCTGGCGCTGTTCCTGCTCTCCCGCCTCACCGTGGAGACCACCCTCGTACAGCTCGGCGTGCTCTTCTTCGTGTTCGGCTTCGGACTCGGCCTGGTTATGCAGGTCCTCGTGCTCATCGTGCAGAACTCCTTCCCCATCGCCATGGTGGGCACCGCCACCGCGTCGAACAACTTCTTCCGCCAGATCGGCTCCTCCCTCGGCGCCTCACTGGTGGGCTCCATGTTCATCCACAACCTGCAGGGCAACCTCTCCGAGCGACTGCCGGAGACGTTCGCCACGATGGGCCCCCAGGGTGAGGCCTACGCGGAGGCCTTCTCCGAGGGCGGCGGCGCCGCGAACTCGCTGACCCCGGCGAGCGTCGTCCAGCTGCCCGAGACCATCCGCGAGGTCATCCTCTCCAGCTACAATGACGGACTCACCCCCGTCTTCCTGCTCATGGTGCCGCTCACGGTCTTCGCCCTGCTGCTGCTCCTGCCCGTGCGGGAGGACAAACTCAAGGAGACGATCGAGTAGCCCATGCGCCCCAAGGTCCTGCTGGCCGTCGCCGCCGTCGCCGCCTTCACCCTCGGCACCGCAGCACCGGAGGGCTGGACGCTGGAGGACAACGGGGAGGACGGGGCGTCGATAAGCGGATCGTCGTGACAGCCACGCTGCACGACCGGCCCGCCACCCACCACTTCCGCACCTCCGAGATCGACGCCGCGGAAGTGGCCGACCTGGAGCCGGGGCGCATCGCAACGGGGACGCCCACGGCCCACGGGGCCCGGTCACCTACTCGCCCGGCTTGGGCAGCAGCTTCTCGTAGACGTCGGTGTCGCGCCACTGGCCGGCGAGCTCACCGTAGGTCATCTTCGCCAGGTGGCGGAAGGTGCCCACCTTCTCGAAGCCGCGCGACCTGTGCAGCCCCGCCGACCCCTCGTTCTCCGGGAACACCCACGCGTGGATACCCCACTTGTGCAGGGACTGGCACACCTCGATGAGCTTGTCCAGCAGCGCGCCCGCGACACCCCGGCCGGCGGCGTCGGGGTGGATGTAGATGGAGTTCTCCACCACGCCGTGGAACACGGAGCGGGAGGAGATGGGGGCGGCGGCGACCCAGCCGAGGAGCTTCTCCGGGTCCTCCTTGTCGACGGCCACGAACACGGTCTCGAGGATCTTGGCGCGGGAGAACTGCTCCCACGTGGGCGCCTTCGTCTCGTACGTGGCGTGCCCGGATTCGAGTCCCATCTCGTAGATGGACCGGACCTGAGGGTAGTCCTCAGGACGGATGGGTCGGAGCGTGAAGGTCGCGTCAGCCATGCCGGATATTGTCTCCCACGTCAGCGAGGGCCCGCAAACGGAAGACGTCCGCGGGCCCGGTGCCCGGTTCGGGTTACTGCCCGTCCTCGAGCAGGTCGGTGACCAGTTCCGCGATGGCGGAACGCTCGGAGCGCTGCAGGGTGATGTGGGCGAAGAGCTCGTGGTCCTTGAGCTTCTCGATCACCGCCTGCACGCCGTCGTGGCGTCCGACGCGCAAGTTGTCGCGCTGGGCAACGTCGTGGGTGAGCACGACGCGGGAGCCGCGGCCCAGTCGCGAAAGCACGGTGAGCAGCACGTTGCGCTCCAGCGACTGGGCCTCGTCGACGATGACGAAGGAGTCGTGCAGCGAGCGGCCGCGGATGTGGGTGAGCGGGAGGACCTCGATGAGGTCACGCGCCTGGATCTCCTCCATGACGTTGTCGGAGACCAGCCCGTCGAGAGTGTCGAACACGGCCTGCGCCCACGGGTTCATCTTCTCGGTCTCCGAGCCGGGGAGGTAGCCGAGGTTCTGCCCGCCGACGGCGTAGAGGGGGCGGAAGACAACGATGCGGCGGTGCTCGTTGCGCTCGAGCACGGCCTCGAGCCCGGCGCACAGCGCCAGCGCCGACTTGCCGGTGCCCGCGCGGCCGCCGATGGAGACGATGCCGACGTGGTTGTCCAGCAGCAGGTCGAGGGCGATACGCTGCTCCGCGGAGCGCCCCTGCAGCCCGAAGGCCTGCTGGTCGCCGCGGACGAGGCGGATCGCGCCGTCGGCGGTGAGACGGCCCAGCGCCGACTGGGTGGAGGTGGTCAGCGTGATGCCGCAGTGGACGGGCAACTCGGCGACGAAGTCCCCGGCGTCGGTGGTGGCGGCGTCGTCGAGCGTGACCTCGCCCTCCCGGTAGAGACGGTCGACGGCGTCGGTGTGGACGGTGGCCATGCCCGTGTAACCGGTGAGCACGACGTCCTGCGCGTGGTACTCGTCCGCGTGCAGGCCCACGGCGCCGGCCTTGACGCGCAGCGGCACGTCCTTGGTGACCAGCGTCGTGTCATGCCCCTCGCGCTGCAGGTTGAGCGCGCAGGCGAGGATGCGGTGATCGCCCTCGGTGCCCCGGAAGGCGGACGGCAGCTGCGACTGGTCCTGGTGGTTGAGCTCGACGCGGAGGGTGCCGCCGTCGACGTTGACGGGCACCGGCTGGTCAAGGCGCTCGTACGTGGAGCGCAGGTCCTCGAGCATCCGCAGGGCCTGGCGGGCGAACCAGCCGAGCTCCGGGTGGTGACGCTTGGCCTCTAGCTCCGTGATCACCACCACCGGCAGGACGACCTCATGCTCCGCGAACTTGCGCAGTGCCCAGGGATCGGACAGCAGCACGGAGGTGTCGATGACGTAGGTGCGGGTGATGACGTCCCGGCGCGTGTCCAGCTCGTGCGCGGGAAGATGGGTGGTGATCGGCTCGGTCATGGCAGGCTCCCCAGGTGCCGGGGATCCGGGTACCCGGTTCCCCAGCTCTCCAGTCGATCCTTGGTGGCGCCTCCCGCCGTGCCGGTACCAGCGCGACGGACGCGGGCCGGGTGGCGGGTGAGGGCTGGTACGTTGTGCCGCCCGGTTGCCCCGAATCTAACGCGGTCAGGTGGAAATTACATGGGTGAAAGTTTAAATCTTGGTGACGTTGTCTACACCTTCACCTGAGGCTTCATGCTTATCGACGCCGCCGGGGCCGCTGCTTCTTCGCCGGCTGCGGCTTCTTCTCCGCGCGGCGCTGCTGCTTCGCCAGCGCCTTCTCCCGCGCGCTGCGCTTCGGGGCCGCCTGCCGGGAGGAGTTCGGCGTGCGCCCCTTGGCGATGCCGACGAAGTCCTGGATAGCCTCCGAATCGTCGTCCCTGCGCCACACCAGGGCGATCTCCGTGCCGGGGACGTCCCCCGTGTAGTCGCGGTGCTCGATCTGCCGGCGGGACAGCACCTTGATGAGGGGGCGCGGGGCGATGAGCACACCGACGTTCGCGGCCACCACCTGCAGCCCGGCGCGCACTTCCTCGACGTCGACCTCGCCGGACCCCGGGGTGGCGTAGTTGACGATCTCTCCCTCGATTTCCTCCGGCCCGATCGTGTCGAGCAGGGTGAGCTCGTGATCCTTCGGCACCGCGATGCCCGGGGCCTCGTCGTAGAGGACGACGACGTGGTGGTCGGCGGTGACCCGGGCGTCGGGAAGCCGGACGAGGGCGAGGTCGGCGCGGGCGTCGAGAAGCTCGGCGAGCGGATCGGCCGAATCCGTCACGGACAGACGGTGCGTGGTGCGGTCGCGGAAGCGGGTGAACCACTTGTCGGGTTCGGTGCCGGTGACGAAGCTCAGGCGCATGGGGGTAATGCTACCGTTGGGGGCGTGAATGAAGACTCCGCACGTCAGCCGTCCGGCCGAGCCATGAAGCCGCAGACCGCGGCGAAGAAGCTCGGCATCTACCTGCCCGCCACGCCGGAGGAGTTCCGAGCCGGCGCCGTGACCCACGCCGAGCTCAAGCAGATGGTGGAGAACCCGCCGGAGTGGCTCGACGAGCTGCGCCGCACCGGCCCGCACCCGCGCCCGGTCGTCGCCCAGAAGCTGGGCATCACCATCGCCGCCCTCAAGCGCAACGACATGGACAAGCCCCTGACCACCGAGGACATCAAGGCACTCCTGGCCGATCAGCCCGAGTGGCTGCGTGCCGCCCGCACCGCGCTGGCCGAGGGCCGCGAGACCCCGGATGCCGAATCGGCCGAGTAGCCGTTCGCACTCCGCACCCCCGTTCACCCTGAACGGGGGTGTCGTCGATTCCGGCTACCCGACCCGGGGAAATGTATGGATTCCATACCCCACCTGCATCGCCCCAGTTCACACCTGGGAACGTGGACATGAACCCCTGAGAGATCACTAGGGTCGGTCCTAGTATTTTGTGAACTGCAACACTTCTACAGTTCGGTCATCCTCTCCGTCACAGAGTCACAGAGAGTTTCCGGACTACAGAAGGACCCGAAAGTGAACACCACAACCTCCCCGGCCACCTGGGCATCGCCGGCACACCGCCGCACGGTGTACCTCATCCTCGCCGTTGTCGGCATCTCCATCCTCTTCGACGGCTACGACCTCGTCATCTACGGCGCCGTCCTCTCCACGCTTCTCGACGACCCGTCCCACATCGGCCAGCTCTCCCCCGCCGTCGCCGGCACCCTGGGCTCCTGGGCCATGATCGGCGTCCTCATCGGTGCGCTGTCCGCCGGAGCCGTCGGCGACCGCGTCGGCCGCCGCAAGGTCATGCTCACCGCCATCGTGTGGTTCTCCATCGGCATGGGCCTCACCGCCCTGTCGACCTCGATCTTCATGTTCGGCTTCCTGCGCTTCGTCACCGGCCTCGGCGTCGGCATGATCGTCGCCACCGGCGGCGCCATCATCGCGGAGTTCGCCCCCGCCAACCGCCGCAACCTCTTCAACGCGATCGTCTACTCCGGTGTCCCCGCCGGCGGCGTCATGGCCTCCCTGTTCGCCCTCGCCCTCGAGGACGCCATCGGCTGGCGCGGCCTGTTCATGATCGGCGCCTCCCCGCTGCTCTTCCTGCTGCCCCTCGCCTGGTTCGCCCTGCCGGAGTCCCCGCGCTGGCTTGTCGCCCGCGGCCGTAAGGCCGACGCCCGCGCCGTCTGCGTCCGCCACGGCCTGCCCGAGGGCACCTTCCTCGACACCCCCGCAGTCGCCGTCCCGGCCGCCGAGGCCAAGCGCGACGTCGAGAAGACCGGTTTCGCCGGCATCTTCTCCCGCTCCTACCTGCCGGGAACCATCCTCATCGGCGCCATGTCCTTCATCGGCCTGCTCTCCACCTACGGCCTCAACACCTGGCTGCCGAAGATCATGCAGTCCAACGGCGCCTCCGCCCACGACTCCCTCTACTCCCTGCTGTTCCTCAACGGTGGTGCCGTCGTCGGTGGCCTGACCGCCTCCTGGATCGCCGACAAGATCGGTGCCAAGGCCGTCATCACCTCCACCTTCGCCCTGGCCGCCGTGTCCCTGGCCATCCTCCCGATGTTCACCTCCGTCGCCCCGATGTACCCCTTCATCGTCGCCGCCGGCATCGGTGTCATCGGCACCCAGGTCCTCACCTACGGCCTGTCCGCCAACTACTACGGCACCGCCTCCCGTGCGGCCGGTGTCTCCTGGGTCGCCGGCTTCGGTCGCCTCGGCGGCATCGCCGGACCGGCCATCGGTGGCCTCATCATCGGCGCGGGCCTCGGCCCCACCGCCTCCTTCTGGATCTTCGCCGGTGCCGCCCTCGTCGGTGCCGTCGCCACCGCCCTGATCCCGCGCTCCCCGGCCCAGGCCGAGATCGTCGCGGAGCAGGCGCCCGTCGCCTCCAAAGTCGACGAGCCCGCACTGAGCTAGCTGCCACCTGACGGAGAGGACCCCCTGACCAGCACGGTCAGGGGGTCTTTCCGATTCGTTATGACGAGCGTCGTAATTACGACCCGGAATCCCACAAGCCCCCGCTTATAGGGCCAGGTCGAGGAAATGGTACTACGTCGTAATTGCGAACGTCGTCAATACGACCGGCCTTACCAGGCGTACTCCGCGGTCTCCCCGTCGGAGAACTCCAGCCGCGCGGTCGCGGTCGGCTCGATGGTCAGGTGAACCGAGAGGGACTCCGTGCCGGAGCGCACGACGTAGGAGATGGACTCGTTGGCCGTCTCGAGCATCTCGACGCCCGCGTCCACGAGCCAGGGGTGGCGGCGTCGGGAGGCGATGAGCTCCCGGTACAGCGCGTGCATCCACTCCCCCAGCGGCGCGAGTTCCTCCGGGGTGGCGGGCAGCGGCGGGCGGACCGGATCATCCGCGGAGAATCCGGAGCCCTTGACTCCGGTGAAGGCCTGCTCGTCACCGTAGTAGATGCTGGGGATGCCGGGCAGGGTGAGCAGCAGGACGGCGGCGAGCGCCGCGCCGGACGGGCCGGCGACGCTGGCGATGCGGTCGACGTCGTGGTTGCCCACGAAGGTCTGCATCGGGGCCTGCGCGACGAAGTCGTTGTGACGGCCGAGGGCGTGCTCGAGCTCCCAGAAGTTGACGTCCTTGATGGACGACCAGATGGCCTTCCACAGCTCGTACTGGGTGACGGTGTCCAGGTGGCCGTCGTGCACGAGCCCCAGGTAGTCACCGTGGATGATCTCGCCGAGGAAGACGGCGTCCGGGTGCGCCTGACGCACGCGGTCGACCACCTTCGCCCAGAACCACGCCGGCACGGAGTAGGCGACGTCGAGGCGCCAGCCGGCGATCCCGCGGTCCAGCCAGTGGTTCATGACGTCGACGACGAGATCCTCGGTGCGCGGATCCTCGTGGTTGAGCAGCGCCAGGTCGCCGTGGCCCTCCCACGGCTCGGGGCTGCCGTCGGCCAGGCGGCGGATGGGACCGTCACCGGCGACCATGGGGTGGTTGATGCCCACGTGGTTGAACACGCCGTCGAGGACCACCTCGATGCCGCGCTCCCGGCAGGCGGCCATGAGCCGGTCGAAGTCGGCGTCGTCGCCCAGGCGGGGGTCGATCTGGAAGTGGTCGAGGGTGTCGTATCCATGGGTGCTCGAGGCGAAGATGGGCGCGAGGAGCAGGCCGTTGCAGCCGAGGTCGATGAGGTAGTCGAGCCAGGGGATGAGGTCCGGCAGGCGGTGGCCTTCATCCTCGGTGGTCCAGTCGCGGATGCGGGCGCCGGTCGCGCCGAGGGGGTAGACGTGCCAGAAGATGGCGTGGTCGAGCACTTGAATACTCCTATTGAGTGTGAGTCAGTAACTGTTATTGACCTTAACTCAACAACGGGTATGGTTGTCAACCGTGAGCACCCGCAGACGCCTGAGCACCGCCGAACGCCGCGCCGCCATCCTTGACGCCGCGCGCGAACACTTCGCCACCACCTCCTACCCCGACGCCTCCGTCCCGGTGATCGCGGCGGCATCCGGCAGCTCGCAGTCACTCGTCTTCCACTACTTCTCCTCCAAGGCCGGCCTGTACGCCGCCGTCGTGGAGGATTCGCTGCGCTCGCTCATCGACGCCACCCTCCCCCACGCCCCCTCCACCCGCGACCGGGTCTCCCTTCTGCTC
>ERZ1032871.81-NODE-81-length-13773-cov-9.224012_pt1 | contig 13773 bp, 13 predicted proteins | sample MGYA00519026_ERZ1032871 | MGnify/ENA primary metagenome ERZ1032871 (study PRJEB33719, sample SAMN04262510) | wastewater metagenome | biome: rural village; feature: composting latrine chamber; material: composting feces with ash | place: El Salvador | collected...
TTATTGGCCAGGTGCTGTCCCTGGTGTTTATCATGATTGGCGTGGTGCTCATCCTCGCCGGTGGCCACGCCACGCTCGACGGGCATGTCCACGCGGGGGCGATCATCGTCGCCACCGTCACCGGGGAGACGTGGACGTGGGGGTGGGCGGATCCGTACCTGCCGCCCTCCCCTGCCGCCAACCTGCGGCGTTTCGGCGTCGACCACGGCATCCTCGACCTCGTCCGACCCCGGGTCCCGGCCCGCGCGGAGCTCATCGACGTGTGCAAGCCGATTCTCGACGTGTGGACCCACGCCCTGGTGCCCCTCAACGCCGACACCCGGGCCGTGGTGCTGCTCTCCGCCCCGGAACTCACCCTCCCGGGGCCGCAGGCCCCGACGACGGGGCAGGCGGTGGAGGTGACGCTGGCGACGGTGCCGGGAGCGGGCGTCGACAAGCAGCGGGCCCGGGCAGCCTACGCGCAGCGGCGCGGGGTCACCCTGCCACCGACACCAGCACGATGAGCAGGGCGGGCACGACGAGCAGGCCGGCGAGGATCGCCCACGCCGCGGGGCGCGCGAGGTTGAGGGCCGTGTTCATCCCGTTCTCCAGTGACACGAGCACCTCGGGATTGTCGCGGTCGTAGTAGAAACCCCAGCGCCCGCGGCGGTCCTTCTCCGAAGGCGGGTACGCGGCGTCGACACGGCGGTGCACCTGCACCATCTGACGGGCGAAGACCACCGTCACCAACACCAGCGACCCGACCATGAGCAGTGAGCTCAAGGGCCCGTGGTGGCCCAGCAGGGAGCCGGTGACGCCGACCGCGATGACGGTGGCGATCCAGAACAGCCACGCGGCCAGGGGCGGCATGATCTCCCGGGAAAGCATCTGCTGTCGCTCCCCCGCGTCCTGCGCGACGGCGTGGGTGAGTCCGGCGCTGGCGGCACCGGTGAGCAGCACGATCCCCGGCCCCAGGGCGACGAGCGCCACGGCCGACCCGAAGGACTTCGTCGCCCAGCCGTCCGGTTCACCCCGGGGACCGAAGTGGACGGGCATGGGGTCGGGCACCAGGTGGAAGTTCACCCACAGGTAGACCAGGCACACCGCCACGGCGGTGGGAATGCCCAGGTACCAGGTGCGGGCGCTCATCGCAGGACGGCCCGGTACTCCTCCGGGTCGTGCGGGTCGGTCCACTGCGCGTCCTGCGTCTTGTCCACCAGCACGGCACGGATGCCCTCGACGAAGTCGGGCTGGCGGCGGACGAGCTCACCGAGGCGTTCCTCGTTGTCGAGGCCGTCACGCAGGGTGGGGGCGTCGCGGTTGGCCAGGTAGAGCTCGGCGGCGGCGACGGTGGCGGACGGGGAGGCCTTCGCCATGAGGTCGCGGACGGTGTCGACGAACTCGCGGTTCGGGTGGGCGTCGAGCGCCGCGTCGATGTCCGCCCACGTACCCGCGCCGAAGGTGGCCTCGATGTCCTCCCGCCACGCCGCGACCTGGGACGGCTCGTCGGTGGTGGTGGCGTGCTTCTCCAGAGCCCCGTCGACGCCGAGTCCGATGACGTCCTCCGCGAAGGCGGCGGCGTCCTCCACGAGGTGGGTGGCCAGGCCGAGGTGGAGCATGTCGGCGGCGGTCATGCGGTAGGCGGTCAGGCCGATGAACGTGCCGATCGCCGGGGTGGAGTTCGGCCACCGCTGCGAGGACCAGGAGATGCCGACGTCGGTGATGTAGCCGATGGCCATCTCCGGCATCGACGCCCACGCCTTCGCCGTGGTGACGCGGTGGCTGCCGTGGGAGGACACGCCCAGGCCACCGCCCATGACGATGCCGTCCCACACCGCGATGTACGGCTTGGGGTAGGTGCCGATGAGGTTGTCCATCGCGTACTCGTCGGAGAGGAACTGATCCACCGGGCCGTGGTCCCCGGCGAGGATGCCTTCGCGGGCCTGACGCACGTCACCGCCGGCGCAGAAGGCCTTCGGCGAGGCGGAGACGATGAGCACCTGCTCGATGTCCGGATCCTCGCGCCACCCCTCGAGGGCGTCGGTGATGATGCGGATCATCTCGTGGTTGAGGCTGTTGAGCGCCTTCGGACGGTCCAGTTCGAGGACACCGGTACGCTGGCGGACGCTGACATTCACGGGCTGTTCATTCATGCCCGACAGCCTACCGACGCGAAAGGTCACAGTAATGGAGTTCCGGATCATCGCCCTCGACATGGACGGCACGCTGCTCGACGCCGCCGGTCAGATCCCCGACTCCTTCTGGCCCGTCCTCGACGAGCTGCGCGCCCGCGACGTCGCCGTGGCACCCGCCTCCGGCCGCCAGCTGGCGGCCCTGCAGGCGATCTTCCCCGGCGACACGTTCATCGCCGAGAACGGCACGTGCGTCTTCCACGACGGGGAGATCGTGTCCACCACGCTTCTCGACGACGCCACCGTCCACGCCGTCATCGATGTCGCCCTCGCCGCGGACATGGACCTCGTGGTGTGCACCCCCACCGTCGCCTACCACCGCCCGGGCATCTCGGCGCAGACGGAGGCGGAGCTGCAGAAGTACTACCACTCCCGCCACGCCACGGAGGACCTGCACGCGGTGACCGACGTCATCAAGCTGGCGGTCTTCACCACCGACATCGCCGAGGACACCATCTACCCCGTGCTTCTCGACGCCGCCCCCGAGGCCAACGTCGTCGTCTCCGGCGCCCACTGGGTGGACATCATGCACGCCGACGCGGGCAAGGGCCGGGCGCTGACGGCGCTCTCGGAGGCGATGGGCGTCGATAAGCGGCAGACCGCCGCCTTCGGCGACTATCTCAACGATCTCGAGCTGCTGGAGGCGGCGGGCACGGCGTGGGCGATGGACAACGCCCACCCCGACATCAAGGCGATCGCCGATCACATCGCACCGCCGAACACGGAGGCCGGCGTGGTCACCGTCCTCCGTGCACTGCTGGACTAACTACTTCCTGTCCTTCTTGGCCTTGTCCTTCTTCCGCTTCGGCTGCGCCAGCTTCGACGCGACATCAGGGACGTAGCGGAACTCGGCGCGCGGCGGGCGCTCGTAGCCGTTGTCGGATTCCGGGCGCTCCGGGATCTGCGGCAGGGGGCGCTCGATCTTCTCGTAGGGGATCGTCGACAGCAGGTGGTTGATGACGTTGATGCGCGAACGCTTCTTGTCCTCGCTCTCCACGGTGTACCAGGGTGCCGAGGGGATGTCCGTGTGGATGAACATCTCGTCCTTCGCCCGCGAGTACTCCTCCCAGCGGGTGATGGACTGCAGGTCCATCGGGGAGAGCTTCCAGCGGCGCAGCGGATCCTCCAGGCGCGACTTGAAACGCGCCAGCTGCTCCTCGTCGGAGACGGAGAACCAGTACTTGCGCAGCATGATGCCGTCCTCGACGAGCAGGCGCTCGAAGATCGGGGCCTGGTGAAGGAAGCGGCGGTACTCCTGCGAGGTGCAGAAGCCCATGACGCGCTCGACACCCGCGCGGTTGTACCAGGAGCGGTCGAAGATGACGATCTCACCGGCGGTCGGGAGCTTCTCGACGTACCGCTGGAAGTACCACTGCCCCTGCTCACGGGAGCTCGGGGCCGGCAGCGCCTCGATGCGGGCGGTGCGGGGGTTGAGGTACTGGGTGATGCGCTTGATGGCGGAACCCTTACCGGCGGCGTCGCGGCCCTCCATAATGATGACCACGCGGGCACCGGTCTCGACGACCCACTGCTGCATGTCCACCAGCTCCGCCTGGAGGCGCTTGAGTTCCTTCTCGTAGGCCTTGTTGTCCAGTTTGTTCGGCTTGGTGGCTTTCTCAGCCTTGTCGGTGGTGTCCTTGTTGCCCATGTTTCACAGCGTACCGTCAGCCGACCTGAAACTCGGCCATACGGTCCCAGCCCGTCTTGCCCTCGATCACCGTGTTGATGATCTGCGGGGTCTCCGCCAGGATCTTCGGGAACAGCTCGGTGGCCTTCCGGAAATGCTCGGAGTTGACGTGCGCCTCGGCGGCGTCGTCCTGGAAGGCCTCGTTGAGGAGGTACTCGCTCGGGTCATCGGTATTGCGCGCCCAGTCGAAGAAGATACAGCCCTCCTCGGCGCGGGTGGCGGTGGTGAACTCGTCGACCAGCTCACGGAAGTTGTCGACGTACTCGGGCAGGGGCTTGAATCGCACGTTGATGAGGATCATGGCTCCCAGCGTACCGACGAGTAGACTATGACCTACTGCACACGGATGCCCAGGAGGCCGTCATGGCTGCCCACGAACCCTTCGAGTTCGATGTCACCGAGTGGTTCAACTCGGACCCGCTCACCGTCGAGGACCTGCACGGCAGGGTCGTGCTGGTGGAGTTCTTCCAGATGCTGTGCCCCGGCTGCGTCAATCACTCCCTCCCCCAGGCGAAGCGGGTGCACCGGATGGTGAAGAACGACCAGCTGGTGGTGCTGGGCATCCACTCCGTCTTCGAGCACCACGACGTCACGGGCCCCGCGGCACTGGAGGTGTTCCTCCAGGAATTCGGCATCGCGTTCCCCGTCGCCGTCGACCGCCCCGGTGAGGTCCTGCCGAAGACGATGAAACACTGGCGACTGGAGGGCACCCCCACCACCATGCTCGTCGACCGGCAGGGCCGCGTCCGCCAGACCTGGCTCGGCCAGCTTGACGACCTCACACTCGGGGTGTGGCTGGGGACGCTGCTGGCGGAGGACTAACCCTCCAGCTGCTCCCCCACCTCGAGCCACTCCATCTCGAGTGCCTCGTGCTCCTCGCGGGCCTTGTTGAGAGCGGCGTTGGCGTCGGCGATCTTGCCGTAGTCCGGGTCCGCAGCTGCGGACAGCACGGCCATCTCCTGCTCGAACGTGGCGATGCGCTCGTCGAGTTTGGCCATCTTCCGCTCGAGTGCGTTGAGCTGCTTCTTCAGCTCGCGCTGCTCCTGCGAGCTGAGGCCCGCATGCTTCTCGACGGGCGCCTGGTCCCGCTCCCCCAGGTCGAGCGGCCCGGATCCAGCGGCCTCCGCCTGCTGCGCGCGGACCTCGAGGTACTGCTCGATACCCCGGGGCAGGTTGGTGAGCCTGCCGTCGCCGAACAGAGCCCACGTGGAGTCGGCGATGCGCTCGACGAGGTAGCGGTCGTGGGAAATGACGACGAGGGTGCCCGGCCAGGAGTCGAGGAGGGACTCGAGTTCCTGCAGGGTGTCGATGTCGAGGTCGTTGGTGGGCTCGTCGAGAAGCAGCACGTTCGGCTCGGCCATGAGCACGCGGGTGAGCTGCAGGCGGCGGCGCTCACCGCCGGAGAGGTCGCCGACGGGGGTGCGCTGGCGCTTCGGCGAGAAGCCGAGACGCTCGGCGAGCTGGGAGGCTGACAGCTCGCGCTTGCCCAGGTGGACGTAGGTGGCGACGTCCTCGACGGCGTCGAGAAGCGTGCGCTTCGGGTCGAGGTCGTCGAGTTCCTGGCGCAGCCACCCGAGGCGCACCGTCTGCCCCTCGATGCGGCGCCCGGCGGCGAGGGGATGCTCGCCGGCGAGGGTGCGCAGAAGGGTGGTTTTGCCGGAGCCGTTGACACCGACGAGGCCGATGCGCTCGCCCGGCGCGAGGCGCCAGGTGAGGTGGTCGACGAGCATGCGTCCGTCCGGGGTCTCCACGCGGGCGTCCTCGAGTTCGATGACGACCTTGCCCTGCCGCTGGCGGGAGAACGCCATGAGCTCGACGGTGTCACGCGGGGCGGGGACGTCGGCGATGAGTGCCTCGGCGGTCTCGATACGGTAGCGGGGCTTGGAAGTACGTGCAGGGGCACCGCGACGCAGCCAGGCGAGTTCCTTGCGGGCCAGGTTCTGGCGGCGTTGCTCGATGGCGTCGGCCTGGCGGGCCCGCTCGGCGCGGGCGAAGATCCAGTCGTTGTAACCACCCTCGTAGGTGTCTACCCGACCGTCGTGCACCTCCCAGGTCAGGGTGGCCACCTGGTCGAGGAACCAGCGGTCGTGGGTGACCACGACGACGGCGATCCGGCGGGCCAGCAGGTGCTGTGCCAGCCACTGCACGCCCTCGACGTCGAGGTGGTTGGTGGGCTCGTCGAGGACGACGAGGTCGAGGTCGCGCACGAGCGCGGCGGCGAGGTTGACGCGGCGTCGTTCGCCACCGGAGAGGCTGCCGACCCGGGTGTCGAGACCGAGCTCCGCGACACCGAGCCCGCCGAGGACCTCGCGGACACGGGCGTTGGACGCCCACTCGTAGGTCTGCAGCCCGAGGGGCGCGACGACGACGTCGGCGATCGTGTCCTCCGGGTGGAGTTCGGCACGCTGGGTGACCACGGCCATGCGCAGGTCGGAGTTGTGGGAGACGCGGCCCGCGTCAGGCTCCTCGATGCCGGTGAGCACCTCCAGGAGGGTGGTCTTGCCACCGCCGTTGAGGCCGACCACGCCGATACGGTCGCCGCTCTGCACGCCGAGGCTCACGCCGTCGAGCAAGGTCTTGAGCCCCCAGGTCTTGGAGACGTTCTCGAGATTAATCAGATTCGTCATGTCAACAGGTCAGTCTAGGCGTTGGGGCGGGACGGCAGGCAATCTTCCCGGCGCGGTAGTTGATAACGGTTATCGTTTGCATTAATGTTCCGCGCATGCAGAAACGAATCCGCCCCGCCGCACTCGCCGTGCCCGCAGTCCTCACATCCCTGCTCCTCGCCGCCTGCGGTGACGCCGCAACCGACACCGCCACCACCGCCACCACCGAGACGACCGCTGCCGCGACGAGCAGCGCGCACGTCGGGGCGTCGGCAAGCGAGCTCAAGGAGGTCTCCAGCATCACGCCGCGCGTGGTCATCGCCCACGAGGACGGCCTCAGCGTCCTCGACACCGCCACCGGCGAGATCATCTCCGAGACGGAGCTTTCCGGCTTCCAGCGCCTGAACAACTCCGGCGATGGACGCCACGTCATGGTCACCGACGGCAACAAGTTCGTCGCCTTCGACGCCGCGCTGAAGTCCCGCCCGCACGGTGACCACGCCCACCACTACTCCGGCGACCCGGAGCTGCGCGACCTCGCCTACGATGCCGACCTCGCCGGCCACGTCACCGTCAACGACGGCCTGACCGCCCTGTTCTCCGACGGCGCGGGCACGGCCCTCATCGTCCCGACCGACCAGATCGCCGAGGGTTACCGCCCGGCGGACGGCGTGCTCGTCGAGAGCGGCGACCCCCACCACGGGGTGGCCGTTCCGTTCCGGGACGGGTCGGTGCTCATCACCGTCGGCACCGAGAAGGAGCGCCACACGATCCAGTACCGCGATGCCGAGGGCGAGGTCATCTCCGAGACCACCGACTGCCCCGGCATCCACGGTGAGGCCGTCGCCACTGACGGCGCGGTGGCGTTCGGCTGCACCGACGGCCCGGTCGTGTTCGACGGCGCGGAGTTCCACAAGATCACCCCCGCTGAGGGCGTCGACTACCAGCGTTCCGGCAACCTCGCCGGCCACGCCGGCTCCCCGATCATCCTCGGCGACTACAAGGTGGACAAGGACGCCGACCTCGAGCGCCCGACCCAGATCAACCTCATCGACACCCGCGACAACACCATGCAGCAGGTGGAGCTCGACAGCTCCTACTGGTTCCGCTCCCTCGGCCGCGGACCGGCCGGCGAGGCCCTCGTGCTCACCTACGACGGCCACCTCAAGATGATCGACCCCGAGTCCGGTGAGATCACCGCCGACATCCCGGCCATCGAGGCCTGGGAAGAGAAGGACGAATGGCAGGAGCCGGGCCCGATCCTGCAGGTCTCCGGCGACATCGCCTACATCACCGACGCCGAGAAGCAGGAGCTCGTCCTGGTCGACCTGACCTCCGGCGAGGTCACCGAGCGCTTCTCCCTCGAGGTCGCGCCGGTGGAGATCGCGGTAGTCGACGGGATCGCAGCCGCCGATGCGGAGCAGCTCGCCGGCGGGCACGATCATGGTCACGAGCACGATCACGACGGCCACGATCACGAGGGCCACGATCACTAGAGCGATGCTTCGCGACGGGCCCGGGGAGTCCGCAGCCGCGGACTGCAGACTCCCCTGACCTGGGATAATGGCGACCGGGTCGATATGTCCGGTGGGCATGTTACGGTGCGGATGATCGAACACCAATTCGACACCCCGGGGGAAACATGCTCACGACCATCATCGACCAGACCGACACCCAGCTCACCACCGTCATCTCCGACTCCCACCTCCAGCTCACCCATCACAAGGCCCGCTTCATCCTCTCCACCGCCGAGTTCGAGCGCCGCGACCTCGCACGCTCCCACGGCGCACCCAACACCGCCACCTGGCTGCAGCGCAGTTTCGGCCTCTCCCGAGCCACGGCGTACGAGTACCTCGGTGTCGGTCGGAAGCTGCAGCGGTTTCCACAGCTCGCCGACGCGTTCCTCGACGCCGCGTTCTCCTATTCCGTCGTCCGCCTGCTGTTGCGCTACATGACCGACGACAACGTCGAGGAGCTCATCGCTCTCGCCCGCCAACACCCGCTGGCGGAACTGATTCTGCTGCTCGCCGGGCGCGACCAGCCCGATTCGAAGCCCACCCTCAACAAGATCAGCGTGGTCACCGACCCTGAGACCGGGGAGGTCCGCATCTGGGGACGCCTGGACCCCGAGCGGGGGGCGGAGTTAAAAGCGGCGCTGAAGATCTCGGAGCTGGCCAACCTCGTTGACCTCGACTCAGTCGACCAGGAGGTGCTGGAGGATCCGGAGGCCGTCGAGAAGCTCATCGACGAGGCCCGCGACAAGGACACCGGAAACACCGGAAACACCGGGGTCACCGGGGGCACCGACCACGCAGCGCCTGAGGCCGAGCCCGAGAACCCTCTCACCCGCACACGTTTCGGAACCGGCCTGTCGGTCACGGTCTTCACGGCGTTCATGGGTCTGGTCAACATGGCGCGCAGTCATCCGCTCAGCCGGGTGCGGGCACCCGGCGCGGAGGTCAACGTACTGTTCACGCCGGACCACCGCGCGTTCCTGCCCGGCCACCACGGCGGGCAGACGGGGCAGCTCATCCGGCATGTCCTCAACGGGTCGGTGCGCTTCCACCTCCTGGATCGAACGGGGCTGACGCTCAAGGTGACCCGGTCCACCCGGTTGGCGTCCGAGGCCCAGATGAAGGCGCTGCTCACCGCGTGGAGGTATCAGTGTGCCGGACCCGGATGTTCGCACACGCAGTTTCTCGAGTTCCACCACATCGTCGACTGGCAGTATGGCGGGGCCACGGAGCTCCCCAACCTCATCCCGCTGTGTTCGGGGTGTCACGCGCTGGTGTCGGCTGGCATCATGACGATCGTGCCCGAGCAGGATCCGCGGTTCCTCCGCTTCCGCCTGCCGGGCGGAGAGTCCTACACCTCGGAGAACCGGGGGTTGGCGGTCACCGACGCTTCACTCGGTGCCTGGGGTGACAAGTACTTCTCCGGACCGGTGCCAAAGGGCGATGAGGATCTGCTGCAGGTGTGGGAGCACGCGGACAGCTTCGCGGATCCCGAATCGGAGGAAGCAGCGGAGGCTGCGGAGAGTCCGCAGCGGCGGACCCCCGAGGACGTCAACTGATGAGGTGGGCGCCCTTCGCGGGGCCGTGGGCGACCGTTCCCGAGTACGCACCGTCGGCCAGGAGATCATCGAGGACATCCCGCGCGTGAAGCTCCGATTCGCACAGAAACGCCACGGTCGGACCCGAACCGGACACCATCCCCATGAGGGCTCCGGCGTCCAGGCCCGCGCGGCGCATGGCCTCGACGTCCGGGCGCAGGTGCCGGGCAGGCACCTCCAGGTCGTTGTGGAGGGCCCCGGCGACCTCGCGCGGATTGCCGCTGAGCAGGGCCTTCGACAGGACCTCGGTCTCCATGCGTGGGCCCGGCGCCGTCCCCTGTTCCCGCATGTCGTCGAGCTCCCGGAACACCACCGGGGTGGACAGCCCCTCCTTGAAGAAGACGAGTGCCCAGTGGTACGTCCCGCGGGAGAGCATCGGCGTGAGCTGCTCGCCACGCCCGGTGCCGAGCATCGTCCCGCCCTGCAGGGTGAACGGCACATCGGAGCCGAGGTCCGCGGCCATCTCGAGCAGGGTCGCGGAGGTCAGGGCCGGCAGGCGCTCGGAGAGGAGGGCGTGCGCGGCCACGAGGGCGGCCGCGGCGTCGGCGGATCCGCCGGCCATGCCGCCGGCGGTGGGGATCCCCTTGTGGATGCTGATGTGCACCCGCTGGGCCTCCTCCAGGTCGTGGTGCCCGCGGTAGTGGTCGACGAGCTTATCGACGGCGCGCCAGGCCAGGTTCGTGTCATCCGTCGGCACCGACGCCGCGTCCATGCCGGTCACGGACAGTCCGGAGACGATGGTGCCCTCACTGACCCGGTCCGTGTCGGGCGCGAGTTCCAGGGTGACCGTGTCTGAGAGGTTGAGGGACTGGAAGACGGAGACGAGGTCGTGATAGCCGTCGGGGCGCAGGTCCCCGACGCCCAGGTGCAGGTTGACCTTCGCGTGGGCGCGGGCGGTGACGGTGCGCATGCGCCGGGTCATGCGCCGACCCCCGCCAGGCGGACGAAGTCGGTGACGTCGAGCTTCTCGCCGCGCAGCTGCGGGTCGATGTCCGCGGCGCGGAGAGCCTCCTCGGCTGCGGCCCCGGAACCGTAGTGCCCGGACAGGGCAGCACGCAGGGTCTTGCGGCGCTGGGCGAACGCGGCGTCGATGACCGGCCACACCTGGGCACGGGATTCGTCCGAGATCGGCCAGGGCTCGCTGCCCGGGGTGAAGCGGTCGATGCGCACCAGGCCGGACTCGATGTTGGGGGCCGGCCAGAAGACGTGCTTGCCGACGGATCCGGCGCGACGGACGTCTCCGTAGAACGCCGCCTTCACGCTGGGGACGCCGTAGATCTTGGACCCCGGGCGGGCGGCCAGTCGGTCGGCGACCTCGGCCTGCACCATGACGAGCACCCGGCGGATCGACGGGAAGGTCGCCAGCAGGTGCAGCAGCACGGGGACGGAGACGTTGTAGGGCAGGTTGGCGACGAGAGCGGTCGGCTCGCCGAGGTCGGCGGGCTCCACCTTAAGGGCGTCCTTCTGCACGATGGTGAGTCTGTCCGCGTGGGCGGGGGCACGCCATGCGGCGGTGGCGGGCAGCTCCGCTGCCAGGCGCGGATCGATCTCCACTGCGGTGACCTTGTCTACCGTGTCCAGAAGGCCCAGCGTCAGCGAACCGAGCCCGGGCCCGACCTCGACGACATGGTCGTGGGGGTCGAGGTCGGCGGCCGCGATGATCATCCGCACGGTGTTGGGGTCGTGCAGGAAGTTCTGGCCGAGCTTCTTCGTCGGGGTGACGTCGAGTTTCTCCGCCAGGGTGCGGATCTCCACGGGGCCGAGCAGGTCGGCGAGCTGGTCACTGGAGGTCATGCAACCAATCTAGACCACCTGCGGTTAGTCACCGATTCGGACGACGCCGAGAGTCTGCGTGGAGGTGAAGGCGTCGATGGCCCATTCTCCGTTGAAACGGCCGAGGCCGGAGTTGCGGGTGCCTCCGAACGCGACGTGCGCCTCGTCTTGGATGGGCCCCTCGTTGACGAACGCCATGCCGGATGCCATGCGGCGGGCGAAGCGCAGGCCGCGGTCGAGGTCCTGGGTGAACACGGAGGCGGTGAGGCCGAAGGTGCCCTCGTTGGCCAGCTCGAGGGCGTGGTCGGCGTCGCGTGCGGTGAGGATGCCGACGAGTGGGCCGAAGATCTCCTCGCGGGCGAGCTCCGACTCCGCGGAGACGTCGCTGAAGATGTGCGGGGGGAGGACGCGGCCGTCGAGCTCGCCGTCGAGCTCCACCGTGGCGCCCTCGTCGCGGGCGAGGGCGATCTTGCCCTGCAGGGACTCCACCTGGGAGTCGTTGATGATGGGGCCGACGAGGGTGCGCTTGTCCCCCGGGTCGCCGACGGCGACACTGCGGGTGGCCGCGACGAACTTCTCGACGAACGCCTCCCGCACCGGCTCCTCCACGATGATGCGGTTGACCGCCATGCAGATCTGGCCGGAGTGGAGGAAGGCACCGCCGACTGCGGCGTGGACGGCGGCGTCGAGGTCGGCGTCGGCAAGCACGACGAAGGGGGCGTTGCCGCCGAGTTCGAGGGCGACGGGCTTGAGATGGTCGCCGGTCATGGCGACGCGGCCGACGTTCTTGCCCACCGGGGTGGAACCGGTGAAGCTGATGAGACCGGGGATGCGGTGGGCGACGAACTCGTCTCCGATCTCGGAACCGGCCCCGACGACGACGTTGAGAACGCCGGCGGGCAGGCCGGCCTCCTCGAAGACGCGCGCCAGGAGGAGGCCGCCGGTGACGGGCGTGTCGCTGGCGGGCTTGATCACCACGGCGTTGCCCAGTGCCAGGGCGGGCGCAACGGAGCGCTGGGTGAGGTGGAGGGGGAAGTTCCACGGGCTGATGACACCGACGACCCCGACCGGGCCGCGCTCGACGCGGACCTCACGGTTCGGGGTGTTGGTGTCGAAGATCTGACCGGACACGCGCGTCGGGAAGGACGCGGCCTCCTGGGTCATGGTGACCGCGAGGCTGACCTCGATGTGGGCCTTCATCATCGTGGAGCCGCTCTCGCGGACGAGCCAGTCGACGATCTCGTGGCGACGGGACCGCAGGATCTCGGCCGCCGCGAGCATCACTTTGCGACGCCCCGCCGGCCCCGTCGCCGCCCACTCGCGCTGCGCGTCCTGCGCGGCCTCGTAGGCGGCGTCGAGGTCGGAGGCGTCGGCCAGGCGGATGCTGGTCACCACCGTGTCGTCGTAGGGGTTGGTGACGTCGACGGTGCGGTCGGAGCTGCCGTCCCGCCATTCACCTCCGATGAACTGGGAGGCGACGGGCTGATCGGCGAACATTCCGGTGACGGTCACGGTGGTCCTTTCGAGGGGATTACCAACTGACCGTTCAGTATATGGGTTTCTAGTGCTGACCCTCCGCGAACTCCTCGACGATCTTGGCGTTGAAGGCCGGGAGATCGTCCGGGGTGCGGGAGGAGACGAGGCCGTTGTCCACGTGGACCTCCTCGTCGACCCAGGTGGCACCCGCGTTGCGCAGGTCGGTCTTGATCGACTCGTAGGAGGTGAGGGTGCGGCCCTTGATGACGTCCGCGTCGGTGAGGATCCAGCCACCGTGGCAGATGACGCCCACCGGCTTGTTGGCGGCGAAGTGCTTCTTCACGAACTCGACGGCCGGGCCGTCCATGCGCAGTTTGTCGGCGTTGCCGGTGCCGCCGGGCAGGATGAGGGCGTCGTAATCAGCCGGATCGACGTCAGCGGTGACCGCGTCGACGGAGACCTCGGTGCCGTTCTTACCCGCGATGGTGCCGGCCTCCGGCGCGATGATGGTCACCGTGGCACCCGCCTCGCGGACGGCCTCGACCGGCTTGGTCAGCTCGGAATCCTCGAAACCGTCGGTGGAGAGGACGGCGACCTTGACGTTGGAGAGATCGGACATGGCATTACCTTTCGGGTTGCGTACAGGTTGTATGCCCCGAGGGTAATGATTTGTGCGGCTTAGCGCAGACCCATCTTGGCGGTGCAGGCGGGCCAGGCGCCCCAGCCCTGGCCGGCGAGGGTCTTCTCGGCGATGGCGATCTGCTGCTCACGGGTCGCCAGGTTCGCGGTCGGCGCGTAGGCGGTGCCACCGTAGGCGGCCCAGGTGGACGGGGAGAACTGCAGGCCACCCTGGTAGCCGTTGCCGGTGTTGATGGCCCAGTTGCCACCGGACTCGCACTGGGCGAGGGTGTCCCACACGGAACCACCGGCGACGGACGGGGCGGCCGC
>ERZ1032871.82-NODE-82-length-13701-cov-12.468855_pt1 | contig 13701 bp, 12 predicted proteins | sample MGYA00519026_ERZ1032871 | MGnify/ENA primary metagenome ERZ1032871 (study PRJEB33719, sample SAMN04262510) | wastewater metagenome | biome: rural village; feature: composting latrine chamber; material: composting feces with ash | place: El Salvador | collected...
GCACCGCCGCAGACGTGGGCGGAAGATCGGCCCCGCACCGGTGGCCCCTTCCCCGGAACATCTCATAAACCTTCATCGTGAAACCTTTCATTTTGGCAACGCCACCCGGATGGGCGGCTGGAGGGGACCGTCGGCGCGCAGGGGTGTTGGAGTGTCCAACACTCCTTGGGGTCCGGACATGAAACAACCCCCTCCCGGTGAAAGGGAAGGGGTTGTCGGTGGGGCTACTCGCCGGTGAGGGCCACCGCGGTGCGGGCGGTATCCATCGGCGAGTCGGGGTTGTCCTCAGACAGGCTATAGAACAGCTTCCACGCCTCGACGTTGTCGCCAAGGATGGACGCAGGGCCTACCAGGCCGAAGCCGGTGGTAAGCGATCGGCTGTAGTCGCCGGAGGCTTCCAGCGCCACCTCGATCCGGGCTACCTCGTCGTCGGCCCACATGTCGCGGCAGTCGACGAGGAGGGCCTCGGCGAGATGGGCAATTCGGTCGTCGCCGAACTCGGCGGCGTGGGCGGCGTGGATGAGGTTGACGGCCTCATCCGCGGTCCGGGGCCGGCCGGCGGAGTACTTCAGCCACCAGCAGGTGATGCCCGTCCGGTGCCTGTAATCGTCCACCCTCAGGGAGTGGAGATTGCGGCATCCCCCCCACCCACAGGGTGAGGGGGTGGCTCTCCACCCCAGGCATGCTGGAGGTGCAGCCACCCAGAAGGTCGCCGAAAGTCGCGGACAGGAGGCCAACATCGGGGCCCTCGGCCGCAACAGCGGAAGCGACCGCGTCCCAGATGGCGGGGGTCCCGTGCTCGGGAGTGCTCCACCGCCCGGACCTGACCCACCCACGCGCGAGGAGGGTGGCCGCGTGGACGACCACCAGATCCTCCGGAAGATCACGGACCGTTCGAACCGCGAACTCCGCATGGGACTCGAGGATGGCGGGGAGCAGGTCGTCCGGAATGTCGACGAGGAAACCGTCCACCGAAGGGACATTCCGGGCCCTGCCATCAGCCAGGAGTAGCGACCCCAGGCCCGCGAGGACAACGGCTGCGCCCTTCCGGCTCGCGTAGGCGCCCCGGTAGCCATCTTCGCGGAGCAGCCTGTCGTACAGGAGGGCGGCGATGGTGTGCAGCCCCGCATCATGGCAGGCCTGCACGGTCATCGGGTCGACGACCCTGACGTGCGTCACATCGTAGGAAGACACGAGGTGCTTCTCCAGAGCCGCGGCCGCATGGAGGCAGCCCTCGGCCGCCCGACGGGCCGCAGCCTCCCGGAGGTCGGGAGGCGGGCCCCACGGAGCCTTCTCGGCTGCGGCAGCCAGCGCCCGGCCCGACAGCGGCTCGTAATTCTGATGAAGACGGTCCATGAACCACTCCACCAGAGGGGCTACCTCGGAGTCCGGCAACGCCGGATTCTCCAACAACACCAGGCGAACCGTCACCCGGGAATCGGACTGAGCCAAGTGCGTCAGAACAGACACGTCCGACGACGACCGCGCCACATGCGCAGCCGCACCAACCGACCGCCGCGCATGCGCAAGGTCGCTCGCGGGAGCGGGACCGTCCTCCGGAACCTCCCCCTTCAAATCAAACCATGCCTGAGCCGCGGCCGGAGACGGCGGAGCCTCACGCAGCGAATTATAGATGTTCATCAAGGATGACCTTTCGTTTTGGAAGAGCCACCCGGACGGGCAGCTGTCGCCAACCGTCGGCGCATCACAGAGCACAGCTTGCGAATACGTAGCAGTTCATCCCTGCATATGTAAGGTCGCTTCGCTTCCACTTGACGCGGCCTGCACCCAGCACTCCCAACGGGTACCGATCACGTGCCTGCGCCTTGAAAGGGCGCCATCCTGCCATTAAGACGATGGGAGCCTTCGGGCTTTCACCCTCCCCGCGACTGCGGGGTAGTACCCACTGAAGGGATCGAACCTCCGACGCGCTGCGTGTAAAACAGCCGCTCTTCCACTGAGCTAAGTAGGCAGAGAACTGCCCGCCCCCATAAACATCATGGGATACACGAGCAGTCATGCGGAGAATGCGGGATTCGAACCCGCGGAACGGTTTTACGCGTCCAGCCCCTTAGCAAGGGGCCACCATCGGCCACTCGGACAATTCTCCATACAACTCGGCACTAAGCGTGCCGGGTGCCCACGACCGGGATTGAACCGGCGACCTCCGCCGTGACAGGGGGTGCTCTGACCTTCTGAGCTACGCGAGCATTCTCGGAACCTGGGGGTTCAGCCGCACTCGGACCGCGGCGTGAAGGTGACGGTGCCCTGCTCGGCGCCGCGGACATAATCGACCGTGATGTCGACGATGCAGTCGACGGCGCCGTCGTTGTTGCGGTCCAATTCGATGACGCGCCCCGCGCTTCCGGGCAGGAAGGTGGCGGTGTTGGCGTGGATGATGCCGGCACCCGGGTACTCCCGATCGGCGTAAGCCTCGGCTGCCGGCCGAATTTGGCCGTAGACGTGCCCCTTGTGCATTGCGGCGTACAGCCCGGTGGTGAGTACGGCGGCAATGGTGCCGATGACCAGGGCTTCGGGCCCGTAGTTGCGCAGTGCCCGTCGAAAGAAGCGGTCGCGCCCGTCGCGGATCGGACCAGTCCGGAGAAGCAGTCGGGTCGCCAGTGCTTGGCTGCTCCAGAAAATGATCGCGACGAGGAAGAAGATGCCAAGGTGCAGGTTGTACAAGTGGTCGTCAAGGTTGACGGTCGTGGGATTCATGATTCCTCCAGTGCTTGTCGTGCGGCGCGGATCTGCTCGCCGGTGGCGATGACGTCGGCGGGGATTCGGACGTTGTCTTCGGCGTGGGCGGGGTAGCCCTTTCTGGACATGACGATGGTGTCGGGGTCGAGGGCTTCCAGGTCCGCCAGGGTGCGGATGATGTGCGGGGTCATGCTTCCTCCGGGTTGGTGTCGATGTAGGTCAACTCGCCGGGGCGGAAGTAATCCGCCGACTGACGAGGTATTTGGCCAGGGTTTCCTCGAGGGCCACTCGACCTCCTTCATTTCGGTGATGTCGGTGTACGTCAACTCAGAAACGTCAGTTCGGAAGGACGGCAGATTTTATGTGTCCGTGCTCCCTGGCCACCGATTCCCATCGGGCGATGTCGAACCCGGTGTCGCATTCCTCCTCGACCAGGCGCAGCGACACCATGGAGTGTCCGTTGCCGGACTCGGGGGTGTGCTCGATGTCGACAACATTGGCTCGGCAATTGAATCGCGAGCTGTCGCGAATGATGACGTGGTCGAGAGATTCCAGCGGAGTGTACCGATTCACCTCGTTGCCGAGGCGCAATTGGAAATCAGTCGAACCCCTGTCGTACAGTGCGTCGGCGATCCCCATGTAGGTTTCTTTCGGTGTCGGCGGCTGCGGGTCAGCTTCGTCCCAGTACAGCCAGATGGGGGTGGCGACGACGGCGACAAAGGATACCAAAAACACCGACGTGATCCCGAAGTCTGCGCGTTTTTGGTGCTCTTTGTCGGTGAGGTTGGGTCGTCGGGTCAGCCTCAGCAGGCCCGCCACGATGAGTCCGGCAACGATGGCCGTGACTACGAAGGAACCCAGCATCACACCGAAGACCTTCATGGTTTCAGCGAGGCTGCGTTCGGTGGGTTCGGAGGGCAGGATGTAGATGTAGTCGAACAGGTTTCGGTTCATGGGTGGTTGTCCTTTGTTGTGTTGGGGATGGTCACGCGGGCGCGGGGTCGGTCTTATGCCGGTTGACGTTTTGAGGCCCACTCATAGGCGATTCGCCGGTCCTCGTCGGTCATATCGTGGGCGCGGCCATCGTCGTTGGCTTCGGGCAGTTCGGGGTTGTCGAGAACGGTCATTGGTTTTTCTTTCGTTGGGGACGCTGGTCGAGTAGCTGCGCACCTGGACCTCGATGTGGGTGACGTTCGCGTTCCCTGCCTCTCCCCCGGTTCGACTCCGCTCGGTGGCGGTGGTCGGTGGGCTGGATTGGTCCGATACGGTGGTCGGTCCGGCCCGCCGAGGGTGCTCCCGTGCAGTGCGCAGCTTTGTGAAGTTGGTGGAAGGCGATCGCTCTGCCATCCGGTCGTACCGTGCCGGTCTCCGGAAGTCCGGGTCCCTGCGGTCGTGCTGTGCCGGGGTTCCGGAGGGGGGGGGGCGCCTTCTCGCATCCTTGCAGGTAGGCGGCCGGAAAAACGCAAGAAAAACCCCCGCAGCGTGTGCTGCGGGGGTTCCGGTCTTTACTGCAACGTCTTACGGAGGGCAGCCGACTGCCGGACGAGCTGCGACACGATGTCGCGTCCCTCACCCGAACGGGCGAAAAGCGTGGAGGTGAGCTGGTTCTTGTCCAGGTGCGCCGCCAGGCGCACGAGCTCCTCCTTGTGCTTTTTCAGCTCGGTGACCTCGGCCTTTTTCAGGGCCTGTCCGACCTCGATGTGGGCGTTCTGGTCGGCGTAACCGCCCACCGCCCGCGCCTTCAGCCGCTCGATGTACTCCTCTTCCTTCTGCACGATCTGGGTGAGCCGTGCGATCGGGCGGTTTCGGAGACGGGCCTTGAGCTCGTGGGTCGGAACCCCCACGTACTTGCCCTTTACCATCGGGCGGCAGGAGTCCACGGCGTCCGGCTCATTGAAGTACCGGTACGCCTTGACCATACGCTCGAGGGTTCTCTTCGAGATGTACAGTCGGCCCAGGTCGTCCAGGTCCTCCTTGTGCCACTCGATGAACGGGGACGCGATGTCCCCGTAGTTCTCGAGAAGCCAGTCGTTGGCCGGGATGTCCTCCGGCGTCAGATCGATCGACATGAAGAATCGATCGGCCATCGCTCGGTCCGGGCGGCCCACGTTCTGGCGAACGCCAGCCGACTCGGCGGGGTTGGTCAGGGCGATGACTGTACGCAGCGGCACCTTGTGGCCACCGATTCGGCCACCCTGGGTCAGCTCCAACATGGAGTTGTTGACCGCGGTGGAGCCGCGCCAGATTTCGTCGGCGATCATCACGTACTCCTTGCCGTCCGCGGGGTTCAGCTGCTCGCTGATCCACAGGGAGAGGCGGGAGCTTCCCTCCGGGAAGGGGATGATGTGGCGATCGGGTCGGATGTTCGGCATGTTCCAGTAGACGTGGTTCATGCCGGACTTCCCGACGAGCTCCATGGTGAAGGCCGTCTTGCCGACGCCGGGCTCGCCCTGCATGAGCAGGGTCTTGCCGTGCTTCACCGCCGCCTTGATGGCGACGGCGGCCGGGTTCGGGATCTTCTTCATGTACTGCCGGCCCAGAGCCCCGCAGAGGAGCTTGAGGACCTCGTCGGTCACCACCTTGGAGGAGGTGACTTCGCCCGCGCTGTTCCGGACCTCAGAGACGAGATCGGCACGGGGGCCGGCCATCAGGGGCAGGCCCCACACGGCCGGGTGGCCCTCCAGGATGTTCCAGATGACATGCTCGAGGGTGCGCGGGGACAGGGTCCTCAGAACCCCGGGGAATCGGGCCTCCAGGTTGTTGTAGACGTCGAAAACCTCGGTGAGGTCCGTCTCCTTGAACGTGGAGGCCAGAGCAATCTGCCAGGGGATGTCGCGCTGCGTGAGCTCGACAGTGTGCCAGCGGGAGGACTGAGCCAGGTCCTGGGTGGACACGACGCCGGACATGCCCTGGTGGTTGTCCAGGGCCACGAACACGACGCCTTCCTTCAGGCTGTGTCCGCCCAGCTTCTTCTCCTGGACGAGCTCCATCACCATGTTATTGGTGGCGGCGCGGCCACGGGCCAGCTCGTCGAGGATGATGATGTCGGCCTCGAGCAGGTCCGTCCAGACGACCTGATCCAGACGGCGGGAGCCGTCCTCGTGGGTGTCCGGCATGGCGACCACGGCGCGGTCGACGTCGAACGTAGGGACGTGGACGATGACCGTCTTCAGGCCCTTCGTCTCGCCGAACCAAATGGCGAGGGATGTCTTTCCGACGCCGGGGCCGGAGATGAAGTGGATGTTGTCCTTCTCGGCCAGGGCGTACTCCAGCATCTGGAACGCCTTGGCCTTCATCAGACGATCCTCGGCCGCCTTGACGGCCGCCGCGTCGGGGAAGGTTGCGGACTTCTTAAGCATCTGCATGTGGGTCCTTTCGGTTAAGGGCATCCGCGGTCGCGGATGATGCACCTCACCGTTAGGGCAGCGACCCCTCCCCAAAGTCCGGCTAACGGGCAGCCCCGTGCCGGGCTACCAGCAGGGCGACGTCGTCCTCGGATCCCGCCGCTCGAAGGGCCCGAAGCCCCGCCCACGTCCCCTGTTCCGACAGGAGGGTGCCGGCGTCTTCGATCTCCCCCATCGCGCTGCTGTACAGCAGCAGGGTCGAAGGGCCTTCTGGGGTGGGGACTGTCACCGCCTGCGGTCCACCGGACCGCAGGGACGCGCAGTCATCCGCGGCGGATCGGAGTTCCACGGAGCCTCCCCCGCAGCGGTAGAGGCGGACTTCCCCGCCCACTGCCGTGGCCATGGCGATGGACGCCTGTGGTGGGGTCGCTCCCGGGTGCTGGTCCTTCCAGTTGCGCCAGGCATGCCGCAACGCCGCGCCGCCCGCGATCATCGGATCCTGCTCGCCGTGGCGCACGGAACCCCTCAGGTGGTTATGGATGTCTGCGGTGAACCCGGCGGCCGCGCGACGGTTGGACGCAGGGGAGCCTGGGCCAACGGGGGTATTGGAGTCTACGACCCAGAACGAATTGAGGTGGTGGCCTGCGGCCGCCGTGCACACGTCATGGTTGGAGTGCGTTCGGATGGAAACCTTCATGCTGAGATTGCTGGTCATGTGCCCTACCGTGCCCAGGTTGGTGTCAGCGCACACGAACGCGTGCGTCAAGTCGACTGCCCCCGCACGGCCGCCGGAGAAGCCCACGACTCCGCAGGATGGCGGCGAGGTCTCCTACGGGACAATCTGACCCGAACAGAAGAAACCCCCGACCATGAAAATGGTCGGGGGCTTTGTCTTACGAGAACATATCCGCGGAGGCGGCCAGCTCGGCGTCGTCGATCACGACGGTGCCCATGGGAACGTCATGACGCTCGGGCCACGGGTCCCCACCTTCGGTGATGAGCCAGACCCATCGGTCCGGCTCGGAAGGCGTGAACGCCGGCGCGTAACCATCGGTCACGACGACCACGAAGTCCGGGTACTGGTCGTAGTGAGTCTGGACGTAGTCCTCGATGATCGAGAAGGACGTGCCTCCTCCACCCCGGAGCTCGTCGCCCAGCTTGAACGGCCAGACTTCAGCATCGAAGGAGAGGAAGGAGAACTCGAGGTTTTCTTCCTCTCCCAGGAGCTTCGCGATGTACTCGAGCACAGCCGGGGACATGGAACCGGACGCGTCGACGGCGATGACACCCTTCTTGAAGGTCTCATCGCCGATTGACGAAATGCGCGGCGGGCCGGGGAAGGCGATGAGAGCCTCGTTGAACACCAGGCGCTCACCTTCTCGGATCCGCTCGTGCAGCATCCCGGACAGGTACTGCTGCCAGTAGGACACCTGGCGCGTCGCCGAGGTCTCCCCGCGCAGCGCGCCGACGCCCATGTTGCCGAACATCTCGGACGCGAAGTCCGAGTCGGCCGAGGAGTCCATGACTTTGAGGAGCTCTCCCTTCGCGATGTCGGAGCCCTCCGTCGCCTGCTTGAGCACGCGTTCGGCGGCACCTTCCACGACCTCGCCCATGACGGACGTGTCCTGGTGGGGGTGGCCCCCATCTCCGCCAGAGGACTGCGATCCGCTGGCGCAGGGGCCCGCGACGCACTGGGCGTTCTTGCCCAGCTTCGGGGTGCTCTTCATGCGACGCAGCTCAGCTTCACAGCGCAGGTCGGTGGAGATGAACTCGTCATACTCGACATAGTCGAGGTTGGCGTCTCGGAGGTCCTTGCGGTACCTCTCGTACACCTTCCACGGGTGGATGCCCGTGGGCTCCTCCTTGCCGTGCTCGTTGAGGACGAGTGGCATCACCCAACGATGCGGGGCGGTGTTGGGGGCGTACATGGACGACACGCGGTCGTTGATGACCGCCTCCTCCGCGAGAATGCGGATCTCGTCACGGTTGGTGCCCATCTGCCAGAGGTGCTGAAACAGCACGTGGTAGATCTCGTGCGTCCGAATGAAGACCAGGTCCTGAATGGTCTTGCAGCGGAGGACAAAATCCGGATTGTACAGCTGGGCGCAGAAGCCGTCCGGCAGCAGCATCACGGCCAGCGTGTCGATGGCGCTGGTCGGAATCTGCACAAGGATGTCGTCGATCGCCGAGGCGAGAGGCGACGCCAGCGGGACGACCTTGCGGGCCGCGTCCATGCGGTCGGAGGCCATCTCGATGATCTCATCCGAGGGGATCGGTTCGTGGCGTCGGAGCTTCAGCTCGTTCGCCGCAGTGTCAAGGGTCATGGGGGGATCCTTTCGGTTAGTGCCGGGCGGGTGCCACGGGTGTTGGTAACCGTCGTGGCGCCTTTGCGGCACTTAACGGTGGGGCCGAGCTGCCGGTTCCCTGGGTAGGGCAAAGAGAAGCACCCCGCCTCGAATGAGGCGGGGTGCTTTGTCCTGCTGTTTTACAGCTTCACGGTCGTGTTGCCGGCGGCCTGGGACAGGCACAGGGCGAGCGTGGCCGCGGAGTCATCGCCGAACGCGTCGACGATCCTCCCCCACAGCAGGGCCGCGGTGGCGGCAGGGATCGGGGCGGAGGGAAGGAACAGGTACTCCGCCACCAGCCCGATCCACGGAATGGGCAGCGGAGGCCCACCGGAATCCAGCCCACCGTCGACCGCGGGTTCGCCGGCGGCCAGGCGGTTGAACATCTGCCGCGCGTCGTTGAGGACGCCGGAGTCGATGTTGCCGCCCAGGACGCGAACAGCCTCCCGGGTCGGGTGGGTCCGGTGCCTCCCGGCGAGCCAGTGAGCCACCAGGTACGGGGACGCGGAAGAGAGCAGCATCCCCAACCTTTCGTCGTCCACGGAGCCGGGCACGTTGAGCGCCATTTCGGCCAGGGCGTCGGCGGGGGTTCCCAGGACCTCCATCATGTCGATCTGCTGGGCGGCCCTCTCACGAACGTCCCGGCTGTCCGGGAGCCCGGACCCCTCACCGACGTGGGAGTGTCCCGCGGCGCGGAGCGCCGCTACGGCTCCGGGGTAGATGTCCAGGCCGGGCACGATGGCCGTTGCGAGGACCTGGTGGGCAGTGGTCGCATCCGGCGCGTCCTGCGCCGCGGCGGTGATGATCTTCGCCGCCCGGTACTGGTCCAAGGTGTTGTCCAGCGCGACCTGCATCTGTTGGGGCAGTTTAGCCCCTACGGCGTAATCGGGGAGCTCGGCGATGAGCCCAGCCATGGTGAGCAGCGGCTCATCATCGAAGTCGGAGAGGGACTTCTCCATCTGGTCGAACGGGGAGCCCTCAGCTCCCATCTCACCTTCGGCGTCGGGGCAGTTCCAGCCCGGGAAGGCGGCGATTCCCCACAGAACGGACAGGCGCTCCTCGTTGTGCACGTCCGGAACCATGAGCAGGCTGGCCGCCAGGGTGCTGGAGTTGTCGACGGCGCTGAGGTCCGCCGGGTCCAGTGCCGCGAGGTCAGCCGGGCTGAAGATTCGGGACGGGTCCCGATACACGTCAAAGTTGTTAGTCATACGAGTGGTCCTTTGGTCCTATCGGTTAGGTATGCCGCGGGTGCGGTCTTACCCACCGTCGGCGCTACCGTCGGGGGAGGGGGCCCGTACGCACTTGTCGGACTACAAAACGGGAGCCCGAATCCCCTCGCCCCGATACCTGTCCGACACGTTCTTCGCGATGCGGATCTACGCCCCGCTCATCCGGGAGATGACCGGGGAAGGCACCCCACTCTGACCGGAGCTCTCCACCCCAACGGCCCCGAAGCAGGCCTGGACCGACCCCGATAATGAGGAACCCGCAGAGCCAAGGGCTCTGCGGGTTCGAGTTGTTTAGGCCACCGTGGCTACGGCGTCATGACGAGGGGGTACTTCAGACGTAGCATCCCGCGAGCCGCATTGGCGTCACACTCGGTGCCGAGTGCGACCGCCCGGCGATACTCGGTCCGGGCGGTGGAGCTCAGGTGCTGGAGCATCACCAGGCCGGCCCCGATGATGAGCACGGTGCCAAGGGCCAGCACCCAGCTGTCGACGGACCAGTCGACCAGGTACAGAAGGAGGCCACTGGGAATCGCAGCCAGGTGGTGGAAGAAGCTCATCGCGGCCCAGGGTCCTGGGAACGATCGGCGGGTGACGAAAGTGCCGTCCCGTACCTCTCGGGCAGCGAGACGGCTGAGCGCATGGTCGCCCAGGACGGTCAGGCCGAAGTGCAGGAGCACGAAGATCTGGATCCAGACCATGAAGTCGACGGACATGGGAGGTTCCTTTCGGTTGAGGCGCGACGCGGATCGCCGCGCACCTCAGGAACCGTCAGGGCAGCCCCAGGCAGAACAAACCCCGCCACCAGGTGGTGGCGGGGTAGGAGGATTCCCGGGGCTACGGGGCGGCCACGAACATCGGCCCCCCCCCCCCTTACGGCGGGGTCTGGACATGGAAAACCCCCGGCATGCGCGGCCGGGGGTTTTGGGGACATTACTGGTCGAGCTCGACGGCCGCCTCCAGCTGGTGCAGCTTGGCGTAGGCCTGCTGCACCTCCGGGCGGGCGGCGTCGTTGCGGTGCCGCTCCCCCTGCTCGGCGAGGGCGGTGATGGCCGCCCTCGCCCGGGAGGCCACCTCGTCGGGGAGGGAACCCTCCTCGTAGTCCAACAAGCGCACCGCATCGTAGGTGGCGCTCGGATTGTGGGCGAAGGCCTCCCGGAGAGTTTTGAGGGAGGTCGTCTCGTCCCGTATGTATGCGGCACACGGGAAGTGCAGGTCGAACCGGCACTTGATCTTGGATCCCTTCTCCCGCGTCGTGAGGATGATGGCCGCGGAGACGACGGCCACGGCCATCAGCACCGAGGCAACCCCGACCATCGAACCGGCGAGGCCAAAAACGCCAAGGGCCGGCGAGGCCATCGCGGCGACCGCGAGCGGGGTCCAAAGGTAGCTGTGGGCAGCGGAGGAGGGGCTGGTTCCGGTGAGAGTGACCCGGTAGACGCTGTCCAAGGTCCCTTCCTCGATCCTCCGCTTCTCAAACTCCATCGCACCGTAGCGGAAGCCCTCGGGCAACTTACCGAGGTTCCTGACTGCGGCATCGGGGTAAAACTTCTTCATGCCTGTTCCTTTCGGTTGAAGCGTCCTGGGTTGGACGTGTTGGCCCGTACCGTCGGCGCGCCCCGACTCACCGGCCACGCATGCAGGCCCCCGATCGTGCGCAGGGAAGTGGGGCGGATCCACCCATGCCGGCGGCGTGACGTCCGGCGTCGTGCGGGGGCGAAGTCGGCACGGTAGGTAGATGACCTCTCAGGACTCCTCCCCCGCCGTCCACCAGCCCGTTAGCCCCGCTGCGCAGCGGGAATGGGAAGTGCTGGCTGATCAGATCCGCGAGCACTCCGCGAAGTACTACCTCGGGCAGCCGATCATCTCGGACGCCGAGTACGATGCCCTCTTCCAACGCCTGCAGGCCCTGGAGGGGGAGCACCCCGGCCTGGGTGGGCCGGACAGCCCCACCCAGCGAGTCGGGGCACCGGTGGCGAGCCCCTCCGCCGGCGGCGCCTTCGAGCCGGTCAAGCACCTGCAGCGGCTGTACAGCCTGGACAACGTCTTCAATGAAACCGAGCTGCGAGACTGGCTGGCCCGCACCCCGGCCACGGGGTACCTGACCGAATTGAAGATCGACGGCCTGTCCATCGACCTCGTCTACGAGCACGGCCGCCTGGTCCGCGCGGCAACCCGCGGCGACGGCCACGTCGGCGAGGACGTCACCGCCAACGCCCGCACCATCGCGAACATCCCCCACGAGCTCACCGCCACCGACCAGTACCCGGTACCCGCAGTGCTGGAGGTCCGCGGCGAGGTCTACATCCCCGTCGCCAAGTTCGGCGGCCTCAACGCCGAGCGCGCCGCGGCCGGACTAAGCCCCTTCGCCAACGCCCGCAACGCCGCCTCCGGGTCACTGCGCCAAAAGGACCCCTCCGAAACCGCGCGCCGCCCACTGGCCCTGATCTGCCACGGTGTCGGGCACACCGAAGGCTGGGTCCCGACCACCCTCCACGGCGCCTACGAGGCTCTTGCAGCCTGGGGGCTGCCCACCTCCCCGCACACGAGGAAAATGGACGACGCCGACGACGTCATCGCGCAGGTGAAGTACTGGGGAGAACACCGCCACGATGCGGACCACGAGATGGACGGCGTCGTGATCAAGGTCAACGGCCTGTCCGAGCAGCGCGCACTGGGGTCTACGTCCCGGGCGCCGCGCTGGGCCATCGCGTTCAAGTACCCGCCCGAGGAAGTCACGACCGACCTGCTGGACATCCGCGTAGCCATCGGGCGCACCGGCCGCGCGACCCCGTACGCGGTGATGCGCCCGGTCACCGTCGCCGGGTCGACCATCCAGATGGCCACCCTGCACAACCCGGCCGAGGTTGCACGAAAGGGAGTGCGGATCGGTGACCGGGTAACCATCCGCAAGGCCGGCGACATCATCCCCGAGGTTCTCGGACCCGTCATCGACGCCAGGGACGGGACCGAGCGCGAGTTCAGCTTCCCCACCACGTGCCCAGAATGCGGCGGCCCACTGGCCCAGGAGAAGGAGGGCGACGCCGACTGGCGGTGCCGAAACGTGCGCCGCTGCCCGGGGCAGGTACGCCGACGCATCGAGTTCCTCGCGTCGCGCGGAGCCCTCGACATCGAGCACCTGGGCGAACGGGGCGCAGCAGACCTCGTCGCCAGCGGGGTGCTGGCCGACGAGGGCGGACTGTTCTCGCTCGGCGCGGACGACCTTGCGCGCACCGAGACCTACAGCGCCGCGTCGAAGGACGGCGCCGGCCGAATCCTCAACGCCAACGGCTCGAAGCTGCTGACATCCCTCGAGGCCGCGAAGTCCCGCGAGCTGTGGCGCGTCCTCGTGGGCCTGTCCATCCGCCACGTCGGCCCGACCGCCGCCCGCGCCCTGGCCCAGCGGTTCGGGTCGATGGAAGCCCTCCGCGCCGCGTCGCACGAGGAGCTGTCGGACACCGACGGCGTCGGTGAGGTCGGCGCCGATTCGGTAATCGCCTGGTTCGCCGTCGACTGGCACCGGGAGATCGTGGAGAAGTGGAAGGCCGCCGGCGTGCGCATGGCCGACGAGGTGTCCGATCGTCCCGAACAGGTGCTCGAGGGAATGTCGATCGTGGTCACGGGCTCGCTCCAGGACTTCACCCGCGACAGCGCCAAGGAGGCCATCCGCGTCCGAGGCGGCAAGGTGACGGGCTCCGTATCGAAGAACACCTCAGTGGTCGTCGTCGGCGACACCGCGGGCGGCAAGGCCACGAAGGCCGCGGCGCTGGGCGTACCCACCGTCGACGAGGCGGGATTCCGCCAACTCCTCGCCGAAGGCCCCGGCGCGGGGCCATCCCCGCTCGCGCGGGGAAAATCAAAGGCCCCGGCGCGTTGAGCCCATGACCGACGGGCCATCCCCGCTCGCGCGGGGAAATGCGGAGGCGTCGTCGCCAACTCCATCAGCGCCTGGGGGCCATCCCCGCTCGCGCGGGGAAAATGTAGCCGGCCGGAGCGCGGTGTTGTTCCCCGTCGGGCCATCCCCGCTCGCGCGGGGAGAACACTTCCATGGGGTGCGCCTCTGCCGTCTACTGTGCCGACCTCCCT
>ERZ1032871.83-NODE-83-length-13659-cov-8.194355_pt1 | contig 13659 bp, 12 predicted proteins | sample MGYA00519026_ERZ1032871 | MGnify/ENA primary metagenome ERZ1032871 (study PRJEB33719, sample SAMN04262510) | wastewater metagenome | biome: rural village; feature: composting latrine chamber; material: composting feces with ash | place: El Salvador | collected...
ATATCGGCTACGGCGTCGCACGGAATGTGCGAGCCACACGATTGTACGTCGTCGAAACTTATCCCGGCGCGTGGCCTATATTGAAATAGGCCACCACAACCCGCTCTCCTTCGGGTCAGATTTCATCACAACGGCAACCCTTCTTTCGGTCCAATCAACGTAAAACCATTCCCTCGAAGCCAACCACATCTGAATGATCCTCCCCGCCAAATTGGGCCTTTTGCCAAAGAATTCACGCGCAGGAACGCGTTGGGCTGCACCCTTTTCGTCTGATCAGGGTATAAATCCTCCAATACCGGAGGTGGAACGATGAGTAATTTTACTATGGGCCGGGGGGCTGTGCCCCTGGTCATTGAAAATCAGATGCTGATGCGGCACGGGCTGATTACGGGGGCAACGGGTACCGGAAAAACCGTGACGCTGAAGGTGCTGGCTGAAAATATGAGCGAGCAGGGCATTCAGGTGTTTCTGGCGGATGTGAAGGGCGATCTGTCGAGCCTGGCGGAGCCGCTGGAGTCGACGCCCGCGATTCAGGAGCGCCTTGCGGAGCTCGGGGTGCGGGAACATACGCCGCGCGCATACCCCGTGACGCTGTGGGATGTATACGGTGAAAAAGGGATTCCCGTGCGCGTGAGCGTTTCCGAACTGGGACCGCTGCTTTTGTCGAGGCTTTTGAATCTGAATGACACGCAGTCGGGCATTCTTGATATCGCGTTTCGTGTTGCCGATGAACAGGGGATGCTGCTTTTGGATCTCGATGATCTGAAGTCGATGCTGGCGTTTTTGCAGGAGAATGCAAAGGAATTTCGGCCGGTGTACGGCAACATCGCGCCGGCGTCGGTGGGGGCGATCCTGCGTTCTATTCTGTCTTTGGAACAGCAGGACGGACAGCTTCTGATCGGGGAGCCCGCGCTGCAGATTGAAGACTTGCTGGCCAAACCTTCGGAGGAGGGCATGATTCACATTTTGCAGTCCCAGAAGCTGTATCAGAAACCGGCTCTGTATTCGACGCTTCTGTTGTGGCTGCTTTCGGAACTGTATGAACAGCTGCCGGAAGTGGGCGATGTCGCGCAGCCGAAAATCGTCTTTTTCTTTGATGAAGCCCATCTTTTGTTTGATTCCGCCAATAAGGCGCTGGTCGACAAGATCGAAATGATCATCCGCCTGATCCGTTCCAAAGGCGTGGGGATTTTCTTTGTCACGCAAAGCCCGCTCGATATTCCCGACGGGGTGCTCGGCCAGCTCGGCAACAAGATTCAGCACGCGCTGCGCGCCTATACGCCGAAAGAACTCAAGGATGTGCGCGCGATCGCACAGACCTTCAGAGAAACTGAAGGCCTGGATGTCGCCGAGGCGATTACGGAGCTGAAAACGGGGCAGGCCGTGGTTTCTGTGCTGGATCCCGAAGGGATACCCACGCCCGCGGACGTCGCGCTGATTTTTCCTCCGAAAAGCAAGCTCGGCACACTGGACGAGGCAAAGTATCCCGCGCTCGTGCAGCAGTCGCCGTTTCAGTTTAAGTACAAAGAGCGGGTGAACCGCGAGTCCGCCTATGAGCTTCTGCAGGCCCGGGCCGAGCAGATGGCAAAAGAGCAGGAAGAGCTGGAAACGCTCGCCCGGCTCGAAAAAGAAGCGAAAGAACGCGCCAAAGAGGAGGCAAAAAACAAGTCCCGCAATCAGCGCGAAGGCATTACCGAACGCTTCACCAAAAACATCGCGGGCACGGTCGGAAGGGAAGTCGGCCGGACTTTGATCCGAGGCATCCTCGGCAGTTTCAAGCGATAAATCCGAAAATAAAACCCGGCATGCGCTGTGCATGCCGGATTATTCTTTTTGTTACGGTTTTACATCCAGGGCTTCCTGAGGAATCGTAATCTCTGTTATTTCATTGATTTTTGAAAAGGTGCCCGTAATCTTCTGATTGGATTCCATGGTGACTTCTTCGGTAAAGGAGAAGCTCATGTCCATGTCGATGCCGGTGGGATAATACGTGTCTTTTTCGATCGTATACTGATATTTCAGGTGATTGAATTCCATGTTGCCGGGGAGTTCTTCCTGGTTTTGCATCTGCAGTTCGAGCAGCTTGTTGGCATCTTCACCGTCGCCGTCGTAGGTTAGAAGATAATGATCGCCCTGCTCGGTGACAACGAGATTGTCTTCAATCTCCCGCATAGCCTCGACCGTTTCCTCGGACATATACGACTGTTTCATCTCTTCGGGATTGAAGCCCGCCTGTTCGCCGGCCATGTACATCCACTGGCCCATCTGATTCATATAGACGCCGTCTTCCGACAGATACATCTCCATTTCGTGGCCTTCCGCATCCATTTCCGGCGCGCTTAAGGTCATTTTCATCCAGGCAAGGAGCGGTTCCATAGTCATTTCCATTTCGAGATCGGAATTCATCGACAGATCCCCGACAATGCCCGCGGGTCCTCCCGCTTCGTCGGTGGCAGAGCCGCCATCGAAGGTCATTTCCTGCGCGATCTGCATGTCGGCACGGAAGCTTTGGATATTTTTCGACGCCTCCTGCATGCGGTTGAGCAGTTCTGTGGTATCCGGCGCGTCGGACACAATATCGTGTGCCGGGCTGTGGATGTCCGCGGTGTCGGAGTCCTGACACGCGGCAAGAAAGAGCAGCGACAGCACAAGAAGAGGCAGCAGCAGTCTTGTTTTCTTCATAGAAGTCTCCTTTCGGGGTTCCTTTTTTCTTCTGTATCATAGATACCCCGAATACCGGATGAAACTGTGTCCAAAGCTGTCGATTCCCTTACAGCCTACAGGACCACACTTCCGCCTTTCAGGTCGATTTCCAGTCCGACCGGACAGTGGTCGGAGCCCATGATCTCATCATAAATATAGGCATCGCCCAGTTTGTCTTTCAGTTCTTCCGAGACGACAAAATAGTCGATCCGCCAGCCCGCGTTCCTGGCGCGCGCCCGGGTGATATAGCTCCACCAGGTATAGCGTTCGGTGACATCGGGATAGAAATGGCGAAAGGTGTCGACAAAGCCCGCGTCCAGAAGCTGCGTAAACTTGCCGCGTTCTTCATTGGTAAAGCCCGCGCTTTTGCGGTTGCTCTGCGGGTTTTTCAGGTCAATTTCCGTGTGGGCGACATTCAGGTCTCCGCACAGAATCACCGGTTTGATCTCTTCGAGTTTTTTGAGATAGCTTAAAAAGACATCCTCCCACACCTGCCGGTAGGCCAGGCGGGTGAGTTCGCGCTGCGAATTCGGCGTATACACATTGACGAGAATAAAATCCTGGTATTCGAGCGTAATGACGCGCCCTTCTTTGTCGTGTTCGTCGATGCCGATGCCGTAGCGTACATCGAGCGGCTTGTATTTTGTGAAGACGGCCGTTCCGGAGTAGCCTTTCTTTTCCGCGTAGTTGTAGTATTCTTCAAAGCCGGGCAGATCCATTTCCTGCTGGCCGGCCTGCATTTTGATTTCCTGGAGACAGACAATATCCGCGTCCAGTTCCCGAAATGATTCCATAAACCCTTTGTTCATAATGGCCCGAAGACCGTTGACATTCCATGAAACAAGTTTCATACATTCCCCCTGTTAAATCCTGAGTTTTCTGAAGGCGATTTTTATGCTGGTGCCTTTGCCCAGATCCGAGCGAAGATCGATTTCGCCCTTGTGCAGCTTGACGACGTGCTTGACGATCGACAGGCCGAGTCCCGTGCCGGTTTTGTTGGCGCGCGCCCGGTTGGACATATAAAAGCGTTCAAAAATCCGCTGCTGGTCTTCTTCGGAAATCCCGATGCCGGTGTCTTTGACGACGAGATAGCTGCGTTCCCGGTCGGTGAAGGTCTGCACCTGCACCTTTCCGTTTTCCTTGTTGTATTTGACGGCGTTTGACACAAGATTCATGATCGCATCCTCCATCATGCGACGGTTGCCCAGGATCATGGCTTTCTGGCCGTTCGCCGTAAGTCGGACGCCCCGTTTTTCGGCGTTGATGGAGTGCTTTCGCACGATTTCCTGCGCGAGCGCCTGCAGATCGAGTTCGTCTCGTAACAGTTCCGCGGGATTTTCATTTTCCAGAAGACTCAGCCGTATTGTATCATCAATCAGTCCGAGCAGGCGATTGCCTTCGGAGAGGATGACTTTGGCAAAGCGGCGCGTGTCTTCTTCGGTGGCCAGGCCCGAGGTGATCATTTCCGCATAGCCGTTGATCGAGGTCAACGGTGTTTTCAGTTCGTGACTGACGTTGGCTGTAAAGTCGCGGCGCATTTTTTCCGATTCGATGAGTTTGTTCATGGATTCCGTGATCTGCGCCTTTTCAAATTCGATATCCCGAATATAGGGTTCCAGTTCGGGATAGGATTTGCCGGCGGGTTTTGTCGCTACCCCGGACAGTATCCCCTTGATCTCTTCCATGGTGTGAATGACCGGCCGAAGCGCGGCACGTGTAAACCATCCCGACAACAGATGCCCCAGCAATACTAAAACACCCACAACCACGGCGGTAATGGGCAAGATCGATACATAGGTGCTGATAAAACGCTCTTTGGGTAGATAATATGTGACGGGCCGGTTGTCTACCGTCAGGGTGAGACTGTGATACGCGTTCTCATCCTCGACAGGGCCCCGCTGCAGTGTTTGCAAAGAGGCGGAAGGCGCTTCGGAAAGTGTACCGAAATCTTCCAAAAGCGCCTGCTGATTCTCCAGCTGCCGCGCATGTACCGACGACGCGATCCACAGCGACAGGACCAGTGCCACGAGCACGGCCGTTGCCTGCACAAAGAGAGCAATCCTCTTTTGCATGGATTATTCTCCGATTTTGTAGCCTACATTGCGTACTGTCTGGATCATTTTGCCTTCGTCCTTGAGTTTCTGCCGCAGCGAGCGGATGTGGACATCCACCGTCCGCGACTCTCCCTGAAACGCAAAACCCCAGATCTCGGTCATGAGCTTGCTGCGGGTCAGAACGATGTCTTTATTGATCATGAGATAGTACAGCAGTTCGAATTCCTTATAGGTCAGTTCGACGGATTCGTCGTTGACATAGGTGAGCCGCCGTTCCATATCCATTACGATGCCGCCCAGGCGGAGGATGCTCTCCTCTTCTTCTTTGGCGGGCATGCGGCGCAGCACGGCCTTCACGCGGGAGATGAGCTCCATCACACCGAAGGGCTTAGTGATAAAGTCGTCGGCGCCCATGTCGAGCCCCTTGACCTTGTCGAATTCGCTGCTTTTTGCCGTGAGCATCATAATGGGAATGTCTTTGGTTTTTTCGTTGCCCCGGAGGGTTTCCAGAATCGAATATCCGTCTTCGCCTTCGAGCATGATATCAAGCAGAAACAGCTCGGGCACACTCTGGTCCAGCTGTGCGTACAGTCCTTTCGCATCGGCAAAAGCCTTCGCCTGAAACGATGAGTTGTTCAGGGCATAGGCGATCATTTCACGGATATTTTCTTCATCCTCAACAATATAGACCGTATGCATCATGTCGACCTACTCTTCGGTTTCCGGAATCGATTCGTGCTTTCCGGTGATCGAGTAGACGACCCATTCGGCCACGTTTTCCGCGTGGTCTCCGATCCGCTCGAGATATTTTGCAATCATGAGGATGTCGATCAGATTCTGCGGTTCATCTTCGTGCGACTGAATCGAACGCACGACCAGATCGCGAATGCGGTCAAAGTACTCGTCGACGATATCGTCTGTGGCGATGACTTCGTCCGCCAGGGCGAGATCGCCGTCACGGAAGGCACGCAGCGCGGTTTTCACCATATTCTTTGTTTCCGCGGCCATTTTGGTCGTGGTTTCGAAGGTGTTTTCCGCATGCTGGTTCTGACAGTAGGTCAGTGTGATTTCCGCAATGTCCGCCGCGTGATCGCCGATTCTTTCGAGGTCGGTGATCATTTTGAGCGCCGTGGAGATCAGACGCAGATCGGATGCCACCGGCTGCTGTCTGAGCAGCAGATTGATGCAGTGACGTTCGATGGTTTTTTCCATTTCGTTGACCTCGTGGTCGCCCTTGATGACCTGTTTTGCCAGCGCGAGATCGCACTGGTTCAGGCTTTTCAGGCTGTTTTCGATGGCGACGATGACCAGCTCGCCCATCAGTTCGAGGTCGTTGTTTAATGTATCCAGTTCTCTTTCAAATCTGTTTCGCACCATAAAGCCTCCTATTAACCGAATCGGCCGGTAATGTAGTCTTCCGTCCGCTTGTCATTGGGGACGGAGAAGACCTGATCGGTGTTTCCGAATTCCACCAGATCTCCGAGAAGGAAGAATCCTGTGTAGTCGGAGACACGGGTTGCCTGCTGCATATTATGAGTTACGATTACAATAGTATACTCCTTTTTCAATTCATGTAGCAAGTCTTCGATTTTGTTGGTCGAAATCGGGTCCAGTGCGGAAGTCGGTTCGTCCAGCAGAATTACTTCCGGGTTTACGGCAAGCGCACGCGCGATGCACAGACGCTGCTGCTGTCCGCCGGAAACGGACAAACCATTTTTATTCAGCTGATCTTTGACTTCATCCCAGATGGCTGCCTGACGCAGGCTGGTTTCGACAATTTCATCCAGTTGTGCCTTCTTTTTGATCCCGTGGGTTCTCGGTCCGTAGGCGATATTGTCGTAGATCGAGATCGGAAACGGATTCGGCTTCTGAAACACCATGCCGACTCTTTTTCTGAGCTCATAGACATTCATCTTGTAGATTTCCTGGTCTTCCAGCGTCATTTTTCCGTTGCAGTGAAAGCCTTCGACCAGATCGTTCATGCGGTTGATACTTTTCAGAAGCGTCGACTTACCGCAGCCCGACGGTCCGATAAAGGCCGTGATCCGGTTTTTTTCGATATCCATATTGATATCTTTAATGGCGTGAAAATCTCCGTAGTAGGAGTTGAATTCACGAATTGTAATTATATTATCCATACTTATTGATTGTACTCCTTACGCAGTTTGCCGGCCAGGAAATTGGAGAGCAGATTGATCAGGATGACGACGACCAGAAGAACGACCGCCGTGGCATAGGCTTCATCCTTGTGGAGGCCTTCATTCGCCAGCAGATACATGTGGATCGCAAGCGTTCGGCCCGAGTTAAACAGACTCGTCGGGATCCGGAAGGTGGAACCGGCCGTATACAAAAGGGCGGCAGTCTCTCCGATAATCCGCCCGATGCCGAGAATCACACCGGCCAGAATGCCCTGCATGGCCGTCGGAAGCACGATGAGAAACACGGTCCGCAGTTTCGCGGCGCCGAGTCCGTAGCTTGCTTCTCTCAGAGACATCGGAACGGCCATCAGCGCCTCCTCGGTGGAGCGCATGATGGTCGGCAGTATCATGATCGCCACGGTCATGGCACCGGCCAGCACGGAATACCCCCACTGGAGTGCGGTGACAAAAAACAGCATCCCGAACAGACCGTAGACGATGGACGGAATCCCCGCCAGCGTTTCCGTGGTTACGCGCACAAGAGACACCAGCCGGTTTCCGGGACGCGCATATTCGACAAGATAGATGGCCGCGCCCACACCCAGAACGATCGCGATCGTAAGCGCGATGGCGATGATGATGAGCGTGTTGATGATCGCGGGCGTCATCGATACATTTTCAGTTGTATATTTCCACGCGAACAGCGAGGGTTTCAGATGAGGCACACCGTTGGAGACGACATGCCAGATAATAAACAGGAAAACAAACAGGGTAACGGCTGTCGCCAGATAAACGACGGCGCGTACCGCATAATCGTACCCGCTGGCTTTTCCGGTTGAGTTTTTCATCAGCGCACCTTCTTCTTCACGAGGTTGAATGCGATATTGATCAGCAGGATAAAGACAAACAGCACGGCACCGGTCGCAATCAGCGATTCACGGTGGAGTCCTGCCGCGTAGCCCATTTCCATTACGATGTTCATCGTCATGGTCCGCACGCCGCTCAGGATATTGTCCGGCATGACCGACTGTCCGCCGGCAACCATGATGACCGCCATCGTCTCTCCGATGGCGCGCCCGATCCCCAGGATGATGGACGCAAAAATGCCCGACTTTGCAGCGGGAACAACAATCGACATCGTTGCCTTTTCATGCGATGCGCCGAGCGCCACGGCCCCTTCGTAATAGGAGCGCGGAACCACCGAAATGGAGGCTTCGGACAAACCGATGATCGTCGGCAGGATCATAATGCCAAGGAGTATAATTGCAGCTAACATAGAGAATCCGGTCGTAGCGAATCCGAGTCCTCGAAACACTTCACGAATCAAAGGGACGATTACCATCATCCCGAAAAATCCATATACGACAGACGGTATTCCGGCCATCAGTTCCACAGCGGGTTTGATCAGGCGATACAGTCGGGGCGGACAGAAACGCGACAGAAAGATCGCGGTCAGAACCCCCAGGGGTACACCTAAAACAATAGCACCTATGGTCACATAGATGCTCGAGACAATCATCGGAAAGATCCCGAACTGGGCGGGTGTGTGTCTGGGGAACCAGTTTTGCCCCAGAAGAAACTCGCCCAGTCCGATCTCCGCCATCGCCGGGATTCCGGTAAAAAAGATAAAGCCCGAAATCAGGAGTACGGAGATGATCGACGCTGTGGCAGTGGCCAGAAACACAATGTGCATCACGGTTTCCCGCATGCGGGTTTGGTTTCCGGTACTTTCCATAGGTTATGCTATCCTTCCAAAAATTTTATTGTACGTCTTCCCAGTTTACGATTTCGCCGAGGAAGATGCCTTTTACGTTTTCAAGCGAGATGTCTGTCAGCGGGTTGTCGTTGTTTACGATGACTGCGATGCCGTCGTTTGCAATGACGAGTCCGTCGAGTTCCGCATTTTCTTCGTCGGTGAGTTCACGCGAAGCCATGCCGATTTCCAGCGTTCCGTCGATCGCGCCGGTCATGCCTGCGGTCGATCCGGTCGACTGAATGTCGATCGTGACATCGGGGTTCAGGGTCATATACTCTTCCGCCATTTTTTCCATCAGGGGAGCAACCGATGTGGATCCGCCGACCTGGATGTTGCCGGAGAGGCCTTCTTTTGCTTCATAGGCAGCCGCATTGTCGTCGACCGAGATGTAGCCGTCGCTTGCAATGGCCTGACCTTCCGCGGACATTACGAAGTCGAGGAAGTCCTGTGCGATTTCCGAAAGTTCGCCTTTGGTTGCTACGTTGAACGGACGTGCGATCGGATACTGTCCTTCTTTGATGAGATCATCCGTTGCGTCTACGCCGTCAATTTGCAGTGCTTTTACCGTGTCGTTCAAGGATCCGAGCGAAATATAGCCGATCGCGTCCGCAGCACCCTGTACGGTGGTCATCACCTGGTCGGTTCCGTTTCCGATGATCGCCGATCCGACGGTCATGTCGTTGCCGTTTTCGTCTTCTACGCCGACGATTTCAACGAATGCGCCGCGGGTTCCCGATCCGTCCTCACGCGATACGACGGTGATGGGGCCGGTAAGTCCTTCGCCAGCAGCGTCAGCCGCTTCGGTGTCTTCGTCCGCAGCAGCGTCCTTGTCTGCTTCGGTTGCGTCGTCTGCAGCTTCTGTAGCTTCTGCTTCGGTGACGGTTGCGTCGGTCGCTGCTTCTGTAGTGCCGTTGTCTCCGCAGGCCACCAGAAGAACCGACATCATGGCTACGAGAGCTAGTAAGGTAATCAATTTACGCATTGTTCACACTCCTATTTTTTCCCAAAATTTTGATACGCCCTGAGTATACGAAGTATGTGTTAAATCTGAAGTTAGGTTTCTGTTAAGTTTGTGTAAAGTCGCAAAATTCGGGGATTTTCGGCGGTCCGCTACCTATATAAATAGAAAAAACCGCAGATATTGTTCTGCGGTTTGATCGGATACGGGTTTCATAAAGCGTTTATACCCGGGCAAGTTTCAGTTCGTCATTTTCCACGGTGACCCGGATCGAATCGCCGTCTGTCACCTCGCCTTTCAGAATCATGCGGCCGAGTTCTGTTTCCACATGCTTCTGCAGATGGCGTTTGATCGGACGCGCGCCGTACTGGGCGGAGTAGGATCTGGCCAGCACGAGTTCCTTGGCTTCTTCGGTGAAGTGGATCTGCATACGGCGTTCTTCAAGTCTTTGTTCGATCGCCTGCATCGACAGATCGATGATCGCGAAGATCTCTTTCTTCGACAGCGGCGTAAACAGGACAATGTCGTCGATCCGGTTCAGAAATTCCGGACGGAAGTGTACTTTCATTTCTTCCTCGACGCGCTTTTTGGCGGATTCTTCGAGTTCCCCCGCTTCGTTGACGCCTTCGAGCAGATAGTGCGAACCGATATTGGACGTCATGATGAGGATCGTGTTTTTGAAATCCACGGTCCTTCCCTGATTGTCGGTCAGGCGGCCGTCATCAAGCACCTGCAGCAGAATATTGAACACATCGGAGTGCGCTTTTTCGATCTCGTCAAACAGCACGACGGAATAGGGTTTTCGGCGTACGGCCTCTGTGAGCTGTCCGCCTTCTTCGTATCCGACATATCCCGGAGGCGCTCCGACCAGCCGCGAGACGGCATGCTTTTCCATATATTCCGACATGTCGATGCGCACGAGATTTCGTTCGTCATCAAACATGGCTTCGGTGAGCGCCTTGGCGAGCTCGGTCTTTCCGACGCCGGTGGGGCCCAAAAAGATGAACGAGCCGATCGGGCGGTTCGGGTTTTTCATGCCGGAACGCGCGCGCAAAATCGCATCGGAAACGGAAGTGACCGCCTCGTCCTGGCCGATGACCCGTTTGTGCAGGAGATCTTCCAGAGACAGCAGTTTTTCGCGTTCCGTTTCCACCAGCCGCGTTACGGGGATGCCGGTCCATTTGGAGACGACTTCCGCAATCTCTTCTTCGGTTACCTGTTCTTTGAGCATGCGTTCCTCCGCCTGCTCTGATTCTTTTTCATTGGCTTCTTTCAGCTGCTGTTCCAGCGCCTGCAGCGTGCCGTATTTCAGTTCGGACAGTTTTTCAAAATCGTAGCGGCGTTCCGCCTCTTCGATTTGTTTTTTGGTCTCGTCGATCTGTTCTTTGATCTCTTTTACCGCATGAATGCTGCGCTTTTCCTCTTCCCAGCGCGCGTGCATGGTGTCATAGTCCGCTTTTTCGTCCGCGAGTTCTTTTTCGAGGCGTTCCAGCCGTTCTTTTGACGGCGCGTCGTCCTCTTTTTTCAGTGCCTGCCGTTCGATCTCCAGCTGCAGTATGCGCCGTCTGGTTTCATCCATCTGCGCCGGCATCGAATCGATCTCCGTTTTTACCATGGCCGACGCCTCGTCCATGAGGTCGATTGCCTTGTCCGGCAGAAAACGGTCGGTTATATAGCGGTCGGACAGCTGCGCCGCGGCGATGACAGCCGCGTCCGCAATGCGGATTCCGTGGTGAATTTCATATTTTTCTTTGATTCCGCGCAATATGGAAATCGTATCTTCCACCGAGGGTTCCGTGACAAGCACCTTCTGGAATCTTCGTTCGAGCGCCGCGTCCTTTTCAATATACTGACGGTATTCGTCGAGCGTGGTGGCGCCGATCGTTCTGATTTCTCCCCGGGCGAGCATCGGCTTCAACAGATTGGCCGCATCCATCGCGCCGTCGGTGCGTCCGGCGCCTACGATATTGTGCAGCTCGTCGATAAAGAGAATGATCTCGCCGTCGGAATCCTTAATCTCCTGCAGGACCGCCTTCAGGCGTTCTTCAAATTCGCCGCGGTATTTCGCACCGGCGATCAGCGCGCCCATGTCGAGCGCAAATACGGTTTTGTCGCGGAGCGACTCCGGCACATCGCCGTTGACGATCCTTTGCGCGAGCCCTTCCACAATCGCGGTTTTTCCGACGCCCGGATCCCCGATCAGCACGGGATTGTTCTTCGTGCGGCGGGAGAGGATGCGTACGGTATGGCGGATTTCCTCGTCCCGACCGATAATCGGGTCGATATCGCCGTGGCGTGCCTCTTCGGTGAGATCCCGTCCAAAACGTTCGAGCGCTTCGTACTGGGCCTCCGGGTTTTGCGAGGTGACCTTCTGGTCTTTTCTGACCGATTCGAGCGCCTGCAGAAACTTTTGCGCCGTGACGCCGTATTTTTTCAGCAGCGTTTCCGATTCGGTCCGTTTTTCCTTGAGCAGGGCCAGATACAGATGTTCCACGCTGACATACGCGTCGCCCATGGCTTTCGCTTCATCTTCCGCTTTCAGCAGAATGCGCGTGTACTGCGTGGAAGGATAAATATTTGCCGCACCCTCCTGCATCGGCAGGGCGCCGATTTTCTGATTGACTTCGTCTCTGAGCGTCTGCCAGCGGATCTCGGCCAGGCTCAGAATTTTCGGAACGAGGTCGTTTCCATTCTCCAAAAGAGCCGCATGTAAATGCAGCTCACTGACCTCGGGATTGCCGTTTTTGATGGCGTCCTGTTGCGCCGTCTGGATGGCTTCCAGACTTTTTTGTGTGAATTTATTGGTATCCATCGCTATCCCTCCTGACTGAGCGTCTGATACACTTCTTCCTGTTCTTTGGTTAGGGTTTCGGGGTTATTGATGACAAATTCCAGATACAGATCCCCGAGATTTTCTTTCATGTCGCGGAAACCCTTGTTGGGCAGCCGCACCCGCTGACCCGCGCGCGCCTTTTTCGGGATGTTCACCTTCAGGCGGCCGTGCAGCGTGTCGACGGTTTTTTTCGTGCCGAACCACGCCTCCCACGGCGTGAGCTCCATTTTGGTCGTAATATCGAGGCCGTCGATCGTGTTTCTCGTATCGATGATATTGATCTTTACATAGATATCGCCGTCGAGCCCGTAGGGTTCGCCGCGCATTTTGATTTTCTTGCCGGGCAGAATCCCCTTTGGAATCTTCACCGGCACGTCGACGTTTTGGCCGTTGATGTTCAGCAGCAGATTTTTCTGTCCGCCGTTAAACGCATCCTGCAAACTCAAAGAGATCTCCGTGGTGTACTGCTGGCGCGGCGGCTGGCGTTTGGCGCCCCGACCGAAGCCCGAAAACACGGAAGAACCCGCAGCTCCGCCCTGTGTCTGGCCGCCGAAACCCGAAAAGCCTCCGCCGCCAAAGATCGAGTTGAAAAAATCCGAAAATCCGCCGGCGTCCTCTCCGGTATAGGTGTAGGTGCCAAAGCCGAAATCCGAAGGATCAAACGGCTGGCCGCCGCTGTACCCCTGCGCGCCGATCATGTCGTATTTTTTTCGTTTCTCCTCATCGCCCAGCACCTCGTAGGCCTCGTTGATATCCTTGAATTTTTCCTGCGAAGCGGCGTCCCCCTGATTCATATCCGGGTGGTATTTTTTGGCAAGCTTGCGGAACGAGCGCTTGATCTCGTCCTTCGATGCCTTCTTGTCTACTTCGAGGATCTTATAATAATCTTTATATTCCATGGACTTCCTCCTCTCGTCCCTGCGTATTCATAAGGTAAAATTATTCTTTGACTTTCTTTGACTATTTAATTATACAATAAATCCCGTCATAATGCAACGGGATTTACCACTCTTTTTTACTTATCCGATCACATGAAACACACCGTAGCTCAACCCGAGGATCAGTAGCCCCGCCACGAAGTTTCCCACCGACACGGCAATGACCGAATGCAAAAAGCGAAAGCCCAGCAGGACCGAAAGCAGGCTCCCCGTCCAGACCCCGGTGCCGGGCAGCGGAATGGCGACAAACAGAAACAATCCGATCAGACCGAATTGCCG
>ERZ1032871.84-NODE-84-length-13658-cov-19.723737_pt1 | contig 13658 bp, 9 predicted proteins | sample MGYA00519026_ERZ1032871 | MGnify/ENA primary metagenome ERZ1032871 (study PRJEB33719, sample SAMN04262510) | wastewater metagenome | biome: rural village; feature: composting latrine chamber; material: composting feces with ash | place: El Salvador | collected...
GCAGAAACGTTGTCCGGGATTGGCCGGTGCTACGCGGGCCGGTGCGGCTCGAGGGCCGATTCGCCGACTGGGGCTGAGGCCCGGGCAGCGTCCAGTGCCGCCGCATCCTCCGGCTCTGCGAGATCCGCTGCACCCACGGCAGCCGCCTCACCCGCCGGTTCCGTGGCGCCCGCGTCACCCGCGGTACTCGCCGCGAGCGCATCGAGGTACCCCGACATTCCGCCGCCGGTGCGCCGCGACACCCGCGCCGAAGTGACCACGCGGCAATCGGATACGCGCAGCACCCGCGCGCCCGACGCATCGAGGCGCTTTACGAGGTCGACGTCCTCCGACTCAGCCAACGCCCGGAATCCACCGACCCGCCCGTAGGCGGATCCGCGAACGCTCAGGTTGGCGCCGTGAATGTGGTCGTGGCCGGGCGCATCGCGGTACAGCGTCTCAAACAACGGCCGCACCGCCCCCGGACGTTGTTCCCAGTCGGCGACGCCGATCGTTCCGACCACCGCGTCGGCCCCGGCGTCGGCATGGGCGATCTGCGCGGCCAGCCACCCGGCGTCGACGATGGTGTCGGCGTCGGTGTGCGCCAGCCACACGTCGCCTCGCAGGTCGTGCGGATCCACGCCGGCGGCTCGGGCGGCGCCGACGTTGCGGGAGTCGATGCTTCGCTTGACGACGCTCACCTCCCCCACCCCGGCCGGAACCATCTCGGAGGTGCCGTCACTGCAGGCGTCGAGAATGACCCGGATGTCCGTGGGCAGCCCCGTGGCCTGCGCCGATTCGATGACCGAGTTGACGCAGGCGGCAATGCGGTCGCGTTCGTCGTGCGCGGGAATGACCACGACGATCCGCCCGATCGCGGCGCCTCGGCCGCTTGCCGCGTTCCGGCCGCCCGCGAAGTTCACAGTGCCCACCGCACCCCGCTTTCCACCGATCCCGGGGCGTTTCCCCGTCATCCTGGTTAATATACTTCACCTCCGCGAAACGGGTCCGCCCGCATCGACTGCGCACGCACCGAACGGCGGCGAACAGCGGCGAACGGTGGCGAACGGTGGCGAACCGGCCTCCAAGGCGAAGGCCAGCCCCGGCCCCACCAGGGCTATTTTATTACGCATTCCATTTGCGTATTATTCGAAGCATGTCGCCGCACCCGGAAAAGTCCCGCTCCACCCGCGTCTCCTGGCACCGCAAGGCCGGTCGGCCGGTGCGGTGGTGGTTTGCGGCGATCATCGTCGCCGCGATGATCCACCCGTTCCTCGCCGAGGGCCGTTGGCTGATGGTCCACCTGTTCACGCTCGGCGCGGTGACCAATTCGATCCTGGTCTGGAGCCGGCATTTCACCGAGAGGCTGCTGCGCGTCGACGTGCCGGAAGAGGCCCGGCGCGTCCAACTCGCGCGGATTTATCTGCTCAACGGCGGCATCGTGGTCACCATCACGGGAGAACTCGGTGATTGGTGGCCGGTGACGGTCGGCGGCGCGACGGTCGTCGGATTGGCGGTGGCGTGGCATGCGGTGTCGCTGGGGCGGGATCTCGCCGCGGGCCGGGAGCGCCCGTTCGCCGTCTCCGTCGCGCATTACGTCGCATCGGCGTGCCTGCTGCCGGTCGGTGCGGCGTTCGGCGCGCTGCTGACGACGCCTGCGGGGCATTCGCTTCACGACGGCCTGCTGCTCGCCCACGAGGCCGTGAACCTCATCGGCTTCCTGGGGCTGGCGGCGTCGGGCACGCTGATCACCATGTTCCCGGGGCTGTGGCGCACCCGGATGTCACCGCACTCCCACCCGAAGGCGTCGCTGTTGACGCAGCTGGCGGGCATCGCGGTGACCACCGTGGGAGCGCTGACCGGGGTGAATTGGGGCGCGGCGGCGGGATTGGCCATCATCGCCGCCGGGTGGATCATCGCCGCCGTGCCGTGGGCGCACAACGTCATCACGGTGGCGAAGGACCCCCGCGATCGCCTGTCGTACCCGGCGCTGTCGGTGGCTGCGGCGGTCGCGTGGCTGATCGGCACGCTCATCGTCGCGTCCGTGATGGCCCTCGACGACGGGTTCGTCATCTCGGCGCTGACCCTGCCGCTGCTCATCGGTTTCGGCGCGCAGCTGCTCATCGGCGTGATGAGCCAGCTCCTGCCCGCCACCATCGGCGGCGGCTCCGGCCCGGTCGGCGCCGGCATGGCCGAGATGGACCGCGCCGGCGCGTTCCGGTGGGCGATCATCAACGGCGGCCTGGCCCTGTGGCTGATGCCGCTGCCGTCGTGGACGAAGGTGACTCTTTCGCTGCTCATCGGTGTCGCATTCGTTTCGTACCTGCCGCTCGTCGCCCGCGCCACGAAGGCGCAGTTCGCGGCGTTGAAGGCCCGCACGACCCGAGGCGAGCCCATTGAACTGATCCGGCGCGACACGGCCGCGGCCGGTGGCGCCAAGGCCTCCTCCACCTTCGTCGCGACCGAGCGGACGACCGGTTCCCGCCGCCTCGGCACGCAGACCACAGCGGCGCTGGCGGTGTTGGCGCTGGTCACCACCGTCAGCGTCGCTTTGTCCGGTGGCGCGGGCCGTTCCGGCGGGATCACGGCGGCCGGGGACGTCACGCCGACCGGAGAGACCGTCGAAATCACCGTCACCGCCCGCGACATGGCCTACGAACCCGACGTCATCGAAGCCAATCCCGGTGACCGACTGGTGATCACCATGGTCAACGCCGACACCCAGGTGCACGACCTGCGATTGGCCACGGGGCAGGACACCGGCCGCGTCGCCCCGGGCGAGTCCGCGACCATCGAGCTTCCGGTCGTGCCCGGTGACGTCGACGGTTGGTGCACCATCGCCGGCCACCGTCAGATGGGCATGACGTTGGTCGTCGACGCGGGTGGCTCCGCGGAAGGCACCGGGGGCGAGTCCCGCACGGGCACCGCCCCCGACCACGACGGCCACGGCGCCTTCGGCGAGGTCGGCGCGGCCCCCGGTCCCGACTCCCCGACCATCGACCCGATTCTCGACGCCGCACCCGACACCGACGTCCACGAGATCACGCTGCGGGCCAGCGAATTCACCGGCTACGCGGCACCGGGAATCGAGCAGGAGCATTGGGTCTTCAACGGCGCCCCGCTCGGTCCGACATTGCGGGGCAAGGTCGGTGACGAGTTCGTCGTCACGCTGATCAACGACGGATCGATGTCCCACTCCGTGGACTTCCACGCGGGCATGGTGTCGCCCGACGAGCCGATGCGCGACATCGCGCCCGGTGAACGCCTGGAGTATCGCTTCCGCGCCGAGCACGCCGGCATTTGGCTGTACCACTGCGCGACCGTGCCCATGAGCCACCACATCGCCGCGGGCATGCACGGGGCGGTGATCATCGACCCGCCGGACCTGCCCGAGGTCGACCACGAGGTGCTGCTGGTCCAGTCCGAGGGGTACTGGGGCGAGGCCGGCCCCGACGCCGACAAGGTCATGGCGGAAACCCCGGATGCTTACCGTTTCAACGGCTACCCCGACCAGTACCTCGCGCACCCCATCCGCATCCGCGCCGGCGAGTCCGTGCGGTTCTGGCTGCTCGTCGCGGGCCCGAACAAGGGCATGAGCTTCCACATCGTGGGCACGCAGTTCCACCGCATGTACAAGGAGGGTGCGCTCACGCTTGACGACGGCGCCGGCGGGGGCCAGGCGCTGTTCCTCGGCGCGGCGCAGGGCGGGTACGTGGAGGCGCGGTTCCCCGAGCCGGGCACGTACACCTTCGTCGACCACCAGATGGTGCACGCGGAAATGGGCGCGCGGGGCCACGTCATCGTGGAGTAGCCGCCGTGCACCTGCGCGACCCAGCGCCCACGCGACCGCGCACCCGCGCGATGGGGACCGGAAACGCCCGGGCGCGCACCGGGCCCCGGGATCAGGCCAGTTTCACGGCGGTGCCGGAGGCGGTGACCATGAGCATGCCGTTGTCTGCGCCGAGGACCTCGTAGTCGATGTCGACGCCGACGACGGCATCGGCGCCGAGCGCCTGGGCACGTTCGTAGAGCTCGGCCAAGGCGGTTTCGCGGGTGTTGCCGAGTTCCTTTTCGTAGGTTTCGGCGCGGCCGCCGACGAGGTTGCGGAGGCCGGCGCCGATGTCCTTGAACATGTTGACGCCGGAAATCGCCTCGGAGGAGACGATGCGGATGTAGTGGGCGATCTGACGGCCTTCGATGGTGGGGGTGGTGGTCATGATCATGGCGCCGAGCATACGTGCGATGTTCGGCCGCCCGCGCGCCATGCGATCCGGGTGATGTCCTATGGTCGCGACATGTCGCCTCGTTTCCGTTTTTTCGCTGGCCCGCGCCGCACGGCCGTCGCGGTGGTCGCGGCGGGCGTGGTTCTTTCGGGTTGTTCGGTGGTCGATGGGGATCGCTTGACGACGTCGACGTCGGAGCTTCTCGGCCCGTCATCGTCGTCCGCCGTGGACGCGAACGCCCCCACGTCGGCCGAATCCACCCCCATCAATCCCGCGCCGCTCGACCCGGACGCCGCACCCGGTGACGGGGCCGATGGCGGGGTCGACGAGGCGTCGTCAAGCACTGAAGCGGGACCGCTGGCCGACATCCGCGCGCAACTGGATGCCCTCGCCGTCAAGGGACGCGCACCGAAAACCGGCTACGACCGGGACTTGTTCGGGCAGCGCTGGTCCGACGACGTGCCGGTGGCGCTGGGGCACAACGGCTGCGACACGCGCAACGACATCCTGCGGCGCGACCTCGTCGACGTGGTGATCAAACCGAACACCAACGACTGCGTGGTACTGTCCGGCACGCTGCACGACCCGTTCACCGGCGCGACGATCCCGTTCCAACGCGGATCGGCGACGTCGAGCGCCGTGCAGATCGACCACATCGTGGCCATGTCGGACGCGTGGCAGAAGGGCGCGCAGGGGCTCGACGAGGATGCGCGGCGGGCGTTCGCCAACGACCCGCTGAACCTCCTCGCCGTCGACGGGCCCTCCAACCAGCGCAAGGGCGACGGCGACGCCGCGACGTGGCTACCGCCGAATTCGGCGTTCCGCTGCCAATACGTGGCCCGGCAGATCGCCGTGAAGCACCGCTACGGACTGTGGGTGACGCCGGCGGAACGGGATGCGCTGGACCGGTGGCTGGGCACCTGCGAACCGGTCGACGATGACGCGCTGGCCGCGCTGGTGGAGGGCACGATCGCCGAGCGCCGGTAACGTGGTGCCATGGACACCACCGACGACGCCATCCGACCCTCGACGCCCGGCGACGACGTCGCCGTGAACGGCACCGACGAAAACAAGGGCAAAGACAAGCCCAAAGATAAAAAGGACAAGCCCGACACCGTCGGCAAGGGCCCCGCGAAACTGCCCGTCACCGCCGACCCCGCCGTGGCGAAGGAACTGCAGAAGATCCTCGACGGCTCGTACGCCGAAGAACGCGAACGCGTCCGCGCCATGCTCGACGACGAATTCTTCCGCCCGCAGATCGGCCTGCCGCTCGACGAGGCCCGCGATTCGATCCTCGCCCGCCTCGAGCGCCTGCGCGACACCGGAATGCCGAAGGGCGTGTTCAGCAAGGCCCACGGCGGCACCGGCGAACTCGGGGCGGCGCTGACCGGCATGGAGCTGGTCGGCCACGCCGACCTGGGGATGATGGTGAAATCCGGCGTGCAGTGGGGACTGTTCGGCGGTGCCGTCGAAGCCCTCGGCAGCGAGCGACACATGCACCTCGTGCCGCGGATCATCGACCTGGACCTGCTCGGCTGCTTCGCCATGACCGAGCGCGGCCACGGCTCCGACGTGCAGAACCTGGAGACCACCGCCACCTACGACGCCGAGACCGACGAGTTCGTCGTCCACTCCCCCGGCTTGTCGGCGGAGAAGACCTACATCGGCAACGCCGCCCGCCACGGCCGCATGGCGGCGGTGTTCGCGCAGCTGCACACCCCGGGCAGCGCCACCGACGCCAACCATGACCCGGCGGAGTCGCACGGCGTGCACTGCATTCTCGTGCCCATCCGCGACGAAGACGGCAACCCGATGCCGGGGGTGACCATCGGCGACCACGGCTACAAGGGCGGCCTGCCCGGCGTGGACAACGGCACCCTGATGTTCGACAACGTGCGGGTGCCGCGCGAACACCTGCTCAACCGTTTCGGCGACGTCGACGAGCGCGGCAATTACTCGTCGCCGATCGAGTCCCGGAACCGTCGCTTCTTCACCATGTTGGGCACCCTGATCCGGGGCCGGGTTTCCGTCGGTGCGGCGGCTGGAGCGGCGACGCGTTCGTCGCTGACCATCGCGCTGCGCTACGCCACCCGTCGCCGCCAGTTCGAGGGGGTGCCGGGCCAGGAGAAGCGCCTCATCGAGCACCGCTCGCACCGCCTTCGCCTGCTGCCGCGCCTGGCCCGCTCCTACGCGCTGGCGTTGCTGCAGAACCAGATCATCGAGCGTCTCGACGCCCAGGAGAAGCTCATCGCCGCCGGCGAGTGGGACGTCGCCGAGCCGAGCGACGAGCAGCAGTGGAAGCAGCGGGAGACGGAGTCCCGGGCCGCCGCGGTGAAGGCCGCCGCGACCCGTCATGCCACGGACACCATCCAGGAGTGCCGCGAGGCGTGCGGCGGCGCCGGGTACATGGCGGAGAACCTGCTGACCGTGTTCAAGGACGATTCGGACGTGTTCACCACGTTCGAGGGCGACAACACGGTGTTGATCCAGATGGTGGGCAAGGAGCTGATCACGGCGTACGCCCGCGGCCTGTCCGATCTCGATCCGATGGGCATGTTGCGGTTCGGGGTGGAAAACGTCGGCGACATTTTGCGCCGACGCACGCCGATCGCCCGTTCGGTGCAGTCGCTGATGGATCGGGTCACCGATCGCGAGGAGACCGACATCTTCGACGCCGGCTACCAGGTGAAGCTTTTCGAGGATCGCGAGTCGAGTCTGTTGAAGTCCCTGGCGCGTCGTTTGAGCGGCGCGAAGAAGATGGAGGCCGAGGACGCGGTCGAGGCCGTCGACGCCGCCCAGGATCACCTGATCGCCTGCGGGTGGGCGCGCGTCGACTCGATGCTTCTGGAGGCCTTGGTCGAGGCGGAGGCCTCGCTTGACGACGGCTCGCCGGTGAAGGATGTGTTCGAGCAGATCCGTACGCTGTTCGCGTTGTCGACCATCAACGCCCACTCGGGGTGGTACCAGGAGCAGAACGTGCTCAACGGCCAGCGGACCAAGGCGGTGCGCGCGGCGATCAACGATCTCGTCGACTCGTTGGGTCCGTGGGCGGATGTTCTCGTCGACGCGTTCGCCATTCCCGATGCCCTGGTGGCCGTGCCGATGCTCGACGACGCCGGAGTCGACCCCCGCTAGCGTCGTCCCCGATCACGGCCTTCCCCACCCCCGGAGCGAACCGCCCGGGGGTGGATTCGTCGTAAAGCGGAAAGGGAACCCGAAGTCAAGCGGAAAGGAACCCCGGAAAGCCGAGATCACTTCGGTTGGGGAACGGAATTTTTCGGAGAACCGTCGCCGATGCGCCATCGTGCGTTAGGCTGCAACCCAAGTGACGAATGGGGCCAGAGTTGCCCAAATCCAACCCTAATCGCACCCTTTCCGTGACCAGGGCGTAACATTCCGGTCCACAAACCGATGACCCCTGTAGAACGTGTGTGTGCCGCGCCACTTATTGCGGATCCCGCCGGACCCGTATTAGTTTGACTCACCAACTAGATGACGCCCGCGCGCCCCGCTGGCCAACGCCGTTTCACCGTCGAAACGACCAGCCCGCAAACCCCGCTGGAGGAACAGAGACCATGACCGCCGAAATCAACGCCTCGCCCCGCCTGCCGCTGCCATTCAAGCTGCAGGCGATCGCGAAGTCTCTGCGGCCCCTCATCAAGTCGGGTGCGCTTTACATGACGCCCAAGCAGGTGCCGTTCTGCGTCAACTGCATCAAGCGGTGGGGTTTCGCCGTCGGCGGCCTGATCACCATGAGCGCCCACCGCTACCCCGATCGCCTCGCGCTCGTCGACGACCAGGGTGAGCTGACCTACAGCGAGCTGCGCGACCAGGCGTGGGCGCTGGCCCGCGCGCTGAAGGACCGCGGCATGGGCTCGCACTCCCGCTTCGGCATCGTCGCCCGCAACGGCCGCGGCATCATCCTGCCCATGGCCGTCAAGGGCCTCCTCGGCGCCGAGATCATGATCATGAACATCGGCTCGTCCGCCCACCAGATCTCCGGCCTGCTCAACGAAACCAAGACCGACTACCTCTTCATCGACGAAGAGTTCCTCGATCGCGTGCCGGAGGGCATCGGCGACTGCACCATCGTCGTCACGCACGTCTCCGACCCGGACAACCGCCCGGAGCTGCCCGACAACTACGTGTTCATGCAGGACCTCATCGACGCCGACGGCACCTCCGAGCTGGAGGAGCGCCCCGAGCAGGGCCGCATCATCATCATGTCGTCCGGCACCACCGGCATCCCCAAGGGCGTCCTGCGTAACGAGCCGAAGACTCCGGCGACCCTCGGCGCCATCGCGGACCGCATCCCGTGGCGCCGCAACATGGTCATCCACCAGTCCGCCTCGATGTTCCACGCCTGGGGCTGGGCGAACGTCATCATCGCGATGGCCACCGGTGCGACCCTGGTGACCCAGCGTCAATTCGAGCCGAAGAAGGCACTGGAGCTGTTCGACAAGTACGGCGTCAACGGTCTGGTGTCGGCGGCGATCTTCCTGCGCATCCTCAACGACTACCTGGAGGAGAACCCGCGCCCGAACCCGGGCCCGTTCGAGTTCATGATCTCCTCCGGCAACGCCATCCCGGCGTGGCTGGTGACGGCTTTGACCGAGCGTTTCGGCCCAGTGGTCTGCAACTTCTACGGCTCGACCGAGGCTGGCCTGACGTCCATCGCCACCGGCCCCGAGCTGGCGGAGCGCCCGGATTCCGCCGGCCGCCCGGCCATCGGTGCCCGCGTGCTCATTCTCGACGACGACAACAACGAGGTCCCCCCCGGCGAGGTCGGCCGCATCCACACCGCGCAGGAGCTGTCGTTCACCGGCTACCTGGCGGCGGGCCGCGACAAGTTCCGCACCTTCGACGGCCTGCTCGAGATCGGCGACCTGGGCCGCATCGACGAGGACGGCTTCCTGTACGTCTGCGGTCGTTCCGACGACATGGTGATCAAGGGCGGCGAGAACACCTTCCCGCGCGAGGTCGACGAGGTGCTCGGTGCCCTGGATGGAGTCGAAGACGTGTACACCGTCGGCGTGAACAACACCAAGACGCTGCTGGCCGAGCTGCACACGTTCGTCATCCGCAAGAAGAACGAGGCCGGCGAGGCATTGGATCCGGATGAGATGCGCCAGATCGTCCGCGACAACCTTGCCGAGCACTCGGTGCCGGAGCACATCCACTTCGTCGACGATCTGCCCCGCAACGCCACCGGCAAGGTCGTGCCGCGCCTGCTGCCGGTCCCGGACCAGAACTAGCCGTCGTGCGCCGGTAGGTTGGCCGACGCCGACCGCCGGGCCGCACCGTCGGCACGCGCCCGGTCTCCATGGCGCCCGTGGACACGGCGCCCGCCCGGCACAACATCCCGGTACGGCACGGGCGCAGCAACTGAGCCGGATTCCACGTCCGTCGGTTCCCCAACGGCCCCCACCTGTGTTCGCGGGTGGGGGCCTTCCTTCTTTTTCGCAGGGACTGCCTTCCCTTTCTTCTGCCTGACCGTGTTTATCACCGGATGTGGCGATGACCCGGTGGGCAACGTTCGCAACCTACCGGGACACAGCAGTTAGTCGACAAATGCAGCCTCTGGATTTCGCGTCCTGGGGTTATACCGGCGTTCACCCGGCGTGAGGCTGCATTTGTCGCATTCAGGTGCTTCCAGGCGCCTCCATCGGGTCTCCAGCCACCCGAGCGCGCTCCTGCCGGCTGTTTCTCACGTGGTCTCCATCCGCCGGGTCGCAGGCGACCATCCAAGAAGGCTGTGCTTGACGACGGCCGTCGTAAAGCCTGAAACGCCCCAAAGAGGCCCGACAAACCACGGGATCCACCACTCTCACCCCAAACCACGGGGTCCAAAACACGGGATCAGTGGCGCCCCCGTGGTTTAGCGCCGAAGAACGACCGACCCCGTGGTTTGGACCCCGTGGTTTGGGGGCGCGTGACCGCGGCGCGCCCTACTTCCTGGGGCGGACGGTGACTTCCTCCACGATGCAATCCTCGGTCGCGTCGACGCACAGTCGCACGGCGGCGGCGATGGAGTCGACGTGGACGTACTTCGTTCCGTCGTAGCCGTCGGCGCCCATGATCTGGACCTGCATGTCGGTGTCGACGCGGCCCGGATGGACCGAGGAAACCCGCACGCGGTCACGCTCCTCCTCGCGGAGCGCGTCGGTGATCGCGCGCAGGGCGAACTTCGACGCGGAGTACAGGCCGAGTCCCGGGCCGGACTTGTAGCCGGAGCCGGAGTTGATGGCCACGACGGTGCCGCGCGCCCGCCGCAACGCCGGGAGCAGCCGGCGGGTCAGGTCGACGACGGAAACGACGTTGATGTCCAGCAGACGCGACCATTCATCACGGTCGGCGTCGGCGACGTTGCTCTTGGCCCAGATGCCGGCGGAATGGACGAGCACGTCGATCCCGACCTCTCCCCCGAGCCCGGCGGCGTCGATCGCGACGGCCAACGCATCCGGGTCGGTGACGTCGGCGACGAACGGCTCGGCCGACGGCAGTTCCGCGACGACGGCGGCCGCCCCTTCCTGCGTCGTCGATCCGACCAGCACGTGGTGGTCGCGGCCCAGGTCGCGCGCGATGGCCCGGCCAATCCCCCGGGACGCGCCGGTGATCAGGGCGATCGGTCGGCCGTCGGCACGCTGCGCCGCCGTCGCACCGGCTCCGCTCGCGCTTCCCCGGTTCGAATCCGCTCCGCTTACACCGGCTCCGCGCGCGCCCTCGCTCACATCTCCGCTCGCGCCCACGCCTACTTCACCGGCTTCGGGGCGGCGTTGCCGGCCTGGTCGATGGGGGTCAGCTGCAGGAAGTCGATGTTGACGTGCGCGGGCCGGGTGGCCACGAAGGTGATCACCTCGGCGACGTCCTCGGCGGTGAGGGATTCGACGCCCTGGTAGACGCGCTCGGCCTTGTCGGCGTCGCCGTCGAAGCGGACGAGGGAGAAGTCGGTGTGCACGCGGCCGGGGTCGATTTCGGTCACGCGGACGCCGTCGCCGGCGATTTCCTGGCGCAGCACCTCGGTCAGGGCGCGTTCGCCGTGCTTGGCGGCGTTGTAGCCGGCGCCGCCGGGGTAGTTCTGGCGGGCGGCGATGGAGCCGATGGTGATCACGGCGCCCTTGGCGGCCTTGAGGGCGGGCAGCAGGGCGCGGGTGACGCGGAGGGTGCCGAGCACGTTGACCTCGTACATCCAGCGCCACTTGTCTTCGACGGCGTCTTCGACGGATTCCATGCCCCATGCGCCGCCGGCGTTGTTCACCAGCACGTCGCACGACGCCACTTCGGCGGCGAGGGCGTCTACGGCGGCCTGGTCGGTGACGTCGAGTTCGACGACGGTGGCGGTTCCTCCGGCGTCGCCGATGCGCTGGGCGACGTCGCGAAGCTTGTCCACGCGCCGCGCGCCGATGACGACGTCGTACCCTGCGGCGGCGAGTGCGACGGCGGTGGCGGCGCCGATTCCCGAGGATGCGCCGGTGACTACTGCGACGGGTCGTGCCATTGCGATTCTCCTTGTGCTGATTCGTGCTGCTTGACGACGGCTGATCGCGCCCCGAAAGGCGGTTACGTCTTTCCTACCAGCGGGTGACCGGCGTGCGTCGGGCGAACTCCACCCCTGTGGCGTGGGGGACGTGCGATCACGGAGTCATTGCGGCCGTGGAGGATGACCATCCGCACGTTGCGCGCCATGTACGCGATCGGCGAGGTGTTGCGGTAGCGGTCCGGATACTCCTCGGGCGTGCCGCCGAGCAGCGGACGGATGTACGGGTTTCCCCAGCGGAATGCGCGGGCCAGGTCGTACACGCCGCACATGGCCACGCAGTTGCGGATGGGGAATTTGGGGCGGGCTCCCGCTGCGCCGTCGGGAAGCGCCTCGCGGTTGGCCGCCCATGCGGCGAGACTGCCTCCCGCGCTGACCCCGGTCACCGCCACGCGACCCAGGTCCAACGGCACGGGCGACGCGTCGGCGAGTCCATCCAACCGCCGCCATGGATCATCACGACCAGCGGCACCGCGCGCGGCGTTCGGGGCGGGAGTCTGCGCGGGTGCGGCGGGCGTCGTCGGCGCGGGCACTCCCTCGACCATCGCCGGGGGCAGGTGCAAGTCGCCGAACTGGCGCGGATCGGCACCGTAGGTCATGCGCATGGTCTTCGGCGAACCGGGTTCCTCCGACGTGGTTACCGGTGCTTCCCGGTGCGCCTCACCACCGCGGCAGCGCCGTGTTTCACCGCCTTGCTTCACCGCCGCGAACTTGTCGTGATTCGCACCACATTGCCGACGCAAAAATGAGATACTGACATACATGTCCACCTCGATGCCCGGCCCGGCACCCACGACCGACTACCCGACCCTGCTTTCGCCCATTCAGGCGGGGCCCCTGACCCTGCGCAACCGCGTCATGATGGGCTCGATGCACACCGGCTTCGAAGAGCGCACCCGCGACCTGCCGAAGCTCGCCGCCTACCTCGCCCGACGCGCCGAGGGCGGCGCCGCGCTGCTGGTCACCGGCGGTTACGCCCCCAACGTGGAGGGCTGGCTGCTGCCCGGCGGTTCGATGATGGCGTCGAAGCGCATGGCCGACAACCACCGCCGCGTCACCGACGCCGTCCATTCGCACGGCGCGCACGTGGTGCTGCAGATCCTGCACGCCGGCCGCTACGGCTACCACCCGTTCATCCGTTCGGCGGACACGACGCAGTCGCCGATCACCCCGTTCAAGGCGCACCGCATGTACGGGTTCGACGTCGAGCGCACCATCCGCGCCTACGTCCGGTCGGCGAAGCTGGCCAAGCGCGCCGGCTACGACGGCATCGAGATCATGGGTTCGGAGGGCTACCTGCTCAACCAGTTCCTGGCCCGGGCGACGAACCACCGCACCGACGAGTGGGGCGGCTCCGCACGGCGCCGGATGTCGCTGCCGATCGAGATCGTCCGCCGCGTTCGCGCCGAGGTCGGCGACGATTTCCTGCTGCAGTACCGCATTTCGCTGCAGGACCTCGTCGCCGACGGTCAGACGTGGGAGGAGACCGAGGAGCTCGCCGGCCGTCTCGTCGACGCGGGCGTCGACCTGCTCAACACGGGCATCGGCTGGCACGAGGCCCGGGTGCCCACCATCGTCACGTCGGTGCCGCGCGCGGCGTTCGCCGAGCTGACCGGCCGCCTGAAGGCCACGGTCGACGTGCCGGTGTGCGCGTCGAACCGCATCAACGACCCGGGCGTCGCGGAGAACATCCTCGCCTCGGGCCAGGCCGACATGGTGTCGTTGGCCCGCCAGATGCTCGCCGACCCGGACTTCGTGCTCAAGGCCCGCGATGGCCGCGCCGACGAGATCAACACCTGCATCGCCTGCAACCAGGCCTGCCTGGACCACACCTTCGCCAACAAGAAGGTGTCCTGCCTGGTCAACCCATACTCTAAGATCGGAAGAGCGGTTCAGCAGGAATGCCGAGACCGATCTCG
>ERZ1032871.85-NODE-85-length-13566-cov-15.574569_pt1 | contig 13566 bp, 10 predicted proteins | sample MGYA00519026_ERZ1032871 | MGnify/ENA primary metagenome ERZ1032871 (study PRJEB33719, sample SAMN04262510) | wastewater metagenome | biome: rural village; feature: composting latrine chamber; material: composting feces with ash | place: El Salvador | collected...
TGCTCGGCTTCCGGATGGTCGACGGGCAGGTCGTCGGCGAGGTCAAGGGCAGCCAGCCGGCGCCGTTCACCGTGGTGGTCAAACTTCCGTACCGCGACGCCGACGCAGCCGACGCGGTGTTGCGGTGGCTGGCGGACACCGATGGGGCCGCCGACGCCTTCGCCCGCGGGGAGTTGCCGGACAAGCGGCTCGATGAATTGCTCGTGGCCGACGACGAAGAGCCGGCACCGCGGTGCTCGTGCCCGGACCCGCATCCGGCGTGCAAGCACGTCGTCGCGGTGATCGCCGCCGCGGCGCAGGCCCTCGACTCCGAGCCGATGAACGCGTTGGAGCTGCGCGGCGTCGGCGTGCACGAGGCCAAGCACCGGTTGGCGGCGCTGGCCGCCGGCGCGACGGTGTTTTCCATGCTCACCGCGCAGCTGACGTTTCTGGCATACGGCACCACGGCGCGGGCCTCCCGCGCGTTCGGTCGCGGCGACGTGCGTGGCGCGGTCGCCGAAGGCGTGCAGGCGACGTGGGTGGCCGTGTTCGTCGGCGCGATTCTCCTCGCGCTGGTGGAGGTCTTCGCCGGCGGGATAACGCGGCTGCTCACCCCGGACGCGGACGTTGCGACGGCGGCGGCCGGGTGGCTGCGCATCGCGGCATTCGGCATTCCCCTCACGCTCGTGGCCCAAGCCGGCAACGGGTGGATGCGCGGAGTGCAGGACACCCGACGGCCCTTCCTCTACGTCGTCGGCGGCCTGGGGCCTGCCGCCCTGTGCATCGTGCCGCTCGTCGGCTGGCTCGGGCTCGACGGCTCGGCGTGGGCGATGATCATGGGAGAGACAATCACCGCCGCGCTGTTCCTGCGGAAACTCGCCGTCTCCGCCTCGGCGCAGGACGTCGACAAGCGGCCCAGGTGGACCCTGATCAAGCGCCAGCTGGTGCTCGGCCGGGACCTGATCCTGCGTTCCCTGGCCTTCCAGGTGGCGTTCCTGTCGGCCGCCGGTGTCGCCGGGCGGTTGGGCGCGTTTTCGCTCGGCGGCCACCAGATCCTGCTGCAACTGTGGAACCTGCTGTCGCTGGTGCTCGACTCGCTGGCGATTGCCGCGCAAACCCTCGTCGGAGCGGCGCTGGGCGTGGGGTCCGTGGCGGCGGCGCGGTTCACCGCCCGGCGGGTCATCGCGTGGTCGACCGTGTTCGCCGGCGTGCTGGCCGTGGCGTTCGCGGTGCTGCACGGGGTGCTGCCGGGGCTGTTCACCAGCTCCGACGGCGTCATCGCGGCGATCGCCGAAGGGCCCTGGTGGATTCTCGTGGCCATGATCCCCATCGGCGGCGTGGTCTTCGCCATCGACGGGGTGCTCCTCGGCGCCGGCGATGCGGCGTTCTTGCGCAACGCCACGATCACCGCCGTGGTGCTGGGCTTCCTGCCGCCGGTGTGGCTGACTCCGTCCATGGGCTGGGGGCTCACCGGCGTGTGGTGGGGACTGCTCACCTTTATGCTGCTGCGCCTCGTCTTCGTCGCCGTGCGCTACCGCGGCCCGAAGTGGGCGGTCGCCGCGGGGGAGTAGCCGCGGGTTCGTCGCCGGGGGAGACGCCGGTGATTTGTTGCACCAATATTGTTGACGTTGTGGAGGTTGTGACTAAAGTTGCCTACGGGTCGTTCGTGAATCAGGCGGGTCGCCGTCGTCAAGCAAATGGCCTTGACTTGCGCCATGGTGTTACGAATTCGTGACACATGGCGATACGAGAAGTAGGGTTCACGGCACACCAAGCAGAGGAGGCGCCCATGGCGGACGACGACCATCCGTCGACCACGCTGTGGGCGGTTTCCGACCTGCACGTGGCCGTCAAGGCGAACAAGGCCGTCGTGGCGGCGCTGCGCCCGCGCAACCCCGCGGACTGGCTCATCGTCGCCGGCGACGTCGCCGAACGGCCCGAACTGGTGCTCAGGACCCTCGGCGAACTGTCCCGCCGCTGGGCGCAGGTCATCTGGGTCCCCGGCAACCACGAACTGTTCTGCCGCGGCGCCGACGCCCACGTGGGCGAGGACCGCTACGCGCAGCTCGTCGACGGTTGCCGCCGCCTCGGCGTGCTCACGCCCGAGGACCCGTACCCCGAGTTCGGCGGCGTCACCATCTGCCCGCTGTTCACGCTGTACGACTACTCCTGGCGCCCGGCCGGCACGACCATCGCCGAGGCGCTCGAGATGGCAGGCGCCAGCCAGGTCATCATGACCGACGAGTTCGCCATCAAACCCTTCGTCGACCCGGTTCTGTGGTGCCGGCGCCGCCTGGCCTACACCGTGCGCAGGCTCGCCCGCGTCGACGGGCCGACGATCCTGGTCAACCACTGGCCGCTCGCCCGGGAACCGCTGTCCGCGGTGTTCTACCCGGAACTTTCCATGTGGGCCGGCACCCGGCACACGCAGGACTGGGGCACGCGGTACCGGGCCCGCCACGTCATCTACGGGCACCTGCACATCCCCGGCACCACAGTCGTCGACGGCGTGCCGCACACGGAAGTCTCGCTCGGCTACCCGAGGGAATGGCAGCCGCGGGAAGGCGACCGGACGTGGCCCTACCCGGTAATGGAGGTTCGATGACTGTGCTCACGAAGGCCATGCTCCCGGCTCACGCCTCGTTCCATCAGATGTGGACGACCGGCGACAGCCTGGAGAACTACCATGCGCTCGATCCCGCGGAACGCAATCTCGTCGCCGGCGCCGTCGACGCGCGCAAGGCCGAGTTCGGCGACGCCCGCTGGTGCGCCCACCGGGCCATCGAGGAGCTGACCGGCAAGCCGTCGGCCAAGCCGATCCTGCGCGGCGAGCGGGGCATGCCGCTGTGGCCGAACCAGATCACCGGGTCCATGACGCACACCCGCGGGTTCCGCGCCGCCGTCGTCGCCCCGCGCCTGCTGGTCCGTTCCGTCGGCGTTGACGCCGAGGTCGCCGAGCCGCTGCCCGACGGGGTGCTGGCCTCCATCGCCAGCGCCCGCGAGCTGGCCACCATCGGTTCCTCCGGCCTGGCCTGCGCGGACCGTCTGCTCTTCTGCGCCAAGGAGGCCACGTACAAGGCGTGGTACCCGTTGACGGGCCGTTGGCTCGGCTTCGAGGACGCCGACATCGACCTGCGCCCCGACGGCACCTTCGTCTCCTACATCCTGGTCCGGCCCACGCCCGTCCACTTCATCGAGGGTCACTGGACCGTGGACAACGGCTACGTCATCGCCACGGCCATCGTCCGGTAGGGCGACGGGCTACTGCAGCGTCGAGGGCCGCACCACGAACACGGTCTTCGCGCGCTTTCCGGACTCGGTGATGAGGGCGACGACGCGCCCGTCGGGGGTGCGCGCGGCCTGCACGCCGTCCATCCCGATCGGTTCGAGCCACTTGCCCTGCGACAGCGCCACGCCCTCGTCGGCGGTGACGTCGCGGGCGGGGAAGCACGCCAGGCACGCGTCGTCGAGGCTCATCGTCGGCGTCGGATCCGCCTCCAGCTGCTCCAGGGTTTTCGCGCTCCCGATCCGGAACGGCCCCGCCGCCGTGCGCCGCAGCGCCGTGAGATGCCCGCCGACGCTCAGGCCCGCCCCCAAATCCCGCGCCAGGGACCGGATGAAGGTTCCGGCCGAGCAATCCACGCTGACGTCGAGATCGATCCATTCCGCTTCACGACGAATCCCGTGGACGTCGAAAAGCGACACGGTGACCGGACGCTCGGGCAGCACGACGTCCTCGCCGCGACGCATGCGTTCGTGGGCGCGGACCCCGTCGATCTTCACCGCCGACACCGACGCCGGACGCTGCATGATGTCGCCGGTGAGCGCCGCGACGCCGGCCATGATCGCCTCATCGGTCACCGCCGCGAGCTGCTCGGGCATCGCCGTGGCCAGCACCTCGCCCTCGGCGTCGTCGGTGACGGTCGAAGCACCCAGGCGGATCGTCGCGTCATAGGACTTCGCATCGGCGTGGACGTGCGGCAGAAACCGCGTGCCGCGATTGACGCCCAGCACCAGCACGCCCGTCGCCATCGGATCCAGCGTCCCCGAATGCCCCACCCGGCGCGTGCCGAACATCCGCCGCAGCTTTGCGACGACGTCGTGGCTGGTCATTCCGGCCGGCTTGTCCACCACGACGAGCCCGGAATCGGCGAGCGGATCGACCTTCGGATCACGTGTGTTCCCGGATGCGTTCATGAGGGGCATCCTATTCGGCGGAAGCCCCCGCCGGTGTCGTAGGGTTGGCGCGTGGACATCTGGCACGGGATTGACAACGTACCCGCCGACCTGGGCGACACCGTCGTGACCATCGGCGCCTTCGACGGCATCCATCGCGGCCACCGGCGGCTCATCGGCCGTGCGGTGGACAGGGCCCGCGATCTCGGCGTGCCCGCCGTGCTCGTCACCTTCGACCCGCACCCCATCGCCGTCTTCGCCCCCGACAAGGCGCCGGCGACGCTGGCGACGTGGCCGCGGCGCGCCGAACTCGCCGAAGAGATCGGCGTCGACGCTATGCTCGTGATGCGCTTCGACCGCGCGCTCGCCGCCGTCGAGCCGGAGGACTTCGTCGCCGACATCCTCGCCGGAAAGCTGCATGCCAAGGCCGTCGTCGTCGGCGAGAACTTCACCTACGGCCACAAGGCCGCCGGCACCACCGACACGTTGCCCGGCCACGGCGCCGCGCACGGGATCGACGTCGAGATCGTCGAGTTGCTTGCCGACGGCGGCGACCGGGTGTCGTCGACCCGCGTGCGCGGACACCTCGCCGACGGTGACGTCGCCGCCGCGGCCGACTGCCTCGGCCACCCGCACCGCGTCACCGGCGAAGTCATCCACGGCCAGGGCAGGGGAGGAGCCCAGCTGGGCTTCCCGACCGCCAACATCGACGTCGCCCCGGGATTGGCCGTGCCCGCCGACGGCGTCTACGCCGCCTGGTTCACCGCCACCGAGGGACCGGAACGCGCCGACGTCGACCCCTACGGCGACATCGAACTCGGCCGCGCCTACCCGGCGGCGGTGTCCGTGGGCACGAACGTCACCTTCGGCGACACCGCCCGCACCGTCGAGGCGTTCATCCTCGATCGTTCCGCCGACCTTTACGGGCTCACCGGCTCCATCGACTTCGTCGGCCGCATCCGCGGCATGGAGAAATTCGATGGCATCGACCCGCTCATCGAACGGATGAACCTCGACGTCGTCGAAACCCGCCGGATTCTCGACGCGGACGGCGATTAGGTTTCCGGGCCGGGCTACTGGTACTCTCGCCCGTTGGCCGTGACTGTGGTCCACGAACAGTCGCCATGACGCCGGATTCGCCGGGGCCCGCGAAGTGGACTGAAACAACCATCGACGAGAAGGAGACGCCCCATGGCGCTTTCGACCCAGGAGAAGGCCGACATCCTCAAGGAGTTCGGCCTGCACGAGACCGACACCGGTTCGCCGGAGGCCCAGGTCGCGCTGCTGACCGCCCGCATCCGCCAGCTCACCGAGCACCTGAAGTTCCACAAGCACGACCACCACTCGCGCCGTGGCCTGCTGCTGCTCGTGGGTCGTCGCAAGGGCCTGCTCAAGTACCTGGCCGACAACGACGTCCAGCGCTACCGTAACCTCATCGAGCGCCTCGGCCTCCGCCGCTAAGAGCTTTTCGGCGCCGGAATCCGGCGGCCGGACGAGCCCGCCGCGACCAGGATCACCCTGGTTGCGGCGGGCTTTCTCGCGTTTACCGTGGTAGAGTCGTCCCGATGCCCCGAGATGAACAGAATAGGGCGGCACCGACGATCGCCCCGGGGGCTCACCAAACGAAAGACGTGGTTTTCCCCGCATGACCGATAATCAGTACGACTACGACGACAACGGCTACGATGACATCGTAGAGACCGTCGCGGTCATCGACAACGGTGACTTCGGCACCCGCGAGATTCGCTTCGAGACCGGCCAGCTGGCCCGCCAGGCCGACGGCGCCGTCACCGCGTACCTCGACGACGACACGATGATGCTCGCCACGACGTGCGCGTCCAACAACCCCCGCGAGGGCTTCGACTTCTTCCCGCTGACGGTGGACGTCGAGGAGCGCATGTACGCTGCGGGCCGTATCCCCGGTTCCTTCTTTCGCCGCGAGGGACGCCCGGGCCAGGACGCGACTCTCGCGTGCCGCCTGATCGACCGTCCGCTGCGTCCGACCTTCGTCAAGGGCCTGCGCAACGAGGTCCAGATCATCATCACCGTGCTGTCCCTCGACCCGAAGGACATGTACGACGTGGTGGCCATCAACGCCGCCTCCGCCGCCACCCAGCTGTCCGGCCTGCCGGTGTCCGGCCCGGTCGGCGCCGTCCGCATGGCTCTCGTCGCCGACGACGCGCACCCGAAGGGCACCTGGGTCGCGTTCCCGACCGTCGAGCAGCACGAGCAGGCCCTGTTCGAGATTGTCGTCGCCGGCCGCCTGGCCGACGACAACGCCGCCAAGGGTCGCGGCAAGTCCCGCAAGGCCAAGGCCTCCGCCGACAACGTTGCCATCATGATGGTCGAGGCCGGCGCCACCGAGCACGTCGCCGACCTCATCGCCCAGGGCCGTCCGGCGCCAACGGAGTCCGTCGTCGCCCAGGGCCTGGAGGCCGCCAAGCCCTTCATCGCCGAGCTGTGCCGCGCGCAGCAGGCGCTGGCGGAAGAGGCCGCCCAAGACGTCCGCGAGTTCCCGCTGTTCCCGGCCTATAACGACGACGTCTACGCCGCCGTCGAGGCCGAGGCCGCCGCCAAGCTGCCGAAGCTGCTGAAGAACCCGTCGAAGCAGGGCCGCGACGACGCCACCAACGCCTTCATGGACGAGGTCATCGAGACCCTCGAGCCGCAGTTCCCGGAGCGCGGCAAGGAGATCGCCGCCGCGTACAACGGTCTGATGAAGTCGATCGTGCGCGACATGATCCTCACCGACGGCTTCCGCATCGACGGCCGAGCCACCGACGCGATCCGCGACCTCGGTGTCGAGGTCGAGCTGATCCCGCGCGCCCACGGCTCCGCCCTCTTCGAGCGCGGCGAGACCCAGATCCTGGGCGTGACCACGCTGGACATGCTGAAGATGGAGCAGCAGATCGATTCGCTGGGCCCGGTGTCCACGAAGCGCTACTTCCACCACTACAACTTCCCGCCGTACTCCACCGGCGAGACGGGCCGCGTCGGTTCCCCGAAGCGCCGCGAAATCGGCCACGGTGCGCTCGCCGAGCGCGCCATCGTGCCGGTACTGCCGTCGCGCGAGAAGTTCCCGTACACCATCCGCCAGGTCTCCGAGGCGCTCGGCTCCAACGGCTCGACGTCGATGGGCTCGGTGTGCGCCTCGACGCTGTCGCTGTACAACGCGGGAGTGCCGTTGCGTGCCCCGGTGGCCGGCATCGCCATGGGCCTGGTCTCCGGCGAGGTCGACGGCGAGACCCGTTACGTCGCGCTGACCGACATCCTCGGCGCCGAGGATGCTTTCGGGGACATGGACTTCAAGGTCGCCGGCACGTCCGAGTTCATCACCGCGCTGCAGCTGGACACCAAGCTCGACGGCATTCCGTCGAAGGTGCTGGCCGACGCGCTGGAGCAGGCCCGCGACGCGCGCCTGACTATCCTGGAGGTCATGGCCGAGGCCATCGACGGGCCGGACGAGATGAGCCCGTACGCCCCGAAGATCACCACGATCACCGTGCCGCAGTCGAAGATCGGCGAGGTCATCGGCCCCAAGGGCAAGGTCATCAACGGCATCACGGAGGAGACCGGCGCGAACATCTCCATCGAGGACGACGGCACGATCTTCGTGTCCGCCACCTCGGGCGAGGCCGCCGACGCGGCGATCGAGAAGATCAACGCCATCGCCAATCCGCAGCTGCCGAAGGTCGGCGAGCGCTACCTCGGCACCGTGGTCAAGACCACCGCCTTCGGCGCGTTCGTCTCCCTGGTCCCGGGCCGCGACGGCCTGGCGCACATTTCCAAGCTCGGCGACGGCAAGCGCATCGACAAGGTCGAGGACGTCGTCAACGTCGGCGACAAGCTGCAGGTCGAGATCGCGGACATCGATAACCGGGGCAAGATCTCCCTGGTTCCGGTCCAGCCGTAATCTCTCCGGAAGTCAGGCGACTGGCCCCGCATCGTGTTCATCACGGTGTGGGGCCTTCGTGCGTTTCAGGCGTTTCGTGCCCTGTCCCCGGTTTGTTGTGTTCGGGGGGAGGGCAGATTCGGGTCCGGACGGGTGGGGAAAGTGGGATCACAGATGATCTGAACCGAGCAAGGGGTCCCGGATGGGCCCGAACATACAAACCGGTTATGTCCGGCCTGTGGGTTACAGTGCTATTGTCGTTGTTAATGGGGTCACACCCGAAGCATTTCGCCGCAGAAGCGTCACGATGACCACCGCAGGAAGTACAGGGGCGCCGGAGCGCCCGAGTCACGGGCATCCGTTCATCGAGATTTCGGCGGGACGGTATCGCGCCGACATTTCCGCCTTCGGCGGCGGCCCCCGCTCGCTCGAATACGACGGCCGACCTCTGCTGGTCGACTACCCGCGCGGCGAGTACCCGCCCCTGAACGCCGGAACGGTGCTCGCGCCGTGGCCCAACCGGGTCGCCGACGGCGTGTTCAGCCACGACGGCGTCGTCCACCGGCTGGAGATCACCGAACCCGGACGCTCCAACGCCATCCACGGTTTCGTCGCCGATCGGGCCTGGAACTTCGTCGAAGCGGGCGCCGACCACGTCACGCTGGCCATCGACGTCGACCCGCAACCCGGCTGGCAATGGCCGATGCGTTTCACGGTGCGCTGGAGCGTCGACGCCGACGACGGCCTGCGCGCCGACGTCACCGCCGAAAACTGCGGCGAGACCGCCTGCCCCTTCGGCTTCGGCTTCCACCCCTATCTCAGCGCCGCCGACGCCCGCGCACGCTTCATCGGCCCCGACGGCCACGGCGTCGAACTGTGGGCATACGACCACTTCCGGTGGTTCCAGATCTTCACCGCCGACCCCGCCCGCCGCGAAGGCTTCCCTCGCGTCGGCCGAGCGGTGGCGGTCGAACCCATGACCTGCCCACCCGACGCGCTGAGATCCGGCTGCGACCTCATCCGCATCGTCGCCGGCGAAACGATCGAACTGGCCATGGGCCTGCGCTCCGCGACCACGTCGACGTCGTAAAGCAACGACCGGCGTACGACACGCCGCCAACCTCGGCGCCGTCGAAATCGTCGGCATGTCCGCCAACGGCGTCCAATACGGATTCCAGACCATGCACTACTTCTGGATCGGCGCGATCCCCGCCATGGTCTTCCTCGGCATCGTGATGATGCCCCTTCTACTACGGCTCGAAGGTCCGCTCCGTCCCCGAATTCATGTTGCGGCGCTTCGGACCCGGCGCGCACCTGGTCAACGCCATCTCCTTCGCCGCCGCGACGGTCACGCCGATCATGAACCAGACCGCTGCACCGAACGACGCCATCCTGTACCTGATGCGCGACCTGCTGCCCAACGGACTGCTCGGCGTCGCCATCGCCGGCCTGCTCGCCGCCTTCATGGCTGGCATGGCCGCCAACATCTCCGCGTTCAACACGGTGATCAGCTACGACATCTGCCAGGCGTACCTCATCAAGGACCGGGACGACGACTTCTACCTGAAGTTCGGCCGCTGGGCCACCGTCGCCGCCGCCGGCATCGCGGTGTTCACGGCCCTGATCGCCAACAACTTCGGCAACGTCATGGACTACCTCCAGACGCTGTTCGGCTTCTTCAACGCGCCGCTGTTCGCCACCTCCATCCTCGGCATGTTCTGGAAGCGCATGACGCCCACCGCCGGTTGGGTGGGCCTGGTGATGGGCACCCTGTCGGCGATCGTCTACTGGTACATCTCGACGTTCACCGGCGCGGAAGCCGCCGTGTTCAACCTTCCGGGCCAGGGCACCGCGTTCGTCGCCGCGTCCGTCGGCTTCGTGGTCGACATGAACGCAACACCGGAGAAGAACGCACCATCGCAGAAGAAGGCCGCCGGCGCCTTCGACGTCCGAAACATCATCGGCATGCTGCTGGGCATCTACGGCATCGTGCTGCTGCTGTCGGCGCTGGTGCTGGATCCGGGCATCAACCCGGACACGGGGCTGCCGAAGGACGCCTCCTACAACACCTGGACCGGCCTGGCCCTGGTCGTCGCCGCGGTGTTCCTCACCTGGGCGAAGCTGCGGCCGATCATCGGGCCGGCGGACCCCGAGGCCCCCGCCGATGCTGCGAAGGAGGCGTAGCGCGCCATGACCGCCCATGCTATTTCCACGACACGCATGACGCTTGCCGACGGCCGCGAGCTCATCTACTTCGACGACGAACCCGATTACGTCGAGGGCCGTCGCGCGCAAGACCTTCGACGAGCGTCCGTTGCCGGAGGCGGTGACGGAGTCCGAGCTGCGCCGCGATCCGCTGACCGGCGAGTGGAACGTCTACGCCGCGCACCGCATGAACCGGACGTTCATGCCGCCGGCGAACGAGAACCCGCTCGCGCCGACGAAGCCGGGGGAGTTGCCGACGGAGATCCCGGCCGGCGACTACGACGTCGTGGTGTTCGAGAATCGGTTTCCGTCGCTGTCGATGCGCATGGAGGTGCCGGAGGATTCCGCGACCGAGGTTGACGGCGAGGGGCTGTTCCCGCGTCGTCCGGCGCTGGCCCGGTGCGAGGTCGTGTGCTTCACCCCGGACGTGACCTCGTCGTTCCGCGATCTTCCGTATCACCGCGCGCGCACCGTCGTGGAGGCGTGGGCGCACCGCACGCGCGAGCTGTCGGAGATCGACGGCGTGCGTCTGGTGTTCCCGTTCGAGAATCGCGGCAAGGAGATCGGCGTCACCCTGCAACGCCCGCACGGGCAGATCTACTCCTACCCGTACCTGCCGGCGCGGGCCGCGGCGATCGCGGAGCGGAGCAAGAAGCATCGCGCGGAGACGGGTCGTTCGCTTTTCGACGACGTCCTGGCGGCGGAGAAGCGGTCCGGCAGGAGGATCGTGGCGGAAGGCGAGCACTTCACCGCCTTCGTACCGGCCGCCGCGAAGTGGCCGGTGGAGGTCATGCTCATGGCCAATCGGGACGTGCCGGATTTCGCGGCGCTCACCGACGCCGAGAAGGACGAGCTGACCCGCATGTACCTCGACCTGCTCGGTCGCATGGACCGGTTCTTCGAGGGCGTCGAACGAACGCCGTACATCGCGTCGTGGAATCAGGCTCCGGTGGGGGAGGACCGGCAGCACGGTCGCCTGCACCTGCAGCTGTACTCGATGATGCGGTCGCCGCGGCGCATGAAGTTCCTGGCCGGATCGGAGTCGGGCCAGGGCGCCTGGATCTCCGACACGACGCCGGAACGCATCGCGGACCGGTTCCGCGCGATCGGCGGGGCGCGGTGGTCGCCGACGCGTGACGACGCCACCGGCGCCGCCGATGCGACCGCCCTGTTCACCAGGGCGTTCGGCACTGCTCCCGCGGGAGTGTGGGCCGCGCCCGGCCGGGTGAACCTCATCGGCGAGCACATCGATTACGCCGGCGGCATTTGCCAGCCCTTCGCGCTCTCGCAGCGCACTTGGGTGCCCGTGGCGCCGCGCGACGATGGCCGGTACCGCCTCGTGTCCTCGATGGGCGGGGACGACCCGCAGATCGTGGAGGTCGGCGTCGCCGATCGGCCCCGGAAAGCCGAAGAATTGGACCGGGTACGTGGTCGGCGCGATCTGGGCGCAGCAGCAGGGCGGACTGTTGCCGAAGGATCTCGGCGGCTTCGACATCGCGGTGACGTCGGATGTGCCGATCGGCGGCGGGTTGTCCAGTTCGGCCGCGCTGGAGTGCTCGGCGGCGCTGGCGGCGTACGAGCTCGCGGTCGGCCCCATCGGCGACCAAGACGACGAAAAGGGCTTCGACGTGCGCGCTGGCCTGGTGGCCGCGTGCATCAGCGCGGAGAACGACGTCGTGGGCGCGTCCACCGGTGGCCTGGACCAGCGGATCTCGCTGTTCGGGCAGGAGGGCAACGCCCTGGCCATCGACTACGCAGACGATTCCGCGGTGCAGGTCCCGTGCGATCTGCCCGCGCATGGCCTGGCGATCCTGGTCATCGACACCAAGGCGCCGCACTTCCTGGCCGACGGTCAATATGCCTCGCACCGCGGGGTCATCGATGCGGTGACCGGGGGCCTGGGCGTGGGTTCGCTCCGCGAGGTCGACGACGCCCTGGCCGCCGCTTCCGAGTGGGCGAAGAGCAACGTGCCCGATGGCGCGGACGCGGCGGAATGGGAAGAGGTCGTCGTCAAGCGCGTGCGCCACGTCGTGTCCGAAATCCAGCGCACCGCGACCGCCATCGAACAGCTGAAGGCGGGCGACATGGCCGCATTCGGCGAGTCGATGTGCGCCAGCCACGCCTCGCTGCGCGACGACTACGAGGTCACCTGCCCCGAGCTGGATCTGGCCGTGGACACCGCGATGGAGCACGGGGCGGGCGGAGCGCGCATGACCGGCGGCGGATTCGGCGGCAGCGCCATCGCTCTGGTCGACGCCGCGCAGGTACGTCCGATGGCCGACGCCATCGCCGGGGTATTCGCCGATGCGGGTTTCCGGCCCCCGGAGTTCCTCGTGGCGGTGCCGTCCGACGGCGCGGAAAAGATCGCATGATCGCGTGAACCGCTGACCTGCGGGACCGCCGAGTGCGGGTGAAAAATGGCCCTGCCACCTCGATTCGGGGCGGCCGGGCTTTTCGCCGTGCGAAGGTGCGTTCGATGCCGTAGCATCGCGGGTGAATCGAAAACGAGTGCGATGCACCGGCGAGCGGGGGGCACGTGATGGGGCGGGCCGGAGCCCGCGCCGAAGGGGGAAGGTTCAGATGGGGTCGATGCGGGGAGACATCCGCGACAAGGTCCGGAAGCTGCTCAATCAGGCGGCGGATCGTGAGGGCACGCCGGAAGGCGACGTGTTCCGCGACAAGGCGTTCGAACTGATCGTGCGGTACGGGTTGGATCCGGAGAAGCTGGGTGACCCGGCGGATGCGGGAGCGGAGATGAAGGTCGTGGAGGTCGACATGTCGGGGGCGTACCAGCGCCAGCAGGTCGGACTGCTCCATGCCCTGGCCAAGGCGCTGCACTGCGAAGTCGTGCTGTGGGCCGGCGGCCGCGGGATCCGTCGCAGCGCCGATCGGGGGACGCTCATCGGCGCGGTCAGGCACGTCGAGCGCGTCCAACTGCTGTTCTCGGTCCTGTGCCCGCACATGTTGGCCGGGGCCGCGCGATTGCGGGCGGGTAGTGCGGCGGCGACGGCGCAGTGGCGTCGGTCGTACATGATCGGATTCACCACGGTCGTCGGAGATCGACTCGCGGTCATGGAACACCGCGCGGCGACCCGGGCGAGTGAGGCTCCCGGGGACGGCGAGGCAGACGGGGGCGGTGGAACGAACGCCATGCTGGTGCTCAGGGATGATGCGCAGCGGGCGAACGACGAAATGCGCCGCAGGTATCCGCACCTGCGGCGCACGACCTCGAGGGCCCGGATCGACGGCGACGCGTTCAGGCACGGGTGCGCCGCCGGACACGACGCCGACCTCGGGCAGACCGGGCTGGCTGG
>ERZ1032871.86-NODE-86-length-13540-cov-8.268966_pt1 | contig 13540 bp, 9 predicted proteins | sample MGYA00519026_ERZ1032871 | MGnify/ENA primary metagenome ERZ1032871 (study PRJEB33719, sample SAMN04262510) | wastewater metagenome | biome: rural village; feature: composting latrine chamber; material: composting feces with ash | place: El Salvador | collected...
AAGAAAAAAAGCGATCCTTCGACCGCTTTTTGCCTAACAGATTTTCAGTTCAACGGTAGAGGTAAGAACATCCGTATACGAATAGGATACCGTGCGGATCGATTCGAATTCATTCTCGATCTGGACGGTAAAAACGCTGGGATACGCGTCGGTTAATATGCCCTTCTTCGTCACGATTCTCTTACGTCCTTTGTTCGCCTTCAGGATAACCTCTTTGCCGAGATTATCTTCGACTCTCTTGCGAATCTCGTTCAAATCTACTTTCATTTCCAAAAGCACCACCATCCCGTTCCATAAAACTCGATTCGTAATCAGTATCCAGTATATCAGATAAACGGGGTGAAGTCAATAGAAAATATTACAGTGTACACCAGTGGCGGTCGCTTGTCAATACTATCAAAATGAAAATTTATGAAATCCCCGCATGCTCCTTATAATCGAGCAGCACGGCGCGCACACCGGCCTCCGTCGTTTCTTCCAAAATGGCCTGCTTCAGCGCACTGGCACCGTACCAGCCGCGTACATACGCCAGCAGATGCTTGCGCATCTGGATGACGGCGAGTGCCTCGCCCTTCTTTTTTACACTGAGAGAAAGATGCCTGAGCGCTGTATCAATCCGCGTCTCTTTTGAAAACTCGGGCGCGGGTTCTCCCGCGAGCGCCTGTCGGATTTCCGAAAACACAAAGGGATTGCCGACGGCCCCGCGGCCGATCGCGATCCCCTGTACTCTGGTCGTCTGAACCCTCTCCAGCGCGTCCTTAGCCGAGGCGATGTCCCCGTTTCCGATCACGGGGATCGGGAGGGCCTCCGCCAGCTCCGCGATCGCCTCCCAGTCGGCCGTTCCCGTATAAAACTGCGAACGGGTTCTGCCGTGCAGCGTAATACGCGAGACCCCGACCGACGCGAGCTTCTTTCCGACTTCCAGATAATTTTTTGAGTGCACATCCCAGCCGGTTCGGATTTTTACGCTTACGGGTTTCACCGACGCGCCCACGACGGCTTCTGCGACCCGGGCCGCCATGTCCGGGTCTTTTAAAAGAGCCGCCCCTTCCCCGTTTTTTACAATCTTGGGGACCGGACAGCCCATATTGATATCGATGCAGACATAATCATCACGGTGATTGAGGATATTTTTTGTTACATCGGCAAGAATCTCGGGTTCCGAACCGAAGATCTGTAGCGTAACCCCCTTTTCGGAAGGATCCGTCTCCATCAGACGACCCGATTTTTGATCTCCGTGATACAGCGCCCGGCCGCTCACCATTTCCGTGACCGCTTCATCCGCGCCGAACGACTGGCACATCATGCGAAACGCCTGATCGGTGTAGCCGGCCATCGGCGCGACCGACAGCAGCATGTTCTTATCGTTTGTTGCGCTCATGAATCAGATACAGTCCTTCCAGCGTCACCGTCGTGTCGGTATGGCGGATATAGCGACTTTCCATCGCAATCAGCTGCGCATAGCCTCCCGTGGACACAATCGTGGTGTTCTCGTCGTTTGTTCCGAGCTCCGCCATAATCTCCTCGATCACCCGGTCGACCAGCCCGATATACCCGAGCACCATGCCCGACTGCATGCTCTCGACCGTTGTCTTTCCGATCGCGTGCGCGGGTTTGCTCAGCTCGATCTTCGGCAGTTTCGATGCGCGCAGAAACAGCGCCTCCGCGGAAATGCCGATCCCCGGCGCGATCGCACCGCCCAGATACACGCCGTCTTCCGAGATCACATCAAAGGTTACGGCCGTGCCGATATCCACAAGGATCAGCGGCCCGCCGTATTTTTTATAGCCGGCCGCCGCGTTTACCAGGCGGTCGGCGCCAACTTCCGAGGGGATCCCGTAGCCGTTTTTGATCCCCGTATCCGTTTCGTAATCCACGATCAGCGGCGTCAGATCAAAATACCGCTCGCACATCACGGGGATCGTGTGCATCAGAGGCGGCACTACCGAGGAGATGATAATATCCGTGATGTCTTTTCGGCCGATGCCGTTCATATCCAGGCACATGTGAAAAAACATGCCGTATTCGTCCTGTGTCTGTTCCCGGTCCGTCCCGATCCGAAACGACGCGATGAGTTCGCCGTCCCGGTACACGCCCGAGACGATATTGGTGTTTCCGATATCAATGGCTAAAAGCATTGTTACTCCTTGTTTTCGATCGATGCCTGCACAAAGGCTTCAAACAGCGGGTGGATTTTGTTCGGTCTCGAACGAAACTCCGGATGAAACTGGCAGCCGAGGAAAAACGGATGATCCGCCAGTTCGACGATCTCCACCAGATCCAGCGGCGTGTGCAGACCCGAAAAGACCGCGCCGTTTTCTTCAAACTGCGCACGATAGGCATTGTTGAACTCGTAGCGGTGGCGGTGGCGTTCGAGTATGGTCGATGTGCCATAGGCCCTGCCGGCTCGTGTATCCTCCTGCAGTGTGCATTCGAAATTGCCGAGACGCAGCGTGCCGCCGCGGTCGGTGACCTCTTCCTGATCCTTCATCAGATGAATCACGGGATGCGGTGTTTCTTCGTTAAACTCCAGCGAGTCCGCGCCCGAAAGCCCGCACACATGGCGCGCCAGATCGATCACCGCGATCTGCATGCCGAGGCAAATCCCGAAATAGGGAACCCCGTGCTCTCTCGCGTATCTCGATGCGAGAATCATGCCTTCGATTCCGCGCTCGCCGAAACCGCCGGGCACGATAATGCCGTCGAGTCCGTGCAAAATATTGGACGCGTTTTTCTCATTGATTTCTTCGGAGTCGATCCATTTGATGTCGACCTTGTGATCGAGCGCCGACGCCGTGTCTTCCAGCGCCTGCGACACCGACAGATACGCGTCGTGCAGCCGGACATATTTTCCCACAAGGCCCAGCGTGACCGTTTTGGACGCCTGCTTCTGCCGTTTTACAATACTTCGCCATTCCTGCAGATCGGAATCCGGAAGATCGAGATTCAAACGGTCCAGCACATAATCGTCGAGCCCCTGCTCTTTCAGAGACAGCGGCACTTCGTAAATAAAATCGACATTGAAAGACTGCACGATGGCCTCGACCGGCACATCGCAAAACAGACTGATTTTATCCTTGATTTCATCCGTAATGACATCTTCGCTGCGGATGATGAAAATATCCGGTTTGATCCCCAGGCTCATGAGTTCCTTGTAGCTGTGCTGGGTCGGCTTCGTTTTGAGTTCACCGGAAGACGGCACTTTGGGAATCAGGGTCGTGTGAATAAAGAGCACGTCGTCTTTCAGATTCTCCGCGTGAATCTGTCGAATCGCCTCGATAAACGGAAGCGATTCGATATCGCCGACCGTCCCGCCGATTTCCGTAATGATGACATCCGCACCCGACTGTTTCGCGACAGAATATACCTTGTTCTTGATCTCATCGGTGATATGCGGAATCACCTGCACGGTCGCTCCGTTGTATTCGCCGCGGCGCTCTCTTTGAATTACGGAATTGTAGACTTTTCCCGAGGTGATGCTGGAATTGATCGTCAGTTCTTCGTCGATAAAACGCTCGTAGTGGCCGAGGTCGAGATCCGTTTCACCGCCGTCTTTCGTTACAAACACTTCCCCGTGCTGATAGGGGCTCATGGTGCCGGGATCCACATTGATATAGGGATCCATCTTCTGCATGAACACGGACAGGCCGCGGTCCTTCAGCAGGCGCCCCAGACTTGCGCCGCTGATCCCTTTGCCGATGCCGGAAACCACCCCGCCCGTTACAAAAATATACTTTGTCATCTCTCCTCCGATATCTGTAAAAAAACAAAAATTGGTTATGCAACCAATTCTCTTCCCGTTCTCTGATCGATTGCGCGTCGTCGCGTCCGGCGCAATCGGTGTTTTTTTTATCTTATCGTGTAGCCGTCATTTTTGCAAGGGCCCGGAGCGCGTGCGGAAGCAGTTTTCCACAGCGGTTTCCGCAAAAAACAAAGGGAGCATCCGGCTTCCCGTATGCTCCTTTACATATGAAATCTCTTCTCGACCTGGGCTTTCAGTTCGTCCCAGTTGGAAATCAGCGTCACCAAAAGAACGATCGCGTTACAAGACGCCGCGACCAGGCTCGGCCACACGGGCTCTGCCCATCCGAACAGCGCTACGGCAAACGGAACCATGCCCAAAAGGGCCACGCCCTGCGTATACAGCAGCGTATCGCCTCTTCTGAGTCTGGATACGCGGGCTGCGATCATGCCGGCTGCGGTCGTGGTCATGGCGATCAGCGGCACGGCGTAATTCAAAGACCACCCGCTCCATCCCGAAAGAAAATCCCAGGCGATCGTCAGCGCGGAGAAAATGCCCGTCTGATACAACAGCGCCTTGTTCGGATTCCTTCGTTTTCGTAAAATCGCAAGCACGACAATCCACAGCCCCGCAATCAGAAACAGCGAGAAACGAAACGACAGTTGCCAGTGCGGCCGCGCGGTCCGAAGCGTCACGGCCAGAATGCCGAGAAAGATACTGATGGAGGTCAGCCAGATCAGCGCGGTCTTCGCATTGTAGCGAAGCGGCACATCCGGATAGCGCGACGCATCATAGGGCAGCGTACTTTTCTGATAACTGCCGTATACGCGATTCCCGTAGACTTTCACGGGAATCCCCTCCGCCGTGAGAAGCGCATGAAAATGGCGCTGAATCCCGTCTCCCTGAAACGGTGAGGTAAAAGTAATCGTAAAAAGATCCCCGTGACTCATCACGGAAAACTGCGGCCGGGCCGCCGCGGTCAGCACACCCGCGGATCGCACCTTGGCGTCGTCCCCGGCGTCGATCCCCAGTCTTCCCGTATTGGTCATCGCGGCGGTGATATTTCTGTTGTTCGCCCGGTTGGCGATCTTCAGGATCAGATCCTTCACCGGCCGCGGGATCCAGCGAAGCGCGGGACTCTCTTCCAAGGCCAGCAGCTGGTGGAGCTTCTGATCCATTTTTTCTTTTGTGATCTTTTCTTTGAACTGGGCTGTCAACGCGTCGCAGATCGACTGCAGATCCTCCGTATCGTCCGTGTTTCGGCTGACTCTTACGGTGGCAAAGAAATTCCTTGCCGTCTCCGACGGATAAAACGTGCGCAGGTCGACGGACAGCGCCACGGAGATCGGCAGATTCCTCTTTTTCTGCCGGGCAGGCATGTCCGCCCGGATCGACTGCATAAACAGCGCGGTCAGAAACACCGTGACGGTCGCCCCGTAGGATTTGGCGAGTGCCAGGAGGGTTTTCGTGTCGCACCGCATCTCGGTTACCCGCATGCGGCCGTCCGGTGTCGGAGTTCCGAGAATCCGGTAGGCGGCGGGTTCTTTGTTTCTTTTTCCGAACACCGCGGGCACCCGCTGCCCGATCATCTGACGCAGACGAACGCGCTCCTCTTTTGCTAGGCTCCCGGAAAACGCGTCCGCCATATGATCCTCGTGCGCAAACGGCGCGAGTGCGGGCACGGTGTCGGGCGTCTCTTCTCCGAAATACCCCGCCAGGATCGCACGAAAAAACCGCAGGGATCCGTTTCCGTCCGACAGCGCGTGAAACACTTCCAGATGGATGCGGCAGTCCCTGTACAGCACGCGAAACAGAAGGCCGCGGTAGTCGTGCGTATACAAAGGCGCGCACGGCACATCGGTCTCTTTACGGACGATCAGCGGCAGATCCGTTTCTTCGAGATAATACCAGAACAGTCCGCGGCGGATCGTCGCCCGGTACAGGTCAAACGCATCGAGCGCGCGGTCCGTTGCCTGTTGCAGGCGAACCGGATCCACTTCTTCATAAAGTTCGACAGTGTAGCGGTACACCTTGGTATCGCTGCTGTTGTAGGTTGCGACAAATATCTTGGACGCGTTCTCCAGCGGGATCCAGTGCCGGCCCAGCTTTTCATGCCAGACCGATTCGTGCGGACGTTTCTTATGCACGGTTTTGGCCCCGTACAAAACGATACACCGCATCGTACAGTTTCTCGACCGCCTCGGAAAACGGGCGTTCATACGTCAAAAAGCCGTGCGGCACATCGGAAAACCGGTGCAGCTCCACGGGTACGCCCGCGTTTGTAAGCTTTTTCGCATAGTCTTCCCCCTCGTCCCGAAGCGGATCGTGCTCCGCCGTAATCACCAGCGCAGGCGGCAGACCGGAAAGATCCTCCGCCATGATCGGCGCAATATCCGGATGCCCGGCATCCGTACCGTCCGGTACATACAAATCATAGTATTCGACGAGCTTCTTTCGGGTCAGACCGAAATCCTCCGCCTTCTCATGCATGGATGCATACGGCGAGTTCTCTGTATAATTCCATCCCACGGCGGGATAGATCAGGATCTGCTGATCCGGCAGCGGCAGGCCCATTTCTTTCAGACGCCGGCAGGCCACCGTGCTCAGATTTCCGCCCGCCGAATCCCCGATGACCGTCAGCGGCCGATATTCGTCCGTATCGTTCTCCACCACAAACCGGAGCACTTCCAGACAGTCGTTCAGCCCCTCCGGGAAGGGATATTCCGGCGCCAGACGATAATCCACCGCCAGCACCGTATACCTCGTGCGCTTCGCCAGCTGCAGACAGACCGGCGTGTATGTGTCCACATTGCCCAGCGCGTAGCCGCCGCCGTGGATAAACAGCATCACGCCCTTTTTGATGCCGTCCCGGTTCGCGAACAGGCGCACCGGGATGGTATGCGAACCGTCCCGAGAGACGATTTCCTCATCCAGCAGGATGAAATCGGGCGGAACCTCCTCCCGTTTGCCCGCCCATTCCTGAAAGCGGCGCACGATCGCGTAGTCCCGGGTCATGTCAAACACAGGCAGCGAAACAATTTTCAGTGCGAATCGAATCAGCGGATTCATAGCGGCCCCTTTCTGTGTTATCGCCGGTCCATGTCGACCACGGTTCCCCGTTCGTCGGTGACAAAGTCCCGGATGCGTTCGTGGCAGCTTGCAAACAGCACCTGATGGCCGTGCGTTTTGGCGCTGCGCATCAGTTTTTGCAATGTGCGCCGGCCGCGCTCTCCGTCAAACTGATCCAGCGCATCATCCAGGATCAGAGGCAGCGGATCGGCATTTTCTTTTTTGTAGACCACTTCCGCGATCGCCATGCGAAGGGCCAGATAAATCTGATCCACTTTGCCCGCGCTGAAATAGCCTCTCTCCCACCGCCCGCGGGTAACGGGATCGGTGATCTTGATTTCAAATTTCCGGTCGATGGATACGGCCACATCCTTCTCCAGCGTCATCTCCGCCAAATGCTCCGCCGTCACCCGGTTCAGCTCCGGTCCGAAGCTCTCCTGCATTTCCGTGAGGCTTTCCTTCAGGACGGCAAGCGCCGTGTCCACCGCGCCGATCTCTTCATCCAGGCGGTCCAGCTGTTCTTTCGCCTGCTGTATTTCATATTCCACGGTTGAAGGGATAACCGGGTTTTTCTGCGCTTCCGACAAACGGGTCTGTCCGGAAATCACCTGTTCGCGCGCCCGGTTTGTTTCTTCCTCCAGAGCCGTAAGCTCCTCTTCGAGTCTTCGCGCCTCGTCGGGAGAAGGAATGTCTTTTCGGTCCAGCAACGATGCCAGCTCCGCACAGCTTTTTGCAACTTCTTCTTTGTCCCGGTCACCGGCTTCTTCTTGGATGCGCGCTTTCATTTTTTTGATTTCTGTCTGCAGCGCTTCGTATGCCCGGCCAGTATCTTTGATTGCGGAAAGCTCCCGCGCCGCGGTCTCACGGTTCCCCGTGACAAAATAAGGCGCGCTCAAAACGGAAAATGCGCTGGCTGCGGCCTCTTCCGCCTCCTCCGCCTGCCGGCAGCGAAGACGCAGTTCGGTCACGCGATTTTCTCTTTCCTGCAAAATACCGATGCGTGCCGCCCGGTCTTTTCGCAGGGCGGAAATCTGTTCCGGATCGGTGACATGCAGCCGGGCCGCGCTTTCCCGCCACTGCCGGGTCGCCTCCTGTTTCTCGGTTTCCCGCCGGGATAGCTCGGAAGAAAGTCGGTATTCGCCCGCATCCGTAGCTTTCGGCATCTGTTTCAAGAGCGTCTGTTTTTCTTCCAGTTCCTCTTCCTGCGACAGGACATCTCGTTCCAGCTCCCGAACGAGCTCGTCCGACGCGTCCGAGCGCGGACTCTTTTTTTGCATGAATCCGTATACCAGAAGAAGCAGCCCCCCAGCCGTCGCGATATGCCAGAGCAGCTCGCCTTGCAGAACCGACAAAAAGATACCGGCCAGAACGAGCAGGACCCCGATCCCCAAAAGGACGGCGGCCCGTCCCTGTTTTTTTCCGGACGCTTCATATTTATCCCGCGTATCCGCCAGTTTTTGTTTTTGCTCTTGCAGACGGCGATGCCTCAGCCCGATCTCTTCTTCCAGGCGACCGCGTTCCGTCTGCGTTCGTTCATATTCCGCGCGCTTTTGTTCGTGCGCGCGTTCTTCTTTTTCCCGCTCCGCGACAAGCAGCCGTCCCTCGTCCATAAGCGCGTCCCACCGTTTTTCGAGCTCCGCCAGCGCGTCGGATTCGTTCGTCAGCTCCTCCGCCTGCCTGCGCAGATGTTCCGGCTGATCTTTTGGCAGATCCTCCCGGTACGATTGCAGACGAAGCGCCGTTTCGTTCCATTCGCGCAGCGCGTTCTCCAGACTCGTCCGTGTTTTTTCATCCGGCAGTGCGGACGGGTCCGTCTTCTCCGCCTCCTCTTTAGCCGTTTCCAGTTCATCCCACAGGCGAAGCAGGCGGCGTTCGCGTTCCAGCGACTGCGCGCTTTCTCCGAGCGCCATGCGTTCTTTTTTCGCCCGGAGCTTTTTTTCCAGAGTAGCCAGTGAAGCTTCTGCGCGTTCCGTTTCTTCCGACAGCTCCAGCCGCACCGCTTCCCGCGTGTTTGCTTCGCGCAGTTCCGTTTCCAGCGCCTCGATTTTTTCCAGCAGTTCCGAACGGACGGTGGGCTTTCTTGCGCGCTCGTTTTCCAGTTCTTTTCTGTAATCGCTCAGCGCTTTTTCCATCTCCTTCGCGGAAACTTCTTTTTCCGTGCCGGATACCGTGCGCATCAACTTCGTCAGAATCTCCGCATCCGATGACACGGCCGTTTCATTTTGCGCGATAAACACAGAATTCAAAAATTCGCCCCGCGTCATGTGCAAAAGATATTCCCCGGGTTCTTTTCTTCCGATCGACAGCTCGTCTCCCGTTGTCGCGCGCATCACACGGGTCGTATCCTGTGCTTTCCGGTCGCCGAAATCGCGCCGGATTTCGTATTCGACTCCTTTGTGCCGTATCCAGAGCACGCCGCCGAACGCCCCGCCGGACCACGGCTTGTACCGCACCCGGTGATTTTCCCTTACATCCTGCAGGCGCGTAGAGGGGAATCCGTAGAGCATGGAAAGGATAAACTCCAGAAGCGTCGTCTTTCCGGCTTCATTGCAGCCGTACAAAAGCGTAAACGCTTCGTCAAAATCAAGCGTATAGTCGCGCAGCCGCCCGAAGCCGTGGATAAACACCCGCTTAATCTTCATACGCCAGCGCCTCCTTTCGCTCCGCCAGAAGCAGCAGATCAAAGGCGCGCAAAAGCTTCGCGTCGTCTTCTCCGGTTCGCATGCGTTCGAGTATGTTTCTCGCCATCAGCCCGCGCAGCCCGGCTTCGTTTGCAACCTGCACAGGATCCAGCGCCGTCCGCGTGCGATCCCGCAGCTGCAGTTGCAGCGGTTTCAGGCCGAGGAGCCGGCTTTCCAGTATCTTCGGGTTGAGCGATGTGTCCTCTGAAATTCCGCCGGTCAAAATCAGCCGGAGCACACAGCTCGACAGCCAGGACGAAACCTCTTGTGAACCCGCCAGATCCTGCAGCGTCTTTTCGATCATGGCCATCGCTTCCTCCTCCGTCTCCGCGCCGCCGATATCCGCCTCCACAATTTCAAAACGCGTGTTTGCGACGGGAAGGACGCGCGTTGTCACACCATGATCCGACAGCGAAGCCAGGGTCACTCCGCCCGCTCCGGGTTCATCGAATCCACGGCCCAGCACAAAACCGGGATACGCCGGCAGATTCGGCAAATTCGGCGGATTGTGCACATGACCCATGGCGATATAATCGTAGGAAGAAAGAAACGGACTCGCCGGATGCAGCGGATTGTAACGGGATCCCGATGTCGCGATATCCCCGTGCCACATCAGAATGCGGTAGCCGTCAAAAGCTTCCTGCGGCAGCGTAAACAGCGGCTCGTCCGCATAATACGAAGTAAATGCCGCTCCGTCGATCCGCACGCGCTTCTGATCATTTGTGAAGCGCTGCGTATTTTCGGAAAATATATGGACATGCTCGGGCCAGTCCGTCGTCTCCCACACCGAATCCGACAGCAGCGGATCATGGTTTCCCGGCGTGATATATACATCCACATCGTTCAGTCCCGAAAGACAGTCCGCCACAAAATCCGCCAGCTCCTGCGCGGGATACGGATTGTCAAACAGGTCGCCCGCAATGAAAAGAAGCACCGCCCCGTGTGTCTCGCACAACGCCGGCAGCGATCGCAAAAAGTCTCTCTGATCCTCCCGCACCCGCTCCGCCAGGGCGACGGGCAGATTCCCCAGAGACGAGCCCAGATGCAGGTCTGCAAAATGCAGAAATGTAAGTGTATTCATAGCCTCATTTTACCATATGCAAAAAACGGACCGGGGAAAACCGGTCCGTTGATCGTTTCAAGATTTACAGCGATGTAAACAGGATGTCGTAAGTCGGGATCCGCCAGTGATCTTCCGATATCAGCGGCTCCACATCATCACACGCTCCGCGCAAATGTTCCGCCGCGCGGGCGGTTTCGTTATTGATCCGAAATGCCTGTTCCTCTACAGACGGCAGCGTCTGCAGGGTTTCCAGTTCTTCTTCCAGCGCGTCCAAGTTTTCAAAAATACGCTCCAGTCCTTCGGAGATTTTGTCGCGGTGGGCCTTCAGACGGGGCGCCGCGCGCTCGCCAAGTGCGTTTTCCAGTGCAGTCAGCTCCTGTGTCACGGAGGACACCACTTCGCGGCGGGCCATCGCAAGGAGCGTCCGGATCTCGACCAGTCGCACATGCACGAATTCTTCCAGCGCGATTTCATACAGCGCTTCCAGTTCTTTTTCCGTATAGATTCCGTACTCCGTATACAGAGAACGCACATTGTCATCGCGCAGGGCCTGCAGCGCCTCCAGATGCGTCTGGGCATTCAAAAGGCCGCGCCGTTCGGCCTCCTTGCGCCAGGCATCCCCGTAGCCGTCTCCGTTAAACAAAATCCGCTGATGCGCGGTCAGCGACTTTGTAAGCATCTCTCGGATCAGCTCTTCGATATCTTCCGCAGGCTCGTGTTCCAGCCGGTCCGCGTATTCGCCGAGCACGGCGCCGACGGCCGCATTGAGCGCGATGTTCACTTCCGCCGCCGCTTTCGAAGAACCGGGCATCCGAAACTCGAATTTGTTTCCCGTAAAGGCAAAGGGCGAGGTGCGGTTGCGGTCGGAATCATCATACGGCACGCTCTCCAGATAACTCACCGAAAGCTGGGTGTTTTCCGGTTCGGATTCCGCGCACACGGGATCGATTATCTCCCGAAGCACCCGGTCGATAAAATTGCCCATAGTCACGGAAATCACCGCCGGCGGCGCTTCCGCGGCCCCCAGCCGTTCATCGTTTCCGGGCGTCGACGCGCTGTAGCGAAACAGATTTTGCCAGCGGTCGACCGCCTCGATCACCGCCGTCACAAACAGCAGAAAACGAAGATTCGTCTGGGGCTGTTCGCCCGGATCGAAACAGTTTTCGCCGAAATTGGACACGAGCGACCAGTTGTTGTGCTTGCCCGATCCATTGACCCCGCGAAACGGCTTTTCATGCATCAGGCAGACCAGCCCGTGCGCCCGCGCCGTCGTGCGAAGCACATCCATAATCATATGATTGTCATCGACGGCGACATTGCAGTGTTCATGCAGCGGCGCAATCTCAAACTGGCACGGCGCCACCTCGTTGTGGGCCGTCGTCACATACACGCCAAGCCGCCACAGGCGTTCGTTCACATCGTCCAGATACGAAAGCACCCGTTCGGGCATCGCGCCCAGATAATGATCCTCGAGACTCTGTCCGCGGATCGCCGGTGCGCCGAGCACCGTTTTTCCGCACAGCAGCAGGTCCTTTCGCTGTTTTGCAAGCGTCTTGTCCACCAGGAAAAACTCCTGCTCCATGCCGACATGCGAACGCACGCGCCAGGTGTGCGTATTGTGGATCGCATTGAGCACGCGGGTGGCGTTTTTGGAACACAGATCATGCGCCCGCAACAGCGGCCCCTTCATATCGAGCGTATCGCCGCTGTAAGCGACGAAAACGGACGGAATGTAGAGAACATGATCCATAATGAAAGCATAGCTGGAAGCATCCCAGTAGGTATAGCCCCTGGCTTCGAACGTCGCGCGCAGCCCCCCGGACGGGAAACTCGACGCATCCGGCTCCCCCTTGATCAGCTCTTTTCCCGAAAAGCGGACAATGGGATCCCCGTCTTCGTTTCGACTCAGTAACGACTCGTGTTTCTTTGCCGTCTCCCCGTGCAGCGGAAAAAACCAGTGGCTGTAATGTGTGCAGCCGTTGTCCAGCGCCCACTCCTTCATCGCATGCGCAATAATATCCGCCGTATCCTCATCCAGCACATCCTCCTTGCGTATCGCGTTCTTCCAGCGCAGATACACGGGATAGGGCAGCTTCTTTTTCATCATCTTCTTGTCAAAAACCAGTTCGCCGAAATGCTCCTGTAAATTCATGGCATGCCTTCTTTCACTTGGGATTGTAGTATTATAATTGCGATGAAGGGATATGTCAATAATTCCACAAGGAAAGACGCCGAGATGCGGCGGGAGTTGGGTTGGTTTCGGGGGAATAGTTTGACGTTGATTGGACTGAAAGAATGGTTGCCATTGCAATGAATCCTGACCAGAAGGAGAGTCAGTCGTAGTGGCCTATTTCAATATAGACCACGCGCCGAGATATGGTCGACGACAGAATATCGCGTGACCCGCACACCCCGTACGACGACGTGGCCGATATTGCAATGCGGCCACTACGAAAGGGTTGGTTTCGAAGGAATGTTTGCACCCCCGCATATCAATCGACATCCGAAGGATGTCACCTATGTACTAAGCGTTTGCGGGGTGTAAGGGGGGAGCGCGAGGGGGAATCGCCACCCCCTTCGCCCCCTCGCAACATCGAAGCCGGAAGGCCAATTCCAACAAAAACCCCATTATACGAAAGCCAGCCCGCCTCGCGCGAAGCGTAACCAGCGTCGCGCCGAGATGAGTTATGACGACGTACAATCGCGTGACCCGCACACCCCGTGCGACAACGTGGCGATATGGAATACGGCCACTACGAAAAGGTTGGTCTTGGAGGAAGAGTTTCACTTTGATTGGACCAAAAGAAGGGTTGTCGTTGCAATGAATCCTGACTAGAAGGAGAGCCCGGTTGTAGTGGCCTATATCAATATAGGCCACGCGCCGGGATACGTTTTGACGACATACAATCGCGTGACCCGCACACTCCGTGCGACGACGTGGCCGATATTGCAATGCGGCCACTACGAAAGGGTTGGTTTCGAAGG
>ERZ1032871.87-NODE-87-length-13529-cov-9.743432_pt1 | contig 13529 bp, 13 predicted proteins | sample MGYA00519026_ERZ1032871 | MGnify/ENA primary metagenome ERZ1032871 (study PRJEB33719, sample SAMN04262510) | wastewater metagenome | biome: rural village; feature: composting latrine chamber; material: composting feces with ash | place: El Salvador | collected...
ATGTCGTCCTCCGCGAAGGCACCCGCCTCGGCCAGCTCCTCCTCGGTGGGACGCAACTGGAGGAGCGTCAGCTCAACCCCTTCCGGGCGCAGGACGCCGGAGAAGAGGCGGGCGGGGCGGGCGGGGGCGTCGGCAAGCGAGGCCTCGCGGAACATGATCTCCTGCGCGAGGACGACACCCTCGACCTCCGCGGGCCAGGCCAGGCGGGAGAGGTAATCGCCCAGCTCATCGGAGCCGGGGAGGATGTGCCCGGGCAGTTCCTGCACGACGAGGGTGAGGGGCGCGGCGTCGTCCGGATCGGCCAGCTGATCGGCGAGCAGGCGGGTCGGGACGAGCGCGAAGAGCGTCGGGGCGGCGTCCCACCCCTCGGCGTGCACGAACTCGACGGCCTCCATCATGGCCTTGTTCAGCGCCTGCGAGGTGTTTTCGGGAACTGTCACGGTCCATCCTCCGTTGGTCACACAGGGGTGTACTTCTCTAGGCTATGGACAGTACACCGGCAGAAAAGTATGTCTTAAATATTTAGGAGAAGGACTTGGCCACCGGCCTCTCACAACCCTCCCCGTCCGTCAACCGGCCACCACGGCTGCTGAGCTGGATCGTCGGCATCGTCGCCGCACTGTTCATCCTCGCGCCGATGGCGATCGGTTTCTACACCGACTGGCTCTGGTTCGGTGAAGTCGACTTCCGCGGCGTGTTCACGAAGGTGCTGCTCGTCCGCGTGGCGCTGTTCGTCATCTTCGCGCTCATCGCCGGCTTCATCGTCTGGCTCGCCGGGTTCTTCACCTGGCGCAACCGCCCGGACACACTGGAGACCCTCGACCTCAACTCACCGGTCCACCAGTACCGGCAGGCGCTGGACAAGTCCGTGCGCGCCCTGCTCATCGGCATCCCGGTGGTCATCGGCCTGTTCGCCGGCTTCGTCGGCCAGGGCACGTGGCGCACCGTCATGATGTTCCTCAACGGCAGTGACTTCGGCGTGCAGGACCCCCAGTTCGGGCACGACCTCGGCTTCTACGCCTTCAGCCTGCCGATGATCCGCCTCGTGGTGGACACCGTCTCCATCCTGCTGGTCGTGGCGTTCCTCATCGCGCTCGTCGGCCACTACCTGCTGGGCAGCATCCGCATCGGTAACCAGGCGATGGGCGTCAAGGGCCACATCTCCCGCCCCGCCCGCATCCAGCTCGCTGTCACGGGTGGCCTGTGGATGCTCCTCCAGGCCGGCTCCTACTTCCTGGACCGCTACTCTCTGCTCTACAACGAGCAGGAGACCTTCACCGGCGCCAGCTACACCGCGATCCACGCCCACCTCCCGGCGAAGATGATCCTCATGATCATCGCGATCTTCGTCGCCGTGGCCTTCTTCTCCGCGATCGTGCTCAAGGATCTGCGCATCCCGGCGCTCGGCGTCGTCCTGCTGCTGTTGTCTTCCTTCGTCATCGGTGTCGCCTGGCCGCTGCTCATGGAGCGCTTCTCCGTCCAGCCGAACCGTGTGGCCAAGGAGGCGGAGTACATCTCCCGCAACATCGAGGCCACCCGCCAGGCCTACGGGCTGACCGACGACCAGGTCACCTACCTGGAGAACTGGGGCGCCGGCGGCGCCACCGACGAGGAGGTCGCCGCCGACGAGGCCACGATCTCCAACATCCGCCTGCTGGACCCGGAGATTCTGTCCCCGACGTTCACCCAGATGCAGCAGCTGCGTAACTTCTACGGCTTCCCGAAGACCCTCAACGTCGACCGCTACGAGGTCGACGGCGAGCTCCGCGACTTCGTCGTCGCCGCCCGCGAGATGGACCCCAACGCCCTGCGCGAGAACCAGCGCGACTGGATCAACCGCCACACCGTCTACACCCACGGCAACGGCTTCATCGCCGCCCAGGCCAACACCGTCGACGAGGCGGCCCGCGACGCCGGTTCCACCCGTGGCGGCTTCCCCGTGTTCACCGTCTCCGACCTGCAGACCAACGCCGCCCGCCAGGCCGCCGAGGAGGCCGAGGAGCTCGGCATCAAGGTCGACCAGCCGCGCATCTACTACGGCCCGGTCATCGCCAACTCCAACGACGGCGCCGACTACGCCATCGTCGGAGACGACGGCTCCGGCCCCGTTGAGTACGACACGGACACCTCGTTCTACACCTACGACGGCTCCGGTGGCGTCGACATCGGCAACATCATCAACCGGGCCGCCTTCGCCATGCGCTACCAGGAGATGAACCTCATCCTCTCCGACCGCGTCAACGGCAACTCCAAGATCCTCTTCGAGCGTGACCCCCGGTCCCGCGTCGAGAAGGTCGCCCCCTGGCTGACCACCGACTCCAAGACCTACCCGGCCGTCATCGACGGCCGCATCAAGTGGATCGTCGACGGCTACACCACCCTGCGCGCCCTGCCGTACACCGAGCAGACCTCGCTCACCGAGACCACCGCCGACGCCCTCAACCCGGACGGCACCACGCAGCGACTGATCACCGACAACGTCGGCTACATCCGCAACTCCGTCAAGGCCACCGTCGACGCGTACGACGGCACCGTCGAGCTCTACGAGTTCGACACCGAGGACCCCGTCCTCAAGGCCTGGAAGGGCATCTTCCCGGACACCGTCAAGCCGGAGTCCGAGATCTCCGACGAGCTGCGCCAGCACCTGCGCTACCCCGAGGACCTGTTCAAGGTCCAGCGCGACCTCCTGGCCCGCTACCACGTCGACGACCCGGGCGTCTTCTTCACCAACGACGCCTTCTGGTCCGTCTCCGAAGACCCGACCGCACCCGAGGGGCGCACCAACCTCAACCAGCCGCCGTACTACGTCGTCGCGGCCGACCCGGAGACCCAGGAGTCCAGCTTCCAGCTGATCACCCCGTTCCGTGGCCTTGAGCGTCAGTTCCTCTCCGCGCACATGGCCGTCAGCTCCGACCCGGAGACCTACGGCCAGATCACCGTCCGCGTCCTGCCGACCAACACCCAGACCCAGGGGCCGAAGCAGGCGCAGGATGCCCTCATGTCCTCCGACCAGGTGGCCCGTGACCGCACCCTGTGGGAGGGCACCAACGAGCTGCACAACGGTAACCTACTGACCCTGCCGGTCGGCGGCGGCGAGATCCTCTACGCCGAGCCGATCTACTCCCAGCGTAAGAACCAGGAGTCGGCGTTCCCGAAGCTGCTGCGCGTGCTCGTGTCCTACAAGGGCCGCGTCGGTTACGCCCCGACCATCTCCGAGGCACTCGAGCAGGTCGGCATCGACCCGCGCGCCGCCCAGGACATCGCCGGCACCCCGACCGAGATCATCCCGGAGGACCCGGGCGTCGAGGCCGCGACCACGCCGGACGAGGAGACCGACGAGGACGCCACCGAGACCGAGGCACCGACCCCGCCGGCCGGTGGGGCAGGCACCGAGGGTGAGGCCATTGACCGGATCAACGAGGCGCTGCGCAACCTCGAGACCGCCCGCGACGGCTCCTTCGAGGAGTACGGCAAGGCACTCGACGAGCTGGACCGCGCCGTCTCCGACTACCAGTCTCTCGGCAACTAGTACCCGGGCAGCCTGGGGATTTGTGAAGATCCCCGGGCTGTGGGTATAGTTCAACATCTGCCGCGGAAACGTGGCCCGGTGAAAGTGAATAGCACCCGTCGCGGGGTGGAGCAGCTCGGTAGCTCGCTGGGCTCATAACCCAGAGGTCGTAGGTTCGAATCCTGCCCCCGCTACCAATTCACCACGAGGCCCTCTCAACCACAGGTTGGGAGGGTTTCGTCGTTCCCGGGGTCTACCAGTGGGTGTCATTTCGGATTCATGGGCCGATATTCATGCAGCGTGGATGACGGGTTCATGCCGCGGCAACCGAGAATCTACTTTCACGGGGAGGCCCAGCGGAAGCCCTGTGTTCACAGGAGCCTCGCATGCCTTTCCCCCAATCTCAGGAGAAATCCATGATGTTCCCGTCCCTGCGCCGTCGCCTCTCGGCCACCGCCGCTGCTCTCGTCGTGGGCAGCCTCGCTCTGACCGCCTGCGGCGATGCCGCCGACGAGACCACCACCACCGCCGCCGACGAGACAACCACCACCGCCGCCGACGGAAACGGCGGCGACAACGGCGCCATCATCACCGGTGTGCCCGCCGAGGAGGCCACCGCCCTGGTCCCCAAGTTCGAGCTGCTCATGGAGGTCATCTCCGAGGAGACTGGCAAGGAGGTCGAGTTCTCCTCGTCCACCGACTACGCCGCCGTCATCGAGGCGCTCGTCGCCGGCCAGGCTGACATGGCCATCGGTTCCCAGTTCTCCTACGTCCGTGCCTCCAAGGCCGGCGCCGAGCTCGAGCCGCTGGGGGCCGCATCGAGGAGGAGGGCGACGAGCCGGGTTACGTCTCCTACGCTCTCGTCCGTCCGGGCTCCGACATCCGGGAGCTGGCCGACTCCGAGGGGCGCACGGTCTGCTACGTCGACCAGGGTTCCACCTCCGGCTTCCTCTACCCGTCCGCACGTATGATCGACGCCGGCCTGGACCCGGAGGAGGATGTCGAGGCCATATTCTCCGGCTCCCATGACGCCGCCGTCCTGGCCCTGCTGGACGAGACCTGTGACATGGCCTTCGCCTACGACTCCATGGTCGAGGTGCTCATGCCGGGCCGCGGCGAGCTCTCCGAGGACGACTACGAGGTCATCTGGGAGTCTCCGCTCATCCCGGCCTCCCCGATCTACATGAACACCGGCACCCTCGACCACCCTCGAGGAGACCGACACCCGCGTGCAGACGGCCCTGCGTTCCAACGGCGCGACCGAGTGGCAGGTGTTCTTCGGGGCGACGCTGCGGCAGGTGGCCCCCGCGGTCATCGCGCACATCATCTACCAGCTGGACGTCAACTTCCGCTCCGCCACGTTGCTCGGCGTCGTCGGTGCCGGCGGCATCGGCTTCTACCTCCTCAACGCCAACCGCGTGCTGCAGTTCGAGGTGGTCACGTTCATCCTCGTGCTCGTCGTGGCGGTCGTCCTGGCGCTGGAGGCCATCGCGGTGCTGCTCCGCAACATCGTGCGCTGACCTACCCTCGGCGGTATGGAGCAGCGCCGCACGACCTACGCCGACATCGCCTACGGGCCCCACGCGCGGGCCCGCCAGGCGGCGGTCGGTGCCGACAACCGCCTCGTCGATCCGGGGACCGGACCGTTCACCCTCGACGGCCGCGACCGGCGCCAGATCCGGGAGGCGGACATGTTCTACCTCGCCACAGTCACCGACTCCGGCTGGCCGTACGTGCAGCACAAGGGCGGGCCGGCGGGTTTCGTCCACGTCCTCGACGACCGGACCCTCGCCTTCCCGGACTTCCCCGGGAACCTGCAGTTCGTCACCGCCGGCAACCTCGACCGGGACGGCCGGGTGTGCCTCTTCTTCGTCAACTTCCCGACGCGCCGCCGGATCAAGGTCTTCGGTCATGCCCGCGTCGTCGAGGCCGCCGACGACCCGGGGCTGGTGGCCCGCGTGCGCGACCTCGGGCGGACCTCCGACCGGGAGATCCGCACGGAGATCGAACGCGTCATCGTCGTCGCCGTCACCGATGTCGACGCCAACTGCACCCGGCACATCCGGCCGCGGTGGGACCGGGACGCCGTCGAGAAGCGTATTGATCTCTACCGGGCCGAGATAGCGGAACTCACCGCGCGCATCGCAGAGCTTGAAGAGGGTGCGGATTCCGCTCTGTCCAGGGGAAACGGCACCACCCAGTAACCTTTCGGACACGAAATTCATGTCCATGCTCGCGAACGCTGCGGGCGTGGCATGATGTGGGGGTATTTGTTCGGCTCCACCAGAAGGGGACCCCACCCACATGCGACGGCACGCCCGCGTAAAGAAGATCATGACGGCAGCAATTGTGACCGGAGCGGTGACGTGGGCGATGCCGACCGTGGCGGCACAGGCGCCGCAGCCGGAGCTCCCCGCAGCATCCTCCATCGAGGTTCCGGCCGTGGAGGTGCCGGTGGAGGTTCCGGCCGTGCCCGCCCCGCAGCCGGTCGAGGTGGCGTCGGCGGACATCGTCAACGGGGTGCGCGCCCGGCTCGCGTCCCTCGGCGTACAGACCCCGGGCGTGGATGCGGCGGTGACCGACGCCGTCGACAAGGCGATCGTCACCCACATCCCGAACACCCGCCTGCGTGAGCAGACCCCGGAGGTCCCCGAGGTCGCCGAGGTCCCCGCGGTCGCCGCGCCGGAGGCCCCGGCCCCCGAGCGTGCCGCCTACGCCGACGGCGAGTCCTGGGTCGACGAGACCGAGGCCGCACTCGACCAGAACTACCGCTGGACCGACCACCCGATCGACAAGGTCATGGCCGGCAAGCCCTTCGCCGACTGGGTCCTGCACCGCGTGCCGGGCTCCTGGTTCGATGCGCCGCGCATCCCCGAGGAGTCCATGGTGGTGCAGAACCAGGACAAGTCCCTCTACGGCCCGGGCACCCCGATCTTCGTAGGCGACCAGGTGATGTGCACCCTCGGCGTCGTCGGCACGGATGCCGAGGGCCGCAAGATCGGCATTACCGCCGGTCACTGCGGCAACCCGGGTGACAAGGTGTGGTCGGCCGACTCCTGGCAGGTCGGTGCCTCCGGTACCGTCGCCACCAGCAACAGGCTGCACGACTACTCGGTCATCGAGCTCGGCTCCAACTCCGAGATCACCCGCTCCTACAACGGTGTGACCGTCAACAGCCTCGGCGGCCCGGTCGCGCCGGGTCAGATGCTGTGCAAGCAGGGCGTGGCCACCGGCACCACCTGCGGTCACGTGTGGGCGGCCGATGAGGCCCTGCAGATCTCCCAGCTGTGCGCCATGGTCGGCGACTCCGGGGCCCCGGTCCTGGCGGGCGACCGCATGGTGGGCATGGTCTCCGGCGGTGTCCTCGCGGATCAGCGCTACTCCTGCCAGACCCCGCTGCAGGGTGCGCTGTTCATGCCGACGGTGTCGACCAACCTCGACAACGTGCTCGCGGACATGAACAACCGCGGCGGCGTCGGCGCCGGCTTCACGCTGGCCGACTAGCCGGTTGTCCGGCACCCGCGCCTGAACGCGACAGCCCTCCCGGGTCCACTCCGGGAGGGCTGTCGCGTTGTGGGGGTACTAACCGCGGATCGCGCCGAGCGCGGCGTCGTGCAGCAGCCCGTTGGTGGCGATGGCGTCACCGCCGTGCGGGCCGTCCTCGCCGGCCAGGGAGGTGAAGCGGCCGCCGGCCTCGGTGACCAGCACGGACAGGGCGGCCAGGTCCCACAGGGAGACCTCCGGTTCGGCGGCGATGTCCACCGCGCCCTCGGCGACGAGGCAGTAGGAGAAGAAGTCGCCGTAACCGCGCAGGCGCCAGGTCTCGTCGCTCAGGGCGATGAAGTTCTCGCGCAGGCCACGCTCGGCCCAGCCCTCGAGGGAGGAGAAGGAGAGGGAGGCGTCGGTGAGCGACTCGACCCCGGAGACGCTGAGCTTCTTCGGGGAGCCGCTGTTGAAGGAGCGCCAGGCGCCGGATTCGGCGGCGGCGTACCAGCGGCGGGCGAGCGCCGGGGCGGAGATGACGCCGACGACGGGCTCCCCGTCGACGAGCAGGGAGATGAGGGTGGCCCACACGGGGACGCCGCGGACGAAGTTCTTCGTGCCGTCGATGGGGTCGATGACCCACTGGCGGCCCTCGTGAGTGGCCTCGCCGCCGAACTCCTCACCGAGGATCGAGTCGGAGGGGCGGGCCTCGGCGAGCTTGGCGCGCAGGGCCTCCTCGCAGGCGAGGTCGGCGTCGGAGACGGGGCTCATGTCCGGCTTGGCGGTGACGTTGAGGTCGGTGGCCTCGAAGCGCTCGAGGGTCAGCGAATCGGCGAGGTCGGCGAGTTCGAGGGCGAGGGCAAGGTCATCGGCGTAACTGGTCATGCAGTCATCCTAGTCAGCGCGGACGCCACTTGTTCCACAGCGCGGGAATTGCCCGCCACACACCAGGTGACCCCACCGGCCTCGACCTTCACTCCGGCACCTCCCGCACCCTCGACCAGCGCGAGGCCGGGCAGCCAGTCCCAGTCGGCGACGGAATGCTGCACCCACACGCCCAGTGATCCGTCGGCGACGGACGCCAGATCGACGGATCCGGCGCCCAGCATGCGCAGAGTCGCCACCTCGGCGACGGCGCGCATCCAGGCCTCGGCACGCTCCGGCTGCGCCAGGGAGGTGGGGTGGATGTAGGTGCCCAGGCACAGCTGGTCGGCGTCGATGTCCACGAGCTTTGCGACGCCCCGCCCGTCCCGCGTCGTGGGAATCCCCGGGCCGCCCATCCACGTGTAGCCCATCGCCGGGCGGTGGACCGCACCGAGGATGAGCTTCTCCGGGGCGGCGGGGGAGCCCTCCACCAGGGCCAGCGCGGAGCACCAGTAGTCCGAGCCGGAGGCGAAGTTGTAGGTGCCGTCGACCGGGTCGACGACCCAGTGACGTCCCGAGGCCGACGCCCGCTCCGCGCCCTCCTCCCCGAGGATGCCGTCCTCGGGGCGCAGCTGGGCGAGCGCCCCGGAGATGAAGTCCTCGGCGGCGCGGTCCGCGACGGTCACCACGTCGGAGACGGAGGTCTTCTGCTCGGTGGGCAGCCCCTGCTCCCGCAGCCGCCACGCCAGGCGGCCGGCGTTGTAGACGAGCGCCTGGGCGAGGTGCTCATCGGAATCCTGGTCGTGGGCGATGACGAAGGTCTTCGTGATCGCGGCGATCATGTCGTCGAGGCTGGCGGCGGGATGCTGTTGCGTCATGCGCACCATTGTGCCCCGTGCGGTACCGGGTGTCCGGATGGGGGTTGGGTGGCGGCGAGAGGCATATCACCTCAGGCACAACTTCCCATGGGTAGGTCGAGTGGTCGGGTCCGTCGGGGTGCCGCGTACTCGACCTATAGCTGCCCTGATATGCCTGCCGGGATATGCCGCCTTTCGGGCGTAGCGTGAAAGCATGCTGATCCTTGCGTTGTTGACCATCGCCCCGGTGGGGTACCTGCTGTGGCAGCGGCGCGAGCAGCCCGCCGCGCCGAAGCACCTGGGGCTCACGTTCGTCGGCGGCATCCTCGTGTGGCTGGCCACGATGAGTTGGCCGCTCGGCCCGCACGGTGACTACCTGCCATGGCAGGTCATCCTCGCCGGCGCGGCGATGGTGGCGCTGACCATCGCGCTCGCCTGGTGCCTGCCTACCGAGGGGGCGGCCATCGGCTGGACCGCCGCCAGCGGATTCGCCCTGGCCTGGGGCGTGTGGGCCGGACTGCAGGATGATACCGGACTGTGGGGTGTCGGCCTCATCATGGTTCTCCTCGGCGCCGGGACGTCGCTTGCCCTGGTGGGGTGGCTGACCGGGGTGCTCAGACAGCGGAGAGCGGCATGAGCCCCATCGGCGCTCTGATTCTGGCGGCCCCGCTCGTCTGGCCGATCGGCATGATGATCATCGCCGGGCGGTCCCTGCGGGCCTGGGGAACGCTCGTCCTCGGGGTGCTCGGTGGCCTGGCCATCTGGATGACCACCATGCCCCGGATGCTGCTGGGCCACGAGTATCACTGGGCGCAGGTCGCGGCGTGCGGGCTGGCCTCGGTCATCCTCGTCATCGTCCTGGGGACGAAGGTCTCCCCGGAGGGCCTCTTGCCGGCGTGGGCGACGTCCTTCGGATTGACGGTCGGGTTTCTCCTCGCCGAGGTGGTCCCGGATGAGACGGGGATGTCCGCGATTGGTCTCCCCTTCATCGCGGCGGGTACCGCCGTGGGACTGGTCGTCCCGGCGGCTTTCGCGCGCGCCTTCCCGGAGCCGGAGACGGGGCCTGCGGAGGGGCGTCGAGAAGCACAGTAGAGTATGGGGTTATGCGACCGGACATTTCTGCAGCACTCGACGACCTCAACGCGACCCTCACCACGATCGAGAAGGTGATGGACCCGGAGGAGATGTCGGCGCGCGTCCGTGAGCTCGAGCAGCAGGCCGCCGACCCGAGCCTGTGGGACGACCCGGACCATGCGCAGCAGGTCACCTCCGAGCTGTCCGCCGTGCAGGGCAAGCTGCGCAAACTCACCGATCTGCGCCAGCGGCTGGAGGACCTGCCGGTCATGTACGAGCTCGCCGAGGAGGAGGGCGAGGGAGACGAGATGGCCGACGAGGAGCTCGCCGACATGCGCACCCAGATCGAGGCGCTCGAGGTGCAGACCATGCTCTCCGGCGACTACGACCAGCGTGAGGCGCTCATCAACATCCGTTCCGGCGCCGGTGGCGTCGACGCCGCCGACTGGGCCGAGATGCTCATGCGCATGTACACGCGCTGGGCGGAGAAGAACGGCCACAAGGTCGACGTCTACGACATCTCGTACGCGGAGGAGGCGGGCATCAAGTCCGCGACCTTCGTCGTCCACGGCGACTACATGTACGGGCAGCTCTCCGTCGAGCAGGGCGCGCACCGCCTCGTGCGTATCAGCCCTTTCGACAACCAGGGCCGCCGCCAGACGTCCTTCGCGGAGGTCGAGGTGTTGCCCGTCGTCGAGCAGACGGACTCCATCGAGGTGCCTGAGTCGGACGTGCGTGTCGACGTCTACCGTTCCTCCGGCCCCGGTGGCCAGTCGGTGAACACCACCGACTCCGCGGTGCGCCTGACCCACATCCCGACGGGCATCGTCGTGACGTGTCAGAACGAGAAGTCCCAGATCCAGAACAAGGCCTCCGCGATGCGCGTCCTGCAGGCCAAGCTGCTGGAGAAGAAGCGCCAGGAGGAGCGCGCCGAGATGGACGCCCTCGGTGCCGGCGGCCAGGCGTCGTGGGGCAACCAGATGCGTTCCTACGTCCTGCACCCGTATCAGATGGTCAAGGATCTGCGCACGAACTTCGAGGTCAACGACCCGACGAAGGTTCTCGACGGCGACATTGACGGCTTCCTCGAGTCCGGTATCCGCTGGCGCATGGCGGAGCAGCAGAGCGAGTAGCGCAACGCCAGCGGACACCCGCGTGGCCGTTGTCTGTGAATGATCACACTCGCCCCATCCGTCACACCCGGTTGGCTAAGGTGTGAGACGTGATCACCTTCGATTCCGTCACCAAGGTCTACCCGACCTCGACGCGGCCGGCCCTGGACAACATCTCGCTCACCATCGACAAGGGCGAGTTCGTGTTCCTCATCGGCCCCTCGGGGTCGGGCAAGTCCACCTTCCTCGAGCTGATGATCCGGGAGGAGAACGTCACCTCCGGTGACATCCGGTTCGCGGACTTCCACGTCAACCGGCTCAAGGGTGGGCAGATCAACCAGTTGCGCCGCCGGATCGGCTACGTCTTCCAGGATTTCCGCCTGCTGCCGAAGATGAACGTCCACGACAACGTGGCCTTCGCACTGGAGGTCATCGGCAAGAAGCGCTCCCAGATCACCAAGGCGGTGCCCGAGGTCCTCGACATGGTGGGTCTGGCCGCGAAGGCCGACCGCATGCCCAACGAGTTGTCCGGCGGTGAGCAGCAGCGCGTGGCCGTCGCCCGCGCGGTGGTCAACCGCCCGCTGCTCCTGCTCGCCGACGAGCCGACCGGCAACCTCGACCCGGAGACCTCGGACGGCATCATGGCCCTGCTCAGCCAGATCAACCGCAGCGGCACGACCGTGGTCATGTCGACCCACAACGCCCGCGCCGTCGACGACATGCGCCGCCGCGTCATCGAGCTGCACCTGGGCCGTCTCGTGCGCGACGACGCCCGCGGCGTCTACGGCGAGACCCGTTAGCGAAGGAGAAACCACATGAAACTCGGATTCGTCCTCCGCGAGGCGTTCCGCGGCCTGGGCCGCAACTTCACCATGACCATCGCCCTCGTCATCACCACCGCCATCTCGCTGGCGCTTTTGGCCACCGGTTTCCTGGTGACCAAGATGACCGAGGACACCAAGGACATCTACCTCGACCGCGTCGAGGTGATGATCCAGCTCGACGAGGACATCTCCGCCAACGACGACGACTGTTCCTCGGAGGCGTGCCGCGAGGTCCGGGAGCTTCTCGACGGCGCCGACGGTGTCGATTCCGTCACCTTCCGTTCCCGAGAGCAGTCCTTCGAGCGTTTCGTCGAGGTCTTCGGTGAGACCGACCCGCAGCTCGTCGCCGAGACCTCCCCGGATGCCCTGCCCGCCGCCCTGCACGTGCGCCTGACCGATCCGCTCGACCAGGCCCCGCTGGAGCCGGTCCGCGACCTGCCGCAGGTGGACACCATTGTCGACCAGGTCGACGACCTGCGCGGTGCCACCGACAACCTCGACGCCGTCCGCAACGCGACGTTCCTCGTGGCGGGTGTGCAGGCGATCGCGGCGATTTTCCTCATCGCGAACATGGTGCAGATCGCGGCGTTCTCGCGCCGGGACGAGATCTCCATCATGCGCATGGTCGGCGCCTCCCGCTGGTACACGCAGGCCCCCTTCGTCCTCGAGGCGGTGCTGGCCACCATCATCGGCGCTCTGCTGGCCACGGCCGGGCTGTTCCTGGGTAAGGAGTTCGTCATCGACAAGGCCCTGCGCGGTCTCTACGACTCCCAGCTCATCGCCCCGGTGACCACCGCCGACATTTGGCTCGTCGTGCCGGTCGTAGCGCTCATCGGCATCGTCTTCGCAGGCCTGACCGCTCAGGTGGCGCTGCGCAGTTATGTGAGAAAGTAGAAGCCATGACCTGGACCCTGGCGCTGACCGCCACCCCCTTAGGCCTCGGTGCCGCCAAGATCGGCGCCGCCGGCACCCCGGAGATCACCGGCTTCTTCCCGGAGGTTGACCGCGCGGTACGACTGTCCTCCGAGGGTGAGGAGAACCGCGCCCCGGACAGGGCCCTCCTCATCGTCGAGACGGACCTCAAGCCGCACGAGCTCAAGTGGTACCTCGGCGAGCTCATCATCGCGGGCATCCCGGGGCACAAGGTGCAGGTCCGTACGGACGTCGAGGTCCTGTCCACCGCCGAGGGCGAGCAGGCCACCCTCGTGGAGTACCCGGTCGAGGCCCCGAAGAAGAACTTCTTCGGCGCGCAGCCCGACCCGGTGCCGACTCCGGTGACGGTGACGTTCCCGACGGCGGGGGAGAAGTCCTACGAGCGGGTGGACGTCGCGAAGCTCGCGCTCGAGCACCCGTCCACTGAGTCCCTCGTCTCCGTCCCCGAGCCCACGGACACCCCGCAGGAGCTCACCCCCGAGCGCGGCATGATGACCACCCGGTTCCTCCTCATCCTGGCGATCGCGCTCATCGTCGTCCTGGGAGTCGTGTTCCTTCTCTGATGTGGGAGCTGGGGCTGTCGTACGGGGAGAGCGGTGTCGGTTCGGCCGTCGACAGGCACCTCATGGGCAGCTTCCCGACGCTCGCCCGCGCCGTCCATGCCGCCGCCCAGCTCGGCGACGGGCCGCCGCGGCGCGTCGTCCTCGTCCACCCCTCCGGGATGTCCGTGACGGATCTCGGTCGCGTCGTCGGTGAGCTGGCCGTCGCCGGCGTCGCCGATGACGACGTCCAGCTGCTCACCGACATCGAGGTCCTGCACCGCCTCACCGGCCACCGCGTCCTGCTTATCGACGCCGACCGGGACCTCCTCACC